>OODH01000667.1_pt1 | contig 25968 bp, 19 predicted proteins | sample 1671391 | NCBI WGS metagenome assembly OODH01 (sample SAMN06348152, study PRJEB24527) | human gut metagenome | biome: human gut; feature: ankylosing spondylitis patient; material: feces | host: Homo sapiens | place: China | collected 2015-10 | reverse complement strand
GAGCGCTTGCATGGCATGCAAGAGGTCACCGGTTCGATCCCGGTATTCTCCACCACAAAGGCCTGTCAGAGAAATCTGACAGGTCTTTTCTTTTGGTTTAAACATGCGGAAAAATCAAAACCCGTCGATCAGCCGCTCGGCAATGGGGGAGATGAACAGCACAAAAAACAGTACGCCAAGCCCCGTGATAAGGCTGGCTGCGTCGCCGCCGATGTACCACCCCAGCGGGAAGGTGAGCAGCAGAAGCCCGGGCACGGCAAAGCAGTTCAGCAAAAACGCGGCAAACTCCCCGCGGCTGAACATCCACCAGACCTCAATGGGCTTGTAAGGACTGCGCTCCGGCGGCGGATGGTGCCAGCGGCGGCGGTCCACGCCGACAAGGCGCAGATGCTGCGTGTACAGCTGGACAAGGCCGCACACAAAGACCCCGATGAAATAAATGCTGATCCAAATGACCATCCCGGCCCCCCGTCGCTCCCGTTGAAAACACTTCACAGTATCGTCTCTGCCTGTATCATAGCACGTTAAAAACACACCTGCAACGATAAATTTTCAAAAACCCCTTGCAATTTGCGCCGGGGTATGGTACTATACTAAGGCAATACACACGCATTGCGCTGTTTTTTTGTGCCTTTTTTGCGGTAACACGTCAAAAGGGTTAGAAAACAGAAACCCCGCAGTGCGGAGGGTACAAACTAAATTTTTTGGAGGAAACAAACAATGGCAGTCGTATCTATGAAACAGCTTCTCGAGGCCGGTGTCCACTTCGGCCACCAGACCCGCCGCTGGAACCCCAAGATGGCTAAGTACATCTTCACCGAGCGCAATGGTATCTACATCATTGACCTGCAGAAGACCGTGAAGAAGCTCGATGAGGCTTACAACTTCGTCCGCGACACCGCTGCACAGGGCGGCGAGATCCTGTTCGTCGGCACCAAGAAGCAGGCTCAGGAGTCCATCCGTGACGAGGCTACCCGCTGCGGCATGCACTATGTCAACGCTCGCTGGCTGGGCGACATGATGACCAACTTCCGCACCATCCGCAAGCGCATCGACCGTATGGAGCAGCTCAAGACCATGCAGGAGGACGGCACGTTCGACCTGCTGCCCAAGAAGGAAGTCGTCAAGCTCGAGCTCGAGATGGCCAAGCTGGACAAGTACTTGGGCGGCGTCAAGAACATGAAGGCTCTGCCGAAGGCTATGTTCATCGTTGACCCCCACAAGGAGCGCATCGCTGTCTCCGAGGCCCGCAAGCTGAACATCCCCATTGTTGCTATCGTTGATACCAACTGCGATCCCGATGAGATCGACTACGTCATCCCCGGCAACGACGACGCTATCCGCGCTGTCAAGCTGATCTCCGGTGCCATGGCCAGCGCTGTGCTGGAGGGCAAGCAGGGCGTTCAGGACGCTCCCGCCGCCGAGACCAAAGAGGATTGATTTATTCCCTACAATTCAGAAAGGACATTGAGCACTATGGCTATTTCTGCAAAAGACGTTATGGAACTGCGTAAGCAGACCGACTGCGGCATGATGGAGTGCAAGAAGGCACTGACCCAGGCTGACGGCGACTTCGAGAAGGCTATCGAGATCCTGCGCGAGCAGGGCCTGGCTGCAGCCAACAAGAAGGCTGGCCGTATCGCCGCCGAGGGCATGGTCTATGCCGTTTCCTTCGACAACTGCGCTGTTGTCGTTGAGGTCAACGCCGAGACCGACTTCGTCGCCAAGAACGACAAGTTTGTTGACTTCACCAAGAACCTGGCCAAGGTCGTTGCTGACGAGAACCCCGCCGATGTTGAGGCCCTGATGGCCTGCAAGATGGGCGACGGCACGGTTGACGATGCCCTGAAGGCTCTGATCCTCGTCATCAAGGAGAATATCAAGGTTCGCCGCTTTGCCCGCTATGAGGGCCACTGCGCTGCCTATGTCCATGGCGGCGGCACCCACGGCGTCATCGTCAAGCTCGAGACCTCTGACGACGTCGCTGCCAAGCCCGAGTTCGCTGCCTTCGGCAAGGACATCGCCATGCAGGTCGCTGCTGCTAACCCCAGCTACCTGAACGAGTCCGACGTGCCCGAGGACGTTCTGGCCAAGGAGAAGGAGATCGTTCTGGCTCAGATGGCCAACGATCCCAAGACTGCCAACAAGCCCGACGCTATCAAGGAGAAGATGGCCATCGGCAAGCTGGGCAAGTTCTACAAGGAAGCCTGCCTGGTCGACCAGGCCTTCATCAAGGACGGCGGCATGGACGTCAAGAAGTACGTTGCCGACACCGCGAAGGCTCTGGGCGGCGACATCAAGATCGCTTCCTTCACCCACTTCACCAAGGGCGAGGGCCTGGAGAAGCGCAACGAGGACTTCGCTGCTGAAGTTGCTGCTGCCATCAAGGGCTGATGTAACCACATAAGGCATTGACCGCCTGCGCACCGCGCAGGCGGTTTTTGGTTGGTGAGACGTATGAAAAATCTGAACAGACAGTCATGGCCCGCGCTGGCTGCGCAGAATGCCGCTTATCTGGCTTCTCTGGGCAAGTGATCTCTGCTTCTGGACATCTGAAATAAAAATTCCCGGGTCACTTTCACGGCCCGGGAATTTTTTGCGCCATACGTAAAATCAGAGAAAAGCTTACTGCTCACGGAACGTCAGCTGGTCGTCGGTCATCGTATCGACGATGGCCAGGCTGGCCAGCTTGTAGCCGGCAGCGCGCAGCTCGGCGCCGCCCGGCTGGAAGCCCTTCTCAATGCAGATGCCGATGCCGCCAACGGTCGCACCTGCCTGCGCGCAGACATCCAGCAGACCCTTCATGGCCTTGCCGTTGGCGAGGAAGTCGTCCAGAATCAGCACCTTGTCAGAGGGGGAGAGAAACTTCTTGGACAGCGTGATGTCATAATCACGGCCATAGGTGTAGGAATGGACGGTAGAGGTGTAGACCTCGCCGTCAATATTCTTGCTCTTGGCCTTCTTGGCAAAGACGACAGGCACGTTGAAATGCCGCGCGGCCATGCAGGCGATGGCGATGCCGGATGCCTCGATGGTCAGAATCTTGTTGATGTCGTCGTCCTTGAAGATGCGGTAGAACTCCTCGCCGACCTTGTCCAGCAGGTCTACGTCCAGCTGGTGGTTCAGAAAGCAGTCGACCTTCAGGACGTTGCCGGGACGAACCTGGCCTTCCTGCATAATACGTTCCTCCAAAAGTTTCATCTGCGATGATGCCCCTTTCACAAACTCAGTTTCACTCTATTATGACAAATTATGGCGGATTTTGCAAGCCCTTTATCCCAAAAAGTCTTACTAAAATGTCAATAGGTAAAGTTGATAATATTTTGTAACCAAAATTTGTGAAACTTCCCCATAAAGCGGTCAAAAAGCATAGAAAACGCTGTTGATTTGGGTCATTGCATTTTTGTAAACAAAAGCTTATAATTTAGTCAATGAAGCGGCACAGGGTTGTGCGAACCTGTTATGTGCCGTTGCTTTATTTCTAGGAGGGAACACTATTATGAAAAAACTCGTTAGCTCTGTGCTGGCGGCTTCCATGGTCCTGAGCCTGGCCGCCTGCGGCTCTTCCGCATCCACCGATACGGCATCCTCCTCTGAGGCTGCCTCCACCTCCACCGCTGCCACTGCCGAGGCAGCCGGTGAGGGCTCCGGCGCTTACACCGGCACCCCCATCAAGATCGGCGGCATCGGCCCCATCACCGGCGGCGCTGCTGTGTATGGTCAGGCTGTCAAGAATGCTGAGGAGCTGGCTGTCAAGGAGATCAACGCCGCAAACGGCAGCGACGTCTTTGATTGGAAGTTCGAGGATGATGAGCATGACGCAGAGAAGAGCGTCAACGCTTACAACACCTTGAAGGACTGGGGGCTGCAGGTTCTGGCCGGCCCCGTCACCACCACCCCGTCCATTGCCGTTGCCGCCGAGACCGCCAATGACAACCTGTTTATGATGACGCCTTCCGCTTCTGCGCCCGCTGTCATCGAGAGCGGCGACAATGTGTTCCAGATCTGCTTTACCGACCCCAACCAGGGCGTTGCTTCTGCTGACTATATCGCCGACAATAAGCTCGGCACCAAGGTCGGCGTCATCTATGACTCCTCCGATGCCTATTCTTCCGGTATTTATGAGAAGTTCAAGGCTGAGGCTGCTGCCAAGAACCTCGAGATCGTTACCGCTGAGGCATTTACCGCTGATAACAAGTCCGACCTGTCCACCCAGGTTGCCAAGTGCCAGGAGGCCGGTGCTGATCTGGTTTTCCTGCCCATCTACTATCAGGAGGCTTCCCAGATCCTGATCGCTGCCAACAAGAGCGGCTATGAGCCTGTCTTCTTCGGCTGCGACGGCATGGACGGCATCCTCTCCATTGATGGCTTCGACACCTCTCTGGCCGAGGGCCTGATGCTGCTGACCCCGTTCGCTGCTGACGCACAGGACGAGAAGACGCAGGCCTTCGTCTCTGCTTACAAGGAAGCCTACGGCGACACCCCGAACCAGTTCGCGGCTGACGCTTATGACGTTGTTTACGCCATCTACGAGGCTGTTCTTGCCGGCGGCCTCAACGGCGACATGGACGCCTCCGACATCTGCGATGCGCTCAAGGCTCAGTTCACCAGCATGACCTTTGACGGCCTGACCGGCGACAGCATGACTTGGGACGCTTCCGGTGCTGTTTCCAAGGCTCCTAAGGCTGTTGTCATCAAGAACGGTGCTTACGCTGCTATGTAATTCCGGTACGGCGCACGTAAACTGAATTTTCCGTTGCCAATGGGGGCTGCCGGACATAGGGTTCGGCAGCCCTTTTTGGTTTGGTAGAAGCAGGTCTCGACAAATACACTTGTTTTTTGCAGAAATACAGGATAACCCATTGTTTTGCCCGCAGATTTGTGCTACTATGGATTCATATTTTCCCGCTTACCTGCGGCATAACGATCAGCAGGGGAAAAGTTAGAGTGAGGTGTATTCCGCAATGCAATTTTTATCCTACCTGATCAACGGTATCAGTCTGGGCAGCGTTTACGCGCTGATCGCCCTGGGCTATACGATGGTCTACGGCATTGCCAAGATGTTGAACTTCGCCCACGGCGACGTTATCATGATTGGCAGCTATGTTGTGTTCTTTGCCTTTGGCTCTGCGGGTATGAACCCCGTGCTGGCCATTGTCCTTTCGATGGTCGTCTGCACCGTTCTGGGCGTTACGATCGAGCGCGTCGCCTACCGCCCGCTGCGTGAGGCCCCGTCTCTGGCCGTCCTGATTACGGCCATCGGCGTCAGCTACCTTTTGCAGCAGGTGGCCCAGCTGGCTTGGACGTCCAACCCCAAGAGCTTTACCTCTGTTGTCTCCGGGCTTAAGCCCATCAGTCTGTTCGGCGGGCAGCTGACCATCTCGGCAGAGACCGTCGTGACCATCATTGCCTGCATTGTCATCATGGTCGTGCTGATCTGGTTCGTCAATAACACCCCCGCGGGCCACGCCATGCTGGCTGTGTCGGAGGACCGCGGCGCTGCCCAGCTGATGGGCGTCAACGTCAACGCGACGATCTCGCTGACCTTTGCCATCGGCTCTGCGCTGGCCGCTGTGGCCGGTGCGCTGCTCTGCTCGTCCTATCCGACCCTGCAGCCCACAACCGGCGCCATGCCCGGCATCAAGGCGTTCGTGGCAGCGGTCTTTGGCGGCATCGGCTCTATCCCGGGTGCGTTCCTCGGCGGTATCCTGCTGGGCATCATCGAGAACCTGAGCAAGGCCTACATTTCGACCCAGCTGTCTGATGCTATCGTATTTCTTGTCCTGGTCGTGGTGCTCATTGTCAAGCCCACCGGCCTGCTGGGCAAGAAGGTCAACGTGAAGGTTTGAGGTGGCTGCTATGTTGAAAAATATGCAAAAGTCCACCAAAAGCAACGTCATTACGCTGGGCATTGTCGTCGGCTTCTATGTCCTGATCCAAATTCTGAGTGCCGCCGGTGCGCTGACAAACTCATTCTCCGGCCAGCTCGTGCCCATCTGCGCCTATGTCATTATGGCGGTCTCGCTGAACCTGACCGTCGGTATGCTGGGTGAGCTGAGCCTCGGCCACGCCGGCTTCATGAGCGTCGGCGCGTTCTCCGGCACGCTCGTCTATGTCGTCATGTCCGAAAACGCCCCGCAGCCCCTTGCACTGCTGCTGGCCTTCGTGGTCGGCGGCGCGGTGGCAGGTCTGTTCGGCGTGCTCGTCGGCGTCCCCGTTCTGCGTCTGTCCGGTGACTACCTGGCCATCGTCACGCTGGCTTTTGGTGAGATCGTCAAGAACGTTATGAACGCCTGTTATCTGGGCGTGGATTCCCACGGCCTGCACTTCTCACTGAAGGATTCCGCCTCCCTGAATCTGGAGGTAGACGGCAAGGTGCTGATCAACGGCGCTATGGGCATCACCGGCATCAAGAAGGCGTCCACCTTCACCATCGGCATCGTGCTGGTCATTGTTACGCTGCTGGTCATTTTGAACCTCGTCAACTCCCGCGCGGGCCGCGCCATCAAGGCCATCCGCGATAACGAGATCGCCGCGCGCTCCGTCGGCATCCCCATCACGAAGTACAAGCTCATGGCGTTTGTGACCTCCGCCGTCTTTGCGGGCGTTGCAGGCGTGCTCTACGCGCTGAACTACTCCTCGCTGGTCGCGAAGAAGTTCGACTACAACACCTCGATTTTAATTCTGGTGTTCGTTGTTCTGGGCGGCATCGGCAACCTGCGCGGCTCGGTCATCGCCGCCGCCGTGCTGACCGTTCTGCCTGAGCTGCTGCGCAGCATGAACGACTACCGTATGCTGATCTACGCCATCGTGCTGATCGTGGTCATGATTTTCAACCAGAGCCCCGAAACGATTGCCCTGCGCAAGCGCCTGACCGCGCGCTTCCGCAAGGAGGATGCCGAGGGCAAGGGTGCCAAAGACAAAGAGAAAAAGGGGGTGGCGTAAATGGCACTGCTGGAGGTCAGTAACCTGGGTATTGCGTTCGGCGGCCTGCAGGCCGTTGCGCAGCTCGATCTTTCCATTGAAAAGGGTCATCTGTACGGCCTGATCGGCCCCAACGGCGCGGGCAAGACGACGGTCTTTAACATGCTGACCGGCGTCTATAAGCCCACCGAGGGCAACATTATTCTGGACGGCAAGGACATTACCGGCCAGAATCCCGAGCTTATCAGCAAGTCCGGTATTGCACGTACCTTCCAGAATATCCGCCTGTTCAATGATATGACGGTGCTGGATAACGTCAAGGTCGGTCTGCACAACCAGATCAGGTACAATATGTGGACCGGCATCCTGCGTCTGCCTGCTTACAAGGAAAAAGAGCACGAGATGAACCGCGAGGCCATGAAGCTGCTCAAAATCTTTGACCTGGACAAGGAGGCCGACTATAAGGCCAGCCAGCTGCCCTACGGCAAGCAGCGCAAGCTGGAAATTGCCCGCGCACTGGCCACGAACCCGAAGCTTCTGCTGCTGGACGAGCCCGCCGCCGGTATGAACCCCAACGAGACTGAGGAACTGATGCACACCATCCGCAGCGTGCGCGACCAGTTCGGCGTCGCCATCCTGCTCATCGAGCACGATATGAACTTTGTCATGGGCATCTGCGAGGAGATCACCGTGCTGGACTATGGCCGTGTGATTGCCCGCGGCGACGGCAAAGCCATCCGCAACAACCCGAAGGTCATTGCGGCATATCTGGGAGGTGACTGACGATGGGCGAGATGCTTTCTGTCAAAAATATCAATGTTTACTATGGCTCTATCCACGCCATCAAGGACATTTCGTTCCATGTCAATGAGGGCGAGATCGTCACCCTGATCGGTGCGAACGGCGCGGGCAAGACCACGACGATGCACGCGATCTCCGGTCTGCTGAAGCTGCAGAGCGGCGAGATCGACTACTGCGGCCAGACCATCAGTAAGATGGAGGCGCACAAGATCATCCGCCTGGGCCTTGCGCAGGTGCCGGAGGGCCGCCGCGTGTTCAGCGGCCTGACCGTGCAGCAGAACCTGCAGATGGGCGCGTACACACGCCGCGACGGCAAGGAGGCCATCCAGAATGACTTCGACATGGTCTTTGATCTGCTGCCGCGTCTGAAGGAGCGCCGCAACCAGCCCGCCGGTACGCTCTCCGGCGGCGAGCAGCAGATGCTGGCCATGGGCCGCGCACTGATGTGCAAGCCCAAAATGCTGCTGCTGGACGAGCCGTCCATGGGCCTGTCCCCGCTGCTGGTCAAGGAAATCTTCAAGATCATCCGCCAGGTCAACCGCAACGGCGTGACCGTGCTGCTGGTGGAGCAGAACGCAAAGATGGCCTTGGAGATCGCCAACCGCGCTTATGTTCTGGAGACCGGTACGATCAAGATGGAGGGCGAGGCCACCGAGCTCGCCAACAACATCGAGGTCCGCAAAGCATATCTGGGCTGCGAATAAGTACATACTAAAAAATCCTGTGTCCGCAAAAGGGCACAGGATTTTTTGCTATAAAGCCTCCCTTGTAGGGGCGAGCATTGCTCGCCCGCAGGGGAGCCGCACACACACGTAGGGGCGGATTCTATATCCGCCCGGGCACATTGCGGCAGGAACTCAGTATTCCTTCCGCCTATAAATCCCCACGCATACCTTATAGCTCACAAAATACACCGCCAGCAGCCCCACAAACGCTGCAACCAGCCCCGTCAGCAGCACTTCGTCGGAGGCATTGAACAGCTGCATCAAATCGGGCGAGACAGAAGCGACCAGCCCAAAACAACCGCCGAGCACACCGATGATCAGAAACAACCAGCTGCGGGCCTTGACACTGTTGAAGCGATAGGACAGCGGCAGCAAAAGCGCGACCAACAGCAGTGCCATGCTGCCGCAGGCCAGCAGGGCTGCCAGACACTCGAGGGGCGGTACCTTATACACAGTGTGCCAGAACAGCAGGGGCGGCAGCACATTGTTCAGCGCCACGATCAGCACCGTATACACTGTGCCCAGCGCCAGCCCGCACAGCCCAAACAGGTATTTGCTGCCCACAAGCTGCGCGGGTGTTACGGGCAGCGTGCGGACGTAGATGTCCCAATGGGAGTTCTCGTCAAACGAAATCGTGGAGGTGATCAGAATGGAAAATATAACGAGCAATCCATAGGCCATCCCGGTCTGCCCGGTCAGAATGCTGATGCCGCCGTAGAGGAACGCGAAAAAAAATACAGACTGTTTGTAGGAACTTGTCAGAGTGGCCCATTCTTTATACAAAAGCCCTTTCATTGTGCATCCCTCCCGCTGTAAAACCGCATAATATCATCGAGCCTTGCCGCGTCGCAGACGGCCTCCGGCAAAAGCTCCTGCACGGTGCGCCGTTCCCTGACCAGACTTTCACACCCATAGGCCCCGCGCCTGGTGAACACCACCAGCCCGGCGGGCAGGGAAGGCAGTACATCCTCGCCGCAGTGCAGCACGCCGTATTCCTGCAAAAGGTCATCCTTGTTCTCCTGAAACAGCAGCTGCCCGTTGTGCAGGTACGCGATGGAATCCGCAATCTGCTCAAGGTCCGCCGTGATGTGGCTGCTCATGACAATGCTGTGCCGCTCGTCCTGGATGAACTCCAAAAACAGGTCCAGCAGCTCACCGCGCACCACCGGGTCAAGACCGGCGGTGGCTTCGTCCAGCACCAGCAGCTCGGGGTCATGGGCCAGCGCCGCAGCCAGGCTCAGTTTTAACCGCATGCCGCGGCTGTACTCTTTGAGCTTCTTGCCTGCGTCCAGACCAAAGCGGCGCAGATGGGCGGAAAAGCTGTCCGCATTCCACCGCGCACCGTACATTCCGGCCAGACTGCGCGCGACCTGCGCGGCGGTGAAGCTCCCGTAGAAAAAGGCATCCTCAAACACAACGCCAATCTTAGCGCGAGTGGCGGCATCGGCAGGGGAGCCGCCCAGCAGGTCAACCGTGCCGTCATCCGCCCGGTTGACGCCGCAGAGGATTTTCAAAAGCGTCGTCTTGCCTGCGCCGTTCTCGCCGATCAGCCCGACGATGCTGCCCGCGGGCACGGTCATATCAACCGGCCCAAGGGTAAAGTCTTTGTACTGCTTCGTGATGCCGCGTAAAGCGGCGGTGCTTGCTGCCATAGGTCAGCCCTCCCACAAAAGGCGCAGCGTCTCTGCAACCTCGTCATAGCCGATGCCGCCCAGCCGCGCGGCGTCCACCGCGCCCTGCAGGCAGTCCTCGACTTTTTTTAAATGCTCTTCGCGCAGCAGGGCAGGGTTCTGCTCGGCGACAAAGCTGCCCCGGCCCTGCTGGGTCAGGATAAAGCCGTCGCGCTCCAGATCCTCATACGCGCGCTTCGTTGTGATGACGCTGATGCGCAGCTCCCTGGCTAAAAGCCGGATGCTGGGCAGTGCGTCGCCGGGGCGCAGCGCGCCGGACAGGATCTGCTGCTTGATCTGCCGCGTGATCTGCGCGTAGATCGGCTCCTGCCCGGAGTTGGAAAGATAAATCTGCATTGTCAGAAGCTCCTTGTAGTCGAACTGTACATATCCGATATTTACAGTATACACACACTATACACGGTTGTCAAGGGGTATGGCACAAAAAAATCCCCGTGCTCATGGAGAGCACAGGGGAAAAGGCTTGCTTACATCAGCCCTGCCGGGGGGCGGTCGTCCTCGCTGCCGGGCTGGGTAAGGGCGTTCAGCAGCTTCGGGAAAATATCACTGCCGTGCGCAATAAAGTTGTTCTTGATCATCTCAGCGGTCAGCTTATCCGGCATGGCCAGCTCCATGCGGAACACATCGCTGCCCATGTCGGCAATCGAGCAGACCACGCTGAACTGGCCGTCCTTCTCCTGCACAACGGCGCGGTTCGACGCGGCGCGGTGCCGCCAGCTGCGGATCTGCATGACGGCGCGGATCGCGCTCTCCCGCACGGTGCGGGGCAGGTCGTAGGCCAGCGTGTCCGCCACGGTGGTGCCGCGGCGTGTAATGGTATACCGCCCGTCCTCGTCCACGGTGACAAGCTGCTGCTTTTCGACCTCGGCAAGGGCGTCGGCAAACTCAAAATAATTGACAAGCTGTTCCTGCAAAAGCGCACCCTGCATCGTTTCGCGCTTTACGGGGCCTGCCACTTTGACAAGGTAGCAGAGCAACATACGGATCTGCGTGTCGTCTGTAAGGCCGCCCGGGCGCACCCCGGCGGTGAATGCCTCTGCCATCGTAACCACTTCCTCGACAAAATTTCATCTATCTCATATTATACACGCCGCGGCGGGCTGTGGCAAGATGGCAAAATCCAAAAGTGACAAAAATCGGACGCCAAAATCAAAATACCGTTTCGATCTGCTTGCGGCTCTGCGGTGTGGAGTAGATCCACCGCTTGAGCCGCCCGCGGGTCACGAAATAGTGCGGCTCAAACCGCAGGGGCTGGCCCAAATTCTTGTTGACCACGACCAGCTTGATCTTCATTTTATCGGGCAGGATGTTCTTGATGTACACGCTCACGGCCTGCCCGGGTCGCAGTGTGGAGTCCGCCTCCGCCAGCCCCGCCAGGTTCGGTGCGATCTCAATAAAGACGCCGTATTCCTCGACGCTGCGCACAATTCCGACGACAGTCTCCCCGGCGGCAAAGCAGGCTGCGTTCTCGCTCCAGGTGCCCAGCAGCTCGCGCAGCGTCAGCACAATGCGCCCCTGCACGTCGCGGTTCTTGATGGCACACAAAAGCTGCTGGCCGACCTGCACCCGGTCCGAGGGCGAGGCAATGCGGCTGACCGACAGGCAGTCGATGGGCAGCAGCGCCGCAATGCCGCAGCCGATGTCGCAGAACGCGCCGAAATTCTCAATGTGGGTCACGGTGCAGGGGATGACGCTGCCGGCCTCCAGTGTGTCAAGGTACTGTGCCCGGCAGCGGCGCTGTGCCTCGGCGCGGGAGAGCAGGTAGTATTCCTCGCCGTTCTCGTCAAACTCGGTGCCCATGATGACAAAGCAGGTCGGGCGGCCCACCCGGGTCAGCACGGCAATGTCCTTGACGGTCTCGCCGGGTGCGGCGTCCACACAGTCCGCAAACGGCATGATGCCGCGCAGCCCGCCCAGCTCAAACCGCAGGCGGTGCCCTGTGTCGTAGGCCAGGGCTGTGCTTTGCAGCACCTCGCCGCTGGCCATGCAGCGGCTCAGCTCCTCGCGGCTCAGGTGGTTCGCATTGCGGCAAAGGCCTTCGGCTCGATATTCCAACATTTTCGGTTCCTCATTTCTTATAAGATTTGTGGTGGGTTTGTGATTACTTACTAAACTTTTATGCGGGAGATTTGCAAAACAACACAGTCTGTACTATAATAAGAATGATATTTTTGAAAGAAAGGCGGTGTGCCGTATGGACGTACAGGTCGGGGACGTCATCCAGACCAAGAAGCCGCACCCCTGCGGTGCGAACCGTTTCGATGTACTGCGCGTAGGCATGGATTTCAAGATCAAATGCCAGGGCTGCGGGCATGAGATCATGCTGCCGCGTGCCAAGATCGAGCGCAACATCAAAAAAGTTCTGCGCGCGGGGGAGCAGTAGCGGGGCTGCATAGGCGCGGCAGCATTCCCGGGCGGATGCTTGCATCGACCCGGGAAATGAACGGCGTCGTTATGTTGACGGGCGAACAAGGCTCGCCCCTACATCCCTTATGTAAAGGAGACCCCCCATGCAGTCTTTTACCGAACTCTACGAGGTCGAGCGCCGCTATGAGGAGCTGGCCCACAGAATGTCCACGCCCGATGCGGCGGCCAACGCCGACGAGTACGCGCGGATGATGCGTGATTACAAAGAGCTTACCCCCCTGATCGAAGAATACCGCCGTTACACCGACCTGCAGCAGCAGGAAGCGGACGCAAAGGAAATGCTGGCCGCAGAGTCAGACCCGGCGTTTGCTGCTATGGTACAGCAGGAGCTGTGCGAAATTGGCCGGAATCTGGCACAGAGCGAAGAGAATCTGCGTCTGCTGCTCATCCCGAAGGACGCCGATGACGAAAAAAGCGTCATTCTGGAGATTCGCGCCGGTGCCGGCGGCGAGGAGGCCGCGCTGTTTGCCCACAGCCTGTGGCGCATGTACACAATGTACGCCGCCAGACGCGGATGGCAGTGCGAGACGATCAGCGAAAACCCGACGGAGCTCGGCGGCGTGAAGGAAATCGTCTTTTCCGTCGAGGGGCCGGACGTCTACAGCCGCTTGAAATTCGAGAGCGGCGTCCACCGCGTCCAGCGCGTGCCCGAGACAGAGACGCAGGGCCGCATCCACACCTCCACCGTCACCGTGGCCGTCATGCCCGAGGCCGAGGAGGTCGAGCTGGAGATCAACCCAAAAGACCTGCGCGTTGACACATTCCGCTCGTCGGGCGCGGGCGGCCAGCACATCAACAAGACGTCGTCCGCCATCCGCGTGACCCATCTGCCCACCGGTATGGTCGTGGAATGCCAGGACCAGCGCAGCCAGCGGGAGAACAAGGACCGCGCCTTAAAGGTCCTGCGCAGCCGTCTTTTGCAGCAGAAGCAGGACGCCTACGACGAGGAATACAACGCCCGCCGCCAGAGCCAGGTCGGCAGCGGTGACCGCAGCGAAAAGATACGCACCTACAACTTCCCGCAGGACCGCGTGACCGATCACCGCATCGGCCTGACGCTGCGCAATTTGCAGGGTGTGCTGGACGGCGATCTGGACCGCGTGGTCGAGCCGCTGATTTTGGCAGACCGGGAAGAAAAACTGAAGCAAAGCAGTACAGAAGAAGGAAAATAAAGCTATGAAAACACAGGTTTTGCCCATCACGCCGGAGAGCGTGGCGCTGGCCGCCCGGCTTTTGCAGCAGGGTGAGCTGGTCGCCCTGCCGACGGAGACGGTCTACGGCATTGCCGCCGACGCCCGCAACGGCGAGGCCGTCAAGAAAATTTTTGAAGCGAAGGGCCGCCCGCAGGATAACCCGCTCATTGTGCATATCTGCGGCATGGAGATGCTGAACGGCATCGTCTCCGAGGTGCCCGAGCGCGCCAAAAAGCTGGCTGCCGCCTTCTGGCCCGGCCCGCTGACGATGGTCATGCCCCGCGGCCCCGAGGTCAGCGACGTGACCTGCGCGGGCCTTGACACCGTCGGCGTGCGGATGCCGTCCCACCCGGTAGTGCAGCAGGTCATCAAGGCCAGCGGCGTCGCGTTTGCCGCGCCGTCGGCAAACCTTTCCGGCAAGCCCAGCCCGACGAATGCGCCTGACACGCTGGCCGATATGGATGGCCGTCTGCCGCTGATTCTCGACGGTGGCGAGTCCAATGTCGGTGTCGAGTCCACCGTCGTCGCCGTGACGGGGGAGCACCCGATGCTCCTGCGCCCCGGCTACGTCACGAAGGAGCAGATGGAGGCCGTTTTGGGCGAGGAGGTCCTCGTCAGCCCGGCCATCCTTGAAAAGCTCAAGGACGGCGAGGTCGCGCGCTCGCCCGGCATGAAGTACAAGCACTACGCCCCCAAGGCGCAGGTCACGATCCTGCGCGGCGATTTTGCTAAATACAAAGAATTTATCAAGCAGCATACCGAACCCGGCGTCTGGGCGCTCTGCTTTGACGGTGAGGGCGCACAGCTGGGCGTGCCGTTCATCGAGTACGGCAAAAACCATGACGGCGTGACCCAGGCACACCACCTGTTCACAGCGCTGCGCGATTTGGACAAGCACGGTGCGCAGGTCGTCTACGCCCGCTGCCCCGAGCAGGACGGCGTCTCGATGGCGGTCTACAACCGACTCATCCGCGCCGCGGCGTTCCGGGTGGTCGAGCTATGAAGGTAGTCGGCATCACAGGCCGCAGCGGCTGCGGCAAGTCCAGTGCGACAAATTTCTTGCGGGAAAAGGGCTATCCTTGTATTGATGCAGATTTAGTTGCTCGGGAAGTGCTGCTGCCCGGTTCGCCCTGCATTGCACAGCTGCAACAGGTGTTCGGCGCGGATATTGCCGACGAAAACGGCACGGTGCGCCGCCGCCTGCTGGCAGACCGCGCGTTTGCCACGCCGGAGGGCACGGCGGCCCTGACAGACATCACCCAGCCGGAGATCCTGCGCCGCATCGACGCCGCATTGGACGAGGCCCGGCGGGGCGGGGCGGATCTTGCCTTTGTGGACGGTGCGGTCATTGTCGGCACGCCGTTTGAGGCGCGCTGCGACGCACTGATCCTGGTCACGGCCCCCTATGAGACGAGTGTGGCCCGCATCTGTGCCCGCGACGGCATCGCGCCCGAGATGGCCCGCCGCCGTCTGGATGCGCAGACCCCGCTGGAAACGCTGCGCGCCGCCGCCACGGCAGAGCTGGTCAACGACAGCACGCCTGATGCCCTGCGCGAAAAGCTGCGATCCGTTTTGAATGGATTGGAGAAGGAGGGAACATGCCAAAAGCCAAAAAGCAAAAAAGAAGCATTTTAGCACCGGTCCTGGCGCTGCTGCTGGTGCTGGCCCTGGCGGGAACGCTGCTGTTCAGCGCCTTCCGCGATAAGATCGAACACTGGGAATACCCGCAGCGCTTCACAGAGTACGTCGAGTATTACGCCGGGAAATACGGCATAGACCCGATGATTTTATACGCCTTCATCCGCACCGAGAGCAATTTTGATCCGAACGCGGATTCCGACGCCGGGGCCAGGGGACTCATGCAGATCACCGAGGTCACGTTCGACTGGATCAAGATGAAAATCGCCCCGAAGGAGAGCCTGACGTTCGACGATCTCTACGACCCCGAGACGAATATCCGGTTCGGCAGCTACTTTGTCAGCTACTGCCTGGACCGCTACAGCGGCCATCTAGCCACCGCCGCCGCGGCCTACCACAGCGGCGTGGGCACCGTGGACGGTCTGCTCGGGCAGGAGGCGTACTCAACGGACGGCGTTACGCTGGACCATTACCCTTACCCGCAGATGCGGCTCTACGTAAAAAAAATCACCGAGAGCTATCAGCACTACTCGGAGATTTATAAATAATTTTTAGAAAGGATTCTCGAAATGAAAACCACCGAGGAACTGAAAAATCTGCTCTATAAAAATGAAACGGTAGCCGACGCGGCCCCCGATGCCATTGCCGCCGCGCAGGACTTCTGCGAGGGCTACAAGACCTTCCTGGACAACGCCAAGACCGAGCGCGAGGCCACGGCCTACAGCGAAAAGCTGCTGACCGCCGCCGGCTATCAGAAGTTTGTGCCCGGCACGAGCTACGCCCCCGGCACCAAGGTCTACACCATCAACCGCGAAAAGTGCGTGCTGGCTGCGACCATCGGCACGAAGAACCTCGAGGAGGGCTTCCACCTGAACATTGCCCACATCGACTCCCCTCGCCTCGACCTGCGCCCCGTGCCCGTGTTTGAAAAGACCGACATCGGCTACCTGCGCACCCACTACTACGGCGGCGTGCGCAAGTACCAGTGGCCCACCATCCCGCTGGCCCTGCACGGTGTCATCTACCGCGCCGACGGCACCAGGGTCAACGTCTGCATCGGTGAGAAGGACGACGACCCCGTGTTCTGCATCACCGATCTGCTGCCGCATCTGGGTGCCAAGCAGAGCGCCAAGACGCTGGCCGAGGGCATTACCGCCGAGGACCTCAACGTCATCATTGCGTCCCTGCCCATCGAGGATAAGGACGCCGAGCAGCGCGTCAAACTCAACGTCCTGGGCATGCTGAACGAGGCCTACGGCATCACCGAGCGCGACTTCACCCGCGCCGAGATCGAGGTCGTGCCTGCCTACAAGGCCCGCGACATCGGTCTGGACCGCGCTATGATCGGTGCCTACGGCCACGATGACCGCGTGGACGCTTACCCTGCGCTGATGGCCGAGATCGGGACCAAGAGCCCCGCCTATACCTCCGTCTGCGTCCTGACCGACAAGGAGGAGACCGGCTCCGACGGCGTCACTGGCCTGAACAGCATGTACACCTTCCACTTCCTGCAGCAGCTCTGCGCAGGGCAGGGGGCGGACTACATCACGGCCTGCAAGGCCGCCAAGTGCCTGTCTGCTGACGTTACGGCGGCCTACGACCCGACGTTTGCAGACGCCTTTGAGCCCGACAACGGCACCTACGCAGGTCGCGGCGTGGCCATTTACAAGTACACCAGCTCCCGCGGCAAGTCCGGCACGAGCGATGCCTCCGCCGAGCTCGTCAGCTACCTGACCGGTCTGATGGACGCCAACAGCGTTGTGTGGCAGATCGGCGAGATGGGCAAGCTCGACCTGGGCGGCGGCGGCACGGTTGCCAAGTATGTCGCCAATCAGGACATCGACACCATCGACATCGGCGTACCCGTGCTCTCGATGCACTCTCCGTTTGAGATCGTCTCCAAGGCCGACGTTTACATGGCCTACCTGACCTTCAAGGCCTTCTGCGAGGACGCGGAGTAAACTACATCCCGCAGGACAGCAATAAAATTTTCGTCAGGGTATTGACTTATCCGGGAAAATCTGTATAATATTTATTGTTGTCTTGCGTGCTGGTGTGGCTCAGTTGGTAGAGCAGCTGATTCGTAATCAGCAGGTCGCCGGTTCAAGTCCGGCCACCAGCTCCATAAGCCTGTGACAAAAAAGATGTCACAGGCTTTTTTCTTTGCTGTACCGTCAAAAAATGGCGATTTCGCCAACCAATTTTTGGACACGGTTTTACAGTGTTGTCCAACCATTTTGGGGCGGTTTGCCCACCTTGATTCCCACTTTTCTGCCGATTTCTGGAATTTGGCAGGGGAGGGGGCAATTTTTTTGAGAAAAAACAGAATAAATCCTGCTGTTTTCAGAATGTTTTCAATTTCCCCGCAGCCAATTTCCTGTTTGCGCGGACATTTTACAACCTCGAAAAAAAATATCTCGAAACTGGCGGACCTGCTCGGTCATTCCAGCATCGAGACGACAAGAATTTATATCATGGAATCCGGCGCAGAACATGAGCGTCTACTCAATAAAATGCACCTTCTATTGTGAATTTGACGAAAGCATAGTTCCGTTCCTGTCGTTAACAAAAGTTAACATTTAATAAACGTCCGTTCGCGTTTTAAATACCAAAAATGAAAAAGTAAGTAAGAAAAAGTTGTTGGGCAAGCGCTGAAATTCCGCGCCTAACAGTATTTCTATGTGCACTTTTTACAATTTCAACAAAATTGTGTACTTTCCCTTGCCTTTTTCACCTTTATGTGCTAAAATTAGCACGGGTTAATCGATTTGGAATCGCTACCCCCTCCCTGTTTAATCTATTGTAACTTCTTTTTGCAATTTGTTTTGTTATATGTAGTTAACATGCAATTAACAGAATATGCTTCTGTTTTTCTTTGCTCGCTGCACGCTGAAATGACCGGAACACAAATATTGCAAGGACGATGCAACTTGACATCTGAAATTGTGGGTAATCGCTTGCACAAGTGTGGGCTATGTCTGCCTGGTGGCAGCCAACAGCGATTGTGGTTCGCACAACATTTTGGTTGGAAAGCTAATTGGGCAAGATGGCCGCTCCATTGTCGGCAATAAAAACTTCAAACCACTTTGTATGTGGTGCGTAGCCTAGAGGGTATCTGAAAAATCCCCAGCACTGTCTAATTCTACCGGGGCATCCCCGCACAATTCTCGGCTTAAGCCTAAAGCATCGCTGCGACGGCCGCGGCACATGATCAGCGTTGAGAAAATGCTCTGCAATCCACCAAGGATTGCCTGTGCTTCTCTCTTAGCCGGTCACGCGTCTCGCTCGCCGCATTGGCATTTTGAATTGCTCGGTATTGCCCAAAAGCAGCGTCTGCTACGTTACTCAACCTTGCAATACACCAAGTATTGCGGCGGTCTCGCGCCTTGCATCCGTTATCTTTTAGCGAATTTTCCAGCATTTTGGTTTATCAGAGACACCCGAATAAATTTTGAATCTATCCGCTTATGAAGCTTCTGGCATCAGGTGTGCCGATCCAATGCCTCAAGCAAGGCGTGGTAGAGGCGGTCAAGTGGAACAATAGAACGATGTGTTGCTGATGGTAGCGATATCTACCCACTCTATTGTCTGTCCGTCTGCCTGCTAATTTGTTTGGGAATGAACGGGACGATACGTAAAAATGGCGTTGATTCTGTGCCAGGGCTTTATGTAGCCGTTATTGGGCCGGAAACAGGAGTGTTTGCCAGAAGCGGGTTTGGCCATACGCGCACATGCATAGCAGAAATGTATATCTGCTTGACAAATGAGCGCGGCAGACCACGTTTCCTGGTGGATATAAATCAATTTGAGCGGAGGTGGTGCTTAAGGGAAAGCCCAACCGGATCCCTGTGAAAGTATTTTGCTGTGCATTGAATGGAAACGCTTTGATGTGTAATCCCGGACTGTTCTGTTTGAATCAAGAGCGGCGTCATCATTGTAAGTTCCAAACCTCAAAGGGAACAACAGGGTGCTTTCGGCAAAATTACCCGGTTCGGCGCGATTGATTAGATGCATCTGAGAAAAGAGAAATGAAAGGATGTGCTTTACCAATGAAAACAAGAAGTTGGAAACGCTTCGGTTCATGTCTGATGGCACTGGCTATGGTACTGTCCGGTACCGCATTGCCCGCAAGTGCTGCGACCCCCGGCAAAGACGGGTCAGCGGAGATGAACGAAGCGTATGCCGCACACGAGTCCCTGATGCCGATCGGCCCCTCTTTCAGCGTGGCCACTCTTTTGGAGTGGACGCCGGAATCTGACCCGGACGCACGATACAGCAGGGCGAGCATTCCCATGGCAAACCGAGAGGGCGGTTTTGTCGTGAACCCAAAGGCAAATCCGGAAGCAAAGCTCATGCTCTGCTCCCTGGCTAACTCTTCCCACGACACCACCAGTTCACAAGGCACCGAGAACTTCATGAGCTGGTCCTTCAACTACTGGCAGTACACCGATTCTTTTGTGTACTGGTCCGGTTCTGAGGAGGGCCTGATCTGCTGCCCCACCGGCGAATTTACTGACGCTGCCCACACCAACGGTGTGCCGGTCGTTGCTACACTGGGCTTCCCTTGGGGACAGGGCTCGGGCTATGCGGAGGAAGTTGACGCTTTCTGCCAAAAGGCGGAAGATGGCAGTTTCCCCGTGGCAGATAAGCTACTGGAAGTGATGGATTACTATGGTTTTGATGGATACTTCTTCAACCAGGAATCCTTTGGCTGCAGTGCAGAGATTGCATCCAGGTTGGATGAGATGATCCGCTACATGCGCGCCAAGTGCCCCGACATCTTGATTAGCTGGTACGACTCGATGCTGCCTTCCGGCGGCGTATCTTACCAGAACGCGGTTAATAGCTCGAACCAGCGTTGGATGGAGCGTAGCGATGATGGCTCTGTGGGAATCAATGAGTTCTTTATGAACTACAACTGGTATACAGGGCAGATTTCTACTACAGTCAGCACGATGAACTCTATTAACCGCAGCCCCTTCGATGCTTATGCGGGCTTGGATGTACAGCAAAACGGCATGAACACGCCTTTCCGTGATGAACTGCTCGTGGACGAGGATGGCAAGCTAAAGCTATCCATCGCGCTGTATTGCCCCAACTCCACGTTAGGTAACTCTGCAAACGGAGCGCAGTTCCACGAGGTTGAACAAGACTTCTATGTCAATTCTGCTTCAGATCCGCGGGTAGAAGTGGCTAATGTTTCCTCACCCACTTGGCTGGGTATGTCCCGATTCTTCGCCGACAAGACGCCGATCCTCAGCACACCGTTCGTAACCAGTTTTAATTCCGGCCACGGTGTTGGTTATTATGTGAATGGTGAACTCTCCCGTGACAACGAGTGGAGTTACCAGTCCGTGCAGGACGTTATGCCCACCTGGACCTGGATCATCGATTCTGACGGCTCGAAGCTTGATGGCGGCTATGACTTCACTGACGCCTATAACGGCGGCACTTCCATTCAGTTCTATGGTGATCTGGATGCCAACAAGGCAAACGACATCATGCTGTACAGCACCGATGTCGCTGTGACCGATGGCATGACACTGAGCCTGACGGCCAAGAACGATGATGGCAAGGCCAGGTTGGTTGCCTATTATGGCGATGACAGTACTGCCAGCTATGAGGAATGCGAAACAGTCGCTTACGATTTGACTGCCAGTGAGGCTGATACCTGGACCACCACGGTGGTAGATATTTCTGATCATGCCGGCAAGACTTTGTATGCCATTGGTTTAAAGGTGGAAAGCGATACTGCTGTGTCCGACTACCACATCAACCTGGGCCAGCTTGCCATTTTGGATCAGGATCGCGCGGCGCTGTCCGGTCCTACTTCTGTGGCGCTGGACGAGATCCTGTATCACAACGCCTATGATGCGGAAGCACGTATTTACTGGGATGCTGTGGACGGCGCTGCTTCCTATGAGATCTACAAGGTCAACGCGAACGGGACTTCTAATCTGATCATGGAGACCCCCAACACGGCCTTCTACCTGCCTACCCTGGTTCGTGATTTTGACGAAGACGACGTGACGCTGAAAGTCGTCCCCGTTAATGCCAACGGTGTACGCGGTGAAGGCACCGAACTGATAATCGACTGGCTGTATAGCAATGAGGACTCCGAAGTCTACGAACCAAAAGAATTCGAAAACGTCTGCCTGGGGGCGACGGTAACCGGATATTCTGGCCAGAATGAGAGCGAGCCTGCCTCCAAGGCCATTGACGGGACCTCCCTGAATGGTTCCAAATGGTGTGTTACCAATGCGGAGACCGGATATATGGACATTGACATTGGTCGTGAGGTGACGGTCCGCCGCTGGCGCGTAGAACATGCCCAGTACGGTGGCGAGGATGTGTTGATGAACACCGTCGACTTTGCTCTGGAGTATAAGAATGCGTCTGGCTGGTGGGTAGAGGCAAAGCGCATCCAGAACAACACCGCCGCTGTAACGGATGTCTTGCTGGACAAACCGGTGACTGCACAGGAATGGAGACTGCGCATTTATGATGATGGAACTTCCCCCTGGGGCGGTATCCGCATTTATGAATGGCAGATGTTCGAGACCGCCGAGTTCCCCCAGACGGAGCCGGTGTCCATCCAGTTTGCCGCCGCAGAGAATGGCACGGGCGCCAATGATACCTTCACACTGAAGAACGTGCCTGCGGGCCAGACTGTCACGGTCTACACCAAATCCGGCAGCGAGTATAACAAGATCGGAGAGGCGGTTGCAGAAAGCGGCACTGTCACTATCACCGGCCTTAACTTTGGCACGCAAGAAGACGGACGTATTTACTACACCACCACCGCCACAGGTTCCGCAGAAAGCATCAAGCTGAGCGCGAGCTTTGAGGCGGAAAATGCCGCAAAATCTGAGGCGGCAAGGGATGTTACAGCGAAAGCTTATTCACAGCCTGGCTCGCTTAGCTCTTCCAACGGTGGCGACATCTATATTTCTCTTACGGTGAATGGCCTGAGTGAAGGCGATGTGGTCTACGTTTACGAGAACGACTCTGGTGAATACACCAAAGCCTCTCTCCCGGTGGCTGCTGGCGAAACCTCGGTAATTATCCGTGGCATTCGGGTCCCGCGTGCGGGCAGTGAACTCACCCTGCAAGTAAAACGCGTCAGTAAGCTGATCTCTGATAAGTATACTGTCGAAATCCCCGCATTCCCGGAACCGACCGCTTTCTTGAACTTGGTGGCGACCAATGCCAAGGGCGAGAAACTGACCGGCGTTACTTATGGCGTTTACAACAGCAACAACGAAAAGGTCTATACTGTGACTACCGGCGAACCTGCTGAGGTTGTATTGGGGACGTACACCATTAAGTGCGAAAATGTTCCTGCAGGCTACCTGATCAACGACACGGTTGTGAAGCGCCTGGTCGTGACCGAAGGCCAGACCTACGATGTGAATGTTACCCTGCAGAGCGGTTCTGTTGAGCCAATCGTTACATCTGTTACGGTATCGCCCGCTACTGCATCTGTGGAGAAGGGCGCAACCAAGCAGTTTGCAGCTATGGTCAACGGCGAGAATATCACCGACCATTCTGTGACCTGGAGCGTGGACGGCGCGGTCTCTGAGGCGACTGAGATCGACGAGACCGGCCTGCTGACCGTTGCGGAGGACGAGACCGCAGAGCAGCTGACCGTTGTTGCGACCTCGGTTCAGGATCCGAAGGTTTCCGGCAGCGCTGCCGTGACCGTCACCGAGCCTGTGGGCGAGCTGGAACTGGTGTCCCAGAATGCGACCATCGTTGGCTACAACGGCAAAAAACTGGGCGCTGCCCAGGGCCCCGAAAAGCTGTTTGACGGCGACAAGGAAAACCCCGATACCGGCAAATGGTGCGAGGATGGCAGCAACCTGTGGGTCGCCTTTGACATTGGCGAAGAACGCAACGTCCGGCAGCTGGTCGTCTCCCACGTCGGCGTGGCGGAAACGCCGACGGCCGGCAACGGCAGCATGAACACTGCCAATTACGAGTTCTATGTGCTGAACGAAGAAAAGGTCAACGTGGACGAACTGCTGGCCATGGAGGCCGAGGAACGGAACGCTGTGCTGGCAGACGCTGCGAACTGGACAGAGTGTGCCAAGACCACCGATAACGCGGCCGATGTTACCACCAATGATCTGGGCGATGCGACCGGACGGATCTTCAAGCTGAATGTCAGCCGTACCGATACCACCGGTTGGGCTGCCTGCGTCCGCATCTACGAGGCCGAACTGTACGCTACGGCCAAGCCCACCGAGCCTGTTGTGGACAAGACCATTCTGAATCAGCTGATCGAGCAGGCTTCCGCCCGGGTGGAAGACGATTACACGACCACCAGCTGGGCAGCGTTTGCAACTGCGCTGGCCGAAGCGCAGAGCATCTCTGCCGCTGAGGATGCAAACCAGGTGACTGTCAACCATGCAGCTGACGCTCTGCAGGACGCCATGGAAAGCCTTGTGAAGCGTGCTGACAACTCGAACCTGGTCGCGGCCATCAACAGCATCAAGGAACTGGATGAAAGCAGGTATCAGCCTGATTCTTGGGCTGCCCTTGCCCAGGCTTTGGCAGAAGCTGAGAAGGTCGCCGCCAACCGTGATGCAACCGCCGATGAGATCGAAGCTGCTTATACAAAGCTGGAAGCTGCTTACAAGGCACTGGCGCTCCGAGCAGATATGACTGCAATTGATGATATGATCTCCAAAGTGGAGGCCATGGATGCGAACGCTCATACTGCAAAATCCTGGAAATTGGTTGCCGATGCATTGGAGGCCGCAAAGACGGTCGCCGCCAATGAAAACGCTACCCAGGAGGCTGTAGATGCAGCAGCACGGACGTTGCAGGCCGCAGCGGCGGCATTGGTAAAGGCTGGCGATGCCACCGAGTTGAATGCTTTGGTTGAAGAAACCAAGCAACTTGACCTGAGCAAGTATACTGTGGAGAGCGCGAACGCTATCCGCCAGGCAATTTCTGATGCGGAAGCTGCTATCGCAGGCCGCGCAAGTGCTGAAGACTTGAAAGCCGCCCTTGATGCAGTGCGGAATGCTGTAAATACTGCCCAGACCAAACCTGCGGCACCGGTACAGAAACCTGCTGATACTGTGAAGGATGAACATCCCGATATTGCGGAAGGAATTGCAAACGGCACTTGGGGTGCTGCGCCTACTGCAAAGCCGAATGACGGCAGTGCAGCGGCATCTGGCAGCGGAGCAACAAGCGCGATTCCTCAGACGAGCGATAACTTCCCTTATGAAGTGCTGTCGATTCTGGCTTGCATGGCCGTGGGTGGCTTTATCGTTGCACTCTACCTGAAAAAACGCAGTGGCAATCGCTGATGTCTACGAGATGAACGTAAACTCCTAATTCTAAAACACATTATGCGCTTGATCGCAATCGACAGATTGACCAAAACTATAAGATTTAATCATATTACTGGCATATCTATCACTGTGTTTGGCAGTCAATCGGAAGGGGAATGAGGCAAGTCCTCGGTGTTGGTTGATGATTAAGGTATAACTGCAAAAGTGCCTCTTGCGGGCTTCGAACCGCAAGGGGCACTTTTGTGTCTACAGGCATGGAGGAAGACCAACAACTCGGAATTCTTGTCAAACAAAATATTGTTGTAGACAGAGGAACGAATGGTGCGCTCAACGCGTTGGTGGACTATAATCCACAGTGCGAAATAATTTTAATCAACATATAGGACCAGAAAAAGCCCTAAACGTAGCCAATGAAGCGGTTACGTTTGGGGCTTTCCGTTTCCTTAAAAGATATTAACACTTGGTTGAGGCATAATACATAATAGCAATAACTAAAACATGGAAAGGAGACGCATATGGAACTTCAAAAAGTAGCGCAAACCTATGGAAAATGGCTGACCCACCGGGAGTACAGCCCCGCCACCATCCAGAAGTACACCAAAGCCCTGGCCCGTTTTTTTGCCGATACCGGGGCAGGGGACATCCCGACCCGCGAGACCGTTGCAGCCTGGCGGGATAGCCTGACCGAAAAGGGCTATACCCCTGCCACCGTCAACGCGATGCTGGCTGCCGTCAATGATTACCAAGAGAGCATCGACAACGTGGCTGGCAAAGCTAAGCCGCTCAAGCGCCAGCGCAGGATCTTCGCCGACCCTGGCCGGGAACTGACCCGCGCCGAGTATTTCCGCCTGCTGAATGCCGCCCGCGCCGCCGGCAACAAGCGCACCCAGCTGCTGCTGGAAGCGCTTTGCTCCACCGGCATCCGCGTCTCGGGACTGCAGTTTATCACGGCAGAAGCCGTCCGCCGGCACAAGGCGTCTATCCGCTGCAAAGGCAAATGCCGGGAGATCCTGCTGCCCGCTGAGCTCTGCCACCGCCTGACCCGTTGGTGCCAGAAACACCGCATTCATGCCGGTCCGGTGTTTCTTTCCCGTGTTGGCAAGCCTCTGAGCCGCGTAACGGTCTGGAAACTGCTCAAAGCCCTGTGCGAGCGCGCCAATGTGGCCGGGAAGAAAGTTTTCCCCCACAACCTGCGGCACCTGTTTGCGCGGACATTTTACAACCTCGAAAAAAATATCTCGAAACTGGCGGACCTGCTCGG
>OODH01000661.1_pt1 | contig 26035 bp, 28 predicted proteins | sample 1671391 | NCBI WGS metagenome assembly OODH01 (sample SAMN06348152, study PRJEB24527) | human gut metagenome | biome: human gut; feature: ankylosing spondylitis patient; material: feces | host: Homo sapiens | place: China | collected 2015-10 | reverse complement strand
GCTTGCCCTCTCCGTCACCTTCGGTGACACCTCTCCCAAAGGGAGAGGCTTTTTTTGTGCAAACTCTCCCCCATCCGCTCTATTTTGTGGTATACTATAGAATGTGAAATTATGGAATGGAGGACCACAAGCTATGCGTTTACTGGTCATTGACGGCAACAGCATCGCCAACCGTGCCTTTTACGGCATCAAACTGCTGACCACCAAAGACGGCCGCTATACCAACGCCATTTTCGGCTTTCTGAATATCCTGCTCTCCCTGCTCAAAGAATCTGAGCCCGACGAGGTGGCTGTGGCTTTCGACCTCAAAGCCCCCACCTTCCGCCACAAGATGTACGACGGCTACAAGGCCACCCGCCATAAGATGCCCGACGAACTGGCTGCCCAGCTGCCTGTCATCCGGCAGCTTCTGGCCCTGCTGGGCTATCGTGAAGTGACCGCCGAGGGCTGGGAAGCCGACGACATCCTCGGCACGCTGGCCGCCGCCTGCGCCGCCCGCAGCGACGACTGCTTCCTTGCCACCGGAGACCGGGACAGCTTACAGCTGGTCAGCGACACCACCACCGTTCTGCTGGCTACCACGGCGTTGGGCCGCAGCAAGACCATCACCATGGATGTGGACGCCGTGAAGGAGAAATACGGCGTCACGCCCCGCCAGCTCATCGACGTGAAGAGCCTGATGGGCGACACCTCCGACAACATCCCGGGCGTGAAGGGCATCGGCGAAAAGAGTGCCTTTACCCTCATCCAGAAATACGGCAGTCTCGAGGGGGTCTACGCCCACCTCGACGACACCACTGACAAGACCATCAAGCCCAAGCAGCGGGAGCATCTGGCCGAAGACCGCGCCATGGCAGAGCTGAGCTACACGCTGGGCACCATCCGCACCGACGCCCCCATCGACACCGCCGAGGGCGCCTATGCCGTGGGCGAGGGCAACAAGGCCGAAGCCGTCCGGCTGATGCAGGAGCTGGAGCTCCACTCCCTCATTGCCCGCTTCGGCCTGAGCAACATCACCCCCGCCGCCGACCCGGAAAGAGCGCCGGCAGAGCCTCTTCCGGAAGCCGAACTTGCCGCTCTGCCTGCTGAGCCGAAGGGCCATTACCTCGTGGCTGCGCGGCCCGCTGTCATGGGCAAGCAGGGCGTCCGCATCGTGGAGCTGCAGCCCGCCGCATGGTATGCCGTGCAGGACAAGACCGTCTTCCCGCTGGAATCCGAAGACCTGCTCCGCCTGCTGGACAACAAAGACGTCACCCTTGACGTCTTCGACAGCGCGCCGCTCTACGCCCGCGCCATGGCTGCGGGCGGCTGGGGCAGCAGCATCGTCTGGGACGGCAAGCTGGCGGCCTATCTGCTGGACGCCTCCGCTTCCAAGTACAACCTCTCGGAGCTCATCATCAGCTACCGCGCCGACGCCGCTTTCACCTGTGAGAAGTGGCCGGACGCCGGTGCGCTGGCCGACCTGTTCGCCAAGATGAAGGCAGAGATCACCGCGCTGGAGGAAGACTCCCTCTACAACGACATCGAGTTCCCGCTGGCACAGGTGCTGGCCGACATGACCCGCATCGGCATCCTCGTGGACAAAGAGGGCATCGAGAAGTTCGGCGTGAAGATGCGCTCGGAGCTGGAAGACGTCCTCACCCGCATCCACATGGAGACGGGCAGCGCCAGCTTCAACCCCAACAGCCCCAAGCAGCTGGGCGAGATGCTCTTCGACACCATGGGCCTGCCCCACGGCAAAAAGACCCAGCGCGGCTGGTCTACCGACGCCGAGACGCTGGAAGCCCTGCGGGACTACCCGCTGGTGGAGGATATTCTGCAATACCGCGCCTACCAGAAGCTGAACTCCACCTACGTCGAGGGCCTGCTGAAGGTCATCGCGGAGGATGGCCGCATCCACACCCGCTTCAACCAGACCGAAGCCCGCACCGGACGGCTTTCCTCCGACAACCCCAACCTGCAGAACATCCCCATCCGCACCGAGCTGGGCAGCCAGCTCCGCGCTTACTTTGTGGCGCGGCCCGGCTGCGTTCTGGTGGACGCCGACTACAGCCAGATCGAGCTGCGCATCCTCGCCCACGTCACCGGCGACGAGCATATGCAGCAGGCCTTCCTCACCGGCGAGGACATCCACCGCAGCACTGCCGCCAAGATCTACAGTCTGCCCCTCGAGCAGGTCACGCCCCGCCTGCGCTCTTCGGCAAAAGCCATCAACTTCGGCATCATGTACGGCAAGGGCGCTTACAGCCTCTCGAAGGACATCGGCGTGAGCGTCAAGGAGGCAGACGCCTTCCTGAAAAACTATCTGGCCACCTTCCCGAAAGTCAGCGGCTACATGGACAAGACCATCTCCGACGCCCGGAACTGCGGCTATGTGTCCACCCTCTTCGGGCGCCGCCGCTCCCTGCCGGAGCTGGCCAGCAACAATCACAACATCCGGGCCAGCGGCGAGCGGATGGCCCGCAACACGCCGATCCAGGGCACCGCCGCCGACGTCATCAAGCTGGCGATGGTGCGGGTCTGGCGGCGTCTGCGGGACGAGAAGATGGAGAGCCGCCTCATCCTGACCGTCCACGACGAACTCATCGTCGAGGCCCCGGAGGCAGAAGCCGCGAAAGCCGCCGCCATCCTGCAGGAAGAGATGGAAGGCTGTGTCAATTACGCTGTCCCCCTGAGCACCGAAGTGCATCAGGGCAAAAACTGGCTGGAGGCCCACTAAAACCATGATCATCTTAGGAATCGAATCCACCTGCGACGAGACCGCCGCATCTCTGGTGGAAGATGGCCGGCACCTGCTGAGCAACGTCATCTCCACCAGCGTCAAGGAGCAGGCGCTTTACGGCGGCGTCGTGCCGGAGATCGCCAGCCGCCGCCACTGTGAGTTCATCAGTGCCACCGTCAAAAAGGCTCTGCTGGACGCAGGCAAGACCATCGACGACGTGGACGCCGTGGCTGTCACCTTCGCGCCCGGTCTCATCGGCGCAGTGCTGGTGGGCGTCAACTTTGCCAAGGGCCTCGCCTACTCGGCGGGCAAGCCGCTGGTGCCGGTCCACCATCTGCGGGGCCACATTGCGGCCCTCTACCTGACCCACCCGGAGCTGAAGCCGCCCTTCCTCTGCCTTGTGGCGTCCGGCGGACACAGCCACATCGTGGAGGTGCAGGACTACACCCATTACCACATCCTCGGCCACACGGTGGACGACGCCGCCGGCGAGGCCTTTGACAAGGTGGCCCGGACACTGGGCCTGCCCTATCCCGGCGGTCCCAGCGTCGCCAACGCCGCCAAGACCGGCGACCCGAAAGCCTACCGTCTGCCGGTGCCTCATGTGGATGGCAAGTACAACGTCAGCTTCTCCGGCCTCAAGACCGCCGTGCTGAACGAGGTGAATCAGGCCCAGATGAAGGGTACTGACATCAACGTCCCCGACCTCGCGGCCAGCTTCCAGGAGCGCATCGCGGGCATCCTCGCAGAAAAGCTCCTTCTCGCCGCCGCCGACACCGGCGCAAAGCAGGTCTGTCTGGCGGGCGGCGTCGCGGCCAATGGCCGTCTGCGCCAACTGGTCAACGACGGCGCCCAGAAGCTGGGGGCCAGGGTCTACCTGCCCGAGCTGAAATTCTGCGGCGACAACGGCGCGATGATCGCGGCTCAGGGCTACTATCAGTACATCGCGGGCCATACCGCCGGGCTGGAGCTGAACGGTCTGCCGACTCTGCCCATTGATTACGAATAACTGAGATAGAAAACGGAATGGCCGCGCACAGCTGTGCGCGGCCATTCCGTTTATTTCATATCACGTCCGAAGTAAAGCTCCACTTCACCGAGTTTCTTTTTCCGCAGCAGGAATGCCGTCGGGATGAGGTAGACCGCGATAGACGTCAGCATGGTGATGTCATAGGTGCTGATGCTGTCGGCTACTGTCTCGGTGCCGTACAGGCCGCCGATGAGCATGGACGTGATGTCCATCGCGGCGTGGATGAACACCGTCACCCAGATGTTTCCGGTGCGGAAATAGACCGCCGCCAGCAGCGTACCCAGCGAGGCCGCAAAGACGCACTGCATCAGAACGCCCAGCGGCGCACTGCCGGTGAGGTTGGTCAGGTGGGCCGCACCGAAGTAGAGGCCCGACAGCAGGCAGGCTTTCCAGACGCCGGCCCGGCTGGTGCCGAAGTGTTCCAGAAGCGTCTGGGCGATGACACCCCGGAACAGAAACTCTTCTGCCACACCGACGCTGGTCATGCCGATAAGGAACCACACGACATGCCACGCAGGCAGCATATCGCCCTCCGGCCTGCCAAACAGCAGGGTATTGTAGGCGTTGTAGCCGATGAGCGTGATGGGGTACAGGCCCACCAGCAGACCGTTGAAAAAGCCGCTGCCCCGGCGGCGGAGCAGGCTGCTCTTCCCGGTGCGCGCCAGAAAGAGCCACGCCACCAGCACGCCTGCTGCCTCCTGCATGAAGGTCAGCATATAATCATCGACGGCATCAATATCCCGCACGACGAACAAGATGAGCAGAAGCGACAGCAGCGATGCCACGAACAGCATCCCCAGAAACAGCACCTCGGCCACAAGGCAGTAGAGCATCGGGTGGGCGCTGCGCAGACGTTTGAGCATAGAAAGACCTCCTGTGTCGTAGTGGTACTATTTTAGCATATTTCAGAAGAAAGAGATAGGGATTTGTGTGAATAGTTCAAATCCCGCGCCCGACTAAATAAAAAAGCAAGTACACGAATGTGTACTTGCTTTTTTAAGTCGGAGCAGCGGGATTTGAACCCACGGCCTCCTCGTCCCGAACGAGGCGCGCTACCAACTGCGCTATGCCCCGAAAATACCGCAACCCAATGGGCTGCGGTCTGGTTGGGGATGAGAGAATCGAACTCCCACAAGTAGAGTCAGAGTCTACCGCACTACCACTATGCAAATCCCCACTATTCGGTTTCGTCCTCAGCACCGAAGCGCCGCTGACGAAGAATATTATACAGCCTCCGCCTCCATTTGTCAACCACTTTTTTTGATTTTTCCGTCCATGTTTTTTCTGTCTTCCCTGCCTCTGCGTTTTCACGCCTTTTTTCGTCCCCGGCTCTTGACACCCGCCCCCTTTGGGAATACTCTTATAGTATCATTCACCTGCCCCTTCTGAGGGAGAACGGAAGAAACGAGGGTTGTTCGATATGAAAAAACGTGTTGGTATCCTGACCTCCGGCGGCGACTGTCCCGGCCTGAACGCCACCATCCGCGGCGTGGCCAAAGCCCTGTATGCACGGTTCGGCGAGAATGTCGAGATCGTGGGCATCCTGAACGGCTACCACGGCCTCATCACCGGCGAATACAAGGAGATGTGCGAGGACGATTTCCGCGGCATCCTGACGCTGGGCGGCACCATTCTGGGCACCAAGCGCACCCCCTTTAAAATGATGCGTGTGGTGGAGGACGACAACATTGATAAAGTTGCCGCCATGAAAAAGACCTACAAGGAAGCCAAGCTGGACTGCCTGCTGTGCCTGGGCGGCAATGGCACCCACAAAACCGCAAACCTGCTCTCGCAGGAGGGTCTGAACATCATCGGCCTGCCCAAGACCATTGATAACGATATCTATGGTACCGACGTGACCTTCGGCTTCCACACCGCCGTGGACATTGCCACCGATGTGATCGACCGCATTCACACCACCGCAGGCAGCCACAGCCGCGTGATGTGCATTGAGATCATGGGCAACAAGGCCGGCTGGCTGACGCTGTATTCCGGCATTGCAGGTGGTGCAGATATTATTCTGCTGCCGGAACAGCCCTATGATATCGACCGTGTGTGCTCTGCCGTGGAACGCCGCGCAAAGAAGGGTTCCAACTTTTCCATCATCGCTGTGGCCGAGGGTGCCATCAACTGCGAGGAAGCCGGCATGAAGCGCAAGGAATGGATGGCAAAGCGCGCCGAGGCAGGCTTTGGCACCACCGCCACCAACCGCATTGCACAGGCCGTGCAGAAAAAAACCGGCATGGAGACCCGTGTGTGCATCCCGGGCCACATGCAGCGCGGCGGCAGCCCCAGCGCCTACGACCGTGTGCTGGCCACCCAGTTCGGCAGCTATGCGGCAAAGCTGGTGGAGATCGAGCGCTACGGCGTGACCGTTGCCATGGTGAACCGCCATGTCACCGAGAACCGTCTGGCCGACATTGCAGGCAAGACCCGCAACGTGCCGGAGAACTGCGACCTGCTCACCGTCGCCCGCCGCATGGGCATCAGTCTGGGTTGATTACCATTTGAATGCTCTCCGCTTTGCTCTGAGCATTTTTAGCGGAATAATTATTTTTTATTGGGGATTCCTGAAAATCTGCGGATTTTCAGGAATCCCTTTTTCACCGGAAGGGTCCCAACCGGCAGATGCTTCAAGCAAACGGAATGCCGTTTTCCGCTGCACCCCCTCCCGTGAAAATGCAGATCCCGGCAGACCGCAGTCTGCCGGGATCTGCTCTATTCAGAAATACTGTTTCCGTTGAAGATGGCCAGAGTGCAACGGCGGCCATTCAAAATCGTCTGCCGGACAAATCAAAGGTCCGTCACATCATGCCGGGTGGGCTGGCCTTTTTCAAAGGCAACTGCGCTTTCCAGCACACCGCGCACCATGCTCTCCACATCCTCGTGGGTGTAGAAAGCCGTGTGGTCGGTCAGGATCACATTGGGCATGCTGCGCAAAGCCGCCAGCTCCGGATTCGGGATCACATCGCCCATGCGATTATAATAGTACAGGCCGTTCTCATTTTCCAGCACGTCCAGGCCCGCCGCGCCAATCTTGCCGCTTTCCAGCCCGGCGATCAGTGCATCGCTGTCGATCAGCTTGCCGCGGGCGGTGTTGATGATGGTCACGCCCGGCTTCATGCTCTCAATGGCTTTGGTGTCGATGAGATGGTGATTCTCCTCCGTAGCGTTGGTGTGCAGAGTGATGACATCGCTTTCCGCCAGCAGGGTCTCCAGCGGCACATACTCGGCGATCTTCTTTACCTCGTCGTTGGGGTACAGGTCGTAGGCCAGCAGGCGGCAGCCAAAGCCGGACAGATGCTGCAGCACCGTGCGGCCAATGCGGCCCGTACCGATCACACCCACAGTGCAGGTGGAAATATCGCGGCCGATTTTTCCCTGCAGGGAGTAGTCCTGCGCTTCGCCGCGCTTGAGGATGTGCCCTGCCTTGCGCAGGCTCATCAGCATGAGCATAATGGCAAAGTTTGCAACGCCGTTTGGCGGGTAGTCCACATTGGCCACCTTCATGCCCAGTTCCCGGGCCGTCTCGCGGTCTACGTGGTCATAGCCGATGGAACGGCAGCAGATGGACTTTACGCCCAGCTCGTGAAACCGCTTGACCATGGGCGTGCTCATATCACAGGGCGTTACCGACACGGCATCATAGCCCTTTGCCAGTTCAGCGTTTTCCAGCGTGGGATACTCCTGCGTAGAGCCAAACTCAACGTCCAGCTGCGGTGCCAGCCGCTGCGCGATGCCCAGCTCATCGTAGGGGCGCAGGGTGTAAAAAAAGACTTTTGTTGCCATAAAACTTCCCTCCCAGCTTATTTTGTACCTATTGTAGCACGTTCTGCACAGATGGATGCATTTTACTGCGTGAATTTTGTTCACCTTAAAAATGAGGATTCATCTTTCCATATGAATGCGCGCAAAACAGTTGTAAATTGTCGGAAAAGAGGGTATGATAAAGGAACTGAGAAGTATACATCACTGAAATATAAAAGGAGTGTGCCTTATGCGCGCTTATGAACGGCTTTTGAATTATGTCCGGGTGCATACCACCTCGGACGAAAACTCCGGTACGCACCCTTCCGCTGAACGGGAGTTTGACCTTGCCCGCCAGCTGGTGGATGAGATGAAGGCCCTTGGCATGGAGGATGCCCATGTGGACGAGCACTGCTACGTCTATGGCACCCTGCCTGCCACGCCCGGCTGTGAGGATCAACACGCTCTGGGCCTGATTGCCCACATGGACACTGCCGACGATGCCAGCGGTGAGAATGTGCAGCCCGTTGTGTGGGAAAACTACAACGGCGGCGACGTAACTCTGCCCGCCACCGGCATGGTGATGAAGCCCTCTGTGTTCCCCTTCCTTACTTCCATGAAGGGCGAGACCCTCATCACCTCAGACGGTACCACCCTGCTGGGTGCCGACGATAAGGCCGGTATTGCCGAAATTTTGACCGCTGTTGAGACCATTCAGGAAAAAGGCCTGCCCCACGGCAAGCTGTGTATCGCCTTTACTCCGGATGAAGAGATCGGCGAGGGTGCAGAGCTGTTCGATATTCCGGGCTTCGGTGCCGACTTTGCCTATACGGTGGACGGCGGCGATGCCGGCTCCATTGAGTACGAGAACTTCAACGCCGCTTCCGCCACCGTGACCATCCGCGGCTTCTCGGTGCACCCGGGCACCGCCAAGGACACCATGATCAACGCTTCCAATGTGGCCATGGAGTTTCATCAGGCGCTGCCCATCACCGCCCGCCCCGAAACGACCGAGGGCCGGCAGGGCTTCTACCACCTGTGCCAGATGTACGGCGATGTGACCACCGCAAAGCTGGGCTACATCCTGCGCGACCACGATGCCGCAAAGCTACAGTTCAAGAAGGACAACATGCTGGATATTGCCGAATTTTTGAACGGAAAGTACGGCGAAGGCACTGTGACCGTGGAGATCAAGGACAGCTACCGCAACATGCTGGAAAAAATCAAGCCGCATTTCCACTTAGTAGAGACCGCCCGCAAGGCCACCCGCATGGCCGGGCTGGAACCGGAAGAAATTCCGGTGCGCGGCGGCACCGACGGTGCTATGCTGAGCTGGAAAGGCCTGCCCTGCCCCAATCTGGGCACCGGCGGCTTCAATTTCCACGGCGTATGCGAGTGCATCACCGCTGAGCGCATGGACCGCTGCACTGAGATCTTGCTGAACATCATAAAGCTGTACGCAGAGTAAATTTTATTTTTCAATATACAAAAAAGTGGGTGCTATTTTCGGATAGCACCCACTTTTGTTATACTCTGACGCTTATCTCTACGACTCCACTCGTGAAAATGCATTTGGAGCAGCCCTGCGGTTGCGTAGCAATGAAAGCCCCAGTGGGGCTTTCAAGCAGGCGAGCGGTCTGCGTTAGCAGATGGAAGGGATTCGCCCTGACAAGCGTCAGGGCTGCGACAAATGCGAAAAATAAAAATCAAATTCCACTGAACATGCCCAGAGTACAACAACGACGACCGCTGCCTGCGGCAGAAGCAGGGAGGAGTTGTTGGGGCCGCGGCCAGCAAGACACGAATGCCGCTCAAGGCATGAAGTGGATGCTGGGAGCCGCAACTCTAGGAGGGCATTCAAAATCGTTTAACCAACGTTGATATGCCCCACCGGCATGATCTTCCGTTTGTTGTCGTCCGGCTTTGCTGTCAGGCTCATGGCCAGCGACACCGGGCCGACACGGCCCATGAACATGACCAGCATATACAGGATTTTTGCGCCCCGGTTCAGCTGAGCGGTAACGCCCACCGAAAGGCCAACTGTGCCAAAGGCAGAGCAGGACTCGAAAATAGCGTCAATGACCGACACAGCGTCCGAGGTGTTATAGAACACCACCACAGCCGAGCCAACCGCCGCCAGCCCGCCGAGCACGATAATGGTCAAAGCACGATAAACCGTCTTGGACTCGATGTGGTGCTCTGCGATCACACAGTCGTCGCGACCCTGAGCCACACTGCGGATCGTCAGGATGATCACAGCGAACGTAGTCACCTTCACGCCGCCGCCGGTAGAGCCGGGTGCCGCACCAATGAACTGCAGCACGCTCATCAGCAGTTTGGTGATGGGGCCGCAGGCCGCAAGGTCGATGGTATTCATGCCCGCAGTACGAGTGGACACCGACTGGAACAGTGCCGCCATCAGCTTGCCGGGCACAGAGAGCCCGCCCATGCTGGCAGGATTGTTCCACTCCATCAGCGCGATGAGCGCCGCGCCGCCGAGCCACAGGATCACCGAGAAGCTCAGCACCACCTTGGCCTGCAGGGAAAGCCGGTGCTTTTTGCGGTATTGACCGATCTCCACCCATACCATGAAGCCCAGACCGCCGGAAATGATCATGAACATCACAACGGCCTGAACATAGTAATTGTTCACATAGGGTGCCAGTGAGGAATACTGGCCGAACCGGCCAAACAGATCAAAGCCCGCGTTACAGAAAGCCGAGATGGCCGTGAACACGCTCACCCAGATGCCTTCCAGCCCGAACTGCGGCACAAAGGCGAACAGCAGCAGCACAATGCCAATGCCTTCAAACAGGCCAGCCAGTCCCACCACGATCTTCAGCACGTCCTTGGCCTGCGCATATCCGTCCGCTGAGACGCTTTCTCCCAGCAGCCGCAGATCGCGGAAGCCCATGCGCCGCCGCATAGCCAGCGCGAAGAAGCTGGTGAGGGTGACCAACCCCAGACCACCCACCTGAATGAGCAGCAGGATCACCGCCTGCCCAAAGTAGGTGAACTGGGTCCAGGTATCCCGCACGATCAGACCAGTAACGCAGGTAGCGCTTGTAGCGGTGAACATGGCATCCAGTACATCCAGCCGCCCGTGCTTGCTGGCAACAGGCAGGCTGAGCAGAAAGGTGCCCAGCGCGATCACGATGACAAAGCTCACACAGATGATCTGCGTAGGCGTATACATCCCCTTGCGCTTGCCCGCCGGGCGGTAAAACAGCTTTTTCCCTTTTGCCTTTTCCATAAGTTCCTCCGCACGCGGCAAAGCCTGCCGCGGCTATTTTCATTTCCTCTATAGCATACACCATTTTGCCCGCCGGTTCAACTTGATTTTATCCGCAAAATGCTGTATTATAATAGAACATCCGTCTCCGTAGCTCAGATGGATAGAGCGCAAGCCTCCTAAGAATTCGGTCAACCTGATACCTTGGGTGCAGAAGTGATTGCTCTAATCAAAAGCAAGACCGGGAATCGAAGTTTTCTCAACAATTTTTGATGCAACAAGTTTAACACCGTTCCGGTTGCAACGCAGTCGGTCACTTCGTTGTGAAAAGCATTCCATACAAAGTGCAGAAAAGTCAAAAATCAACGATAATACATATATGTCTCTATACCTCAGCTGGATAGAGGGTTCGCCTCCTAAGCGAAACGCCCCCGGTTCGAACCCGGGTAGGGACATCCTTTTAAGAAATGCGAAGGTCATTTTTCCATGTGAAAGACGATCTTCGCATTTTTCATTTTGAACCTATCACCAAAATTAGCCAGCTAATGCCATTAGCAGAATTTTCAGCTCCAGCTAATAAAATCGGCTTTCCAGCTAATGAAGCCTCATAAAGCGCCTTTTGAACCCTGTTTTCTGGCTCTCTGCTAAGATTGGTAAACGCTTTCCTGTAAATCCATGTAAATACAAGATAATCTGTGTGAATCTATTTTCCACCTTTCTGCTGGAAGCCGTGCAAAACACTTTTCTCCATACATAGCGCGTTCACTCGCTGTTCTCTCGGAACAGAAAGAGGAACGCGCTTTTTTGTTTTCGGGCTGAACTTCCCGAATCCACCAAAGGAGGGTTTACCGATGAAAAAAGTTCTGACCGTCACGATCGACGGTATCCGCTACCATGCTTCCCGCCCGGCAGATTGCCGGCACTGCTTCTTCTGGAAGAATCGAAAGAAGGGCTGCGTTCTCGGCAAAGAGAACTGCTACTACCTGATCGAGCCGCCCAAAGGCCCCAGCAAGTGCGAAGGGTGCCCCTACAAGCGGGCAAAGCCCTGTGTGCTGGTTCCCTGCTACAAAGACCTGATGGCACCGCTGGAGAAACGAGGTGATGCCAAGTGAGCCACAAGCGAAACGAAGCTCTGCGCCATGTTCAGCATTCCATGCACCATGTGATCGCCGCTGGCGAAGGTTCTGACCGTGCCCCGGACAGCTGCAAGCTGTGTCCGTACTATCGGCCTGATTTCAAATTCCGCACCTGCCTGTACGCCCACTGCCCCTATAAGAAGCAGGTCAATGTATTCCGTTCCACACCTGAAAAATGGGATATTCTCTATGCCCGAAAAAAAGCCGACAAGAACCGCAGACCTTGATTACTTCTATGGGCAGTCCAGCGAGCTGTTCTCCTTCTACCGGATTCCCAAGCTGTTGTTTCAGGATAGCCGCTTCCAACCGCTTTCCACAGATGCCAAAACCCTGTACGGTATCCTGCTGGACCGCATGAGCCTTTCAGCCCGGAATGGTTGGTTGGACAAAGCTGGGCGGGTGTTCATCATCTATACTATGCAGGAGGTGCAGGATTCACTGGGCTGTGCCGATAAAAAGGCGACCAAGCTGCTGCGAGAACTGGAAGAGTACGGCCTGATTGAACGCAAACGGAGGGGGCTGGGCAAGCCCGATCTCATCTATGTGAAGAATTTTTCGTCAGAATCGTCAAAACTACGCTTTCTGAATCGTGATAATGACGATTCTGGAGTCGTCCAGAATACGCTTCAAGACCCGGCCAAACTACGATGTAATAAGACTGATAGAAATAACACAGAGGTAAGCGATACTGATCCTATCTATTCCGATGAAAACGACTGGATGAGCAAACGCGCCCAACTGGAAGAATATTTTTCACGTTCTTTGGAGATGGACCTTCTTCTCCGGCTTTACCCGGATGATGAAGATACCCTCTACCAAATCGTGAATTTGCTGGTGGATACCTGTGCCACCAACCGCAAGACGCTGCGCATTGCCGGGGACGATAAGCCCGCCGAGGTTGTACGCAGCCGGTTTATGAAGCTGAACGCCGACCATATCTGCTTTGTGCTGAAGCGCCTTGCAGAGAACAGCAGCCCGATTCGTAACATGAAACAATACCTGCTCGCTTCTCTGTACAACGCACCCACCACCATGCAGCTTTCCTACCAGAACCAAACTAATCACGACTTAGCGATGCGGGGGTGATAAAAATTTCAAAGAAAGCAACCACAATAGCCATCGTCAACCAGAAAGGCGGCACCGGCAAGACCACGACCTGTGAAAATCTAGGCATCGGTCTGGCGATGGAGGGCAAGAAGGTCCTGTTGGTGGACGCTGACCCGCAGGGCAGCTTGACCATAGTCGCTTCGCTCCTATGGCTAGTTGTGTGCACTGCGTGCAGATTTATATTTGCCCGCCATGCGGACATTGCCATCAGCATGGGCTGGCAGCAGCCCGATGAACTGCCCACTACCCTTTCCACCCTGATGGCAAAAGCCATGAACGACCAGAGCATTCCGCCCGGTGAAGGCATCCTGCACCATGCAGAGGGCGTTGACCTGATCCCTGCTAACATCGAACTGGCAGGGCTGGAAGTGTCTCTCGTCAACTGCATGAACCGGGAAAAGATGTTGAAACAGGTGCTGGACAGTGCCAAGCGGGAGTACGATTTTATTCTGCTGGACTGCACTCCTTCCCTTGGGATGCTGACCGTCAATGCCTTGGCAGCGGCAGACACCACCCTGATTCCCGTGCAGGCGCAGTACCTGTCTGCGAAAGGTCTGGAACAGCTTTTGCAGACCGTCCAAAAGGTCCGGCGGCAGATCAACCCGAAATTGAAAATCGAGGGCATCCTGCTGACTATGACCGACAGCCGCACCAACTACGGACAGCAGATCAGTAATCTGATCCGGCAGGCATACGGAAAGCACCTGAAGGTGTTTGAGCAGACCATCCCACGGTCTGTCCGAGCGGCTGAAATCAGTGCGGCAGGCAAAAGCATCTTTGCCTATGACCCCAAGGGCAAGGTGGCAGAAGCCTACAAATCTCTTGCAAAGGAGGTGCTGGCAGATGCCGATCGACAGCGGAAACTTAGCTCTGAAAGGGCTAGATGACCTGTTCTCCACCGAAGAAAACCGACAGGAGGAACAACGGGAGCAGGTACAGCAGATTCCCATTGATGCGCTGCACCCCTTCACCAACCACCCCTTCAAGGTGCTGGACGATGAAGCCATGACCCGGACGGTGGAAAGCATCGCACAGTACGGTGTGCTGGCTCCGCTGATCGCCCGACCACGCCCAGAGGGTGGCTACGAGATCATCTCCGGGCACCGCCGCCAGCACGCTGCACAGCTTGCCGGGCTGGACACGCTGCCGGTCATTGTCCGTCAAATGGATGATGATGCCGCTGTTTTGCTCATGGTGGACAGCAATCTCCAACGTGAGAACATCTTGCCCAGCGAACGGGCTTTCGCTTACAAGATGAAGCTGGAAGCAATCGAGCGAACTGTTGGACGACCCAAAAATGTGGGACAAGTTGTCCCAGATTATTTCGGGAAACGCAGTACAGAGATTGTTGCTGAAGGAACAGGCGAAAGTTATAAGCAAGTCCAGCGTTTTATCCGCCTGACCAACCTCATCCCGGAACTGCTGGATATGGTAGACGAAAAGAAAATCGCCTTCAATCCCGCTGTGGAATTGTCCTATCTGGACGAAAGCCAACAGCGGGATTTTTTAGAAGCGATGAACGACACCCAGAATGCGCCGTCCCTTTCCCAAGCGCAGCGGCTTAAAAAGCTGGCGCAGGAAGGGCACTTCTCGTATGACGTTGCCTTTGCGGTCATGGGAGAAGAGAAAAAGGACGAGCTGGACAAGGTGGTCATCAAAAACGACACCCTGCGGAAATATTTTCCTCGCAGCTATACACCCAAACAGATGGAGGACACCATCATCAAGCTGCTGGATCAGTGGCAACGCAAACAGCAGCGGCAGAACGAACGCTGACTTATACCGTAACGAAAGACCCGATGAGGTCTTTTTCTTTTGCAATCAAAAGGAGAAAAGCCTATGAAAAACAACGCTACCCGTACCATCCGCTCCGAAGAGATCACCATTGATGTGCGTATCTGCGCTGCGCTGGCGACAAATCGGGGCGGTGAGGTCTACCTCGCAGCCATTGCCCCGGATATGGAGCTGACCGTCATCACGCTGGACGAGGCTCCCGACATCCTGCCCTGCTTTGAGGAGGACGATGCCTGCCTGAACCTTCCCAACACTTCGCTGCTGCTCTGCTACAACCCGGCGCAGGTGCTGAAGATGGGCGGCAAGCACTACCTGACCGGCCCGGTGATTCTGGTCCGTACCAACATGGACGGCGAGGTCATCTCGCTGACCATTGATGAGGTCTACCTGTTCCAGAAGTATCTGGAAAGCCACAGCATCACCCTGATGGCAGACGATCAGAAGCTGCCCTGCATCTGCATCGACTGAGGTGTGCTATGCTGAACTTTTTTATCGGATTCGCATTTTTTGAAGCCGGTGCCTTTTTCGGCTTCTTCGTGGCGGCTTTGATGCAGGCGGCACGAAGCGGCGAAATCGGACTGAATGGAAAGGAGGATTCGCATGGAAGAGAACACCCTGTCGGTGCTGAAAATTGCGCCGGGACAGCATCCGCAGCAGGTCGAGATTGACAACGACCTGAAGGCTTTGCAACAGGCTGTGGGCGGCTCCATCGGCGCAAGCTATCCTTTTGCCGACCCGGTTGCCATCGTTTATAACGATGACGGCAAACTCATGGGATTGCCCCTGAACCGTGCCCTGCGGGACGAGGACGGGCAGATGTACGATGCCGTTGCCGGAGACTTTCTGGTGGTGGGGCTGGGTGAGGAGGATTTTGCATCCCTGACCCCGGAGATGGCACAGAAGTACGAGCAGCTTTTTCATCAGCCGGAAGCCTTTCTGAAGCTGGGCAACCGTCTGCTGGTGCTGCCGGTGCCTGATGAACCTCCCGCAGAAAAGCCCCGCACCAAGCCGCCGGCAGAGCATGACCGCTAAAAGTACCCTGCTGCACGGGAGGTGATGGCAGTGCAGGAAGAAATCGAACAGAAGTCATTCAACATTATGATCTCCACCACAAAGCTGTCTGCCCGGACCGTCCTGCGGGCAGTAAAGGCGGCGTTTCGGCTGTACCAGTCCAAGGCATCTCAAGGCAAACAAAGTGTCCGCACCCTGTTGCGGCAAAACCATGGTGTGTCCAGCGTGGAGATTAGCAAGACCGGCATCCGCGGGCTGGAACGTTATGCTAAAAAGTACGGCATCGACTACGCCATCCGCAAGGACACCTCCGAGGTGCCGCCCCGGTATCTGGTCTTTTTCAAAGCCCCGGACGCAGAAGCCTTCCATTCGGCTTTCAAGGAATATTCGGCATCCCTGCTCAACAAGGACAAACGCCCCTCTGTGCTGGCAAAACTGCATGAGCTGGTGCAGGCAGCGGCAGAACTCCCCGGCAAAGTCCGGCACAAGGAACAGGAGCGTGGACTGTGACCACGAAAAAGCTGACAAAGCTGCTGGCGCTGTATCTGCCCTATATTTTGCTGGGACTGGCGGCAACGAACTTTGGTGAAGCATGGCGGCTTTCGGAGGGCAAGGAACTGGGCGATAAGATCATGTCCATGATGGGCACTGTTCCGCTGGCATTTTCCAATCCTCTGCCCAGCTTGCATCCTCTGGATCTGCTGGTAGGCTTGTGCTGCGGTGCCGCGATGCGGCTGGCGGTGTATCTGAAAGGAAAAAACGCAAAGAAGTACCGGCACGGCATGGAGTACGGCTCTGCCCGGTGGGGCACACCCAAGGATATTGAGCCGTTCATTGCTCCGAAGTTTGAGGACAATATCATTCTGACCAAAACAGAGCGCCTGATGATGAGCAATCGCCCGCCTGACCCCAAGAATGCCCGGAATAAAAACGTGTTGGTGGTGGGCGGCTCCGGCAGCGGCAAAACCCGGTTTTGGCTCAAGCCCAACCTTTTACAATGTCACAGTTCCTATGTGGTTACTGACCCGAAAGGTAGTATCGTGGTCGAGTGTGGAAACGCACTTCTGAAAAACGGCTACAAGGTCAGGATCCTGAACACCATCAACTTCAAAAAGTCGATGCACTACAACCCCTTCGCCTATGTCCACAGCGAAAAGGACATTCTGAAACTGGTCACGACCCTGATGACCAACACGAAGGGAGAAGGCAGCGGCGGCGATCCATTTTGGGAGAAAAGCGAACGTCTTTTGCTCACCGCCCTGATCGCTTATCTGCATTATGAAGCCCCGGTGGAGGAGCAGAATTTTGCAACACTGTTAGAAATGCTCAACACCATGCAGGTGCTGGAGGATGACGAGGAATACCAGAACCCGGTGGATCTGCTGTTTGAAGAACTGGCAAAAAAGAAGCCCAACTCCTTTGCCGGTCGGCAGTACAAACTTTACAAGCTGGCTGCTGGTGATATATGCTCTAAGTGACTTCTTAATCATGATTTTGTCATGGTTAGTGAAGCAATCACTTAGAGCATTTTTGTTTCAGGAGGTACAGCTATGAGAAACGAAAAAATCACCCCACTGTACGAGCGCCTGAGCCGGGACGATGAGTTACAGGGCGAGAGCAATTCCATATCCAACCAAAAACAGATGTTGGAGGATTTTGCTCGCCGGAATGGGCTGCCAAACCCTACGCATTTTACAGATGACGGTATCTCAGGCACCCGGTTTGACCGCCCCGGATTTTTGGCGATGATGGAGGAAGTGGAGGCAGGGCGTGTAGAGGCAATCGTCATCAAGGACATGAGCCGGTTAGGGCGCGACTATCTGAAGGTCGGTCAGGTTATGGAGGTTTTGCGGCAGCGAGGCGTTCGTCTGATTGCCATCAACGACGGTGTGGACAGTCTGAAAGGCGATGACGATTTTACCCCGTTTCGCAACATTATGAATGAATTTTACGCCCGTGATACCAGCCGGAAAATCCGCTCTGTGTTTAAGTCAAAAGGCATGAGTGGCAAGCACCTGACCGGCACCGTGATTTACGGCTACTTGTGGGATGAAAAGCGGGAACATTGGCTGGTAGATGAGGAAGCCGCCGAAGTGGTACGCCGTATTTTTTCCCTCACGCTGGAGGGATATGGGCCTTATCAGATCGCCTGCAAATTATCCGCAGACCGGATTGAAATTCCTGTCGTACACCTTGCCCGCTTCAACGAGGGTGTGAACCGTTCAAAGCCGGTCAAAGACCCCTATGGATGGGGGTCATCTACCATCGTGAACATTTTGAAAAAACGAGAGTATTTGGGGCACACCATCAATTTCAAGACCCGCAAGCACTTTAAGGACAAGAAAAGCCACTATGTTTCTGAGGACGAATGGACGATCTTTGAGAATACCCATGAAGCCATTATCGACCAGCAGACCTTTGATTTGGTACAGAAAATCCGCAGCAATGTACGGCGTTATCCAAACGGCTGGGGCGAAGCGGCTCCCCTCACAGGCTTGCTCTATTGTGCCGATTGTGGCGGCAAGATGTATGTCCACCGCACCAACAATGGCAAGCGGATTTCTCAATATACCTGTTCCAATTATACCAAAATTCCGTGTGGGACACTATGCCCCACTCAACACCGTATCAATGAGAGTGCTGTTCTGACATTGGTTTCCGACACGCTCCGGGCTATCGCTGAATATTCCAGAAATGACCGGACGGAATTTATTCACACCGTTCAGGAGACGCAGGTTGCTCAACAGAGTGCCGATATATCGAAAAAGCGCAGGCGTTTGGCTGCTGCCCAAAAGAGAGCCGGAGAACTGGAAAAACTGATTTGCAAAATCTATGAGGACAACGCCCTCGGCAAGTTGCCGGACGCACGATATAGGGCGCTTGATGCACAGTATGCCAAAGAGCAGGATGCACTTGAGATTGAAATTGTGGAGCTGGAAAGGGCTGTTACCGGCTATGAGCAGAGCCAGAAATCAGCGGAGAAATTTATAGCCCTGATTGATAAATACGAGAATTTTGACACGCTGACAAACACCATGCTCAACGAGTTTGTAGAGAAAATCCTTGTCCACGAACGCGCCCGAAAAGGCAGTCAGGACACCACGCAGGAAATTGAAATCTACTTCAATTTTTTAGGACGCTATATCCCACCATCCTTACAGCCGGTTCCTTTAACCCCGGAGGAACAGGAAGAACTGCGGAAAAAAGAAGAACGCAAGGACAGGCTTCATCAGAACTATTTGAAGCGGAAAGCCAGCGGCGCACAGAAACAGTATGAGGACAAAATCAAGGCGAAGAAAAAAGCGGAAATGGACGCTAAGAAAGCCCTGATCCGGGCTGAGGATATGAAAAAAGGTGTTTTTTCTACTGTCGGGCAGCTACCAAAAGAAGAACCGCGCAAAGGCAGCATAGCAGCCAGCGCAGCAGTCTAATCATCACGAAGCAAAGGAGAATGAATATGAGTAAGTTGACTTACATTCGTTGTGGAGATTATGATATACCCAACCTAAAACTTTCTGAACAGCCGGAAACTTCTATCGGCAAGTACGGCAGAATGCGAAAATCCTACCTAAAGGAACATCGCCCCATTCTCTACAACCAACTGCTGATGAGCGAGAAGCTGTATCCGCACCTGTTAGAGATTGACCGGACGGCGCGGGAGCGTATGGACGCCATGTTACCTCACATGATGGAGGTTGCGGGTGTCACTGAGGAACTGAAAGCCTGTGATCCTATGCGTTGGGTGGGGCTGATGAACACATTAACGGCACAGATTGAGGAAATTTTAATCAGGGAACTGATTTGCAGCTGAATGGGAGGTGCGGGAAATGCTGACCTTTGAAAAGGTTTTGAAAGTGTTTCAGGCATATCTGGATGATGACCCTCTGTATGAGGTGGTTCAGACCAGCCACGGTTATACATTGATGGCATGGGAACCCCACCGGAATGACTGGTACAGCGCTGAAATACAGAAAACCCCGGAGGATTTACGGAACGCTTTGTTGGGTACATACGCCAACTTTCTGGAAGATAAGATTACTGGAAATGACCGTGACCTGACTGTGACAGAAACCGGAGAAATCCAGCAGAGGTGTCGGGAACTTTTGGAAAAGTGCCGGGAACCTTGATATAGAAATGCCAGAAGGAGGCCGCGATTATGCGTCCTCCTTCTGCTTCGCAGTCTGTTCCATTTTGAGCGCCCCGTCTATGGCACCTTCGATAATCGGCAGGTATTCTTCAGGGCAAAGCTTCAGCTTGTGGCTGACCCGTTGCCGCTGTTCGCTTTCTTCCCGCATGATCTCCGGGTTAAAATACCGTTCCACGGGAAGTCCGCAGACCTTAATCAACTGGATCATCACAGGCAGGCTCGGAATCGCACCTTGATTCTCAATGTTGGCAAGATACCGCCATTCAATCCCAACCATTTCTGCCAATGTTTTTCGTGCCAGACGCTTTGCCTCTCGTGCGGCTTTGACATCTGCGCCGAAGGTTTCAAAACCGGGACAATCTTCAACTTTCGCCATATAACATCACCCAGTTACATTGTATAATTCATACTTTGCCCGTGGAATGTTGCTATATGCAGGTTGGTTGAAGTTTATAATTCACATTTCGTTCCTTGCATTGTTCGAGAAAGAGAACTATAATGTACTCTGTGGAGGTGCGAAATGGACTATATGACATTGAAAGAGGCCGCCGAAAAGTGGGGCGTGACACCTCGTAGGGTAAATTATTATTGCGCCGGAGGGCGCATTCCCGGCGCTGTAAAGATGGCTGGTGTTTGGCTGATCCCAAAGAACGCAGAAAAGCCGATTGATGGAAGAACAAAACAAGGGAGGTTGCTGAAACATGAATAGCGTTTTGATTATAGACGATGACAAGGAACTTTGTGCCTTGATGAAAAAATGTGTGGAACAAGAAAATTTATCTGCGGTAGTAGCACATGGCGGCTTAGAGGGTCTGAGGCTACTGGAAAAAAACAAGGATACCTGTTCACTAATTATTCTGGATGTGATGATGCCAGATATGAACGGGTTTCAAGTATTGCAGAAAATCCGAGAGAAAAACAATGTGCCGGTGCTGATGCTGACCGCCAAAAGCGACGAAGAAGATAAGGTTTCTGGTCTGCGGCTGGGGGCGGACGATTATCTGACAAAGCCGTTTGGAATTAACGAACTGATGGCTCGTGTCAATTCTCTAATCCGGCGCTATACCACCTTAAACCCTGTGACTGGAAACGAAGCCGCCACCATGCTTCTGAAAGATATGGTAATTGATAAAATCAACCGAACCGTAACGGTTCAGAATCTCTCGGTAGACTTGACCGGCAAGGAGTTTGACTTGCTTCTATTTCTGGCGTCCAACAAAGGACGGGTCTTTACTAAAAAGCAACTTTATATGCAGGTGTGGACAGAAGAATATGATTTTGACGACAATAACCTCATGGCATTTATCAGTAAACTGCGAAAAAAAATCGAGCCAAATCCAGAACAACCTTTTTATATTCAGACTGTCCGCGGTGTAGGGTATCGCTTTAACAAGGAGGCATGAGCATGGAAATTAACCTTTATCTATTGTTGTCCTTATTGATTGCTTTGCTGGTAATCAGCTATCTTTTGGGAAAACTTTACCGCGTCCGTGGTCAGCTTTTTCTTATTAGGGATGCCCTAAACGATATAAAAGCCGGGAATTTGAACCGCCGTGTATTGACGCGGGAAAGCGACCTGACAAAACAAATCTGTTATGATATTAACGAGATTGCCATGAGCAGCCAATCTCGGCTTATACAGCAAAAGCAATCCGAACAGGCTTATAAACGGCTTATGACAAGCCTTTCCCATGATGTAAAAACCCCTCTTGCTTCTCTGGTTGGATATTTGGAGGCTGTGGAAAGCAAGATGGTAACAGGAGCTGAGAAGGAAGAATACATTCGGGTGGCTATGGAAAAAGCCCACCACCTGAAAGATTTTGTGACCGCCCTGTTTGAATGGGTGAAACTGGATGCCGGGGAACAGATTTTTCATTTTGAGGTCTGTGACCTGAATGAGCTTTCCCGTGACATCATGGCTGATTGGGTGCCGCTGCTGGAAAACCACGATCTTAGCTATGAAATTGAGATACCTGAAACAGAATACATGACACGTGTTGACTCTACCGCCTACACTCGTATTCTCAATAATTTACTGCAAAATATCCTGACGCACAGTGATGCAAGCAAAGTTTTCCTGACCGTGACTGAAACGGAGCAGCAGGCAAAAATCGTTGTTGCTGATAACGGCAATGGGATTGCCGCCTCTGATCTCCCGCATATCTTTGAACGGATGTATCAATGTGATCACTCCCGTTCTGCCAAAGGGAACGGGCTGGGCCTTTCGATTGCCAAAGAGTTAGTCAGTATTCATAAAGGAACGATTACAGCCGCCAGTGTTCCCGGAAACGGAACAACCTTTATCATCATACTTCCGAAAGCTCTGTGATCCCACAGAGCTTTTTTGAAAAAATTTTATCTCGGCAAGGTTATGGCAAGGTTTGCGTTTTATAATTGGAACCATGAAAGGAGGAAACCGTATGACGATTATTACAACTGAAATCCAGAAATGGAAACGGAATAAAATTGTCTGGTGTATTTTGGCTCTGACACTTCTGCTTGGAGCGTTTGCGATTGAGAGGGCTTGCAGCATTTCAAGGAGCAGTCCCTTTATGGATAGTTTTGGCGACCTTTACACACTGGCCTTTAAGAATATGTCCAGCCTGTTTCTGCCGATTGTGCTGGGAATGTTTGCAACGACACTGTTTTTCGATGAACACAAAAATGACACGATGAAAGAACTGCTTATCATCCCTATTACAAAAGCACAGCTATACTTTTCAAAAGTCGCTGTGGTTATTCTGATGTCCGTAGGACTGTGCCTGATTACTTTTCTTTTGTGTGTTGTCGGTGGGCTGATTGCCGGAGGCTTTCCCGATCTGAACGCCCAAACACTGATGGACGCTGGTCTTTTGTATCTGGCAGGTGGTATTCTGATTCCCATAGCCATGCTTCCGATTGTGTTTCTTTCCACGCTGTCAAAGGGATATATCCTGCCCATTGGCGCAACGCTGCTTTATCTGATTCCCGTAGTCATTGCCCCGGCTTATCTTACGGGAATACACCCGCTGGCAAGCGTGATGGGGATTTATCCCCATATTTCCGAAGCGGCCGCAGCTATGGTAGAAAGCCTGATGCAAGGCGTTTTATCCAATACTTCGCCGCTTGTTTGTGTCGGTTCGCTGCTCTTGATCGGTGCTACATTTGCCGCCGCATCCGTAGTGGCTCTAAAAAAGCAATCTTACTGAAAGGAAAGACTTATGAAACGATTGAGTTGTTTATTACTCGGTATTCTGCTTGTTTTTTCTCTTTGTGCCTGCCAGCAGGCCGCTCCATCTTCCGGCGAGGCTCCCGACCAACAGGCCATTACGGAAGAAGCAACCGAATACTTTAACCAAATGATGGATGGAGATTTTGAAACTTTCTTCAATGCGTTGCCGCAGGGCGTACAGGACAATATTTCTGCGGAGACGATACAGGAAACATGGGAAGAAGAAGTCGATAAGCTGGGCGGGCTGCCGGAGAACACTTCCCCGGATGTGTCCTGCTATGCGCCGGAACACTCTGACCAAATCCGTGTTGAATTTGTCATTCCTTGTGACAAAGGCAATTTCAAAGTATTCATCAACTATTTCCCGGATGGCAGCCTTTACAACTATGTTATCTGGAAGAACGAAACAAAATGAGAAAGCGAGGTATTTTTATGAGTGATCTTGTGATTGAAACCAAAAAGCTGACAAAGATTTACGGGGAACAAACTGCCGTTAATTCTGTGAATCTTCATGTGAAGCCGGGTCGGATTTATGGACTTTTAGGACGCAACGGAGCCGGTAAAACCACAATTATGAAAATGATTTTGGGCCTTACACCAATCACTTCCGGCGAAGTAGATGTGTTCGGACAGAACATCAAAGGCCATGAGAAACGCATTTATCCCCGTATTGGGGCCATCATCGAAACTCCCGGCTTTTATCCGAATCTGACCGGAACAGAAAACCTTGAAATCTTTGCGAAGTTACGAGGGACACCCCAGCCCAATGCCGTCAAGAATGCGCTGGAAGTTGTGGGATTGCCCTACAAAGACAAAAAGCTGTTCAGTAAGTATTCCCTCGGCATGAAGCAGCGCCTCGGTATTGCCAACGCTATTCTGCATGACCCGGAGCTTTTGATTTTGGACGAGCCGACCAATGGACTTGACCCTATCGGTATAGCCGAAGTGAGGAACTTTATTAAGAATTTAAGTGTGGAGCGTGGCAAAACCATCCTAATTTCCAGCCATATACTTTCCGAAATTTCACTGTTGGCAGATGACATAGGCATTATCGACCACGGGATTCTGCTGGAAGAAAGCAGCATGGAAGAATTAGAAAAGAAAAATCGGAAATACATCCAGCTTCAAGTGTCGGATATTCCAAAAGCCTCTTTAATTTTGGAAAGGCAATTCCATGTGACCGATTATGCGGTGCAGGACGAACACAACCTGCGGCTTTATGACACCGCACTGGATATGGCGGCAATCAACAAGGCCCTTGTGGTGCAGGATGTAGCTGTTATCAGCTCCCAAATCTGCAATGATACCCTTGAGGATTATTTCAAACAGATCACAGGGGGAGAGGGAATTGCTTAAACTGATACAAGTTGAATTTCTAAAACTGCGCCGGAGAAAGTTTATCTGGCTCATGCTGCTGGCGGCGCTCTTTATGCCACTGGCTGCCGTATTTTACTTTTCAAGTGTCAAAGGAACCGGTGTGGACCCCATTATGTTTTACAAATGGACAGCGTTCAGCTATACCCCGTGGATTATCCTGCCGGTGGTGTTGGGAATGTTGTGTACCATGCTGATGTATAACGAAAACCAGTATGATATGCTCAAACAGCTTTGGATTGTACCGGTCAATAAAATGGCATACTTTTTCAGCAAGTTTGCTGTGGTGCTGGTGTATTCCATTTGCTTTATGCTAGTTACCGCAACGGCGTCCATTCTGACCGGCGTACTATCTGGTTATATTCCCTTTGACAGTGAAAGTGTCCTTTATCTTTTGCGGAAGTGTATGGAAATTTCTCTGTTGACCGCCTTTGCGGTGTTACCAGTACTGGCGGTTGCCGCAGCGCAAAAGGGCTATATTCTCCCTGTTTGCCTGACGCTGATTTATACATTCCTCGGCTTTATCCTCTTGATGGTGAATATGTACCTACATCCGCTGTCCAGTATGACCGCTATTGTTATGTATGATATTCCGGGTGTTGTATTTGATCAGCCATTAAATATTCCAGCCGCATTTCTGTGTATTGGTGTATGGGCTGCTGCTTCGGCTGTATTGGCGAATGTGGCATTGGTTCGGAGAAAGTGAGGTGCAAAAAATGATGAAAGATTTGCTTTGGGCGGAGAGCCAGAAACTCCACCGTTCCAAAATACTCTGGATTGCTGGGTTTGCAACAGTCATGGTAGGGTTAATCGTCTTTGCACAGGGACAGTTTACATTCTATGACCGCCGATATATTAACGGGGCTGGATGGTTTATGACAGCGGCCCAATCCCTTGCTACCTTTTATGTTCTGCCTGCTGTAATTGCCCTATTGGGAAGTTATATGATTTGCCGGGAGGAACAGGAGGATACCTTAAAATCTCTGCGGCTCATTCCCGTAGATGAAGTGAAACTGACACTTGCCAAAATGATACTTGCCTTTGTGTTCAGCGTTCTGATTTACCTTTTACTTTTTGCAATTACCTTTCTTGTCGAGGCAGTTTTGCATTTAGAAGCACTTTCCGTTGGCCTTGTGTTAGAAAATCTGAAAATATATTTTCTGGATGGGGTAGGCGTATTCTTTGCAATTTCGCCTATTATCGCTCTGGTAGCGCGGATGAAAAAGGGGTATTGGCTGGCTCTGGTATTTGCAGAAATTTATTCGTTTGCTGGATTATTTGTGAGTATGTCCCAGCAGTTAAAGACGGTATATCCCATGACAGCCGTTTTCAATATCTCTGGTTATTATAATGCAAATATGTTTCAGGTTTTAATCGGCGTTGTAATTCTGATGGTTTGTGTGATTTTGTCGTTGTTAATTTTGAAAGGATGGAACCGCAAGACTAAATAAATGCAATATATCTAATGATCTGCCGGACGACGGCAAAAGAAAAAAAGCCGTCGTAAAGCAGACACATTTCCAC
>OODH01000646.1_pt1 | contig 26446 bp, 28 predicted proteins | sample 1671391 | NCBI WGS metagenome assembly OODH01 (sample SAMN06348152, study PRJEB24527) | human gut metagenome | biome: human gut; feature: ankylosing spondylitis patient; material: feces | host: Homo sapiens | place: China | collected 2015-10 | reverse complement strand
TGGGCTGTTTTGATGGCGTAGTAGCCGTGGTCGATGCCGATAATGATGCTCATGGTGAATCTTCCTCTCTATTTTGATATTTCTGGTTATATATAAAAAAGGCCGATTTATTGTTTACTTCCAATAAATCGGCCTTAGCTGCATTTTCTATATTTTGACAAATTCCCTTCCCTCTTGCTATAATACTTTTTCGGTTGTCGCTTCTGCAGGGAGGTGAATATTTGACTTTCGAGGAAATCATTTTGCTGCTTACTCTTATGGGCAGTTGTATTTATGCCACAATCTCTCTGACTCTTAAATTTGTAGAATTTCTTTTGAACAACTCTGATTATCTCCAAAAAGCCCGGAAATACGGGCATTTCACGGGATATAAGAACTGAATTTACTACCGATTTACTACTTTCGGATTGAGCTTTGACACGCTTCTGCCTCCCGTGAAGCCCACCGCCCAAATAGTGACACATCGAAAATTGAATACGACACCGCAGACGGCGGCGTTCTCTTTTCCCCTTTGGGGAGATCAGAACGCCGCTTTTTTGCGCCCAAAACCAGAAAGGAGGCGACCGCCTATGTACTTTACTTCCGGCAGCGACCGGGCCTTTGAACAGCTCATGCAGACGAGGCCGGGCGCAGATCATTTTGACAACGGCGAGGCCGGAGCGCCGGAGGACTGCGGCACCTGCCGTTTCTACCGCCCGCACTGGAAGTACCAGTTTTGTGTGTATGAGGAATGTCCCTACCAGCCGGGCAAGCGCACCGCCCTTGACGGCGCGGTGAAATTTCAAGTGAAAGGAGTGGACGACGAGATGGCTGTTTTTCGAGTGGAGAAAAACCGGGGCTACACGGTGATGTCTAACCACCACCTGCGGAACAAGGACTTGTCCCTGAAAGCCAAGGGCCTGCTGTCGCAAATGCTGTCCTTGCCGGAGGATTGGGACTTTACGCTGAAAGGCTTGTCCCTTATCAACCGGGAACAGATTGACGCGATCCGGGCCGCAATCCGGGAGCTGGAACAGGCCGGGTACATCGTCCGATCCCGTGAGCGCGACAGCCAAGGGCGCTTGCGCGGCGCGGACTATGTGATCTATGAACAGCCCCAGCCTGTGCCGGATTCACCTACGTTGGAAAATCCAATGTTGGATAATCCAACGCAGGAAAAGCCTACGTTGGGAAAACCAACGCAATTAAATAAAGATATATCAAGTAAAGAAAAATCAATTACGGATGGATCAAATACCGATTCCATTCCTATCCTTTTCCCTCCCTCTCCTTTGGGGGAAGAAGCGGCTGCGCCGCCGGAACGGAAAGGAACGGGAGCGAAACCACAGAGCGCCGTAGAGATTTATCGGGAGATCATCAAGGACAACATCGAGTATGAACACCTTTGCCAGTACGCCAAGGGGATTGACCGGGATATGCTGGACGAGATTGTGGACTTGCTGGTGGAAACCGTATGCAGCGCCCGAAAGACTATCCGCATTGCCGGGGACGATTACCCCGCCGAGCTGGTGAAATCCAAGCTGATGAAGCTGAACAGTTCTCACATTGAGTTTGTCTTTGACTGTATCAGCAAAAACACCACGGAAATACGGAACATCAAAAAATACCTGCTGGCGGTTCTGTTCAACGCCCCAAGCACCATCAACGGCTATTACACGGCGCTGGTGGCCCATGACATGAACACAGGCAGTTGGGGACCCCCGCAAAATCGGTGATTTTGTGGGGAGAGGAGGAACAGCGAAATGAGCGAGCTTTTCACGCTTGCGTGGAAACAAGCGATATGGAGCTTGTGACGACGAGAAAGGAGGACGACCCTATGAAACAGGGTGCTTTGATTTTTGACGAGCAGACAGACCGCTACGACATCCGTTTTGACCTTGCGGACTATTACGGCGGCCTGCACTGCGGAGAAACTTTTGATGTGATGGTGGGCGGCAGATGGAGGCCGACCCGCATTGAAATGGCCGAGAACTGGTATCTGGTGGGAATCCATGCCGACGACCTCTCCGGCCTGCGGGTGCGGATTTAAGCCATCCGCCTGCCTGCTGACTTTCCAAAGGAGGGATAGCAGTTGCAGGAAGAAGTAGACCAGAAAACCATAGCGTTAGCGGTTAAGACGGGCAAGCTCACCGCCCAAGTGCTGCAAGCGGCCATCCGAAAATATCTGGCCGCCCGGCAGAAAGGGACGGGCAAGGCCCATCACGGCCAGCAGAGCTTACGGCAGCTCAAAAAGGACGGTTCCGCCCTGTCCAACATTGAGATCACCGACGCCAACATTGGCTTATTTAAGCCCTGCGCCAAGAAATACGACATTGATTTTACCCTGCGGAAAGACCGCACTACCCATCCGCCCCGGTATATCGTGATCTTCAAATCCAAGCAGGCGGACAATCTGGAACAGGCGTTTAAGGAGTTTACAGCCAAGAAGCTCCAACAGCAGGAACGCCCCTCCATCCGAAAGACCCTTGCCGTCCTGAAAGAAAAGGCAGCGGCCAGAAGCAGCCAGCAGGCCAAGGAGAAAATCAAGGAAAGGGGGCTGTCACGATGAAGCCGGAAATGAAAAAGCTGATAATCGCCAACCTGCCCTACCTGCTGTTTGTTTACCTGTTCGGCAAGCTGGGACAGACCTACCGGCTGGCGGCTGGGGCGGACTTGTCGGAAAAGCTGCTGCACCTTGCGGACGGCTTTTCCCTTGCCTTTGAAAGCGCCGCCCCCAGCTTCCACCTGTTCGATCTGGCGGTGGGCGTGGCCGGTGCGGTGGCACTGCGGCTGATGGTGTACTGCAAGAGCAAGAACGCCAAGAAATACCGCCGGGGTGTCGAGTACGGCAGCGCCCGTTGGGGCGGGCCGAAAGATATAGCCCCGTACATCGACCCGGTGTTTGACAACAACATCCTCCTGACCCAGACGGAACGCCTCACCATGAACAACCGGCCCAAAGACCCCAAGACCGCCCGGAACAAAAATGTGCTGGTGATCGGCGGTTCCGGCAGCGGCAAGACCCGGTTCTTTGTGAAGCCCAACCTCATGCAGTGCGTGTCCAAGGACTACCCGACCTCATTCGTGATTACTGACCCGAAAGGAAGTCTGATCGGCGAGGTGGGCCAGCTCCTTGTGCGGTGCGGCTACCGGGTAAAAGTGCTGAATACCATTAACTTTTCCAAGAGTATGCGCTACAACCCGTTTCGCTACATCCATTCGGAAAAGGACATTTTGAAGCTGGTAAACACGCTGATCTGCAACACCAAGGGAGAGGGCGAAAAAAGCGCCGAGGATTTTTGGATCAAATCGGAACGCCTGCTGTATTCGGCCCTCATTGGCTATATCTGGTACGAAGCGCCGGACGATGAAATGAATTTCACCACGCTGCTTGAAATGATAAACGCCAGCGAAGCCCGCGAGGACGACCCGGAATTTCAATCCCCGGTAGATCAGATGTTTGAACGATTGGAAGAAAAAGACCCGGAACACTTTGCGGTGCGCCAGTATCGTAAATTCCTGCTGTCGGCGGGCAAGACCCGCAGCTCCATCTTGATAAGCTGCGGAGCCAGATTAGCGCCTTTTGACATCAGGGAGGTGCGGGAGCTGATGGAGGACGACGAACTGGAACTTGATACCATCGGGGATAAAAAAACGGCCCTGTTCCTGATTATGTCGGACACGGACACGACCTTTAATTTCATTCTGGCAATGGTGCAAAGCCAGCTTATCAACCTTTTGTGCGACCGGGCCGACGACAAATACGGCGGGCGGCTGCCTGTCCATGTCCGTCTGATTCTGGACGAGTTTGCCAACATCGGCCAGATACCGAACTTCGATAAGCTGATCGCCACCATCCGAAGCCGTGAAATATCGGCTTCTATTATTTTGCAATCGCAGAGCCAGTTAAAGACCATCTACAAGGACGCCGCAGATACTATTGTCGGTAACTGTGACAGCACTTTGTTTTTGGGAGGCAAGGAGAAATCCACGCTCAAGGAAATTTCGGAGCTGCTGGGGAAAGAGACCATTGATCTCTATAACCAGTCCGAAAACCGGGGCAGCCAGGTTTCCCACGGCCTCAGTTATCAGAAATTAGGAAAGGAGTTGATGACCCAGGACGAATTGGCAGTGATGGACGGCGGCAAGTGTATCTTCATGCTGCGGGGCGTGCGCCCGTTCCTTTCGGACAAGTACGACCTCACCCGGCATCCGAATTACCGATACACGGCCGACGCCGACCCTAAAAATGTCTTTGACATGGAACGGTACATGAAGAAGCAACGTGCCGTGGTAAAACCCACGGACACCTTCGATGTGTACGAGATTGACGCAACAACTTAACCAAAAATCAAAAACATTTTTTAGGAGGATTATTTTATGGAATTTTTCAACAGTGCAGTTGGTGTTTTGCAGACTCTCGTAGTGGCCCTGGGCGCAGGTCTTGGTATCTGGGGCGTTATCAACCTTCTGGAAGGTTACGGCCAGGACAACCCTGCTTCCAAAAGCCAGGGTATGAAACAGTTGATGGCCGGCGGCGGTGTCGCCCTCATCGGCATCACCCTTGTACCTCTGCTCTCCGGCCTGTTCGGTTGATCGTCCGGCGGTGATCGCTTATGGGCGGCATACTCGACAAACTCGATGAATGGCTCCGAGGGCTGCTCATCGAGGGGATCACGGGAAACCTGTCGGGCATGTTCGATACGGTCAATACCAAAGTAGGCGAGATCGCCGGTGAAGTGGGACAGACGCCGCTTAATTGGAACAGCGGCGTCTTTTCTATGATCCGAAACCTCTCTGAAACGGTGATCGTTCCAATCGCCGGGGTTATCCTGACATTCGTAATGTGTTATGAGCTGATCCAGCTTGTGACAGAGAAAAATAATCTGCACGATGTAGACACCTGGATGTTCTTCAAGTGGATTTTCAAAACATTCTGTGCCGTTCTCATTGTGACAAACACATGGAATATCGTCATGGGTATCTTCGATATCGGGCAAAGCGTTGTGAACAGCAGCGCAGGCGTCATTATCGGGAACACCTCCATTGATATCAGCAGCGTCATCACGGATATGGAGGCGCAGCTTGAAGCCCTGGGCACGGGAGAACTGTTCGGGCTGTGGTTCCAGTCCCTTTTCGTGGGGCTTACCATGAACGCCCTTTCCATCTGTATCATGCTTGTCATCTACGGCCGCATGATCGAGGTGTATTTGACAACTTCCGTTGGACCGATTCCGCTTGCCACTATGACAAACCGGGATTGGAGCCATACAGGACAGAACTACTTGAAATCCCTGTTTGCATTGGCGTTCCAGGCATTTCTAATCATGGTGTGCGTGGGAATCTACTCTGTTTTGGTACAGAGTATCGCCACGGACGGAAACATCTCAGGCGCGATATGGGCCTGCATGGGCTACACGGTCCTGCTGTGCTTCGCCCTGTTCAAGACCGGCAGCCTCTCTAAGAGCCTGTTCGGAGCGCATTAAGGAGGCTTGATAAATTGGCGTATGTAACCATTCCAAAGGATTTGACGAAAGTAAAATCCAAAGTGCTGTTTGGGCTTACCAAACGGCAGCTTATATGTTTCGGAGCGGCGGCACTCATCGGAGTACCGCTTTTCTTTTTGCTCAGACGCACGGCCAGCAACAGCGCCGCCGCGTTCTGCATGATTATCGTCATGCTCCCGTTCTTTCTACTCGCCATGTATGAGCGGCACGGCCAACCCCTGGAAGTGGTGGCCGGACAGGTCATCCGCTGTATGTTCCTGCGGACGAAGGAGCGGCCTTACCAGACAAACAATTTCTACGCAGCCCTGGAGCGGCAGGCCCAGGCGGAAAAGGAGGTGAAAGCCATTGTTCAGAAAGCGAAAGCCAGAGCCGCAGGCACGGCAGGCGGCAAAACCCACGGTAAAGCTGACCGCCGCAGAAAAGCGTGAGATCAGCCGTATTCTGGAAACTGCCAGAGGCGACGGCAAGGTACATTCCGCACAGGACACCTTACCGTTCCGCCAGATGTACCCGGACGGTCTGTGCAAGCTGGACGACCACACCTGGTCGAAGTGTATCGAGTTCGAGGATGTGAATTATCAGCTTGCAAAGCCTGACGACCAGACGGCGATCTTTGAAGCCCTCTGCGATATGTATAACGCCCATGACGCTTCTATCGGAATGCAGCTATCTCTTGTGAGCCGCCGCATGAACCGGGAGGATTTTGTGAAGCGTATCGAGATCGCGGCGCAGGGAGATCACTTCGACCATATCCGTGAGCTTTACACGCAAATGCTCCGCAAGCAGCTTGAACGGGGCAACAACGGTCTTATCAAAACAAAGTACCTGACCCTCACCATCGAGGCACGGGACAGCAAAACCGCACGGGCACGATTTTCCCGGATTGTCATGGACGCCCTCAACCATTTCAAGGTCATGGGCGCTCTGGCAAAGGAGCTTGGCGGCAAGGAGTGGCTGGAAATGCTCCACGGCATCCTGCACCCGGACGGGGAACGGTTTGCCTTTGAATGGAACTGGCTTGCCCCTTCCGGCCTGTCGGTTCAGGATTTTATCGCACCATCTTCCTTCTGCTTCGGTGAAGCACGGAAGTTCACGATGGCGGATAAATTCTGTGCCGTGTCTTTTCTGCAGATCAGCGCACCGGAAATGGATGACCGTATGCTCACTGAACTGCTGGATACGGACAGCGGGCTGCTTGTCAGCCTCCATATCCGCAGCATGGATCAGAACGAGGCGATCAAAACGGTCAAGCGGAAGATCACTGACATTGACAGTATGAAGATCGACGCGCAGAAAAAGGCGGTGCGGGAAGGTTTCGATATGGATATCATCCCCACCGACCTTGCCACCTATGCAGGCGAGGCAAAGAACATCCTCCGTGACCTGCAAAGCCGGAATGAGCGAATGTTCCTGATGACCTTCCTGGTGGTGAACTTTGCGGACAGCAAGCAAAAGCTGGAGAATGACCTTCTCCGTGCGGCAAGCGTGGCGCAGAAATATAACTGTTCCCTGGTGCGGCTGGACTTTCAGCAGGAGGACGGTTTCGTATCGGCTCTACCCCTGGGTGTCAACCGCATTAAGATACAGCGCGGACTTACCACTTCGGCGGTGGCGGTGTTCGTTCCTTTCACCACGCAGGAGATTTTCCACGGCGGTGAAGCCCTCTACTACGGGCTCAATGCCACTTCCGGCAACATGATCCTTGCTGACCGCAAAAAGCTGAAAACACCCAACGGCATGATCTTAGGCACACCCGGCAGCGGTAAGAGCTTTTCCGCAAAGCGTTCCATCGTGGGTGTGTTCCTGAACACAAAGGACGATATCCTGATCTGCGATCCGGAGGCGGAATACTTTCCGCTGGTGAATCGTCTGGAAGGACAGGTCATCAAAATCTCTCCAACCAGTACGCAGTATGTGAACCCTATGGATATCAATCTCAATTACAGCGAAGATGATAACCCGCTGGCGTTGAAATCTGACTTTATCCTGTCGTTCTGTGAACTGGCGGCAGGCGGCCGGAACGGTCTGGAGCCGGTGGAAAAGACGGTCATTGACCGTGCCGTGCGGATCGTGTACCGCCCCTATATCGCAGACCCACGCCCGGAGAATATGCCGCTGTTGGAAGATTTGTATGACGAGATCAAGCGGCAGCCGGAGCCAGAGGCACAGCGGATCGCGGCTGCACTGGAACTGTATGTGCATGGCAGCCTGAATGTTTTTAATCACCGTACCAACGTGGATATCAACAACCGCATTGTCTGCTTCGATATCAAGGAGCTGGGAAAGCAGCTCAAAAGTCTGGGTATGCTGGTGATCCAGGATCAGGTGTGGAACCGTGTTTCTCAGAACCGGGATCAGGGCAAATCTACCTGGTATTTCGTGGACGAGTTCCACCTTCTGCTGCGGGGCGAGGTTGGTTCCTGGAGCGTGGAGATTTGGAAACGCTTTCGCAAATGGGGCGGAATCCCCACGGGGATCACGCAGAACATTAAGGACCTGCTTTCCTCCCCGGAGATCGAGAACATTTTTGAAAACAGCGATTTTGTGTACCTTCTGAATCAGGCCAGTGGAGACAGAAAAATCCTCTGCGAGCGCCTGAATATCTCCAACCAGCAGGCGGCGCATATCAGCAACGCAGGCCCCGGCGAGGGGCTGATCTTCTTCGGTAATGTGATCCTGCCTTTTGTGGATGACTTCCCGAAGGACAACGAGCTTTACAGCATTATGACGACAAAACTTGGTGAAACCGGGAAAGGAGAAAACGAACATGAATGATCCCCGTTATTTGCATACGGAAGAAAAACAGGAGGGCGAAACCTTCTTTGATGTGATGAGCCGGCTGATTGCCAGAAGCAAGGCGGTCACGGCGGATATGGAGGCGGTCCTTGCGGAGCTGGAAAGTGAGATTGAGCCGTTCCGTGCGCCGAAGGACCATGAATAAACTGACCCATGTGAGCCTGTTTTCCGGCATTGGCGGTCTGGACCTGGCGGCGGAGGCTGCCGGGTTTGAAACCGTCTGCCAGTGTGAGTGGGCGGATTTCCCGCACTCCGTCCTCTCCGCACGATGGCCGGATGTTCCCAGGTTCCGGGATATTACTACTTTCACGAAGGAGGCGTTTTTTGAGAAAACAGGACTTGAAACCATCACCATTCTCTCCGGCGGATTCCCGTGCCAGCCCTTCTCCACCGCCGGAAAACGGAAGGGCTTTGCGGATGAACGCTACCTGTGGCCGGAAATGTGCCGCGTTATTACCGAGCTCCGGCCCCGTTGGGTGCTTGGGGAAAATGTTGCTGGCTTCATCAATATGGGGCTCGACAAAACGATCTTTGACCTGGCAAAAGCGGGATACGCTGTTCTCCCATTCGTATTTCCGGCTTGCGGTGTCGGCGCATGGCATGAGCGCCAGCGAACTTTTATCGTCGCGGCTGATGTTTCCCACACCCCTTGCCTCCGACAACAACACCGCCAGGGACGCGGCAAGCCTGGATGTGTTCCTGTCGGACAATGGGATATTCCGCAAGAGGAACCGAAACGGTGCGATCTGGAGCCTCAGCCTGTCGGCGGCGGTATTCTATCTGACCCCGGTGGCGTCGGACGGTTTCCGCTCAACCTTGAAGCCGTCGGCCTTCGATCCGGCGAAGAAGGATGGGAACCTGTCGGCGCAGATCATCTCCCAGGAGCGGCCGGTGTCCGAAACGGCGGCGCTGAACCCGGATTGGGTGGAATGGCTCATGGGTTTCCCGAAAGGATGGACGGACGTATCCTCTGGGCCGCCGAACCGGAAGGAATCCCCCGCATGACCGAGCGCATGGATGACCGGGCGCTGCGGCTGAAAACTTTGGGAAATGCGGTTTGCCCGCCCCAGGCCTATCCCATTTTCCGCTATATCGCCATGATCGAGAATGGCACCTGCAGCGACTTTTGCCCTTATGGAAAGGAAGGTGACTGCCTATGAGGGAACTGAAAGCGACCGATAAGATCACGCAGAAAATGACCCGTGACGGTGCGGTATCGGAAAACCTTGCCACGGGAGAGGTGGAACATATCAGCAGCCGGGAGCCGGAAACGGAACTGTCCGCTTCTTCGGAAGAATCCGCTGGCGCTGCGGCTGATCTTGCCCTGCGTGCGGCGGAACACCATGAGAAGAAAAGCGCACGAAAGGCTGAAAAGGCTGATACCCAGGCGGTGCGGGATGGTTCTGCTGCAAGGCAGCGCCCGTCCTCCCGTCTGCAATTCACCGAGGAAGAACGTGCCGATCCCGCACTTGGGAAATACATTGACCGTTCCGACCGTGCGGCGGATAGGCTAGACACGGCGAAAGCCGCCATCCCCACAAAGAAAGTTCTCCGTACCGAGCGTATTTTTGACGAGACAGCCGGAAAAGGCAAAACGCAGCTTCACTTTGAAGAAGTGGAGAAACGCCCCAACGGACGCCTGCGGCACAATCCGCTTTCTCGGCCTGTCCATGAGATCGCCCACGCCGCCCACGCGAAAGTGCATGAAGTAGAGCAGGAAAATGTGGGTGTAGAGGCCGGACACAAAGGCGAGGTGTTGACGGAACGCGGGTTTGCCTATGGAAAGGGCAAAGTCCGTGCCGCCGTCCACCATCACCGCACAAAGCCCTGGCGTGACGCGGCTAAGGCAGAGCAGGCTTCTTTTAAGGCAAACGCCGACTACCTTTACCAAAAGGCACTGCATGACGATCCTGCATTGGCAGCTTCTAACCCGGTATCCCGCTTTCTGCAGAAACAGCGGATCAAGCGGAACTATGCAAAGGAGCTGCGACAGGCAGAGAAAACCGCAAAGAACACATCGGTCACGGCGAAAAGTGCGGCGCAGAAAGCAAAGGACGCCTTCAAGGAAACTTTCCTCTACATCAAGCACCATAGCCGGGCGGTGCTGTTGGTGATCGGCATTGGCGCCTGTGTTGCCCTGCTGTTTGGCGGGATATCTTCCTGTTCCATGATGGCAGGCTCCGGTGTGGGCGGTGTATTTACTTCTTCTTATCTCTCCGAGGATGCGGATATGCTGGCTGCGGAGGCGGCCTATTGCGAATTGGAGCAGGAGCTTCAATATGAGCTGGACCACTATGAGGCTCTGCACCCCGGATATGACGAATACCGTTTTGACCTGGACGAGATCGAGCATGACCCTTATGTGCTGATCTCCATTCTCACGGCGTTCCATGAAGGGGTGTTCACCATCGACGAGGTTCAGGCTGAATTGCAAATGCTCTTTGAAAAGCAGTATATCCTGACGCAGACCGTGGAAGTGGAGGTACGCTATCGGACGGAGACACGGACAGACAGCGAAGGAAACGACTATGACGTGGAAGTACCATACAACTACTATATTTGCAATGTGAAGCTGGAAAACTTCGACCTTTCCCATGTGCCGGTCTACATCATGGACGAAGAAACGCTTTCCCTGTATGCGGTCTATATGGCAACGCTGGGGAACCGGGAAGATTTGTTCCCAGGCTCCGGCTATGTAGACAAGTACACCAAACCGCCCACCACCTATGATATTCCGCCTTCCGCACTGGAAGATGAAACCTTTGCAGCGCTCATTACCGAGGCGGAGAAGTACATCGGCTATCCCTATGTCTGGGGCGGCAGCAATCCGAACACTTCTTTTGATTGCTCCGGCTTCGTATCCTGGGTGCTGACGCAAAGCGGCGTCTGCAATACGGGCAGGCTGGGAGCCCAGGGGCTCTACAATATTTCCACCCCGGTATCCTCTGCCAACGCAAGACCCGGCGACCTGATCTTTTTCGTCGGTACTTATGATACACCGGGCGTTTCCCATGTGGGTATCTATGTGGGCGGTGGAAAAATGCTGCACTGCGGCGACCCCATCCAGTATGCAGATATCAACACAAGCTACTGGCAATCCCACTTTTACGCTTGCGGTATCCACTTCCTCAATGGTGTATGGGGTAGTGCCGCTGATAAGCACATCATCAAAAGAAGCAACACCGTTCTTATCTGTCACGGCATACTCATCGACAGCAATACCGGAAAGAGATGTGCCGTAAAGATGGAAGGTAACGCCCTCAACCAAGTTATCCTCAGAAGATTTGATGACCTGAAGATTACCTCTTTTGAGAACATTATTGAAATTGACCTTTGACACCTGACCGGCAACAACAGTTACTCTGTGAACCTCCTGCGGAACATATTTGTCGATAGACTGTTCTGTTACCGTGTAAACACCGGGCATAAGGTTATCCAGTTGGAATTTACCGCCGTTTGCGGTTGTTACAGTCTGATTGACACCGTTACCGCTTATGGTAAACTGAATGCCGTCAACCTTTCCGTCCTCACTTGTCTTTACAATCTGACAAGAGCCGTAGCTTACCTTCATTTTGACAAAGCCGCTGACAGGGTCACTGACCTCCTGAGCATAAGTGACCACATCCTGAATGCCGTTTCCGTTCTGATGGATACCGTCAGACCATACGACAACACCTCTGCGGACACCGTTCTTTTTTGCGGCTGTGATGGTAAATTCCTTGCTCGGAGCTTTCTCCATCGAAACAGTCAATTTGTTTCCGCTGACAGAGAAAGAAACCCCGTCAATGTTTGCCGAGAAGTTGTAATTGCCAAGCACACCGTTTGTATCGGTGAGAGTAGCAACATACTTGCTTCCGTTCCATTCAAGCTCGTTTACCTTTGCAGAACCGCTTGACCTTGTGCAGAAGCTCGGCACTTTGGTGTGATTCTGAACACTTGTTACCATACTGTTGTAGTACGACAAGATTTTACTGCGGAGTGGGTGTGCAGTGCTTACACATTCAAGCACGGCATTGTATCCGCTGGTAGAAACGTGATTAAAGCCTGCGTCTCTTTCTCCGACAATCGTTTCCCAAATCAAAATCTGAGTGGCATAAGCGTGTGCGATGCAGTTTGCGTCGCTTTCATTCTGCGACTTCCAGCTTGTCGAAATACCTCCACGGTAGCCGTACTGCAAGATACGACCGATAAGCAGGCGAATGTCATCGCCGGAAATCGTTCCGTTCGGGCTGATGTTATTAAAGAAGTTCTCGTCCTTTTCGGTGAGAGTATCTCCAGTCCGCTGACCTGTACCCGGTTCAATACAGTAGGCAATATTGCCCGAATACGAACCCATTGCACGAAGTCCTGTATATTTTGTGGACAAGCCTTTCCAACCGTTCATATAGTTGAGATTGCCGTGTCCCCATTCGCCGTTGTTATTGGTATCTCCGCTTCGGGGATAATCGACGAGGTACACATCGGCTTTTTCTCCTACGGCTGCAAAGGCTGTCGTTGCCCCAATGCCCGTAAAAGCAGTAAGGCTCATAACCGCCGCCAACATAAGCGAGACGGCTTTCTTGAATTTTGTTTTAACCATTGCGTTTTCCTCCTTGAAATGCAAAAACGCACCGATTTTACTCAGTGCGTCCGCTTAAAATTATTTTGTTTTAGCAGTAGCCGATATAGATGTTGTAATCCGTATCGGATAGCTTTTCTGTCCATATCCACACAGCGGTAAAACCCTCGCTGTTCTTGTATCGGTTCAGTCTGCTTTCAATATCAGACTTGATACCGCTTCGGTTAGGATTTGCGGATATGGGGTTGTCCCAACATTCTGTCGCCGTGATGTCAAGAGAAAGCCCTATGCTTACCGCATACTCTTTTGCGTAACTAACATAAGGGCTGACATCGAATGTCTGCTTGTGCGGCTCTGTCGGTTTCGGTTCTGCCGGCTTTTCAGTCGGTTTTTCAACCGGCTTTTGTTCGGCAGTTGTCTGTTCTTTTGGCTGTTCCGTTTGTTTTTCGGGTTCAGCCTGCGTGGTTGTCTGCTTCGGTGGCTCTGCCTTTGGCTTTTCGGTTGCAGGAGTATCAGCCGTTTTTTCTTCCGCCGGTTTTGTCTGAACAGTCGCAACCGTCTGCCTTTCAGCGGTTGATTGGCTTTCTTCTGCCGTAATCGGTGTTTCTTCCTGAACTGTCGTGCTTTCCGGTTCTTCTGCCGTTTCTTCCTGAGAATCTGTTTCGGTATTACCAGCCGGAAAAGAAGTCTCTGTTTTCGTAATCTCCTGTGCAGCTTCTTTGGCTGTGTTACCGTTACAACCTACGAGGAAAATCATCAGGCAGGCAAGAACACAAGGTATCAGCCTGTTTTTCATATCCATCGCTCCTTTCTGCCTTAATCGTAATCAAAACCGGTCAAAACATCAAAGGTGCGATTGGCTGAACTTTTTATCGTAGCAGACATTTTGCTTTTGCTCCAAATGTGCGAACCCTTTTATAGACAGCTATATGTTATTAGAGATAGATATACTCAAGGGAGATAGAGTATATTTTTCAGCAGGTTAATAGCCGGTATATATAGGGGTTAGAGTGTGAGAAAGGGGGAAGGCTATCGGCTGTCACGGTCGGCTCTGCTTCGCAGAAACTTGTTGTAATGCTCCAATGCCTTGCACACAAAATCCTCCGTTTGGCTTATGGGAATATTCTTCGGGATAAGCTGTCGAACCCTATCGCCCCTCAAAACAATTTTCTCCCTTTGGTTTGGTTTTTCCTCCGACATAATCGCTTGGATTGCTTCGGTTGTGAGCTTGCCCTCCTCAAAGAACTTTCGCATACGGATTGTTTGGTCGTGGGACGGGGTTGCGTCGTTCAGGTCGATTTCATCAACCACATCACGCTGACTGTCCTCATCGAGAAAAGACAATTCAACCGCCGGTCGCATTTTAATTCGCCCCTCATCAACATATTCCAAAAGTTCGGGAACAAGGTTTGTAAGGCGAATATATCTGCGAACTTGGGTTTGACTGTCACCCGACTGCTCTCCAATTAGTTGTGCTGTTTCTTTTCCGCTTGACTTCCAACCCACTGGGTCGGAAGTTAGGTCTGTTCTTTTGCCTTGTCTGCTCAATGCTTCCAAACGCATTTTGTAGGCATAGGCTTTTTCCGAGGGAAGTATCTGCGACCTTTGGTAGTTGCTCTCAACCATTAAAATCGTGGCTTCGTCTCGGTTCAGTTCAACGACCTCACAACGGAGAGTATCAAACCCGGCAAGCTCACAGGCTCGCTTTCGTCTGTGTCCCGATATGAGTTCGTATCTGCCGTCCTCTTTCTGCCTTACCGTCGCCGGAGTGATTACCCCTCGTTCCTTAATACTCTCAATGAGCTGTGCCATATCCTCGTCATCACGCACCTTAAAAGGGTGGTCGGGGAAATCGTCAATCTCAGTCAAGGGAATATCTCGGATTTTTGAAAGTTTTTCTTCATCTCTCTGTTCCTGCGTCGAGAATAAGTCATCGAGCTTCGTGAGAGTGAAGTCGCTCTTTCTTCCTGCCATCGGCTAACACCTCCTTTGTAAATTCGGTGTACGCTTTTGACACCGTGCTGCCCGGTTCGTAGGCAAAAATGCTCTTGCCTTTGGAAGAAGTCTCTGCGGCTTTTACGGCAATCGGGATATATGTTCGATACATCTTGATTTGACTACCGAAGTTCTCTCTCAGAGCTTCTACCGTGCTTTTGGCGAGGTTGGTACGGCTATCCACCAAAGTGAGAAGCATACCGTCAATCTTTAAGTTCGGATTGATACGCTTCTTAACCCTTGAAATGGTCTGAACAAGCTGCGTCATTCCTTTTGCCGGTAAATACTGAGCCTGAACAGGAATAATAACGCTGTCTGCCGCAGATAGAGCATTGATTGTTACCATTCCGAGGGAAGGCATACAATCTATAAGGATATAGTCGTATTTGTCCTTCACTTCGCTGAGATAGTTTCTCAATGCCGTCTCTCTGCTCATTGCGTTGACAAGGTTAAACTCCATTGCTGAAAGCTCAAGGTTTGCCGGAACAAGGTCAACACCTTCATCGTGGTGCAGAATACCGACCGTAGGGTCATTCATCGTTTCGTTTATGACATCTGTGAGTTTCGTTGCAAGCGTGATACCCAAGTTATCCGTATCCTTCCAACCGAGACAAGTGGTTAAGTCTCCCTGTGGGTCTGCGTCTATGAGCAACACTTTCTTTCCCTGCATTGCAAGACCGACGCCGAGATTTACCGTAGTGGTCGTCTTTCCAACTCCGCCTTTTTGATTGCATATAGCAATCGTTTTGCAGTTCGACACTTTGTGCGTCCTCCTTTCGTAAAATTCATAGCCATCGCAGTATGGCTATGTACTTGACCGGCTCATTTCCTAACCGGTCGGGCAATATTTGTTCTCAACATCCCTTGCCGAGCAAAAAGCTCACGGGAAGTCACTAAGGAACAGGTTGCTAATCTGTATCATAGGAATTTCACCTCTGCCGGGTACTCCGCCAGCTCCGTAGAGAAGTATCATTATCCTTCTGACTGTCATCGCCGTAACAGGGGCAACCTGTTACTTATACCGGGAGTTCTCGCTGTTCTGCAATGCAGAAGTCACGGCGTACCCGATAAGGTGGCTAAAATCATCAGAATTAAAGTCTTAGTGAATGATTTATTCAGTTGTCAAAATACAAGTGAAAGGGCTGACCTTTTCGTGGCTCGGAATTAACCCCTTCACTTGTTTGAAATGGGAGAGCGTTTTTGGGGGGTGTTTTTTCAAAATTTCTTGAAAATTTTTTTGCTAACAAAAAAAGCCACCTACTTTCCTCTTAATTGAGGTCAATAGACGGCGGGTAGAAATATTCATAATTTTGGTGTATAATAGGAAATTAAGAGAAAGACAAATTTGAATTTTTTGTGGAGGTGTTTATATGATATTCCTAAAGGTATTGGCTGTAGTTCTGGGATTGGCATTCCTTCTGTTTGGATACTTCATTTACTTTAAAAAGAAATACAATCTTATCAACGGTTTTGAGGCGGATTTCAAAGCCGGTCGGAAGAAAGAAGAATACGCAAAGAAAGTGGGAATGATAGAGTTTGTTGTTGGTATAGTTCTGCTTATCACAGGTGTTGCACTTATTCTGTTTGCCTAATAAATTCCAGTTTGTCTAACTTACTCTAAATTAGCAAAGACCGCTTACAAAAGTGTAGGCGGTCTTTATTCGTGTTCAGATATATTTGATTTTGAACTTTCTTTTCTTGGCTGAAAGCACCTTGCAAAGAATATCATCTGCTGCGTCCGTGTATCTGCCTTGTGCTATCAGGCTGTTCTTCAAACGGATAAGTGATTGCAGCACTTCGCTGTATTCGTCCTTGGAAAGGTATAAATGATATTTTTGTTCTTTCAAAACAACCACCTCCTGTTACCGCAATTATATAATAAGAAATGGCATAGAAGTAGTGTGCGATTGTCGCTTGACCACCCCTAAATGAACGAATTAACAGGGTAACGAACGCCTTATTCATTAGCAGGAATTTTGCTCGAATTTTTCTGCCATTAGCAGAGAGGGCATTTTCATTAGCAAAATAGCGAAAATCCTGCTAATTTTTATTAGCAAGTCGTTCACCTGAAAGGCGGACGACATTCGTCCTAATTTCCATTAGCTGACGGAGATTTTGCTAATGAAAATCTGTGAATTTTACGATTTTTCACTTTTTCCGTAAAAATGAAAAAACGCCGGAAACCCTTGATTTTACTGGGTTTTCCGGCGGAGTTTTTGGCGTTCCCGAGGTGATTCGAACACCCGACCTACCGCTTAGGAGGCGGTCGCTCTATCCAGCTGAGCTACGGAAACATCTTTAAAATCTATTCAATTTTAGTCTTAAACTTACTCAATGTCAATCGCCTTTGCCCGAAAGGCGGTCGTTATAACATATTCTTAGGAGGCGTGTGCTCTATCCAACTGAGCTACTGAGACATTTATAAGTTTTATGCAATTTTCAAGGCTCGAAGGAATCGAACAATCTGCCGCTTAGGAGTAGACCCGATACGACATCGGGAAGTGGCATCTAATGCTTAAAAATGCTTGGAAATACAAGGTTTTTCAGCATTTCAAATCCCATCTGATACTACGCTGTGATAGCTAATTCAGAGGGATTTTACACCGTCCGATTGGCTCGAAATTAGCAAGTCTTTCGATTTTTGGTGGACGTTGCAAGTGCAAGTAAATGTCACTATGTAACTTCTCGTGATGCGAAATGATAGGAAATCCTATTCATTCTCGTGTGAGGGTGCGGGTGTCCTTAGACACAGATTTCAGTCTGTTTTATATATCATTTCAAAATGAATTTTTCAACCAGAATTATTAAGAATTTCAAAGGTTTTTCAGACTCAATGATTCTATGTAATTTAGACCCGCCGAAGCAGGTCTTTTTTTATTTCAGCATAATCTCTCTATCCTCAGCGCCGAGCATATAAGCACCCTTGGCAAAAGCATCCCTTGCAAGAAGCTCTGCTACATCAACCCTATCGAACAGCATCCATATTTCTTTCTCTTTCGGAGTCAGTTCATGGCTATGGTCAAACAAATGCTCAAGTCCCAATCCTTCAAGCAATGCCGACTTTGCTGCTTTGTATTCCTCAGCTCTGCCAACATATTCGTCGTTCCTTTCCTTGGAAAATGCCTCGATATTGTCAGCTCTCAGATGCTCGTAATACTCGTCCATAAAGATTCTATCCATACTCGTTGACCTCCATAACAAAAAAATAAGGGCAGACCCTTTTACAGCTATTGTAGCTATGTAAAAGGATCTGCCCTTGCAGTTACTATAATGTTTTTGCCAGCGACTTCAGGAGTGCTGCCATTTCCGGATTTTGCAGAAGCTTCAGAAGAAGTTCTTTATCATCAGCGGAGCTTTCCGTTGCGGCTGGTTGAACCGGCTCAGGCGTTGCCTGTCTGCCTGAGTAGAACGCAGCTTCCATTCTTTCAGCGTTCAGTCTGCGGTCATCGTCGATGATATGGGAGTAAACATCCGCTACCATCTTGACCTGTGCATGACCGGAATCGCCTTGAACGGATTTCATATCGCCGCCGTTCAGCTTCAGCTTGTAAGTGATACTGGAATGTCGGAGACTATGGAAAACCACTTTCGGCAGTCCCTTCTCCTCAATCAGCTTATTGAAAGCACGGTTGATAACCTGCCCCTCAATCGGCTTGCCATTGGAAGAACAGAAAACCAGATTGAAGTCTACGAACTCGTCACCGAAAAGGTCTTTCAGTTCTTCGATGTCAGCCTTTCGCTGTACCAACATTTCCGCTACGGTTTTCGGTAAGAACACCTTGCGGACACTTGTTTTGGTCTTAGGAGTTTTGAGAACCAATGCGGTATGCGTACTGGCGAAGGTCGGTGGGAACTTGAACATGATGTCCTTACCGTCCAGATCTGCCATCGCTTCACGATTTACTCTCTGCAACTCCTTTTCAACGAAGATGCTTGCCTGACCAAGTTCAATACTGGTGGGGGAAATGTCAATACAGTCCCAGGTAAGCCCCAGAAGCTCGCCCATTCGCAGGGAACAGGAGAAGGCAAGGTTAATAGCCAGACGAAGAATATCATCGTCACAGGCTTCCAGAGCCTTCTGGAGCACTTCTGCTGTCCAGATATCCCTGGTCTTGTGTTCTTCTTTCGGCAGCGTAGCGTGCTCCACAGGGTTTCTGGTCATCAATTCCCACTTGACCGCTTGATTGAAAGCATTTCGCAATGTCTTGTGAACCTCTCGGACAGTATGCGGAGTCAGATATTCTGTACGGGCTTTTACATACTTAGAAGAAACCGCTTTGACAGAAAGCAAATCTCGGTAATACTTGTCCATGATTCTCGGCGTGACATCCTCCAGCTTCATATCACCGATGAGGGGACGAATATAGTTTGCAATCAGGCTCTTTCTGCTTTCATAGGTAGACATCGCCCAGGTGTTCACACCATAGATTGACATATACTCATCCAAAAGATCATTGACGGTTTTAGCAGAAGGGGGAATAAAGGTTCCGGACTCCTGCTCATATTCAACCTGCAACTTCCTTTTCTTTGCTTCGGCATTCGTTTCAAAGGTTTCCCACTTCTGACGCTTGTTGCCGTTCTCATCGGTGTATGTATAAACCACAGAATACTTCTTTTTTCTCTTAACGATAGATGCCATGTAATCAGCTCCTTTCCTGTCTATCTTCCGCTAACTGGTAGCGGGTCTGATTGTGATACCATTTTTCAAAGCTCTCTTTGGTAGCTCGCTTATACCTGCCAACCTTGATAAGCTCAAAATCTTCATTGGCAACGATATAGTAAATGGTCTGACGATGTACCCCAAGCATTCTTGCCATTTCCGGCAGACCGTAGGTGGATGCCATAATATCTGCATCCAGTTCCTGATCCTCTACCGTGCGGTAATCGGTTTGAGAAGCATACCATCTTTCAAAGCTCTCCTTTGTCACTCTGCGCTTGCCCAGGACATCGACCACATCAAAATGCCCTTTGGCAACCAGTTCGTAAGCAGTCGCTTCTTTCAGCCCAAGGCGCTGTCCAAGCTCCTCCATTGAATATGTAGTTTTCTTCAATTCCTCGCCGGGAGGGGTTCCATCGACCTTCTGGTATTTGAACTGATTGGCATACCATTCTTCAAAGCTGTCGATCATCACCCTCATGGTGTTGCCGACAAGAATGGTTTTGAAGTAATTCTTCTTAATGAGCCAGTATGACTCCGTTTTACCAAGACCGAGCATCCTGCCCATTTCCAGAACAGACATACTCGTGCGTTTTCTCATTTCCGCCATCGTACAACCTCCTATGTAAAAAATGTAGCCATGTGTTTCTTGTCATGGCTACATTTTATCGAACTCTCAATATGTTTTGAAGTTTGTCGCCGGGTTGTACGACGCCCTTGACAAATCTTACATTTGATGATCCAACCACTCATCAAAACTCTTTTTGGAGATTCTGATACTGCCACCGATGCGGACGCTATGGAAAACTTTCTTTTTCACAAGGTTGTATGCGCTGGTTCTGCTGATGCCCAGAATATCCTGAATCTCATCAACCGTATAGGTTCTCTTATCAAACTGAACTGCGTTAGCAGCCATCGCTTCTTCGGTGCGCTGATTCATGGCAGCGATTCTTTCTTCAAACATTTATGTTCACTCCTTCGCTCTCTTTGCTTTATGTTTTGGGGAACGCTTTTTCAGCTGTTCCATTGCCAGGCTGACAGATAAGGCTTTCTCAATCGCTACCATTTCACGGGGCGTTACCTTACCTAAGTAATTATCAATCCTGCTTTTATCAATGGTACGAATCTGTTCCAGCTGAACAACGGACGCTTCTTTGAATGCAGGATTGTCGTAAATAACAAAGTGCGTCGGCATATTCGCTTTCTTATGGATTCTGGTGGTGACCGTTGCCACAATCAATGTGGGAGCGTGTTTATTACCGGTATCGTTCTGAATGACGATAACCGGACGGATGCCGCCTTGTTCCGACCCAACTACCGGGTCCAGCTTGGCGCAATAAATATCACCACGGCAATATACCCAATTTTCTTTCATCATGTGCCATGACCTCCTTTCGTTGGCTATGTAATAACTGACTGCCAGAAAGGAATCAGGCAGTCAGTCCAAAAGTCTATGTGTCCCATATTTGCCACGCACCCCTGGGAAAGAGGGCTTACGCCCTCAGGGAATCACCGAACGACTGATTGCGAATCAGTTCCATAGGAATCTAACCTCTGCCGGGTTCTCCGCCAGCTCCGTAGAGAAGTATCTTTAATCCTGTTGCTTTCATGGCCGTATTGGGAGCAACCCAATATTTACAAGCCAGTATTGATCGCTGGCATCGGGAGAGAGACAAGCGCTTAATTTATAGAAGAAAGTCGTTCTGTTTCTCTATCCGATACGTCTCGGCGTACCGCTGATGTGGCTGATGCTCTCGCACCGGCAACAGGAACGTATTCGATGACTGTGTATTCAGTTTTCAAGGATCAAGCAGCCGATTTTCTTTGGCTGTATCTAAATTGTACCTGTTCCTCATGCAAGTTTTTATTGCCTCGTAGGTATAGTTTTGAGGTTATTCACGACCTAAAAATATGTAATCAAGGGTTGTCTCAAAGCGCACAACCAGTTCGATTGCCAAATCAATAGAGATACCTCTGTTGCCGGTTTCAATTCGTGCAATGGTGTTTGCGGCAACACCTAACTGCTCCGCAAGCTGTTCCTGTGTAAGCCCATGTTCCTTTCTCAAGGCTTTAATTCTTTTTCCGCTTTCAACCAAGTCGTAATACATTTTCGTTCCTCCGTGTTTTTGAATTTGTGAAGTTGCAAAATCAAAAACAGCGGGAGGAGATCGTGCCCGATTCTCAATACCCTTTGCCATCTGCCTGTCCTCCTTGCAGGCATAAAAAAAGAGCCGGAGTAAATTACTCCAAGCTCTCGTTCATGCCTTTGTGTTAATTATGGGGGAAAATAGGCAGGTATAAAAAAAGCCCCGTACCCATTACAGGCACGAGGCGTAACTCTCTCTATTCAATTTTATGCCGCTATCTCCCAGCATAGCCATTTTAACACTGGACAAGTCGGACTTTCAGTAGGGGAACCGTCGTATTTTCATCGGATTTTAGTCGGACTAAAATCCTGTCTTAGCATTCACAATAACACAATGCTTCTTCCTCCCGGGCACTTTCCAGGAAATCTTTCAATTTAGGAATGGCTGTTCCCCAAAGTGACAGACCAAATAACAGTATCGCTTCTTTCTTTCGGTCATAGTAGGTGCTGCGTTCCATATTCAAAACCTCCAGCATTTCTGATTCCCTGTACTTGAAGCGGTTGAGATATGCCTTTGAGATAATCTCACAGTACAGAGCGCCTTTATCTGGATATTCTCTGATTTTCAACATAGCCATATCTACCAGTTCAATGATCCACTTTGTCTCAAATAAGCTGCGAATGCGTTCTTCAAATCGTTCTCTCGCTTCATCCGGAGCAAAGTTCTCCAGATAAATCAATGCACCATCTAAGCTGTCACCGTAAGTACAAATAAGGGTATCACATACATCATTCGCACGATCAATGGTAGACCAGCACACCTCTCGATATATGGATAAAATCAGCTTTGCTCTTTCATACAGAACCTTCTCGTCAATGTTCTGCATCCGGCAAAGCATTCGAATACTGCTTAATACCTGTGTATTATATCTGCTCATTCAGAATCTCCTTTCAGCCTAATCCATAAAATAAGAATTCCTTTCTAACTCCTGTCACTTGGCTAAAGGGAAACAAATACCATGGGACAAGAATGACTATAACTTCCGATATTTGATTAAAATAACAGAAGTGAAATCGGAAGTTCTTGACTTTATAAAAGTTCCGATATATAATTAAGTGGAATTAAAACTTCTGTTATGATTCTTATTATAGCATTTTCCAGAAGTTTGTCAACAAATAATCGGAAGTTACGAATAAATATTTTTTGAAAGGAAGGATACTACCATGACATTTGGAGAAAAAATTAAAGAAGCTCGTTTGGCTATGAACCTATCTCAAACGGAGCTTGCCCAGATGACCGGCATTTCCGAAAGATCCCTTTACACCTATGAGCAGCTCGGAACACTCCCCAGAAAAAGCAACATCAGAAAACTTGCTGAAGCACTGCATATCTCTGTGTCCTATCTTTTGGACGAATCTGAAACGGATAGCCAGAGCCATATAGATCAGGATATGTTTATTTTAGAGGCAAAGGAAAACTTCGGTTCAAAAGGAGCAAAAGAAGCTCAGGAAGTGTTGGGTCGTGTAAATTCTCTGTTTGCCGGTGGAGAATTGGACGAGGACGCAAAAGATGTATTCTTCCAGGCGATTATGTCAGTTTATATGGACTCTAAGAAAACAGCACGGGAAAAGTACACTCCGAAGAAATACAGAAAGCATAAAGATAAAGAGTAAAATCCTCAAGCACAGAATATGTTTTCTGTGTGCGATTCGGAGGTGAAGCAAATGAAAACGGCAGAGCATATCATTGAAACTGTCGATAAGCTTGTGCGAAAATATCACACCAGAGACCCTTACGAGCTATGTCAGCTGTTAGGTATCAAAATCCACTATTACGATTTACAGAAGAAATTGAAGGGCTTCTTCTATTACCAGTCCAGACAAAAGAATATCGTGATAGATCACAATGTGAACGGTATCCTGGAGCGTATATTAGTCGCACATGAATTAGGACACGCTGTCCTGCATACAAAAATCGCTATGATGCACGGCTTTCAAGAAATGGAAGTTTTTGATGATAGATCAATCGAAGAAAATGAAGCAAACTTCTTTGCGGCGGAGCTTCTGTTAGAAGATGGGAAAGTCCTGGAATGCCTTTCGGAACACACATTTTTTGAAACGGCTAAAATGCTCTATGTACCGGCAGCATTATTAGACTACAAATTCAGCCTGCTCCACGAAAAAGGAGAGCTGGTAAATTCGATGTATATTCGTAAAGCAGATTTCCTGAAAGAAGATCTTCATGCCTACGATAACGACATTGGTTATGGCGATATATGAATATCTATTTTTATATCTTTACAGAAAAAGTCCACCAGTACGATGCGTAGTGCATCATGACTGGTGGACTTTTTGCTTCTTAAAGAATCAGTATATTGTGCTGCAAAAAAGAACCCCATAGCAGTTCACTCTGTACCGTCAATGGGCTTCTTTTTCATTATATCAATCAAGCTCCGCTTTTTTTATCATCTCTTGCTGGTCAATCAAGACATCAATCAACTTTCCTACGGTTATCAATGTTGTTACATTACACTTTTTCAGTTTTGCAGCAATCTCATTATCAATGATGCTGTCGCATTTTGCATATGGGGTATCCAGTAAAAAATAGTCAAAGTTCTTTTCCAAGACGAATGCCAGTTTTAGAAGCATTGCCAAAGAAACTTTCGTCTGTCCAACTTCAACATGGCTCATATGATTGTTCGAGCAACCAACCAACGCACCCAAATCAGCCTGACTATAACCCTTTTCCAGTCGGGCAGCTCTAATGCGCTGACCAATCTTAACGTAATCAATTTCCGGTTGCGTTTCAATCACCTCCATGCTGTGTATGATTCTGCTATACATTATAAAATGTACCAAAAATCTCAACAACCAACATCGGGTGCAAGTTGCATTTATAAATGCAATATGATAAAATTTTATAGGCAGATTGCATTAAATGATAGAATGAAAAGAACCCCAAGACGACAATATGAGCTATCTTGAGGTTCTTTAAAATAAAAAATTCGTAGAGTACATTACTCCACGAATCGCATTCTTCTCTGTTTTTTTTAGTTTATATCTTTATTTTACAAATTGTCGCACTGTTTGTCAATATGTTAGGGACATAAAACACGAGGTTTTGCACAAAAATCCATCTTAGAAAGTTCCAAAGTCACAATTTGCCGTCAGAATTATAGTCATATTGAAGGAGGTGTACCTTATGGCACGAAAAGGAGAAAATATTTACAAAAGGAAAGACGGCAGATGGGAAGGAAGATACATTAAGTCCCGATCTTCTACAGGCAAAGCCAATTACGGTTATGTTTATGCAAAGTCATATCGAGAAGTCAAGGCAAAACTTATCAGTCAAAGTTCGTGCACGAGTAATTCTGTCACTGTCGATCCAGAAATTAGCTCAGATCAATTTGAACAGGTTGCTATGGAATGGTTTCAAGCTATATGTCCTAAAGTGAAGGAATCTACAAGCAACAAATATAGGAATCTTCTCAGCTCGTATATACTTCCTGTGTTCGGAAGCAAACAATTGCGTGATATAACACACGAGTTTATTGAAACGCAGTGTAATTTTTTCCTTGTTTCTGGTGGATTAAAGGAGAATGGACTTTCCTCTAAAACTGTTTCAGATATTTTATCTCTAATTCGAAATGTCTTACAATTTGCCACCCGAAACGGGAAAGCCATTTCTTGTGACGCACGATCTATACAGATAAAACGTCAAACGAAGGAAATGAGAGTTTTGAGTCGTGCTGAACAGGAAAAATTATGCCAATACTTGTATTCTAATCTTGATTCCTGCAATATTGGTATATTAGTATGTTTATTCACTGGTCTCAGAGTAGGTGAAATTTGTGCGTTACGATGGGAAGATGTTTCATTCTCAGATTACACAATCCACGTGCATCAAACGCTCCAGAGAATCCAAGATAGAACCAACAGTGAATACAAGACAAGGATTGTTGTTACCACACCAAAAAGTGCTTGCTCCATCCGTACTATTCCAGTACCCCATGGCTTAATGACTATTCTTACAGCACACAAAGCTTCTTCTACTGGCTACATCCTAACCAATAGCGATCAGAATCCATTAGAACCAAGAACCATGCAAAATCATTTTAAGAAGGTATTGAAAAACAGCGGAATCACCTCCGCAAATTATCACTCGTTACGTCATACATTTGCTACAAGGTGCATAGAGCTTGGATTCGATGTAAAAAGTCTCAGCGAAATATTGGGTCATGCCAGCGTGAATATTACAATGAATCGCTATGTACACCCATCCATGGATTTAAAAAGAGAAAATATGCAACGGCTTTCTGATTTATTAGCCGTCAAATAAATTGTCAACACCGTCAAATAATGCTGAGTTTTCAGTGTTTGGCGGTGTTTTTTCGTGGAGTAATGTACTCTACGAAAGAGTATACCCAGGAGGAGATTTATTGATTCAATTTGTAGGGCGAGATGCTTATAAGCAGTTTTGGAATTTTAGTAAAGATGAGAAAGAGAACTTGGCCACTCAATTGGCGATTGAGTTACCCGCACTCAGAGGAAAAGTTGGTGCATCACAAGAAGAATTTGCTTCGGCTGTTGGTATTTCACGACAAATTTATAGTGCCTACGAAAATCGGACACGCCCAATTCCATGGAGTTTATATCTAGCACTATTGTTTTATTTTGATTACATTCCAAGTACACATTATATGATTCGCCAGCTTGAATTATTCCCAAATGAATTAGACGAATGTTGGTTAGCTGGTAGAGTTTTTATTGAGGAAGAAAAATGAGCGAATATTCACAGCAAATAAAAAGGGATATTACATGAACAAAAATATAAAATATTCTCAAAACTTTTTAACGAGTGAAAAAGT
>OODH01000640.1_pt1 | contig 26676 bp, 19 predicted proteins | sample 1671391 | NCBI WGS metagenome assembly OODH01 (sample SAMN06348152, study PRJEB24527) | human gut metagenome | biome: human gut; feature: ankylosing spondylitis patient; material: feces | host: Homo sapiens | place: China | collected 2015-10 | reverse complement strand
GGCATACGAGATTCAAGTGTGACTGGAGTTCAGACGTGTGCTCTTCCGATCTGTTTGGTGAGGGAAATTTTCTTCGTGCATTTGTGGATTACATGATCGATATTGCAAATGAGAGCGGAGATTTTAATGGAGATATCGTACTTGTAAAACCGATCGAGTTTGGAACACTGGATCGTTTCCATGATCAGGAGTGTCAGTACACAGTACAGTTGAGAGGAATTGTAGACGGAGAGCCAAAACGTATCAATCGTATCGTGACCAGCGTGACGGATGTGGTAGATGCCTATGGAGAATATGAAAAGTATGCATCATATGCAAAATTAGATACCTTACGTTTTATCGTGTCCAACACAACGGAAGCAGGAATCGTCTATGACGATACAGATAAAATAGAGTTAAATCCTCCAAAGAGTTATCCGGGAAAACTGACAAAGTTCTTATATGAAAGATACAGACATTTTAACGGTGCGGCGGACAAGGGGCTTGTGATGCTTCCGGTAGAGCTGATCGACGATAATGGAATCCATTTGAAAGAATGTGTTTTAAAACTGGCAGCACTTTGGAATCTGGAAGAAGGATTCACAAACTGGGTCAATGAGGCATGTGTGTTCACCTCTACATTAGTAGACCGTATCGTAACCGGATATCCGAGAGATGAGGCAGAAGAGCTTTGCAAAGAATTTGGATATCAGGATAACCTGATTGTTACCGGTGAGCCATTTGCGTTGTGGGTGATCGAGAGTGCAAAAGATATCAGTGAGGAGTTCCCACTCCCAAAAGCTGGTCTGCCGGTAATCTTCACAGACAACCAGAAACCTTACAAGCAGAGAAAAGTAAGAATTTTAAACGGAGCACATACTTCCTTTGTTCTCGCATCTTATCTGGCAGGAAATGATATTGTTCTCGAATCCATGCAGGATGAACTGATCTTCAACTTTATGAAGAAGACAATTTTTGAGGAAGTGATTCCGACACTGACATTGCCAAAACAGGATCTGATCGATTTTGCAAATGCAGTGATCACAAGATTTAACAATCCTTATGTAAAACATGCATTATTATCCATCTCTTTGAACTCTGTTTCAAAATGGAGAGCGAGATGCATGCCAAGCTTTTTGGGATATATTGAAAAAGAAGGAAAACTTCCCGAGCATTTGACATTCTCACTTGCAGCGTTGATGGCATTCTACACTGGAACAGAGATCAGGGACAAAGCGTTGATCGGACACCGTGGAGAGCAGGAATACAATATTTTGGATGATGCTGCAGTATTGGAATTTTTTGCGGCAAACAGCAGCAAAGAGCCAAGAGAATTCGCACATGCAGTCCTTTCGAATGAAGATTTCTGGGGACAGGATTTAAGCAGTCTTGCAGGCGTGGAAGATGCAGTTGCTTCTTATCTTACAGAGATCCGTGCATCTGGTATGAGAAAGGCAATGGAGAAAATTTTTGCATAATAAATAAGGAGTCCAACAGAAATGAAAGACTTTATGAAAATCAACGAAAACGATAATGTGATCGTTGCATTGAAAGAAATGAAAAAAGGAGAAAAGATCTCATTGGAAAACACGGAGATCGAAGCTCTTGAAACAATTCCTGCCGGACATAAAATGGCAGTGAAAGATATCTGCGAAGGCGCAGATGTTATCAAATACGGATTCCGCATAGGTACTGCGAAGGAAGATATCAAAGCGGGACAGTGGGTTCACACGCACAATATCAAAACTGCACTTGGAGATCTGCTGGAATACAAATATGAACCGGTACATATGGAAGAAAAAATAACAGAGGGTGCCACATTCCTTGGTTTTCAGAGACCGGATGGAAAAGCCGGTGTCAGAAATGAGATCTGGATTATTCCGACGGTTGGCTGTGTCAACAATATTGCAACTGCCCTGGCAAAACGGGCGAATGCAAAGGTGAAAGGTTCCGTGCAGGAAGTGATCGCATTCCCACATCCTTATGGATGTTCCCAGATGGGAGATGATCAGGAGCATACACGAACGATCCTTGCGGATCTGATCAACCATCCGAATGCGGGCGGAGTGCTGGTGCTTGGACTTGGTTGTGAAAACAGTAACATTGATGTATTAAAACCATACATTGGTGATTATGACGAAAAGCGTGTGAAGTTCCTCGTCTGTCAGGAAGTGGAAGATGAGATGGAAAAAGGCGGGGAACTGCTTGAGGAACTGATCGATTATGCAGCTGCCTTCGAGCGGGAACCGATCAGCGTTTCAAAACTGATCATTGGCATGAAGTGCGGTGGAAGCGATGGATTTTCCGGCATTACCGCAAATCCTCTTGTGGGAAGATTTTCAGATCTTCTGATCAGCAAAAAAGGAACGACGATCCTCACGGAAGTACCTGAGATGTTTGGTGCTGAGACGATCCTTATGAACCGCTGTGAGAACGAGCAGTTGTTTGATAAGACGGTAGAACTGATCAATGATTTCAAACAATATTTTAAAGATAACCACCAGACGATTTATGAGAATCCGTCTCCGGGAAACAAAAAAGGTGGTATTTCCACTTTGGAAGACAAGTCGCTTGGCTGTACCCAGAAGTCGGGAAATGCTCCAGTGAAGGGTGTGCTTGCCTACGGCGAACCTGTAGTGGCACCGGGACTGAATCTGCTCAGTGCACCGGGAAATGACCTTGTGGCTGCGACAGCACTTGCTGCCAGCGGGGCACATATTGTGTTGTTTACCACCGGTCGCGGAACTCCGTTTGCATCTCCGGTTCCGACAGTCAAAATCTCAAGCAACAGTTCCCTTGCCGGAAGAAAGAAGAACTGGATTGATTTTAATGCGGGAGTGCTGGTGGAAGATCAGGAATTGGATGAGACGGCACAGAAACTATTTGATTATGTAGTAGAAGTTGCATCCGGTAAAAAAGTCTGTAGCGAGGAAGCGGGATTCCACGATATGGCGATTTTTAAACAGGGTGTTACATTATAAAAAGAATATAACCGGGAGAACCCGGAGAAAGAGGGGAAAGTATATGGCTATTTTAGACAAATTTTCACTGGAAGGAAAAATTGCTCTTGTCACAGGAGCATCCTATGGTATCGGTTTTGCGATCGCAACTGCTTATGCAGAAGCCGGCGCAACAATTGTTTTCAATGATATCAAACAGGAGCTGGTAGACAAGGGGATTGCAGCTTATGAGGAAAAAGGAATCAAAGCACACGGTTATGTCTGCGATGTAACGGATGAGGAGCAGGTAAATGAACTCATTGCAAAAATTGAGAAGGAAGTCGGCGTGATCGACATTCTTGTGAACAATGCCGGAATCATCAAACGTATTCCAATGTGTGAGATGAAAGCATCTGAATTCAGACAGGTCATCGATGTGGATCTGAATGCTCCGTTTATTGTATCCAAAGCAGTGATTCCATCCATGATCAAAAAAGGACATGGAAAAATTATCAACATCTGCTCTATGATGTCAGAACTTGGCCGTGAGACAGTATCTGCATACGCAGCTGCAAAGGGCGGTTTGAAAATGCTTACAAAAAATATTGCATCTGAGTATGGCGAATACAACATCCAGTGTAACGGTATCGGACCTGGTTACATTGCAACACCTCAGACGGCTCCACTGCGTGAGATCCAGCCGGATGGAAGCAGACATCCGTTTGACCAGTTTATTATTGCAAAGACTCCTGCAGCGAGATGGGGACAGGCAGAGGATCTGCAGGGACCAGCAGTTTTCCTGGCTTCTGACGCATCTGATTTTGTGAATGGTCATGTTGTATATGTCGATGGCGGAATTCTTGCCTACATTGGTAAACAGCCATAAAAGCATATTTTCTGGTCAATTCTGCGCGTTATTAAAATGCACAAAAAAATGAAAAAAATATGAAAAAAGTAGTGCATTTTTTAAAAGACTATGCTATAATACAAAATGTAAGCACTTACATAATAGCGATATGACAAAGAAACAAACTGGGAAGGAAAAAGAATTGTCATATCGACTAATATAAGAATAAAGGAGAAGAAAACTATGAAAAAGGAATTTATGAAACGAGTAATGGCAGCTGGAATGGTAGCAGCTATGGCCCTTACAACAGTAGCCTGTGGGGGTTCAGCAGACAACAGTGCAAGCACAGACAAAGCAGAGGCACCAGCCGAGGATGCAGCACCTGCAACAGAAGCAGCAGCTGCCGAAGATGATGGCTCTTATGATGAATGTACATTAACAATTTCCTGGTGGGGTGGTGATTCAAGACATACAGCTACACAGGCAGCAGTTGACGCATTTATGAAAGCGTATCCAGGAATCACAGTTGAAACAACCTATTCCGCATGGGATGGATGGGAAGAGAAAATGGCAACTGCTTTTGCAGCAGGAACCGCACAGGATGTAAACCAGATCAACTGGAACTGGATCACACAGTATGATTCTGATGGAACTACATTCTTAAACTTAAATGACTATGCAAGCGTAATCGATCTTTCACAGGTAGATGAGAAATATCTTTCCATGTGTGAAGCATCTGACGGATCTTTAGCAGGACTTCCAATTTCCATGACAGGTAGAATTTTCTACTGGGACAAAACAACATTTGATGAAGTTGGATGCGAGATTCCTACAACACTTGCTGCATTAAAAGACTGTGGAGAGAAATTCAAAGCTTACGGTGATGACTATTATCCATTAGCTTTAGGCGAATACGACAGAATGATCCTTATGGTTTACTATCTTGAATCCGTATATGGAACAGACTGGGTAACAGGAGATACATTAAACTATACAAAAGATCAGATCGTAGAAGGTCTTGAGTTCATTCAGTCTTTAGAGGATGCACATGTAATTCCTTCTATCGCAACAATCGCCGGTGACGGAGCAGCTTCTCTTGACCAGAACCAGAACTGGATCGATGGACATTATGCAGGTATCTTCGAGTGGGATTCTTCTGCAAGCAAATTCGGTGCAGCATTAGAAGAAGGACGTGAACTTGTTGTTGGTGACTATTTAACAGACCTTGGTGATAACAAAGGTGGTTATGCTAAAGTTTCCATGTGCTGGGCAATCAACGCACAGACCGCTCATCCAAAGGAAGCAGCTATGCTTGTAAATTATCTTGCAAACAATGAAGAAGCAGCACAGATCTTAGCATCTGAAAGAGGTATCCCGGTTTCTGAATCCGCTCTTACAGCAGCAAATGACGCCGGATTATTAAATGAGACAGTTGTAGAAGCAAACGGAAAAGTTCTTGCATGGGTAAGCAACAGCCTGGATCCATACTTTGAGGATTCCCAGTTAAAAGGTTCTGATGGTGTTTACTATGATGCAATGGCAGGATTAAGCTATGGTGATTACACAGCTGATGAAGCAGCAGATGTATTGATCGATGGTATTACAGGAGTTATTGCACAGTAATTAAAAGAGATATAGATTCTTCTGGGGCTGCTGCAAAGACAGCAGCCCTGTTTTAAAAATGGTGTTAATATGGATTTTGATAAAACGATCGGTGTATATCTGGAAAATACCGAATGGAAGGGAAGAACAGATATCGGCTGCCTGTTAAATGGGTGCAGACAGATGTATGCAGCCACACAGGATGAAAGGTATCAGAAGTTTATTCTGCAATATGTAGAAAAAATGTCAGAGGAATGGGAGAACGCCTTTTCAAAGACAGATGTGACAAAGAAAATAAACGCCGGATCTGCATGGATTTTTGCATATGAAAAGACCGGTGAGGAGAAGTACAAAGAGTATATTGAAAGAATGAAAGACGATCTGATGGGATTGTCAAGGACTGCAGAAGGCAGCCTGTGTGAAGAAGGGGATCATAAAAAGCTCATGACAGGACAGCATTTGTATGAAGTGCTTCCGTTTTACATGGAATATGAGACCAGATACCATAATAAGGCAGGATACAATGATATTGTAAACCAGCTTACAGAGATGAGAAGTGGGAAAGACGCAATCTGGTATGTGATGGCTCTGATCGATGTATTGGATCACATGAGTATAGAGATATTTGAACATTACAAATCTCTGCAGGAGATTTTTAAAAAGACCATCAAGTGCATTCCACTGGGTGGAGATGCAAAGATGCAGAAAGTATGCATGGGATATGCAATTTTAAAGGCATGCAATATAGGGATATTAAATCCTGAAAAGTATTTGGAAACAGGACGAACACTTATTGATGGTGCAATAGATGAACCATTTGATCAAAAGGATGATGTGTCTATGGGTATCATGATGATGGCATATGCACAGTTTATCCGGGTTATGTAATCACAGTTAACAGGAGGTATGAGAGGTGGCTAAGAAAACAACTGCGGGGGCAGGTAAAATACCACAGAAAAAAAAGTCATTCAAAGATGTCTGTAAAGAGAATATAGGATTTTTCTTTATTCTTCCATGGCTATTCGGATTTTTGGCATTCAAATTTTATCCGATGGCATCATCTTTATTCTATAGTTTTACAGATTATAACCTGTTCAAGGGATTCCATGAAATTGGAACACTCCAGAACTATATTGATGTATTCACAACAAGAAAGATCGTGACGGCATTAAAGGTAACATTTAAATATGCATTTATCACAGTTCCATTAAAGTTAGTATTTGCGTTATTTATTGCCTACATTTTGAACTTTAAGATCAAAGGTGTCAATTTCTTCCGTACGGCATATTATATTCCATCTATTTTAGGTGGTTCAGTAGCAATCGCAGTATTATGGAAAGCAGTATTCCGTGATGACGGTTTGTTAAACACATTCATGGGATTCTTCGGAATCACAGGACCAAGCTGGCTGAGTGATCCAAAATATTCCCTGATCGTTATCTGCTTACTTCGTGTATGGCAGTTCGGTTCTGCAATGGTGATCTTCCTTGCTGCTTTAAAAGGAGTACCACAGGATCTTTACGAGGCAGCAGCTATAGATGGAGCGGGTAAATGGCGTCAGTTCTTCTCTGTAACAGTACCAATTATCACACCGGTTATTTTCTATAACCTTGTAACACAGCTCTGTCAGGCATTCCAGGAGTTCAACGGACCATATATCATCACAAAAGGTGGACCAAGAAACTCTACAACATTAGTATCACTGCTGATTTATAACAGCGCATTCCAGCAGTATGACATGGGTATGGCAAGTGCAATGGCATGGGTATTATTCGTGATCTTAATGATCTTTACGATCATTGCATTCTTAAGTCAGAAATACTGGGTATTCTATTCAGATGAGGAGGGTAAATAAATGGCTGCTGAGAGCAAGGCAAAACATATTATTAATTTGATCTTAAGATATACCGTCCTGATCCTGGTTGGATTTGTAATGGTTTACCCTTTACTTTGGATGGTTGGAGCAACTTTTAAATCCAACGCAGAGATTTTCTCAAGTATCGGACTTTTTACAGCGCATCCAAGCCTGGAAGGATATAAGGCAGCAATGCAGAATTATGGTGGTACGATCAACGTATGGAAAGCGATGCTTAACACATTCTCCTATGTAATACCAAAAGTTGTATTCACCATGATCTCGGCTACGATCACTGCATATGGTTTTGGACGTTTTGAATTTAAGGGAAGAGGATTTCTGTTTGCGGTTATGATGGCAACCTTATTCCTTCCACAGGTAGTATTAAATGTTCCACAGTTTATCCTGTTTTCCAAATTAGGATGGGTTGATTCCAAATTGTATCTCCCGATCATTGTTCCTACTTTGTTTGCGACAGATACATACTTCGTGTTCATGTTAGTACAGTTCCTGCGCAACGTACCAAAAGAGCTGGATGAAGCTGCCAAAATTGACGGATGTAACTCCGTACAGACATTGATCAAAGTCATCGTTCCGATGTTGTCTCCGGCGATCACATCCTGTGCATTATTCCAGTTTATGTGGTCATCCAATGACTTTATGGGACCTTTGCTTTATGTAAATACTCCTGCAAAATATCCACTTGCTATTTTCGTAAAAATGTCGATGGATGCAGATGCAGGATTCCAGTGGAACCGAATTTTAGCATTATCACTGATCTCCATCATTCCTTCCCTGATCGTATTCTTTATGGCTCAGGACAAATTCGTAGATGGTATTTCAGCCGGTGGTGTAAAAGGTTAAATTAAGGTATAATAAAAGGGTGGCAGCATTTGCAGCCATCCTTTTTTCTAACAGAAAAAGTACTGAGGAAATAATAGAAAAGAATAAAGATGAGGATTGCAAAAATGCAGATAAGTCTTGTGATGAAAACCGCACGGAGTGCGACCTTTTTGTTAGATGATGGTGGAATATATCACACAAAAAAAGAATATAAAATCCTTTTAAATAATAAGGAGATAAAGACGACAGATACCGTTGTGACATCTGTGTTTGATTTAAAGCCGGATACAGATTATGAGATAAAAGTTACTCATGCAGAGGAAGTAGTCGCAGCCGCAGAGTTTACAACGGATTATGAATATGTCACGTTGGATGTGAAAAAGTTCGGCGCTAAAGGAGATGGAATATCGGATGATACCGGTTTTATTCAGGCGGCGATCATGGCATGTCCGCCAAAGAGCCGTGTCCTGATCCCAAAGGGCGTTTATAAGATCACAAATATCTTTTTAAAGAGTGGTTTGAACCTGGAGATTGCCAAAGGTGCTGAGTTAAAGGCAGAGACAGACCGTGACCGTTTTGCAAAATTTCCGGGACTCATTGAAAGTTATGATGAGATGGAGGAATATAACCTTGGAACATGGGAGGGAAATCCACTTCCGATGTTCGCAGGAATCATCACAGGGATCGGCGTAAGGGATATCAATCTCTATGGAGAGGGCAGTATCAATGGCTGTGCAAACCACGAGAACTGGTGGAAGAATGAGAAAGTGATGGTGGGTGCATTCCGTCCAAGAATGCTGTTTTTAAATCACTGTGAAAATGTAAATGTGCAGGGACTGTATTTCCATGACAGCCCGGCGTGGGTGATCCATCCGTATTTCAGTGATCAGTTGAGATTCTGTGACCTTCTGGTGGAGAATCCAAAACAGTCTCCAAACACAGACGGATTAGACCCGGAATCCTGCAAAAATGTAGAGATCTTAGGTGTGCATTTTTCGCTTGGAGATGACTGCATTGCGGTGAAATCAGGAAAAATCTATATGGGACGGAAGTACAAAACACCGGCGGAGAACACACACATCTGCCATTGCCTTATGGAAAACGGACATGGAGCGGTCACAGTGGGAAGCGAGATTGGAGCCGGTGTGAAAAACATGCTGGTGGAAAAATGCTGCTTTTCACACACAGACCGTGGACTCCGCATCAAGACAAGACGGGGCAGGGGCAAAGATTCGGTGCTGGACGGAATCACATTCCGGGATATTGAAATGGATCATGTGATGACACCGTTTACCGCCAATGCATTTTATTTCTGCGATCCAGATGGAAGAACTGAGTATGTGCAGTCGAGAGCGTGCTATCCGGTGGATGAGCGGACACCGGAAATGCGGAAATTCTGCTTTGAAAATATTAAGGCAGAGAATTGTCATGTCGCAGCGGCTTATTTTGATGGACTGCCGGAGAGCAAGATTGAGAGCATTACCATGAAGAATGTAGAGATTTCTTTTGCGAAAGAGGCAAAGACGGGTGTTCCAATCATGTCAAACGGCGTGGAACCATGCAGTAAAAAAGGTATTTATGTACACAATGTGGAAAAATTGGTTTTAGATCACGTGCAGGTGACTGGGGCAGACGGAGCGCCGGTGGAAGCAGTTGATGTGGATGAAATGATACAGAAATAAAAGAAGGATAAATGTTTGAAAAATCAGAGAGGAAGAGGATATGCAGATAGGAATCCGTTTACATGATACAAAAAAAGGGACATTGGAAGAACGTGTGGCGATCGCAGAGGAACAGGGATTTTCCTGTGCGCATCTTGCTTTGAAAAAAGTAATCTCGGAGTACTCTGTGGCAGACAGTGCGCTGACACCCGGTTTTTCGTGTTATCTGAAAAACCTTTTTGCGGCACATCATTTGGATATTGCGGTACTTGGATGCTATTTGAATCTTGCGACACCGGATCAGGCAGTTTTGGAAAAGAACGTACACCGCTATATGGCGCATATCCGTATGGCATCGCTTCTGGGAGCCGGTGTTGTGGGAACTGAGACAGGTGCTGTGAATGAATCTTACAGTTTTGAGGAACGGAATCACTCGGAAGAGGCATTGGATATTTTTATCAAAAATGTCAGACCGGTCGTGCAGTATGCGGAAAAAATGGGTGTGATCTTAGCAATTGAACCGGTGTATAAGCATATTGTATGCAATCCGAAGAGAGCAAGAAAAGTGCTGGATGAAATTGGCTCTCCGAATCTGCAGATTATTTTTGATCCAGTCAATCTTTTGGACATCAGTAATTACAAAGAGCGCGAATCCATTATCGCGGAGGCGATTGAGGTGCTTGGGGAGGATATCGCAGTGATCCATATCAAAGATTTTATCGTAAAAGATGGAGCACTGGTTTCGGTGGCTGCGGGAACCGGGGAGATGGATTATACGCAGATTATTCGTTTTATCAAAGAGAAAAAGCCTTATATCCATACAACTTTAGAAAATACGACGCCGGAAAATGCAGTGCAGGCAAAAGCGTATATTCAGAAGCTGTATGACACTTGTCAGATAAAATAAATGCGTGTAGACTAATAGAAGAAAAGTCTGGAAAGGTACGTTTTAATTATGTGGAATCGAATTTTTGATGTGGATAATGCTGTTTTTCGTGCAATCGATACGATTGGAAAGATTTTTATTCTCAATTTATACTGGGTGATCTGTTCACTGCCGATTTTTACGATTGGCGCATCGACGAGCGCATTGCTTTATGCGAGCATGAAATTGCATGATAAGGAGGGGTATGTCACCTCTAATTTCTTTTCATCCTTTAAAGAAAATTTTAAACAGGCAACGGAAATCTGGTTAATCTATCTTGTAATTGGAATTCTCTTAGGATTTGATTTTATGATGGGGAATCAGGCAAAAGATACACTTGGTGTGTGTATGCAGGGTGCGGCAATGATCCTTGCTATTCCGTATTTTTTATCACTGCTTTATGTGTTTGGTGTCCAGTCAAGATTCGTGAATCCGGTGAAAGATACGATCCGTTATTCCTTTTTTATGGCACTGCGCAATATGAAGTGTACCATTCAGATGGCAATTTTGATGATTTTACTCGTCTGGGCAAATACGACGGTACTGCTTGTTAATTTCTTAACATTAGTCTATGGCTTCGGACTGATGGGATACTTCTTTGCAGCTTATTATAAGAAGGCATTTGGTAAATATCTGAATCCGGAAGAAAATTCATAAAACAGATGCATCAGAAAAATTACATAATATGAAACAGCAAAAGACATACTATTCCAAAAAGCAGTTCAAGCAAGGAGGAAAGTATGTCTTTATTTATTAAAATCATTGATGTTCATGCAAGGGAAATTTTAGATTCCAGGGGAAATCCGACGGTCGAAGTGGAAGTGACCGCCGAGACAGAGACAACCGGAAAAAAGATCACGGCGCGCGAGTCCGTTCCATCGGGCGCAAGTACCGGACGTTTTGAGGCGATCGAGCTTCGGGATGGAGAAGAACGGTATTTTGGGTTGGGTGTCCGGAAAGTAGTGGATCACGTCAACCAGAAGATCAGGGAAAAACTCATTGGCTTTAATGTGCTCGATCAAGCAGGAATCGACCGCATCATGGTGGAAGAGGATGGCACGGATAATAAGGGGAATCTTGGTGCAAATGCAATTCTTGGTGTTTCCATGGCGTGTGCCAAAACCGCGGCAAAAGCATTAGAACAGCCGTTGTACCGTTATCTCGGAGGAACGGCAGCACACATTCTTCCGGTTCCGATGATGAATGTCATCAACGGTGGAGTGCATGCAAAAAATTCCATTGATTTTCAGGAGTTTATGATTATGCCGGTGGGAGCACTCGATTTTCATGACGGACTCCGTATGGGAGCAGAAATCTATCATTTCCTACGTCAGATCTTAAACGAGGAGGGATTAAGCACTGCAGTCGGGGACGAGGGCGGATTTGCGCCGGATGTCAAGGACACCAGGGAAGTATTCCGCTATTTACAGAAGGCAGTGGAAAAGGCAGGCTATCACGTAGGTGATGACGTGGTGTTTGCCATGGATGCAGCGGCAAGCGAACTGTATGACGAGGAGGCTGGGGTATACATTTTCCCGGGAGAATCCAGAGCGGCAGGAAAAGAGCCGGAAGAGGGAGCCGGAGAAGGCTCTGCAAAGGACTATTGTAAAGACAGTGTGAAGCGGAGTGCGGATGAAATGATCGCTCTGTATGAAGAACTGATCGAAGAATTTCCAATCGTGTCGATCGAGGATGGTTTATTTGAGGATGACTGGGAAGGCTGGCAGAAAATGACAAAACGCATTGGTGGCAGAGTCCAGCTTGTAGGGGATGACCTTTTTGTGACAAATCCAAAGCGGATTAAATGCGGAATTGATTTAAACGTCGCAAATGCAGTTCTCATTAAAGTAAATCAGATCGGAACCGTCACAGAAGCGATGGAGGCGATCGAGATGGCAAAATGTGCTGGTTATCAGGCAGTGATCTCCCATCGCTCCGGGGAGACCGAGGATGCCTTTATCGCAGATCTTGCGGTGGCAGTGAATGCCGGACAGATCAAGACCGGTGCACCGTGCAGAGGAGAACGAACCGCCAAATACAATCAGTTACTCCGTATTGAGGAAGAGTTAAAAGAATCTGCAAGATATGGGAAAGCCGAGATAATCCGAAAGAAATAGGAGCCTAAATGGCTCCTATTTTCTTGCTCATCATTTCCGGGTTGGAAGCATTTGCAAGAGCAGTTTTTTTATCGATGATGCCTTTTTGATAAAGGCGGAAAATACTGGTATCCATCGCTAACATATTCTCGTTCGTGGAGGTGTAGATCATGCCGTCAATCTGATGTGTTTTACCTTCACGGATGATGTTACGGATGGCGGGCGTTAACACCATGATTTCAAAAACCGGAACCATTTTTCCATCCGTGGTTGGGAGCAGACGCTGGGATACGACTGCGTGTAATACCATAGAGAGCTGTACCGCTACCTGATGCTGCTGAGCAGCTGGAAATGCATCGATGATTCGATCGATGGTATTGGCAGACCCGATGGTGTGAAGCGTTGAAAAAATCAAATGTCCGGTTTCGGCAGCAGTCATGGCGGTATTGATCGTCTCATAATCGCGCATCTCACCGAGCAGGATCACGTCCGGGCTCTGACGAAGGGAAGCGCGCAGAGCTGTGAGATAATTTTCAGTGTCGGTGCATATCTCACGCTGGCTTACGATACTTTTTTTATGGGTGTGCAAGTATTCTAATGGATCTTCCAATGTGATGATATGGGCTTCCTGCTCGGTGTTGATCTTGTCGATCAGGCAGGCTAATGTCGTTGATTTTCCACCACCAGCAGGACCGGTGACGAGCACCATTCCCTTGTTGGTGTTGGCAAGTTCCATCACAGCATCCGGGATCATCAGTTCACTTGGCTGTGGCAAAGTGAATGTGATGATTCGGATGACGGCGGAGTAAGAGCCACGCTGTTTATAAGTGCTGACACGGAATCTTGACACTCCCACAATGGCAAAAGAAAAGTCGTCGTCACCGGTTGTCTCAAATTGGGAAATATCGCGGTGGTCAGCAAGTTCATAAATCGCTGTGACAAAGTCGCGGCACATATCCGGTTTCATGCGTTCTTCCTGATAAGTATGCATCTTTCCGCTTACTTTGTAGGTCAGCGGACGGCCTGCGACAACAAAGATATCGGATGCATGCTCTTTTGTGATATTTTCTAAAATTTCTCTGACGTTCATATTCATAACCAAACCTTTCTTATAATTAATTTCCCTGATACAGATGAAGTGAGTCATCGTCAATCACAGGTTCATTGTTCGTGACGGTCTGCCACTGTGTGACTTTATAAAATTCATCTCCGGGATGTTCCGGATAAAGGAGTTCTAATGTAACATAAAGATTCTGCACATCGTTGATCGTAACCTGAAATGTGCAGGTTGGACAATTACCTACAATCGTAGGCGATTCCGCGGTCAGCGTATCTTCTGTTTTCAGTTCCGGTATCAGATCAGCAGCCTTTTCAAAAAAAGTCTGACTGTCATCACAGTTTGCGTAAAGGTCTGCGAGTGCCAGATCTAATTGCTGCAGATAGTTCCTTGCAGCAGTATCTGCTTCGTAATAGGCGGTTGTTTTTTCTGCAACTTTAAGACTTAATCTGTAATCTGAATTTGCAGTGATCAGAGAGAGCGTCGCAAAAGTCACCAGACATAACATGGTAAAAACCATCAGGATGGATGAAAAACCGATATGGATAAATCCTTTTTTTTGCTTATTCATACTGCATACCTCCTGTTGTGCTTAGGGAAATTGGCTGATAGCAGGAAGCTGACAGTTCATAAAGTGTTTTAGCAGTGCTGGTATCCAAAAAGGTGATGTGGATGGTGGCAAGCTGATCCGGTAAAAAATCTACCGTTGCCCGATAAACAGCGTTTTGTTTTCCACAGGCAAGAAAATCTTTATTGTAGTAGATTAAAATTGTTTCATTCAGACTCATGGATTCCGGATAGATGGAACTTAGGGTTTCCTCCGGGGAATCCGTACTCTGGCAGATTTCTGCGATCGACGTGCATGCGGTCACTGCCTGATACAGTTTTTCTGTGCTTTTCGAGAGCTGGTATCCTTTGAAAAATATCTGTACACAAAATGTTGCAAGGATCGAAAAAAATAAAATATTTAAAATAATCTCCATCAAAAAGAGACTGGATTTTGAGTGGCGGTATTGATTCATGAAAACTCCTTTTGCAGATCACGATTGTTTTGCATTCAGTGAGATATAAAGCGGATAGGTGTATCCGGTCGTATCCGTAATGGTAAAGCAGTAAAGATTTGAGCTGACCATATCAATGGCAAGTGCCTTGGTTTCAATGATTTTCTGCCCATCTCCCGGTAAAACAGTTGTTCCATCGGAAACTGTGATCTCACGGAGATATCCGTCGTAACAGTAGATATAGGTTGTGTAGATCGTGTCATTCACAGTCTCAGATAAGGCGATGGCAGGAAAGGCATCGATGGATGTGACTGCGACAGAACCCGCCACATCATTTTGATTCATTTTTTCTTCCAGATAAGAGGATACGGTACGGGTCTCATAATTTGCGGTCATGCTGTCTGCGATCGAATGATATTGTTTTGCTCCGATGGAGACAACTAAAAATGCAGTGGCGGCAAAAAGCGCCAGCAGTGCAAGCAGGAAGACACGGTCGATCGTATGCTCCGGTGTTTTCTTTAATTCAAGCATAAAATCAGTTCCTTTTAATAATAGTGACATCCGGTCTTAAATTTGAGCCGATGTACTGATAGTCGATCAGATACTGGTCAGGATCATAGGTCAGACCATAATGTGTGGTGAGATAAGCAATGTCAGGTGGATAACTGCCCTCTAAAGCATAGCATTGTGTGATCGTCCGGGTGACTGCTTTTTCTAAAATGGCTGTCTGTTCGGATTCATTGGAAAGGCGGATGCGGTCAGCTGCAAAACCAAATACAAAAAGTGTCAAAGCAAGAAGAACGACAGAACACAATAGCTGTTTATATTTTTTTTTCTTTTTTTGTTTCAATCGTATCATAAAAGAACCTCGCTGTTCCTATTACTTTTAGCCGATACTTGACATAATGCCAATGAGAGGCAGAAGGAAGGAAATTAAAATGAGTCCTATGAAAATGGACAGGATAATGACTAAGGTTGGCTCTAATACAGAGATAAACTTTGCAATCTGTTTGTCTGTTTCTTCCTCATATTCCTCAGAAATCTGGTGCATGACTTCGTCCATGGAACCGGTGCGGAAACCGATCGTGATCATGGAAGTATAGATCTTACTGAAAATACCGGACGTTAAGACCGCCTCGGCAAATCCCCTGCCGGAAGCAGTCAGGTCGCGGCACTTCTTGATGCGGGAAGCCATGTAAGGATTGTCTACAAGCTGTTCTGCGAGCATAAGTCCCTGATCCGTATCGAGTCCGCTGCTTAATGCAAGTGCCATGCAGTTTGCAAAGCGGCTGGCAGCGGTGCTTAATGCAAGGGGTCTTTTTTTGAAGAATTTTTGCCCTGCGTCAGATTTTGAAATAAGAAAAATGCCTGCGGCAGCTGCGATCAGAACGATCACAATGACAAACAGATACTGGTTCAATGCATCTGAAAATCTCATCATCGCTCCGGCAAATCCGGTCAGGTCACTTCCTAATTCCATATAGATCTGATGAAAAACAGGAAGTACTTTGGCAATCAGCACCAGAATGACGGCAAGCATCATGGCAATCATGAGCAGCGGATACGTGACGGCATTTTTAATACTGTTTTGGATGCTTTCTTCCCTTTTGTAATATCCGGTCAGTGCATTTAATACCTCTTCGAGCTTGCCCGCAAGTTCACCGATCCCGATCATATCCAGAACATATTTTGGAAATACATTTGTTTCCCTTAAGGCATCACAGAAAGAATTTCCATGATCGAGGGAATTGCTGATAACAGATAAAATTTCGGCAGTTTCTTCTTCCGGTGCGTCCTCCTGCAGAATGGAGATTCCTTCATAGATGGGAATCCCGGCAGAAACGATCATGGAAAGCTGGTCACAGAATGCTGCGATCTCAAGGTTGCCCAGCATCTGCTGTTTCTTTTTCTTCATAAGAGAAAAACCTCCTGTTAATAGACATACTTTGTAATGTATTCATCTGTCTGGGTAAGAAAATCTTTTGGATCGGAACTTGTGGAAGCAAAAGTCGGATCCATTAGTTTCCAATCATTTCCATCGAATTCAATAATTCCGTTTACCCAGCCTTTATCTTTGATATAAGTACTGATCCATGCGTGGTAGACATCACCCATATAACCTACTTCAAGGCGGGTGGGAATCCGCTCACACCGGAGCATGGAAGCCATGACAGCGGCGTAATCAAAACAGATTCCGGTCTGGCTTGCAAGGACATCATCCACATCAGGCAGATAGCCGCTTTTGACATTTTTAGCCTTGTCATAGTCGTATTTGAAGTTTGAAATGATATAATTGTATACACTTTCCACGACCTCAGTATCGCTGCTGCAGTAGTACGCCAGTGAGCTGCCTTCCTTCACAGCCAGAGAATCGGCAGTGAAATTTACATACTGGTTAGGGTACAGATACGGTCCGAATTCATCGGTGATGGAGACAGAAATCACCTGCGACAGCACGGTGGCATATTGTGTCCCCTCAACATTTTCAAACACGGTTACAGTATACGAACCACTTGAAGCAACCAGAGGAAACACTTCATTTCCTCCATGCAGATCAAAGGTGTACGTGACACTGTCAGGCCCGGTTATCTGAAGCTTGACCTTTTGATTAGAACCGTGATAATTCACTATGATATAGCCGCTGCCGCTGTTTGAAGCATCGATACTGGCTACATCACATGTATAGGTTTGTGTGCCGTCGGCAGTTGGAGTAAGCACCTTTGGAGCAGAGTCCCAGGTGCCCTTTTCGGTAGAAGTATGGGAAAGAGGCTCCTTAGATACACTGTCATTTTTGGAATTACCGCATGCACCAAGCAAAAGGCATGATAATAATATGAGTGGAAGTGCTTTTTTATACAGTATGCACTTCATAAAAATCTCCTAAATATAAAGTTGTTTCTTTTTTTAATTATATTATAATGTATTTTCTTGTAAAATAAAATGGAAAAATGTATAATATTAAAAAATGGTTTAGATTATCAAAAGAAGAGAGTAAAAAGAAAACTCTTGACTGTGCAATAAAAACGTAGTATTCAAGTGTGACTGGAGTTCAGACGTGTGCTCTTCCGATCTTATTCTTTTCCAGGAGGGCAAGTCAGCAGGACTTGGCACTATCGCCGGAGTTGCTGATACATATTGGGGCAAGAACAAGGGGCGTTCAAAGGAAGGACGTCTGGTTAAAGCAACAATTGTATGTGTTGTTCTTTTCTTTATTATTTCAATTGCTTTAAATATGGGAATATGGTAAATACTTAGACTGTCGAGAAATCGGCAGTCTTTTTTATCGCATCAACATCCAGATGATGAAATTTTATTTAAAGCCTGTGCATTTGAAATCAGATGGGGCAACGAAAAGGAGAGATAATGAGTAATATAGATAAATAGGAAACACGAAAAAAGATGGTCTATGACTTCATGTGTGATGACATGTATGTTCCGATGAAAATCAAGGAACTTTGCATAGTACTAGGAGTAAAAAAAGAGGACAGACCTCAGCTTGAACAGATTCTTTTGGATTTGCAGGCAGAGGGAAGGATAACACTCTCAAAGCGCGGGAAATATTCAAAGTCGGAAATCAAAAAGACAGTCGGCGTATTCACAGCGCATCAAAGGGGATTTGGCTTTGTCACTGTGGAGGGAGAGCCTGATGATATTTTTATCCCGGCAGAGTATGTAAATGGTGCGATGCACATGGACACTGTTGAGATTACAATCTCACCTGTCACAACAGGACGCCGCAAGGAGGGAGAGGTTGTTTCCGTCATAGAGCGAGGCATGAAGCAGGTAGTCTGCACCTATGAGGCAAGTGATAATTTTGGTTTTGCAGTGCCTGACAATACCAGATTTGGCACAGATATTTTTATACCAAAGGAACGCTCAAAGGGTGCTATGTCGGGCCATAAGGTAGTGGTTGAAATCACAAGTTATGGTAAAAAGGGCAAAAAGCCGGAGGGCAAGGTTGTTGAAATAATCGGACATATAGATGACCCGGGTACAGATATTCTTTCTATAGTAAAGGCTTATGATCTGCCGGTGGATTTTTCGGAGAAAATCATGCATCAGGTGCAGAATGTGGCAAAGGATGTGACACCTGCGGATATGGCCGGCAGGATGGATTTACGCGACTGGATGATGGTCACGATAGACGGAGAGGATGCAAAGGATCTTGATGATGCCGTGTCTTTATACATGGATGGCGACAATTATGTACTTGGAGTACACATAGCAGATGTGTCGAATTATGTGCAGGAGCACAGTGCCCTTGATGTGGAGGCACTTAAGAGAGGAACATCGGTTTATCTTGTAGACAGAGTAATTCCGATGCTTCCAAGAGAGCTTTCAAATGGCATATGCTCCTTGAATGAGGGATGTGACAGGCTGGCTCTTTCATGCATTATGACAATAAATAAAAAGGGTGAAGTTATCGATCATAAAATTGCAGAGACAGTCATAAAGACAAACCGCAGGATGACATACACAAATGTAAAAAAGATTCTTGCAGATAAGGATGCCGCTGTGATTGAAGAATATAAGGAGCTTGTGCCTATGTTTGAAAAAATGGCAGAGCTTGCAGCAATTCTACGCAAAAAGAGAATGAAACGAGGTTCTATAGATTTTGACTTTCCGGAGACTAAAGTCGTGCTCGATGAAGATGGTCATCCGATAGATATAAAGCCGTATGACAGAAATGTGGCAACAAAGCTCATTGAGGATTTTATGCTTATAGCAAATGAAACTGTGGCTGAGGATTATTTCTGGCAGGAAATACCTTTTGTATACAGAACACATGACAAGCCGGACTCAGAAAAAATCGCAAAGCTTTCCACATTTATCAATAATTTTGGCTATACGCTTCATATTGGAGCTGATGAGGTACACCCAAAGGAGCTTCAGAAGCTTTTGATGAAGGTGGATGGCACAGATGAAGAATCCCTGATAAGCAGACTGACACTGCGCTCTATGAAACAGGCACGATATACAACAGCATGTACAGGACATTTTGGACTGGCGGCAAATTATTATTGTCACTTTACATCACCAATCCGCAGATATCCTGATTTGCAGATACACCGTATCATCAAGGAAAATATCCGCGGCAGGATGAATGATAACCGCAGGGAGCACTATGAGTCTATACTCGATGCTGTTGCAAAGCAGGCAAGTGAGACCGAACGACGTGCAGAAGAGGCAGAGCGTGAAACAGTCAAGCTTAAAAAATGTGAATACATGTCAAATCATATTGGTGAATGCTTTGAAGGAGTTATATCAGGTGTCACGGAGTGGGGCTTTTTCGTGGAGCTTCCAAATACAGTTGAGGGACTTGTGCGCGTGACAGACCTGACAGACGATTTCTATGAGTTTTACGAGGATACCTATGAGCTAGCCGGTACAGCCACCAATAAGAGATACAAGCTTGGACAAAAAATCAAGGTTGTTGTGGACAGTACTGACAAAATTATGCGTACAATTGATTTTAAACCGGCGGAATAATATGACAATAATGACGAAATCTTTTTATGATTTAAAAATACTTATTTGATTATCTGTTATTTGTCGGTCGTTGTGCGATAGATTTATTGAAAAAGATGTCATAATATATTATATAGTGTAAATAAACAGAAATGTGAACCAGCGGTTTACAATAATTTGCTTTTTAGATATTGGCAATTGTAAAAAAATGTGTTAGTATTGTAAAGCAGTTTGAGGAAAGGAGATACCGACATGGCTAAGGAACCAAAGAAATTAATAGCCAACAACAAAAAGGTCTATCACGATTACTTTTTGCTTGAGAAATACGAAGCCGGTATTTCACTTGCAGGAACTGAGGTGAAGTCACTTCGAATGGGAAAGGGCAGCATAAAGGAGTCGTTCATCCGTATTGAAAACGGTGAGATTATCCTGTATGGCATGCATATCACACCATATGAGAAGGGAAATATCTTCAACAAGGATCCACTCAGACCTAAAAAGCTTTTACTCCACAAGAAGGAAATCGAGAAGCTTTCATCAAAGATGAAGGAAAAGGGTTTCACAATTGTGCCTGTGGAGGTATACTTTAAGGGGAGTCTGGTCAAAGTAGAGATAGCACTTGCCAAAGGTAAGAAGCTTTATGATAAGAGAGCAGACATAGCCAAGAAGGATCAAAAGCGAGAGGCACAGAGAGATTTCAAAATCAGAAATCTTGGTTAGTAAGGCTTTGGGCGGACCGAAGCGGAGCGGAGAACATGGAGCGTAGCTGCATGTACCCCGCAAAAAAATTGAATATGGGCTAGTAAAGGTTTCGACGGGGTACATGCAGCTGGAGAAGCGAGTCGTATGGCGATGCGTTAAATGGCCAAATTAAAATTAAACGCTGAAGATAATTTAGCATACGCTGCCTAATGGCAGCAGTCTGACCTAGAGCACTCACACTTTAGGACCCAGGCTTCGACTATGTGAGAAACGACGTTGGCAAAGCTTTGAGCCACCGGGCGTATCATGAAGCTACTGAAACCACAAGGTTGTTTGTTATCGTGTGGCAGAGGGAATGTTAAATAATAAACTACACTCGTAGAAGGACAGGGAATTGTATTTCGGACACGGGTTCGACTCCCGTCTAGTCCACTCTCAAAGTGGCTTAAACACTGGGTTTGAGCCACTTGTTTTTTTCAAAGGTACTCAAAATGAAATAATTAGACATATGAACATACGATTAACGAAAGGAGAAATATGCACGAGTGTTAATTTAATAAAAATTTTCAGTTCGGACACGCAAGTGTTTTTTTTATGTCTTTTCAGATTGTACTAAATTTAGTACAATTTTTTATTTGAAAATAATCCTGATGTGTTGTACTACTGTTTAGTCTACTTCTCCCCTTAAAAAGTGTGCAGATTATTATTGCGTATTCTTTTCGTATTCTTTTATGTAATAAACTAGAATGAATTTATAAAAAATAAATAATATTATGATAATAAGACTTCTTTCGAAGTCTTAATGCACACACTGTGCGGCTGGACGAACCAGTGAATTGAGTTAACTTTTATTTGAACTCGCAGTGTAAATTCACAGGGGTAACTGTAAATTACAATATTATGATAATAAACAAAAGAGGATTTGTCAAATGAAAAATGAAGAAAATATATATTTGGGCTTAGATATAGGAACTGATTCTGTTGGTTATGCAGTCACAGATGATAAATATAAAATTATGAAATATCATGGAAATGCTGCGTGGGGCAGTACTATTTTTGACGCAGGAGCATTGGGAGCAGACAGAAGAGTGTTTCGTTCCGCGAGAAGAAGGTTAGATCGCAGACAAGAAAGAATTCAATTATTACAGGAGATTTTTGCAAATGAGATTGCAAAAGTAGATGAACGTTTCTTTATTAGATTATTAGAAAGTGGCTTATGGAGAGCCGATGCAGAGGATAGATATGTTTTCTTTAATGATAAAGAATATACGGATGTTCAGTATATGAGGGATTATCCGACTATTCACCATTTGATATGTGAATTGATATATAATCCTAACAAACATGATGTGCGTTTAGTATATTTAGCATGTGCTTGGTTGGTGACTCATAGGGGACATTTTCTGAGTAATATTCATAATGTGTATAATGGATTTATGCGTTTTTTTGAGGAAAATGAGATTATATGTGATTGGAGAGAAGTGGATGTTGATGAATTAGGAAAGATTCTTGCTGCTAATATAGGAATCAACGAGAAATATCGCAATTTGTCTACACTTTTATTTGCTACGAGAAAACCCGATAAAAAAGCAAAAGAGGGATTCCCTTATAGTGAAGATGCGATTGTGCGTTTAATGGCTGGAGGAACTTGTAAATTAAAAGATATATTTATCAAGGAAGAATATGATGAATTTGGATCAATAACACTTGGTATGGATGATGAAAAAATGACAGAAGTCATGGCAGACATTGGTGATGATTTTGAATTAATTAAGGCTCTTAGAAGTTTATATGATTGGGGAATACTCGCTAATATATTGGTTAATAAAAACAATAGTCCGCTAATATCGAAATCAAAGGTGAAGGTATATGAACAGCATAGAGAAGATTTAGCCAATTTGAAATACCTGGTTCATAAATATATCCCATATAAATATAATGAGGTTTTTCGCGAGCTAAGAAGTGACAATTATGTAGCTTATTCTTATCACTATGAATTGAAAAATGATGAAAAAATGGGAAAGAAGGCTGATTTAGAAAAGTTTTCAAAGTTTCTTCTTAAGATATTGGTAGGAATATCTGTTGAGGAAGAAGATAAAGTTGTTTATGATAATATGATTGAAAGACTTACATTAAGACTTTTTTTACCTAAACAGAAAAATACTGATAATCGCGTTATTCCACATCAACTATACGAATATGAGTTAAAAAGCATATTAAAAAATGCAAAAAACTATTTACCATTTTTGAAAGTAAAAGATAGTGATGGGATTTCTAATGAAGACAAGATTATTTCAATTTTTAAATTTAAGGTTCCATATTATGTTGGCCCTTTAAATTGCAACTCGCAATTTGCGTGGATTCAGAGAAAAGCTGATGGAAAAATTTTTCCATGGAATTTTGAAGATAAAGTAGATTTTGATGCAAGTGAGCAAGCATTTATCCAACGTATGACAAATCAGTGTACATATTTGCCGGAAGAGTCGGTGTTGCCTAAACAATCATTATATTATCAGAAATTTATGGTATTAAATGAAATAAATAATATAAAAATTGATGGCAGGAAAATTTCTGTGGCTATGAAACAGGAATTATATAATGAAATTTTTGAAAAGAAAAAAAGGGTAAGGAAAAGATGTCGTAGATTTTTTTGTTAGCAATGGATATTTAGAAGGTGGAAAAGAAGCATTAATAAGTGGTTTGGACGAACAAATACATACAAATCTCAGTTCATTTCATGCTTTTCGTAGACTACTACAGAATAATATTTTATCAGTGGAGGATGTTGAATCTATAATTGAACGTGCTTCATATTCAGATGATAAGGGACGTGTTTTACTCTTTTTGAAAAATAAGTATAGTTTTTTGACGGATGAAGATATTAAATATATTTGTAAGATTAAAATAAAAGATTTTGGTCGTCTTTCAAAAAAATTTTTGGTTGATTTTGAGGGAATGTGCAAAGAAACGGGTGAAATTTCAACAGTATTAAGACTGATGTGGGAAACCAATAATAATCTTATGGAATTGCTGTCAGATAAGTATACATTTTCTAATGGAATAAAAGAAAATAGAAAAAAATATTATACAGAACAACAGAAAACATTAGATGCTCGTCTTGATGAAATGTATATTTCAAATTCTGTTAAAAGAACAATCTTTAGAACTCTTTCAGTTGTTAAGGATGTTACAAAAGCATTTGGCGTACCTAAAAAGATATTTGTTGAAATGACAAGAACAAATAATCCTGATTTGAAAGGAAAACGCACTAAGACTAGACAACAGCGAGTCTTAGAACTTTATGCAAAATGTGATGAAGAGGACGTAAGAGAATTAAAACATCAAATGGAATCTTTAGGAGAATATGTAGATAATAAGCTACAAAGTGACAAGCTTTTCCTTTATTTCATACAATTTGGCAAGTCGGCTTATAGTGGCAAAATGATTGATTTGGAAAAATTGATGTCTGGTTCTAAAGTATATGATATTGAACATATTTATCCTCAAGCATATGTAAAAGATGATAGCATAATTAATAATAAAGTGCTTGTATTTTCGGAAGAAAATGGAGCAAAACAGGATATATATCCAATTAAGACGGAAATACGTAAACAAATGTCGGGTATTTGGGCTGTATGGCATCATGTGGGGGCAGTAAGTGATGAAAAATATAAACGATTAACACGCAGTACTCCATTTAATGATGATGAAAAATATGGATTTATTAACCGTCAGTTGACGGAAACATCACAGTCTACAAAGGCTGTTGCACAAATTTTGAATGAAAAATATCCAGAAACAGAGATTGTATATGTAAAAGCCGGACTTGTATCTGATTTCAGACATGAATTTGGATTATATAAATGCCGTAGCTATAATGATTTACACCATGCGACAGATGCATATTTAAATGTTGTTGTTGGCAATGTATATAATATGAAATTTAATCGAAAGTGGTTTTCAGTGGATTCAAAATATAGTATAAAAACGAAGACGATATTTTCACATTCGCTTGTATGTGATGGAAAAACTGTTTGGGATAAAGAAAAAATGTTGCCAATGGTTCTTAAGAATGCAAAGAAAAATAATGCACACTTTACAAAGTATCAATTTATGAAAACAGGAGGTTTTTTTGATCAAATGCCATGCAAAAAGGCACCAGGTCTTGTTCCGAGAAAAAAAGGCTTAGATACTGAAAGGTATGGGGGATACAATAAATCTGGAATTATGTTCTTGCTTCCTATGAGATATCAAATTGGAAAAAAGAGTGATATAATTATTCTGTCTGTTGAATTATTGTATGGAAAAAAATTTTTGAAAGATGAAGTATTTGCAAAGAAATATGCAGAAGAACGAAAATTATAGGAAAAAAAGCAGATGAAGTATTTTTTCCTATGGGAATGAAGCCGTGGAAAATAAACACAGTACTGTCATTAGATGGATTTAATGTATGTATTACAGGTATTGGTGGGGGAGGAAAGTGTTTATCAGCACAACCAATTATGCAATTATCGTTGCCATATGAATTGGTGAAGTATTTAAAGAAGATTGAGAAATTTGTTGAGAAAAATAAAAACAATGCTAACTATATTTATGATGAACAATATGATTTGGTTTCTGCAGATAAAAATATTAAATTATATGATGTTTATTTAGATAAGTTGGAAAATAGTATATATAATAAAAGAATAAACTCACCTGAAGCAATCTTAAAAAATGGAAGAGAAAAGTTTTGTGAACTGAATGTTCTTGAACAATCTTTAACATTGATAAACATACAATCAATATTTGGAAGAATGACAGGGGGATGTGATTTGGAAAATATAGGTGGAAAAAAACATAGTGCGGCAACTGTTAATTTCAGTTCTAACGTTTCGAACTGGAAAAAGTATTATAATGATGTAAGGGTAGTTTATCAATCACCTTCTGGGATATGGGAGAGAAGGTCACAGAATATTTTGGAGCTTTTATGAGTTTGCGTGTAGTGATTATCGAGAACCAAGCAAAATTAGATTATAAAATGGGGTATCTTGTTATTAGAGGACTGGAGACAAAAAGGGTATTACTTGATGAAATTGCTGTGTTACTGATTGAAAATCCAGCAATATCAATTACTGGCATATGTATTGAGGCTATGATTGGAAAGAAGATAAAAGTTATTTTCTGTGATTCAAAGCGTAATCCTATAGCAGAGATATTCCCACATCATGGGTGCCATGATAATCCAGCAAAGCTACGTATGCAGATTGCGTGGGAACAAAGTATCAAGGATATAGTCTGGAGAGACATTGTAAGTGAGAAAAATACGTAAGCAAGCAGAATTTTTATATGAGATTGAATGCTTTAATCAAGCAAACTTGTTAAATGAGTATATTGGTCAGGTAGAATTAGCGGATGCCTCAAATAGAGAAGGGCATGCGGCAAAGGTCTATTTTAACGCTTTGTTTGGGATGGACTTTACAAGGAGCACAGATATTCCGGTTAATGCAGCGTTAAATTATGGATATAGCTTAATATTATCAGCATTTAATAGAGAAATAACTGCTAATGGATATCTTACGCAATTGGGTATATTTCACGATAATATGTTTAATTTTTACAATTTATCTTGTGATTTGATGGAACCATTTAGAGTTATTGTTGATAGGGTGGTTTATGATATGAGTCCGACAAAGTTTGACAAAGATGAAAAACATAGAA
>OODH01000636.1_pt1 | contig 26804 bp, 20 predicted proteins | sample 1671391 | NCBI WGS metagenome assembly OODH01 (sample SAMN06348152, study PRJEB24527) | human gut metagenome | biome: human gut; feature: ankylosing spondylitis patient; material: feces | host: Homo sapiens | place: China | collected 2015-10 | reverse complement strand
CGCCTTCGTCGCCCAAGTGGCGCAGGTGTGCGATCTGAAGGTCGGAAAGACCTGCCAGCTTCGCCTTCTTTAGCAGCTTGCGGCTCAGCTTGCTCGCTTCCTTGATTTCAAGGGCGGTCTCGTTGATGAGTACAAACTGGCGGATGAACCACGGGTCGATCTTGGTGGCATCGAAGATCTGCTGTTCGGTGGCGCCTCCCCACAGGGCGCGCTGGATCTGCAGATAACGATGCTCGGTCGGCACCTTGATGGCTTCCAACAGCTGCTCGACTTCCTGTACGTCAGGCTTGTCGCCGTCCCAGTTGAAGCCCATGTGGCGCTTGTCGATGGAACGCATGGCCTTGCCGAGGGATTCCTGGAAGTTGCCTGCCAGAGCCATGGCCTCGCCCACGGACTTCATGGAAGTGGTCAGCGTCGGATCGGCACCCGGGAACTTTTCGAAGGCGAAACGCGGGACCTTGGTGACCACGTAGTCGATGGTCGGCTCGAAGCTGGCCGGAGTGGACTGCGTGATATCGTTCTGGATTTCGTCGAGCGTGTAGCCAAGAGCCAGCTTGGTGGCGATCTTCGCAATCGGGAAGCCGGTCGCCTTGGATGCCAGAGCGGAGGAACGGGACACACGCGGGTTCATTTCGATGACGATGATGCGTCCGGTGTTCGGGTTGATGGCGAACTGGATGTTGCAGCCGCCGGTATCGACGCCCACGCCACGAATGATGGCGATGCCGATGTCACGAAGCTTCTGATACTCGCGATCGGTCAGAGTGAACACAGGCGCCACGGTAATGGAATCGCCGGTGTGCACGCCGACAGGATCCACGTTCTCAATCGGGCAGACGACCACGACATTGTCTTTCTTGTCGCGCATCAGCTCGAGTTCGTATTCCTTCCAGCCTTCGATGCCTTCTTCGATCAGCACCTCGTCGGTTGGGGAATAATGGATGCCTGCGCCTGCGATGCGGTGCAGTTCCTCTTCGTCGTGCGCGATGCCGGAACCAAGGCCACCCATGGTGAAGCTTGGGCGCACGACCAGCGGATAACCGAACTTTTCGGCGATCTTGTCGACTTCTTCAATGGAGTGTGCGATGTCGGAACGTGCGGATTCTGCACCAGCTTCCTCAACGACCTTTTTGAAGAGCTCACGATCCTCGCCGCGATCGATGGCTTCCAGAGAAGCACCGATCAGCTCGACGTTGTACTTCTTGAGCACACCGGCCTCACCCAACGCCATGGCCGCGTTCAGCGCGGTCTGGCCACCCAAGGTCGGCAGCAGCGCGTCAGGACGTTCCTTGGCGATGATCTGCTCGAGAATCGGCGTGGAAATCGGCTCGATGTAGGTGGCATCCGCCATTTCCGGATCGGTCATGATGGTGGCCGGGTTGGAGTTGACGAGAATGACTCGGATGCCTTCCTCACGCAACACGCGGCAGGCCTGAGTGCCCGAGTAATCGAATTCTGCGGCCTGGCCGATCACAATCGGACCGGAGCCGATGACCATCACGGACTTGATGTCTGTGCGCTTAGGCATTGTGGGTTCCCTCCTTGGCGGAACGCATGAGATCCACGAAACGATCGAACAGGTATGCGGCATCGTGCGGGCCGGCCGCTGCCTCCGGATGGTATTGCACGGAGAATGCCGGAATATCAACGCACTGCAGGCCTTCAACCACGTTGTCATTCAGATCGATGTGGCTGACGAACACCTTGCCGTACTTGCCGTTTTCAAACGGCGCGTCAACGGTTTCGCCGATCGGCGCGTCAACGGCAAAGCCGTGGTTGTGCGCGGTGATTTCGATTTTGCCGGTGGTCATGTCTTTGACCGGCTGATTGATGCCGCGGTGACCGAACTTCAGCTTATATGTGCCGAAGCCGAGCGCACGGCCGAGCAGCTGGTTGCCGAAGCAGATGCCGAAGAACGGATGACCTGCGTCAAGTACCTGGCGAAGCAGGTTCACTTCAGGATCGGCCTGTTCCGGATCTCCCGGACCGTTGGAGAAGAAGACACCGTCAGGATTGAGGGCTTCAAGCTCATCGAACGTGATGGTGGATGGCACCACATGTACACGGCAGCCACGCTCGGCCATACGATGCGGAGTCATGGCCTTGATGCCGAGATCGACCGCGGCGACGGTGAACAGCGGTTCCTTGCCTTCGAATTCACCACACGGCTCGATGGTATAGGCTTCTTTGGTGCTGACTTCGTCGTAGAGGCTCATCCCCTTCATCTGCGGAGTGGACTTGACCTCGTCAAGCATGGATTCGATGGTACGCAGCTTGCCATTGGCATCAAGCAGAGCATCACCGGAGAAAATACCTGCACGCATCACGCCTGCGGAACGCAGGTGGCGTACAAGCTTGCGAGTGTCGATTCGGCTGATGCCAACGATGTGATTGGATTCCAAATCGTCATCGAGGCTGCCGGTGGCACGCCAATTGCTCACATTCGGGCTGGGATCGCGCACAACATAACCGGCAACCCCATTGATTCCCGTGTCCCCAATGTGTGGGAACGTCTGCACCACGATCTGACGATCGTAGCTGGGGTCCGTAAGCGTTTCCTGATATCCGGTCATACCGGTTGCGAAAACGATCTCCCCGCTGGTCGTGCCGATCGCGCCGTAAGGTTCACCCACATACACCTGCCCGTCTTCGAGAACGAGAACGGCATCTTGAGGGTCAAACATCACGGCTTCGGAATCATACTGGTTCACCAAAACCCCCTTATAGTCAAGGTATTCGTACCAAGGATAGCGGCCGGTTAGGACTCGCGACCCGGCCGAATCGCTTAACTTTCAGCTTTATTCAGCTGAAGGTTCGGTCGGTTGCTCATCCACTTGAGCGGCATCCGCATCAGCGCTTACCGCGCTGAGCAGACCGTGGATGAATGCCGGTGATTCGTCATCACACAACGTCTTGGCAAGGCCAAGCGCCTCGTCGATGGCCACCATATTGGGAACATCATCATTGAACATGATCTCCCATGCGGCGATACGCAGAATATTGCGATCGACAACGCCCATACGCTTGACCTTCCAACCGGTGGAATGCTCGTCAAGCGTGGAATCGATGGCTGCGATATGTTCCGCAACGCCACGAACGATTTCGATGGCGTATTCAGGCAGCGGAGTCTGGGCGCCGGGCTGCTCAATGCGCTCAGCAAGAAGGGACAGGATGTCCTGTCCCTTCTCATCCGCTTCATACAACGTATTCAGAGCCCTCTTACGAGCGGTGGAACGTGCCATGAAACTTCTTTCGTCCTTACTCTCAGTTCTCGCGGCCGAGGTAGGAGCCGTCGGTGGTGTTCACCTTGACCTTCTCACCTTCGCCGATGAACAGCGGAACCTGAATCTCGGCACCGGTCTCAACGGTGGCCGGCTTGGTACCGGCGTTGGAACGGTTGCCCTGCAGACCCGGTTCGGTATGGGTAACGGTCAGGATCACGGAAGCCGGCAGTTCGACGGACAGCGGGGTGCCGTCGTGGAAGGACACGACGCAGTCGGTTCCTTCCAGCAGGAACTTGGCCTGATCGCCGACGAGAGTCTTCGGAATGTAGATCTGATCGTAGGTGGTCATATCCATGAACACGAAGTTGTCGCCGTCCTCGTAGGAGTACTGGAGGTTGCGGTTGTCGACGGTTTCGAATTCCATCTTCATGCCGGCATTGAAGGTCTTGTCAACGATCTTGCCCGAGAGGACGTTCTTGATGGTGGTGCGCACGAAAGCGGGGCCCTTGCCCGGTTTCACGTGCTGAAAATCTACGATCTGGAAGGTCTTGCCGTCCAATTCGATGCACATGCCGATCTTGATGTCTGCTGTAGTTGCCATAGGAATATTTTTATTTACGATTTTTCGCGGAGGCAAAGTTACGAAAAATCTGCGTAAATCGGGCAACGTCGGCTTATTTTTCCGAATCCGAATCGTTTCGTCCCGCCGATCGTCCCTCGCCGGTCCATCGGTAGCGCGGTCCGGAAATACCTAAAAGAGCCGTGACCCGCTCGGCCACCGACCGGCACAACTCCTCTACGGACGAGGGGCGGGCGTAAAATCCGGGGGAAGCGGGCAACACGACGGCGCCGGCTTCGGTAAGAGCGGTCATGTTGCGCAGGTGAATCAGCGAGAGGGGCGTTTCTCGCACGACCAGCACCAGGCGGCGGCGCTCCTTGAGCATCACGTCCGCAGCCCGTTCGATCAAGCTTTGCGAAACGCCGCAGGCGATGCGTCCCAGGGTTCCGACCGAACAAGGAACGACCGCCATCGCGTCGTAATCGGCCGAACCGCTGGCCGGAGGAGCGAACAAATCGTCGTTGTCGAAAATGCGGATGCGAGGATCTTCTGGCATAGTAACTCCTTCGAAATCAGCCACTTCACTGGCATGAGTGCTGTAAACGAGCGCGATTTCGGAAACCTCTTCGGCCCGGAGCAGTTGCTCGAGGCAAAGGCGGGCATACAGAGCGCCGCTGGCGGCTGTGACGGCGACGACGATTTTCATAGAGTTACAATTCGATGGTTTTGCATTTGAGCCCCAACTTCCGGATCTTGTCCAACGTGCGGGGCAAGGCATAACGCATGTTCCGGAACGATTTTTCGCTGTCGTGGAAAACCACGATAGCTCCCGGTTCGAGGTGTTTGGTTACGTTCTTCAGGCATTTGCGGGGCGAGAGCGACCGGCTGTAATCGCGCGAAAGCACGTCCCACATCACCAGCTTGTAGCGCTGCGACAACGCCCGGGCCTGCGCCGGCGTGATCCGGGCGTAGGGTGGTCGGAACAGTTCGCTGTGAATCAAATCGTTGGCGAAATCGACATCCTCGATGTAGCGTTCCAGGCTCATCCCCCAGCCTTTCTGGTGGGAGTAGGTATGGTTACCGACCTTGTGGCCCGCGTCCACGATGCGGCGGAAAAGATCGGGATAAGCCTCCACGTTTTTGCCCAGAACGAAAAACGTCGCCTTGGCGTCGTACTTCTCCAGCATCGCCAGAATCCACTCCGTGATGCCCGGTGTGGGGCCGTCGTCGAAGGTCAGGAAAACCCCCTCCGGGTCGTCGATCTCCCAGATCAGCGACGGGAACAGGTGACGGATTATTTTGGGCGGCTTGAGTTTCATGACGAGAAAAAATACTCCGGCGGAGTACGGCATCGACAAAGATAGTACAAAATCGCCGATTTTCAACAGACGATCTTCCGGTGCGTTCGCTTTATAGGCAAAATGAAAAATATGAATTCCTCCTTTGCGGAATATGCCGCTGATTCTCGAAACCCCCGACGAATTGCGTTGGGCGGAGGAGATCGCGGAATTAAAACGGTTTTGGGAAGAATAGTCGAACGGTTGCGATTCGCTTCCCGTCGAAACGGCTGTTTCGGCGGGAACTTTCGTGCGAAAATATTTGCAGGATTTGATCGAGTTATCTATCTTTGAGAAAAATACGCTACTGTAGTTTGTCTGCAAAAACGTTATGCCTATGAAGAAATCGTACTTTTTGTTGCTTGCAGTCCTGTTGTGGGGTTGCTCGACGTTCGAAGAGGAGGTTCTTCCGGCCCCGGGGGATTCTCCGCGTCAGTTGTCGGTTTCGGCGGTGGAAGAGCCTGGTCCCGATCCGGGTTCGTTGGAGATCATGCAGCGTGCGGTGGACAGCGTTGCTGCCCATAGCGGGCAGCGCAGCCGTTCTGCCTCGGTATCGGGTGCTCAGATCGAACCTACCCACCGTTACGTACGTTTCTCTCCGGCCACGAAAGCGCAGTTCGACGCTTTGTTCGATCAGGATGAATTTACCTGTTATAACTTTCCGTTGGATGAGGTTTCTCCGGTAAGTGCGGATGAGGGCTTCCGGATGTCCGGACCTTCGGATACTCCGGAACAGCTCTACGCGGTACTTCGTACGACGGTCGTCTTGCCCGATACGATTGCGAGCGAGGTTTTGAAAGAGTTGTACGACCCGTCGGTTACGGAGCGGGGCGTTGCGGATCCAGTGTGGGCGGATCGGGTCTGGGCCGAGGCTCGTGCTTTGATCGACGACGGGCGCCATCCGGGGAAAATAATTCCTTACATTCCTTCCGGAGAGATTAAGGTTTGGGACAATATTGCCGGAGATTACATTCCGATCGAGGGTGTTATGGTTACTATCATGCCTCCTGATAACTTGTTGAGGGTCTTGACAACGAGGACAGATAAGGATGGTAAATTCAGAATGTCGGGGTCGGTTCAGGAGCCAGTTAATTATGCGCTTTCGTGGAATACGGTGTATTGGACGATCAAGAGCAGCGCCGTGAGTTCGGCGAACTTGCGGGGTCCCAGCGTGCAGGGCGCCTGGAATGTGAAGATTTCCGGAGATGATGTTATTAGTGGTCCTGCGACGGTTTTTCGGGCCGCTTACCGATACTGGCACAAGATGCCGGCATTGGGATTGACCGCACCCAATTTGGGTAGGAAAGTGAGAATTACATGCCATAATTCGGTAGGTTTCACATATTATTGGAATGGAAAAGAGTTAAGTGCTTCCGGCCTATTTCATCCTGTCGTAAATAGTGATGCTGATCCTGATATAGAAGTGGCCTGTAAGAGAAATGCCAGCTATGTTTTCGGAACTGTAGCTCATGAGATTGGGCATGCGGCCCATTATGCTTTCAATCCGAAATTTAATGGAAAGACGAATGCCTTGATTAAGGAGAGTTGGGCACAATTTACCCGCTACATTTTAACGGAAACGGAATACAAGGATTTGGGCCTATATGGTAAATTGCATAAAAGTCGATTATTTAATCCGAATCAGCATTTGGTGGCATTTCAGGTTCCGGATTATTATAATCAGCAAATGTGGTACTTGGGATTAGGGGCTGAAAGAGATGAGACTGTGCGATTGTACACTCCCATGTTTGTAGATTTATACGATACATTCAATCAAAATAAATGGTATGGATATTGGTCTCCCGGCAGAACAAAAGATGATTTGGACAGGACCCCGGATGATGATATTTGCATGCTGACTATTCGGGAAATCCAAGAGATTGCTTTTGGATCGAAAAACAAATCGGAGGCTATCGGATGGATTCGGCAGTACGCCGCCCGATACGGTTTTACTTCGGAGGAAATCGATCGGTACTGGGCGGTTTACTCTTTAATCGAGGATGAAGATTATGATCGGTATAAATAGTATGAATAATTATTGAAAAAACATTGGATTATGAAAAATTTGATATGGATATTGGCGGCGATTATGCTTGCAGGCTGTGGTGACAACGAAGAGGGTCAGGATATGGGGCTGCATGGCGATCCTCCCGGATATAGCCTTTTTATTTGGTCGAATGAGAGTGATCACCGGATAACGATGACGGTAACCGATCGATTCGAGAAGAAAGAGATCCTTCCCGGAGAAAGCCTGTTGCAGGAGGAGGTCGGTTTCGTTACCCCTCCGAGCCTTGAAGGATATATGATAGACGGTGTTTCGATTGTGTTCGACGATGGCCCGTACGGGGGTGTATTTTTCAGGACAGATAAGGTTACGGCGTTTAATCCCTGTCTTGAATGTAATTATACGGTGGAACGGTCGAATATCGATGGTTATATTGGATTTTGCAGGTGGACCTATACCTTCACCAACGCCGACTACGATGCGGCCGTGGCTCGCGGGCCGATGAAGGAGCAGTAACCATACGGGAGCGACTTGTTTGCAGGCACGAAACCCGGCCGGGGAATATTTCCCGGCCGGGTTTTTGCAGGAAACTCTGCCGAAGCCGTTTGCATTCTCGAAAAATATCCCTACATTTGTAGTAAACAGATTAACCGGACCGGACTATGAAAAAATTATCGTATCTGCTGACATTGCTGCTACTCGTTACCCTCATGACGGGCTGCAAAGCGTTCCATACTCTGATGGATTCGAAACTCAAAGCCGCTCAGGGGGCACCGTACGAATTGATTGTCGTGTGCAACCAACAGTTGTGGGAGAGCGAGTTGGGTGATACGCTGCGTTCGGTGCTGTTGGCTCCGATTCCCTATCTGAACGAACGGGAACCTCTGTTCAACGTGATGCAGTTTCCGGAATCGGGATTCAAAGGTACGGTCGTCGATTACCGCAATATCCTCAAAGTGCTCGTCGATCCCTCCCTTGCGGCGGCTTCGGCCGGTGTGCAATACGATGTTACGGCTTCTCCGCAGGTCGTGGTGACGCTTCAGGGACCGACCCGGGAGGCACTTACGCAATATGTCGCGGAGCATCGTGCGGAGTTGGTGCAAACCTTCGAAGGGGCCGAGCGCGACCGCTCGATCGCTTTCGCCAACAAGTTCAATCAGACGGAATCCGGCAAGCTCGTTCGAGAAAAGTTCGGCGTGGAGATGAAGATTCCCAAAGGCTACATCCTGGCCCAACAAAGCGATGATTTCCTCTGGTTCCGGTACGAATTCCCGGCTGCGAGCCAGGGCTTCATGCTCTATTCCTATCCTTACGAAGGGAAGCAGTCCCTTTCGGAGGAGGCGTTGCTGGCTGCCCGCAACCGTTTCGCCGCTCGCATTCCGGGGCCGAGCGACGGCTCCTATATGACCACATCGAAAGTCTTTACGCCCCGGTATCGGTTTTTCCGGCTCGAAGGCAGAGCCTGGGTCGAAATGCGCGGATTCTGGGATGTCGAAGGGGATTTCATGGGAGGTCCGTTCGTAAGCTATACGACCGTCGATACGGCGACCGACCGGGTTTTCACGCTGGATTGTTATGTTTATTCTCCGAAACTTCCCAAACGCAATTATATGCGCGAAGTGGAACACTTGCTTCATCTGGTGAAATTCCCCGCAGCGACCGGTTCCGCATCTGCGACTGTCACCGCTGGCAGGCGGGAGGCGGCAAAATCAGATGCTCCGGCATCCCGGGACGCAAATCCGAAACCCGAAGCAATCTCGTCGGAATCCTGATAATCCGCCGCCCCGGTGTTGCAATTCCTGACATATCTGTTCATCGCCATCTATACGGCGACGGTTATCGGCATCATCCTGGTTGTCATTTTGGGCAACCGCAACCCGCTCAAGACGATCCCGTGGGTCGTCGTGCTGATTTTCGCTCCGGTCGTGGGATTGGTTTTCTATTTCTTCTTCGGGCAGGATCTGCGGCGCAAGCGGATTATTTCGCGCCGTACCTACAAGCGGCTCATGGTCTATGCTCTTCCGGCCCATGTGCGTCGAAGCGATGCCCCCGTTCCGGCCGCATGTCAATCCCTGTCCACTCTGCTTACCAATACTTCGCAGGCGGTTTCCTTTTACGGCAGCCGCCTGACCCATTACGGCGACGGGGCTTCCAAGATGACCGCCCTGCTCGAAGAGATCGAAAAGGCCCGCGACCATATTCACATTCTCTATTATATTTTTTGTGACGATGAAACGGGTGCCCGTCTTCAGCAGGCGCTGATCCGCAAGGCAAAGGAGGGTGTCAAAGTCCGCGTACTCTATGACGACGTAGGCTGCAACGGGGTCAAGAAAGAATTTTTCCAGCAGATGCGCGATGCGGGTGCGGAGGTTCATGCCCTGCTGCATGTACGCTTTCCGATGCTGACCGACCGGGTCAATTACCGCAACCACCGCAAGATCGTGGTCATCGACGGCCGGGTAGGTTTTTTCGGCGGTATGAATATCGCCGACCGCTATGTGAAAGGACCGGGTTGGGGGGTATGGCGGGACAGCCACTTCAAGGTAGAAGGAAAGGGGGTGTATGGCCTGCAATCCGCATTTCTGGTGGATTGGTCGACCGTCGAACGCGTACACCTGGATACCTCGAAGTTTTTTCCCGAAGCCGACAACTATACCTCATCGACCATGCAATTCGCTACCAGCGGTCCGTTGGGGCCCTGGCGAACGTTGTTGCAGGGTATTATGACGGCTATCGCCGGTGCGCGACGGAGTATCTGCATCCAGACGCCCTATTTCCTGCCGACCGAGGGCCTGAACTCCCTGTTGCAAACGGCGGCATTGGGCGGTATTGACGTACAATTGATGCTGCCCGAGCGTTCCGATTCCCGGATTATCGATAAAGCCGTGCATTCGTTCATCGACGATATGCTCCGGGCCGGGGTGAAGGTTTACTTTTATACCAAAGGCTTCCTGCATGCCAAAATGCTTATCGTCGATGATCTGCTGACGGTTGTGGGTTCTGCGAACATGGATTTCCGCAGTTTCGAGCACAACTTCGAAATCAACGCGTTCGTTTACGGACAGGATTTCAATACGGCAATGCGTCGTGTTTTCGACGAAGACCTGCGCTCGTGCCGGCGGCTTATTCCTTCGGAATGGTTGCGGCGACCTCTTCCGCAGCGATTGAGCGAGTCGTTCATGCGGCTCTTTTCCCCGCTGTTGTAAGGCCGGAGGAGGCGATGACGGCGATCGGGGTTTCCGTTGTTGTCCGATTCGCAAAAAACATAGCCACACCACGGAAAGCCCGGAGCCTGTAAAAAATATTTGGAGAATCCGATTTAACTTTCTATCTTTGTAAAACAAACGTATCAGGGTTCTGACCTTCACGGGTCGGGATTCTTATTTTTTTGATAAAACCATGGCAAAAGAGATTATTTATCTGACGGCAGAGGGTTACAAGAAGCTCAAGGACGAACTCGACCATATGCGCTCGGTGGAGCGTCCGGCTATATCGGCGGCCATTGCCGAAGCACGCGACAAGGGAGACCTGTCGGAAAACGCCGAATACGACGCGGCCCGGGAAGCACAGGGACTGCTCGAAATGCGTATCGCCAAAATGGAAGATACCATTGCCAATGCGCGTATCATCGACGAATCGAAAGTCGATAAGAGCAAGGTGCAGATCTTGAGTCGGGTAACTCTTCTGAACCACAATACCGGCAAGGAGGTGATCTATACTATCGTCGCCGAGCACGAAGCCAACCTGCGCGAAGGCAAGCTGGCCATCGGCACTCCCATTGCCAAAGCCCTGCTGGGACATAAGAAAGGGGACCGGGTGGACGTGACCGTGCCTGCCGGGACGATCCATTTCGAAATTCTGGATATCAACATCTGAAATAGGGAGATCGGGGTGAGGCAATCTTTTTAGGATGTAGAAACTGTTGTTGATTATTTTTTGGTAAGGAATGCTTTCGGGCGTTCCTTTTTTGTTCGTATTTGTATGATTCCGGTGCTTTGTCAGTCGATACCGGCGATTGCTGCTATGTACGGCGGATTGCATGCAAGGGGAGTTCGGTGCCATGATCGCGCAATAAACGGAACGTCCGACCTTAAGGTCGGACGTTCTCTGTTTTCTCGTTTTGGAGGAGCTATTTTAACGATGTGCGAATTTTGCCTGTCGCATATCCATAAGATTGATATTTGACAGGCCACCACCGATGAGTTCTCCGGCGGGGCTTGCACCCTCTTTGGTCAGATTTACCATTTGGCGGATAACGGGTCCATAGTTGCCTTCTGCATCCGCTGCTACGCCACAGATGGTGTTTTCATCCCAATAGACTGCCAGCAACTGATCTACCGCATCCTTAAATTCAGGTATTCCGTAAGTAACCAGATTGTTGATTATGCTGCGGTCCGAATATTCGTCCGGATTACTCAAATCGCCCATGAAACATCCTGTCCACCAATGAGCTGCCTTGTCGTTGTGGGATACTTTCAACAACAGAACGGCATATTCTTCGAAGCCTGCGAAGTTGATGGGATCCAATTGGGCGAGTTCTGCGCCATCATACCATGCGTAGCTGTCGATGCTTACTTCGGCAAGCGCAGCGGTATTCTCTTCTACCGTATATGTTTCACTGATGATGAAGGGAGCGACAGGGACTCCTTTTTGATCGATGGCAACGGCCCACATTCGCAATTGATCGCCTGTCTGAAGATTCCGTTCAAATTCTACAGGACCTGTGGCCGCGAGCATGGAAACCGCCTCGGCATGCAGGCCGGTGGTGCCCATATAGTCTTTGATTTTGGATTCAAGCACTTTTTTCATACCCTCCTCGATATTTTCGCCGAAGGCCTGATAATCCTCTTCCGAGATAAGATCGAATATGTAAACGACATCGTCTGCTGACGGAACGGTGGAGAACTTGGAGGCGACAACCGAACTTAAAGTGCATTCGAATTGAACGTCGAACGTTTGGGGATCCCCTCCTTCAAGAGTCTTGAATGTTTCGGTTTTGATCGGTGTGGTCGGGAATCCCTGTTCGCATCCGAAAACCGCAATTTGATATTCCCAGCCCGGGTTGAGTTCTTTTGCTTCATACGTGAAAGGTCCCTCGTGGAGATACATGTCGAGCATACCCCAGCCGAAATAACGATCGATCAGATATTTTTGATAATCCGTACCCGTCGGCACCTGGGACTGGATGTCAGCCGACAGAACATCCAGGAAGTAAACATCGCTGTTCGACGGTGTAACGGTAATCGATGCTCCTGTCTGTGTGATTGCTGTCGTTGCGATTTCGAATGTATTGGTGGATTCGGGTGCAGTCTGCGCTGTAAAAGCTTCTGCGGTAGGCTTCGTCGTCGTGTGTCCGTCGGCATCGATACCTACTGCGACGGCCCAATACTTGGCTCCCGGTTCGAGTCCTCTGGCCGTATATGCATCGTTGCCGTAAGAAGTAATGGCTTTGACCGCCTCCTCGCGGGTCATCTCCTGCTGCTCCATCATCACTACCTCGATGAAATATTGTAGGTAATCGTCAAAACCGTGTTTTTGGGATTCCAGCCAATCGGCGTCGGTGACGATATCACTGAAATAACTTTTTGTTTCGTTGCTCGGAGAAACCGTGATTTCAGCTGTCGTCGGAGTAATGTTACTTACTGATACCTTGAATGTCAGTTGATTAGGATCAGTTTGGGGGGGGTACGTCGGTTTTGTCGTCACTGCATGCTCCGGCGAACACCGCCAAAATAAGAAAAGGAATTAAAATTTTTTTCATAATCTTATTATTTTTTAGTGATTAATTCACTACTAAAATAAATAAAAGTAGTGAGAAAACAAAAAACGGATGATTTTTTAGGATGTTAAATTTAAGTTTTTTAAAATTGGATTGATGTCTTATGAAGAGGTAACTTTGTATTCGTATTCTCGGAACTGCCGGAAGTAAAGAAACCGGTCATAGTAACTTGGGGTATGATGCTGTTGTGATATTATATTGACCATTCGAATAAATTCGGAGCCTGTGTCCGTTTATACCCGAGGAAAAGGGTATGTTTGGGATTCGAGATATTGATATTTGATTCCCTGCAGAAGCATCCCAATATATAGGTATTTGGGAGAGTGCACCTTGCCGGGTAACCTTTTTTCATTATTTTTGCACCTGAAATGAGCGGACAAAAACTCATACGGGTATTCAATGCGGGGGCGCTGCTGCTGATCCTGCTCGCGGCCTATGCGGGCAAAAGCCTGCATACCCATCCCGATGAGTACTATCGTTACCTCACGGAGAACGATGCAAATACCACGTCGCCGGCTCTTGTGGACGACTGTGCGATTTGCCATTTCCATTTCTTCTCGTATATCCATTCTACCGACTGGGTCCTCGACAGTGAGTTCCGTTTGCTGGAAACCTTTTTCCGGCCGGAGTGTTACGATCCGGCAATCGTTGCGATATCGGGCTCGCAGCTCCGTGCGCCGCCTGCAATCGGGTAGATAAATTCGTTCCGGAACCATTCGTTTCCGGGACTATTCGACCGCACGTGCCGAGCGGCGCGGCAAAACATCGTTTTCACAGGGTATTCTCTCTCATCGGCCGTATTACGGGCCGTTGCCCCTGCCTGGCGAAAACAGACCCATTTTACATCTTAAAACATAGGATTATATTGTGTATCCATTTGGGAGCATAGCGCCCCGAGTCCATTCCGAGGAGGAGATTTAGGAGGACTTCATTACAGACGCAGCCTCCGGCCGCGAATAAACGCCCTCGAACTCGATTCCGCGACCGTCGGATAATGGGACATTGAAGATATAATCGCTTAATTATTATAATATGAAAAAATTGATCCTCTTGGCCGTAATGTGCCTGGTTTATCATACACTTTTTGCAGACGAAACGACCCCGAAACCTCAAAGCGACGCTCATCTTTACGGTCATGTCATCGACAGCGAAACAGGCGAACATCTGCCGTATGTTACTGTTACGATCCCCGGCACGACCATCGGCACCATGACCGATGCGAGCGGGCACTATTTCCTGAAGAATCTGCCGACGGGCACTATCACCGTCGAGGCCCGCATGATGAGTTACGATCCCGTGCGCCACGAAGTAACGCTAAAAAAAGGACAGTCCCTCGAACTCAACTTCGAAATCACGGAAAACGGAATTACCATGGACGACGTAGTCGTCTCGGCCAGCCGCAGCGAAACCACGCGTCGCAAAGCCCCGGCCTTGGTGAACGTCCTCGACCGCAAAATTTTCGACAACACCAATTCGGCCTGTCTGGCCCAGGGACTCGGGTTCCAGCCCGGCGTACGCGTCGAGGACGACTGCCAGAACTGCGGTTTCATGCAGGTGCGCATCAACGGGCTCGACGGACACTATTCACAGATCCTCGTCGATTCGCATCCCGTCTTCTCGGCACTCTCGGGCGTTTATGGACTGGAGCAGATTCCGGCCAGCATGATCGACCGCGTCGAGGTGATGCGCGGAGGCGGCTCGGCACTCTTCGGCTCCTCGGCCATCGGCGGTACGATCAACATCATCACCAAGGACCCCGACCGCAACAGCGCCGAAGTCGGTCACACGATCACGGCGATCGGCAACAGCAGCAGTTACGACAACGTCACCTCGGCCAATGCCTCGCTCGTCACCGACAGCCGTAAGGCGGGACTTTATGTCTATGGACAGAACCGCCACCGCTCGGGGTACGACCACGACGGGGACGGCTTCACCGAAATTCCGCAACTGCAATCCCAATCCCTCGGACTGCGCTCATTCTTCAAGACCAGCGCTTATTCGCGTATTACGCTCCAGTACAATACCGTCATGGAGTACCGCCGGGGCGGCGACCGGCTCGACCTGCCGCCGCACGAAGCGATGATCGCCGAGCAGACCGACCACAACATCAACGGCGGCAGCCTCTCGTTCGACCTCTCGTCCGCCGACTTCTCCAACCGTGTGAATGTCTATGCTTCGTTCCAGCACATCGCCCGCAAGAGCTACTACGGCTCCAAGCAGGATCCCGACGCTTACGGTCGCACGCACGACCTCACCGTGGCGACCGGCGCCCAGTACATCCATTCGTTCGACCGGTTGTGGTTCCTTCCCGCCGACCTGACCCTGGGCGTGGAATATAACTACAACGATCTGGACGACGAATCGATCGGCTATGATTATCGAACGAAGCAAAAGGTGCACATCATCGGCGCCTACCTGCAAAACGAGTGGAAAAACGAGCATTGGTCGCTGCTTATCGGCGGCCGTCTGGATAAGCACAGCCTCGTCGATCACGTAATCTTCAGTCCGCGTGCCAACCTGCGCTACAATCCCGGAGAGGGGGCGAGCCTGCGCCTAAGCTATTCGAGCGGCTTCCGTGCTCCGCAGGCCTTCGACGAGGATATGCACATCGCCATCGTGGGCGGCGAGCGGGTACGCATTCGCCTGGCGGACGATCTGCGCGAGGAGCGATCGCACAGCCTCAGCCTCTCGGCAGATCTTTATCACCGTTTCGGAAAAGTCCAGACCAACTTGCTCGTCGAAGGTTTTTACACGACGCTCGACCACGTTTTCGCCTTGCGTCCGCTGCCCGATCCGGATACGGACGGGAGTACGATCAAGGAGCGTTACAACGGCTCGGGCGCCCGCGTCATGGGCATCAATATCGAAGGCAAGGCCGCCTTCACCCGCTGGTTCGACCTGCAGGCCGGAATCACCCTTCAGCAGAGCCGCTACAAGGAACCGGAACAGTGGAGCGAAGATCCGGAGGTCGCACCGACCCGCAAGATGTTCCGCACGCCGAACACCTACGGCTACCTTACGGCTGAATTGACCCCCGTACGCAATTTGCAGGCAGCCATTACCGGAACTTACACGGGCAAAATGCTCGTGCAGCACATGGCGGGTTCGGGCACGCCCGTCGATCGGGCCGTCACGACACCCCGTTTCTTCGACCTGAACCTCAAAGTGTCGTACGACGTCATTCTCTATAAGGAGATCGCCCTGCAACTCCATGCCGGCATCCAAAATATCTTCAACGCCTACCAGAAAGACTTCGACCGGGGGGCCAACCGCGATTCGGGTTACATCTATGGCCCGTCGCTACCCCGCAGCTGGTTCGTCGGCGCGAAGATCAGCTTCTGACGGTCTGCCGGAAGCTCCGGCGGCTCCTTGCTTCGCCGGACAGGGAATATCGTTGTCGCTCATCCGGATCGACGGCATACGGAACTTTTTTGAAAATATCGCTTTCGGAAAGTCATGATATTTTCCGGATATAAACCGAACGGAGCTGCCTGGCGGCTCCGTTCACTCATGGCGGCCGAACGCCTTTAGGAATATATTGCATCGATTTGCACGAACCGTAAAACAATTTTACGGTTTTTCTCGTTTTTAATATATCGATCCATCCGTTAAAATTCGTATTTGCTGCGATTTTTGTTCTGTTCTCGAAACAGGGGTGGGTTGAATAACCGACATACGATCCCCATAATCAGATTTAACCCTGAATCGTTATGTTTAACTCCCGATCTTCCATCTCCATCTCGACGTTTCTGTCTTCACTGATTGGATCTATCGTGCGCGGGCGACGCTCCGTCCGCTGCGGCCAGACGTGCGAATACCGCAAGGCCAGACTCATCCTGACCCACGACCCGGGCGAAGAACTGTTTCTGGGGGCCCTTCATCCGGCTGCGGCTCTTTTCCGGGAACATATCGACATTCCCGAACTCATCGCCGAACATGCTACTTACCGCAGAGTGCTCGAGGAGGCCGGGGCGAGAGTGCTCACGGTACGTCAGATCCTGCTCGACGGAACCGGTGCGGACGGGAAACCTGCCGACCGGACCAAGCTGGAGAACCTGCGCCGCTTCGCGGCCGGTTTTCTCACCTTCGACACCCAGAACCTCTCTCCGGAAACAGCCGGGCAGCAGAAGGAGTACCGACAATCCATTCTCGCCAAGACATCGCCTCGGGACTTGGTTCGTATCATTCTGCGACAACCGATCATCCGGCTGTCGGAAACGCAGATCAACACGGGTCTCAAGGCCGAATATTCGGAAAACCCCGTGATGAACCTCTTCTATACGCGGGACCAATTGATAACTACTGCCAAAGGCGTCGTAATCGGACGCATGAACTCCCCGCAGCGGGAGAAAGGATGCGACATTCTGCAATTCTGCCTCGAAAAAATCGGCATGAAACCGTTACACCGCATCGATGGGGAGGGAGCTCATCTCGAAGGCGGGGATTTCTATCCGTTCGGCGATACGGCTTTCATCGGCTGCGGGATGCGCACCACGCAACCGGCCATCGATCAGCTCATGGAGCACGATTTGCTGGGCTGCAACCGTCTGGTCGTGGTCAAGGACCGGTTGTTCAGCCAGGCGGAAATGCACTTGGACACCTATTTCAACATTATAGACCGCAATCTGGTGACGCTCACAGCCCGGCGTATGACCACCGATCCGGATTCTCCGGATCTGTTGCTGGCCGATATTTATCTCCGAGGTGCAAACGGCGTCTATACCAAAACCGAAGAAGATGTCGGATTCGTCGAATTGTTGAGGAGCCGTATCGGTGCCGCCATCATCCCCATTTCCGAAGAGGATGCCGACCGGCTGGCGGGTAATTTCCTGACGGTCGGGTCGCGCCGTATCATCGGGGTAGCGGGCCAGTCCGAAGCCCTGCGGACCGAACTGAAACACCGAGGGGTGAAGGTCACCTGGGTCGGGCTTGACAACCTTTGCAAAGGCTACGGTGCCGCACACTGCATGACGCAGGTGCTTCGCAGACGGTGAAGACTGTCCTCCGACGTATGTAAAAAAGACACTCCGGGGAAGTGAAAAGTTTTTCCGGGAGCGACCGTTGTCGCAATGTTCCGAAAGAATATGGCCGCTGTTGCCCGGCAAGGAGCGAAATCGGTTGTTATGTTCCGTTCATACGGGTCAGACGGGAAACTTTCCGCTTCCGGATGCGGGTAAGTTTCTTATAGAATACGACTTACTTCCGACGAAATGTGCGGCGGAAGGCTCTTTCACGAAAAATCCCCGGTCGAAAGACCGGGGATCTGCTATCGTTGTCGGCAAACGCTTACAACGCCTTGATCTCGTGCAGCACCTGGTTGGTCTTGCGGACCGCAGCGGCCGATGCCTCGAATTTGGCAGCCTCTTCCTTGGTGAGGTCGAGTTTGACGATCTTCTCGATACCCTTGCGGCCGATCACGGCGGGAACACCGATACAGATGTCGTTCTGGCCGTATTCGCCTTCGAGGTAGCAGCAGCAGGGGACGATCTTCTTCTGATCATGCAGGATCGATTCGACCATCATCGAAGCAGCGGCGCCCGGAGCATACCAGGCCGAAGTGCCGATGAGTTTGGTCAGCGTGGCACCGCCGACCATCGTGCTGGCGACAGCCTCTTCAAGTTTCTTCTTCGAGGCGAATTGCGTCACGGGCACGCCATTGACCGAAGCCTTCGAAAGCAGCGGAATCATCGTCGTATCGCCATGACCGCCGATCACCATGCCGTCCACGTTGTTGATGTTGGCGCCGGTGGCTTTCGCCAGGTAACATTTGAAACGGGCCGAATCCAAGGCGCCACCCATGCCGATAATCCGGTTTTTGGGAAGTCCCGAAGCCTTGAGCGCCAGATAAGTCAGCGTATCCATCGGGTTGGCGACCACGATGATGATCGCGCGGGGCGAATATTTCACCACGTTCTCGATCACGCCTTTCATAATGTTGGCGTTGGTGCCGATCAGCTCCTCGCGGGTCATGCCCGGCTTGCGGGGAATACCCGAGGTGATCACCACCACGTCCGAGTTGGCAGTCTGCTTGTAGTCGTTGGTCACGCCGACGAGCTTCGTATCGAAATCCATCAGCGTAGAACACTGGTACATATCCAGCATCTTACCCTCCGACAGGCCCTCTTTGATGTCGATGAGGACCACTTCGCTCGCCACTTCGCGGCAAGCCATCACATTGGCGCAAGTAGCGCCCACGGCGCCCGCGCCCACAACTGTTACCTTTGACATAATGTTATAGTTTTAAGGCGAGTCCGACGTATTGATTTCGGATGTAAAACAAAAATACTGTCACAACAGAACACGTCGGACTCACGTTACGGTATCTTTTGATGCCGGATTCCATCCTGACACTCCCTGCCGACACCCGTCGAAAACGGGAGGCTGCGGGGTTCGATTTACATCGAACGAATATTAGCCGATCAACTCTTTGTACTGCGCGTCGGTAAGCAGCGACTCGCACTCCTTGGGATCGGTCAGTTTCACTTTGACGAGCCAACCCTCTCCGTAGGGATCGCGGTTCACGATGGAGGGATCGGCATCCACTGCAGGGTTGAACTCCAACACTTCGGCGCCGACGGGAATGAAAGCGTCGCTCACGGTCTTCACGGCCTCGATCGAGCCGAAGACGTCACCGGCGGACAAGGTTTCGCCGACGGTCGGAACATCGACGAATACGATGTCGCCCAACTGGCTCTGTGCGAAATCGGTAATGCCGATAAAAGCCTCACCGCCCTCTACGCGGCACCATTCGTGGTCATTGGAATACTTCAGATTTGCAGGTACGTTCATAATTTTCGGTATTTGAATTGGTTAAAATGAAATTTATTCGCGGTCTAAAATATCATTGCAAATATAAGGTTATTTTTCGTTCGGCCAACGTTATCCTGTTATTTTTTTAACACGCAGCCCGTCCCGTCCGTTCGAGCCGTCCGCTTCCCCTCGATAACGAACTCTATCTCCCGGAACAGATACCCTTCGGTACGGCCGTCGGGCAGCTCCAGCAGCAGCTCTCCCGAAGGGCGCACGCCCCGCAGCACGGCCTCCACTGTCCGGCCGTCGGGATAACGGTACCGATGCCGCTCTCCGAGCCGGTACATCCGCCGTCGGTAGTCGGCTTGCAGCGCCTCCCGATCCCCTTTCTCGAGTTGTTCGTACCGGGCGGCCAGACAGTCGCCCAAGCGGTGCAGTACCTCCTGCCGATCGTATTCGCAGCCAGTTTCGAGGCACATCGACGACGGGTTCGGCAACGACGGATCGAACCGGGTCTGATTGACGTTCACCCCGATTCCGACGATCGTACGCGACAGGCGGTCGCCCGTCAGGTTGTGTTCGATCAGGATGCCGACCAGCTTGCGGTCGCCCGCATAGATGTCGTTCGTCCATTTGATCCGGGCGTCGATGCCGTAACCGCCGAAAAGGTCCGTCAAAGCCAAAGCTACCGCTTCCGAAAGCAGAAACTGTTCCGAAACGGGCAGGAAACGGGGTTCCCATACCAGCGAGAACATCAGGTTGCGTCCCTCCTCGCTGCTCCAGGTATGCCCCCGCTGGCCGCGTCCGGCAGTCTGCCGCTCGGCGCAGATCGCATCGCCGTGTCCGTAGCGAGGATTCCGGGCCTCGTCGTTGGTCGAGGTCGTCTCTTCGAGAAAGTGATAACGGGTCCTGTGCATCCGAAAGGTACTATACCGAAACTCCGAAATCCCGGAGCGCCGCGGTGAGCGAAGTTTTCTTGTCGGTGGACTCCTTGCGGCGTCCGATAATCAGCGCACAGGGAACGCCGTACTCCCCGGCCGGGAAACGCTTGGGGTAGCTGCCCGGAATGACCACCGATCCGGCGGGGACGTATCCCTTGTACTGTTTGGGTTCCGCCTCCGTTACGTCGATAATATGCGTCGATCCGGTAATCACCACGCCGGCGCCCAGCACCGATTCGCGGCAGATGTGCGCCCCTTCGACCACGATGGCCCGGGAGCCGATGAAACAGTCGTCCTCGATGATGACGGGGGCCGCCTGCACGGGTTCCAGCACACCGCCCACGCCCACACCGCCGCTCAGGTGGACGCGCTCGCCGACCTGGGCGCAGGAGCCGACCGTCGCCCACGTATCGACCATCGTGCCGGCACCGACCCAGGCTCCGATATTGACGTAGGAGGGCATCAGGATCGCCCCCGGCGAAATGTAAGCTCCGTAGCGCGCCACGGCGTGCGGTACAACCCGTACGCCCAGCTCCTCGTAGCCGTGCTTGAGGTCCATTTTGTCGTGCCATTCGAGTTCTCCGGCCCGCATGGTGCGCATCTCCTGCATCGGAAAATAGAGCAGAATCGCCTTCTTGACCCACTCATTGACCTGCCATTGGCTCCGGGACGGATCGATGGGTTCGGCCGTTCGCAGGCGGCCCTTGTCCAGTTCTTCGATAACGGCGCGGACCGCCTCCCGCACACGGGACTCCGCAAGCAATGCCCGGTCGTTCCAGGCCTCTTCGATAATTTGTCGCAACTGATTGTCCATTCCTGTTTTTCGCTTTCGTTATTCCGGTTTCAAAGTTACAAAATTCTCCTGCGGATCGCCGGATGCCGGCAACTTTTTCGTATATTCTGCGAATATATGGAATGTTCGGACAATCTTTGCGAACAAACCTGCACGATTGCGCCGGACTTTTCGTATATTTGTCTTTCGAAACCCTTCAAATACTAAAATATGTTAAAACACGTTAAAATTACTTTGGCGGTTTTCTGTGCCGCTGCTGCACTTACCGCCTGTAAGTCATCTATGAAAATCAAACACCTGCCTTATCCCGATGCCGAGCGTACGGAAGTCGTGGATAACTACTTCGGCACCGAAGTCGCCGACCCCTACCGCTGGCTCGAAGACGACCGTTCGGAACAGACGGCCGCCTGGGTCGCTGCCGAAAATGCCGTGACGCAGAATTACCTGGATCAAATTCCGTTCCGCGAGGCGATGCGTGCCCGCCTGACCGAGCTGTGGGCTTATCCCTGGGAGGGAGCTCCGGCTAAATTCGGGGATTATTACTATTTTTACCGCAACGACGGACGACAGAACCAGGCCGTGCTGTACCGCCAGGCTTCGCTCGACGCCGAGCCGGAGGTATTCCTCGATCCCAACACGCTCTCCGAGGACGGAACGGTTGCGCTGTCGGGCATCTCTTTCTCGGAAGATGGCCGCTACCTGGCTTATGCGGCTTCGGCTTCAGGTTCGGACTGGAGCGACATTCATGTCATCCGTACGGCGGACAAGCAGCCCACGGGCGATATCGTAAAATGGGTGAAGCTCTCCAACGCAGTGTGGACACCCGACGAAAAGGGATTCTATTACAGTACGTTCGACGTTCCGGAAGCGGGCGTCTATTCTTCCCAGAACCAATATCAGAAGGTATATTATCACACGCTCGGTAAGCCTCAGTCTTCCGATCGTCTGATTCATATGGACACACAACATCCGTTGCGCTATTTCGCTTCCAGTGTCAGCAAGGACGGCAAGTGGCTTTTCATCACGGCATCGGAGGGTACGTCGGGCAGTGAGATCCTCTACCGAAAAAGCAGCGATAAGAAGTTCAAGGTGCTGCTTCCCGGCTTTGCCAACGACCACGAGATTATTCGCGCCGAGAACGATAAACTTTACGTGCGTACCAACCTCGATGCTCCCAACTACCGCGTGATCCGCATCGACCTGAATAATCCTTCGGTGATCGAGGAGATTATCCCCGAAAATCCGAAGAATATGCTTGAGATCGTCAGCAAACCGGGCGACTATCTGATGGCTTCCTACCTGGAGGATGCCCAAAGCCAGGTTTACCAGTACGACTGGAACGGCAAGCTCATTCGGAAAGTCGAGCTGCCCGCCATCGGATCGGCAGGCGGATTCTCCGGTAAAAAAGGCGAAACGGAGGCCTTCTATTCGCTGACCAACTTCACGACACCTTCGACCGTTTACCGTTACGACCTCGCAACGGGCGAATCGACCCTGTATAAGCGTCCCGAAGTGAAATTCAACCCCGAAGACTACACTACGGAACAGGTGTTCTACACCAGCAAGGACGGCACGAAAGTCCCGATGTTCATCGTCTATCGCAACGGACTGAAGCTCGACGGCAACAACCCCTGTTACCTCTACGCTTACGGTGGGTTCCAAGTCAGCCTCGCGCCCTGGTTCAACCCGGCTGCCATTATGTTCATGGAACAGGGCGGCGTTTATTGTGTAGCCAACCTGCGCGGTGGCCTGGAATACGGAGAAGAGTGGCACAAGGGCGGCATGCTGGACAAAAAACAGAACGTTTTCGATGATTTCATCGCAGCGGCCGAATACCTCATTGCCAACAAATATACCTCGTCGAAGAAACTCGCCATCGCGGGCGGTTCGAACGGCGGCCTGCTGGTGGGTGCCTGCGAAGTGCAGCGTCCCGACCTGTTCGGCGTCTGCCTGCCGGCGGTCGGCGTGATGGACATGCTCCGCTACCACAAGTTCACCATCGGCTGGGGCTGGGTCGTAGAGTACGGCTCGAGCGACGACGAGGAGCAGTTCGGCTACCTCTACAAATACTCCCCGCTGCATAACATCAAGAAGGGCACGAAGTATCCTGCGACGCTGATAACGACTGCCGACCACGATGACCGTGTCGTGCCGGCTCATTCGTTCAAGTTCGCCGCCGAGATGCAGTACGCCCAGGGCGGCGACGCTCCGATCCTGATCCGCATCGACACCAAGGCGGGCCACGGCGCCGGCAAACCCGTCTCGAAGCGCATCGAAGAGGCTACCGACGTGTTCTCGTTCCTGTTCGAGAATACGGACACGCCTTACAAGACGGTCGAAACGAAATAATGCTATTCCGGTCGCATGTCCGAAACTTCGTTGAAAACGGAGTTTCGGAAGCAGCCGGGCCGATCCCGATGCGGGTCCGGAACCCGGCACGACGAAGTACCGGCCGATAACCATACTGTTTTATTGAGCGATGAAAGTTTACAAGTTCGGCGGCGCATCGGTCCGCAACGCGGACGGTGTGCAAAACCTGCTGAAGATCATCGGTGACGAACGGGATCTGTTCATCATCGTATCGGCAATGGGTAAGACCACGAATGCCTTGGAGAAGGTTTTCGAAGGGTTGCAGAAGGGCGACAAAGCCTTCTCGATGGAGCACATCACCGCGCTGAGGCAATACCACGCCGAAATCGTAAACGAACTGTACGGCGCTCCGACCCGGCTCGAGAAGATCGAACGGCTTTTCGGGGAGCTCGAACAGGTGGCGACCGAAACGGTCTATCGTCCGGAAGACGCCGAGCTGTGGTACGACACCGTCGTCGCTTTCGGCGAGCTGATCTCGACGACGATCATTTCGGAGTACCTCTCCGAACGGGGTATCGACAATTGCTGGCTCGATATGCGACGTTGCTTCCGCACCGAACAGCGACACAAGGACGCCTCGGTCGATATCGCCGCATCGCGGACTCTGCTGCGCAACGCCATGAAACAGTCTAAGGCCTGTATTTTCATCGGGCAGGGCTTTATCGGAGGTGCTCCGGACGGCACGACCACTACCCTGGGACGCGAAGGTTCGGATTACTCGGCAGCGGTGGCGGCCAATATCCTCGACGCGGAATCCATGTCGGTATGGAAAGATGTGGACGGCATCCTGAATGCCGACCCGAAGGTTTTCCCCGATGCGGTGCAGATCGCGGAACTGAACTACCTGGACACCATCGAGCTGGCTTACAGCGGGGCACAGATCATCCACCCCAAAACGATCAAACCGCTGCAAAACAAGAACATCCCGCTCTACGTGCGGCCTTTCGGGGACAAGCGAAAACCGGGCACGGTGATTCGCCGTATGTCGGCGCCGATCGAGGTTCCGATTCTGATTCTGAAGAAGGATCAGGTATTGCTGACGATCCGTTCGCGGGACTTTTCCTTCGTGCTCGAAGAGAAATTCGCGGCGATCTTCTCCCTGCTGGAGCGATACCGTATCAAGGTCAATCTGGTGCATAACTCGGCGGTGAACCTCAGCCTCTGCGTGGATAACTCCTGGCATATCGACGAGGCGATCCAAGCCCTCCGAAACGAGGAGTTCGACGTAATGAAGGTCGAGAACATGGAGTTGCTCACCATCCGGGGCTATAACGGCGATTTGATGGAGCGATATGCTTCGGGGCCGGAGGTTTTTCTGTTGCAGAGAACTCAATCGACGGCCCGTATTGTCCGGAAAAACCGGTAGTCCAACTTCGAAAAAAGACGCTAAAATAAAAGAAGAGAAGTGGGGTCGATGTTGGACGAATACAAGAAAAACATTAGAAAACCGAATCCGGAGGAGCTACGACTCATTAAGTTTTTGGTACAAAAGGCATCTTTGAATATGTCCGAGGGCTGGGAAAGATCTTTGACTGTTTCTTGTTTGAATGATGGAGGAATGGGCAGTATGAAATTATATATGTCTTTACCGCCGAAAGAAATAATATCAACGATTTTTGTCAGTGAGTGCTCTTTTAAGGATTCTGATGGAATAGATGTGTTAGCCTCATTATATCTCGATCAAGATCATGAGATTTGTGAAGTGGATATTTGGAAAGCTGATTTTTCTCCTTTGATAAGGATCTCTTCGGATATTAGCTTATAAAACGGAGGAACATGGGAGATTTGGGATATTCGAAGCATGCATTTCGTGTAAATGGTGAAACTTATTATCCTGGAAAATTATGAAAAAATTAATAATTTTATTGATCAGTCTTTTCTTCATTGCCTCCTGTGCCGTTGTAAAATCCAGCAGAATAGTTGGAAAATGTTACTTGGGTTATCCTTATCGCCAGATTATGGTATTCATTTGTATGCTGAGTTTTATGCCGATAGTACGTTTTTATATAGGTCAGCTGGCTGTTATGATATAATCGGCCATTGGTACATAAGCGGTGATACAGTGATTTTATCTTCGCCAAATTTCAATGTCGAAACTCGTCCTATTGATCTTTATATTTTTGCAGAAGAAGAGATTACAGATTGGCGTTTTCCTGATGAGTATTATAAATTTACGGATATGGAGGGTAATAGAGATGCATATATTATTAAAGGAGATACTTTATATCCTGTACTGAAAAACGGGAAGTCTCTAATAGAATATTTGTACGCAATACCGAAACCGGGCCCTGAATTAGGTCTATATAATAGAGGAATTTATTTTGGGCCGAAAAAAGATAAGTAATCTTTGATTGTTACTGCCGGACTTAATGTCCGGCAGTTTTCTTTTGTAGATTGGTGAATTTTATCTATCTTTCTACAAAGAAAAAATGTAATTATGAAACGACTAATAATTTTGTTAATCGGACTTTTCTTTATTGTTTCCTGTTGTAGTGTCAGGCCCGGCAAACTGACCGGTAAATGGTTTCGAAGTACAACTTGTGTAGATGATGCAAGAACTCCTGGATTATATGTTTACTTTTATCCTGATGGCGGCTTTTTGTACCAAATGGCCTATGCTGACGGAGCTACAGGTGCTTGGCGAATCGAAGGCGATACTGTTATTTTATGGTCTCCGGATTTCAGTATCGTGTTGGATAGTGTTTTGCTGCCGTACGGCCCACGCTGTTGGCCTAATTTGAATAAATATACAGATGCTACAGAAAATAATCAAAATTGTCGCAAACTAACTAATGAACGAAAAAATTTGCCTTGTTTTTAATCTGAAATTTTATGTATAAGGGAAAACGCCGCATTTTTTCGGCCCTTTCTCCTTAACCTTTATAGATACGATGCAATTCAATTCCACCGAATTATTTTACAAACTGCATCAGATAGTTTTCGCAAAATCCAGCTAACGGGAATTTCACCATCTCGTTCCGTCCGTCGGGTGTGGTGTATTGGAATAGGATTGTATCGGCTTTCACGTGGTAGTCGAACAAATTCA
>OODH01000614.1_pt1 | contig 27725 bp, 20 predicted proteins | sample 1671391 | NCBI WGS metagenome assembly OODH01 (sample SAMN06348152, study PRJEB24527) | human gut metagenome | biome: human gut; feature: ankylosing spondylitis patient; material: feces | host: Homo sapiens | place: China | collected 2015-10 | reverse complement strand
GCTCTTGCCGGACAAATCTGGGAAGCACTGAACGGAACCGAAGGTTTGACACAAAAACAAATCAAAAAGGCTGCGAAATTGAAGGCTGATAAGGATTTTTATCTTGGTTTGGGTTGGTTGTTAAGAGAAGACAAAGTAGAAACTTCTGAAGTAGAAGGGGAAGTCTTTGTAAAATTGGTGTAAACAAGAAAAAGAAACTCATAAAAAAATGCGTTGGCACATCGTTTTTTGTATGTAGCCAACGCATTTTTTTGTATATTTGCGCGAAATTTAAACGACGAAGATGAAGAATATCCGTAACTTTTGTATTATTGCACATATCGACCATGGAAAATCAACCTTGGCCGATCGTCTGTTGGAGTTCACCAATACCATTCAGGTGACTGAAGGACAGATGTTGGACGATATGGATTTGGAGAAAGAACGAGGCATTACTATTAAGAGCCATGCCATTCAGATGGAATATACCTATAAGGGAGAAAAATATATCCTTAACCTGATTGATACTCCGGGACACGTAGACTTTTCATACGAAGTATCTCGTTCGATTGCTGCCTGTGAAGGTGCTTTGCTGGTAGTGGACGCTTCACAGGGAGTGCAGGCGCAGACTATTTCCAACCTTTATATGGCATTGGAGCACGACCTCGAAATTATTCCCGTGATGAACAAGTGTGATATGGCAAGTGCAATGCCCGAGGAGGTGGAAGATGAGATAATCGACCTGCTGGGTTGCAAACGTGAAGATATCATTCGTGCATCGGGCAAGACCGGCATGGGAGTGGAAGATATTCTGGCGGCTGTGATCGAACGTGTGCCGCATCCGGTGGGCGATGACCAGGCTCCGCTTCAAGCTTTGATTTTTGATTCTGTATTCAATTCGTTCCGTGGTATCATTGCTTATTTTAAGATAGAGAATGGAGTGATACGCAAGGGAGATAAAGTGAAGTTCTTCAATACGGGTAAGGAATATGATGCCGATGAAATCGGAGTCTTGAAAATGGATATGATGCCTCGTAATGAGTTGCGTACCGGTGATGTGGGATATATTATTTCAGGTATCAAGACATCACGGGAAGTGAAGGTGGGAGATACTATCACTCATATTGCCCGTCCTTGCGAGAAGGCAATTGCCGGATTTGAAGAGGTGAAGCCGATGGTGTTTGCGGGAGTTTATCCCATTGAAGCGGAAGATTATGAAAATCTTCGTGCTTCGCTTGAGAAGCTCCAGTTGAATGATGCTTCATTGACGTTCCAGCCCGAGTCTTCATTGGCTTTGGGCTTTGGGTTCCGTTGCGGTTTCTTGGGACTGCTGCACATGGAAATTGTACAGGAGCGTTTGGATCGTGAGTTCGATATGAATGTGATTACTACTGTTCCGAATGTATCGTATATGGTATATGACAAGCAGGGTCATGCCAATGAGGTGCATAACCCCGGAGGTATGCCGGACCCGACTCTGATTGACCATATCGAGGAACCTTATATTGATGCTACCGTGATTACTGCAACCGATTATATCGGTCCTATTATGACTTTGTGTCTGGGCAAGCGCGGAGAATTGGTGCGTCAGAATTATGTATCGGGAAACCGTGTGGAAATACATTACAGAATGCCGTTGGGAGAGATTGTGATTGACTTTTATGATAAGTTGAAGAGTATTTCCAAGGGGTATGCTTCATTTGATTATCATCAGTCAGGTTTCCGTCCTTCCAAACTGGTAAAACTGGATATTCTGTTGAATGGTGAGTCGGTGGATGCTCTTTCTACATTGACACATGTCGACAATGCATACGATTTGGGCAAGCGGATGTGTGAGAAGCTGAAGGAGTTGATTCCACGTCAACAGTTTGATATTGCTATTCAGGCGGCTATCGGCGCAAAAATTATCTCACGTGAAACGATAAAGGCTGTCCGTAAAGATGTAACGGCAAAATGTTACGGTGGTGACGTGAGTCGTAAACGTAAATTGCTTGAAAAGCAAAAGAGGGGTAAAAAGCGTATGAAGCAGATTGGTAATGTGGAAGTACCGCAGAAAGCGTTCCTTGCAGTATTGAAGTTGGATTAAAAATCTAAAATACCCGGAATGATTGTCGCTGTCAGCAGAACTTTCAAGGCAATCATTCCATTATTATATAATCTTTAAATAAATATAAATGAGAAAAGTTCTGTCTTTTTCGGCCTTTCTGATGATGGGTCTTTTGGTGTCCCAAATTTTACCGGGGGCGGTAGGTGAAGGGTATACTACCATAAAGAGTGTGTCTGATGTATTGCTTTACATCTGCCTGAGTTTTATTATGATTAATGTCGGACGTGAGTTTGTCATGGATAAAACAAGGTGGAAGAGTTATGCTGAGGATTATTTTATTGCAATGGCTACGGCAGCGATGCCATGGATTTTGATAGCCGTTTATTATGTATTTGTCTTGCTACCGCCCGAATATTGGCATAGCTGGGAAGCATGGAAAGAAAATCTTCTGTTAAGCCGTTTTGCGGCGCCCACCTCTGCAGGTATCTTGTTTACCATGTTGGCGGCTCTCGGATTAAAATCAAGTTGGATTTATAAAAAGATTCAGGTGTTGGCTATCTTTGACGACCTGGATACCATCTTGCTGATGATTCCGTTGCAAATAATGATGGTGGGGCTGCGCTGGCAATTGATTATCATTGTTTTAGTAGTGTTTGTTCTGCTCTCTATCGGCTGGAAACAGTTAGGGAAATACAATTGGCGGCAAGACTGGAAAGCGATTTTCTTTTACTCGGTGGCAGTTTTTGCAGTTACACAGTTGGTGTATATGGTGAGCAAATATTTTTATGGAGACGAAGGAAGTATCCATATTGAAGTGTTATTGCCGGCTTTCGTTCTGGGTATGGTTATGAAACATAAGGAGATAGATACTCCTTTGGAGCATAAGGTATCTACCGGTGTTTCTTTCTTGTTTATGTTCCTGGTGGGTATGAGTATGCCTCTCTTTGTCGGAGTGGATTTTTCGGAGACGCATAGCGGTACTCATTCCATTACCGGATCGCAAGAAATGATGTCTTGGGGAATGATTATTTATCATGTGGTAATCGTGTCTTTGTTATCGAATGTCGGGAAGCTGTTTCCTGTGTTATTCTATAGAGACCGTAAGTTGAGCGAGCGTCTTGCTTTATCTATCGGTATGTTTACTCGTGGAGAAGTAGGAGCGGGAATCATCTTTATTGCATTGGGATATAATTTAGGAGGCCCTGCACTGGTAATTTCTGTGTTAACTCTTGTGCTAAATTTAATTTTAACCAGTATATTTGTACTGTGGGTGAAAAACTTGGCGTTACGAAGCTATAACGGCTGACATATACTTCGTAAGAAGAGTATTTTATACAAACAATAAAGCGTTCCTTTCTGTTATTGACTTCAAAGATAACAGGAAGGTTCGTGTTTTATAAGAATTTATCACGAATCTAATATTATAACAGGAAAGACATGGAAAAACTCAAAATCGGAAACATGAATGTTTCGTTTCTAAGTGCTACGCGGTATCACATTAATGGGGGAATTCTATTGATGGTTATCGTTCTTCTGGCGATGATTATAGCTAATTCTCCCTGGGGAGACGCTTATGCAGCTTTTTGGAATAAAGAAGTACATCTTCAGATAGGGGAATTTAATTTGTTCAGTCATAATGGGAATCACATGACCTTGATGAATTTTATCAATGATGCTTTGATGACTATTTTCTTCTTTAGTGTGGGACTGGAAATTAAGCGTGAAACATTGGTGGGTGAGTTGTCCAGTTTTCGACAGGCTTTGTTGCCGATAGTGGCGGCTTGCGGGGGGATGATTGTTCCGGTTATTATCTATTATTGTATGACGTCGGGTACGGATGCCGAGAGTGGTCTGGCTATTCCGATGGCAACGGATATTGCTTTCTCCCTGGGGGTACTAAGCTTATTCGGCAACCGTGTACCTATCAGTCTGAAAATATTTCTGACGGCTTTTGCTGTGGTGGATGATATTGGTGGTATTCTGGTAATCGCTTTATTTTATTCCTCCCATCTGGATGTGAATTTCTTGTTGTATTCTTTTGGAGTGCTTTTTTTGCTTTGTGCCGGTAATCATTTGCATATACACAATCGTTGGTTTTATCTTTTACTGGGACTGGTGATGTGGTATCTGTTTTTACAAAGTGGTATTCATGCCACTATTGCAGGGGTGATAGTAGCGTTTACGATTCCGGCTACACCACATTATAAGATAGGTAAGTATATTAACCGTATTAAGGAGAACATAGAAATATTTCCGAGTACAGACAAAGAAGGTATAATTTTGAGCAAATTGCAGATTAATGTGTTGAAAAGTATCGAATCGGCTTCCGATAGAGTGATTTCTCCTTTACAGTCATTGGAAGATAGTCTGCATGGATTAGTGAATTATGTGATTATTCCTTTGTTTGCTTTTGCTAATGCTGGTGTGGTGCTGACAGCCGGTCACGGAGGCATTGAAGTGGGAACACCTACATGGGCGGTCATGGTGGGATTGGTAGTCGGAAAATTTGTAGGTATTTACTTTTTTACATGGCTTATTGTCAAAAGTGGGTTGGCTGGCATGGCCGGGGGTATGAACTGGGTGAACCTGACAGGTATCTGCTTGTTGGGAGGTATCGGTTTTACCGTTTCCCTGTTTATAGCTAATTTATCATTCGAAGCTTCTCCGGTTCTTTTAAGTCAGGCAAAATTGGGTGTTTTGAGCGGTACGGTGATAGCCGGGATGTTGGGCTATATTGTTTTACATTTTACACTACCGAAAAGAATATTGTCTTAAAATGGAAGAATACTAAAACAACTCAATTACAGGCAGGGCAGTACGACAGTAAAACGGCTGCCCTTGTTTATTTCGGAAGTAACCTCGATACGTCCCTGCATTTTTTCAACAATCACTTTACAGATAGACAGGCCAAGTCCTACTCCTTGTGCAAACTCATTATGTTTATAGAATCGGTCGAATATGATTTGCAGTTCTTCTTTTGGAATACCGGCTCCGGTATCTTCTACAAAAATATGCACTTCATGACTAGCAGGTTGATGATGGTATCCTAATTTGATATGTCCGCTCTTTGTAAACTTTTTGGCATTGTTCAGGAAATTAGTGATGACCTGTGTCATACGCATATTGTCTATGTGTACAAATACATCTCCTTCGGGAAACTCCTTGATAAATTTTAAGGGTGATGAAATAGTCAGTTGATGGGTGTTGTAAATACTGTTGAGCAAAGAACGGACGCTCTCTTCCCGGTAATTGAATGACATATTGCCGGATTCAATGCGTGATAGTTCCAGCACATCATTAACCAGTTTGAGCAATAAATCGGTATTATCATTGATGATGGAGATAAATTCCTGTTTCTCTTCTTCCGAAAGGTCTTTTTCCGTAGTCAGCAGGTTGGAAAACCCGGTGATGGCATTGAGAGGAGTGCGTATCTCATGACTCATATTATCCAGAAAAGATTGTTTTAATTCTGCCCGCTCTGCAACCTTGCGGGCTTGAATCAGCTCTTCTTCCTTGTCTTTTACCTCTTGGATATTTTGCAGCAGACCGGTGATGATATGAATATTGTCATTGTGACAAATCTGTTTGTAACGAAACTCCCACCATTGATATTCACCTGTAAACTTACAGCGGTATTGTGCTGTCCGTTTGGGATGGTCTGAAAGGTTGGCCACCTGATGCAGAAATCTCTCTCGTTCGTCTGGGTGAATGAATTTTACCATATCATCGATGTTCATTTGCGGAGAGTCATAATGAATCAGTTCGTAAAACTGTGGATCGAAAATGGCTTTTTCTCCATCAAACCGCCATGCATACGTATTTCCGCTTTCCATGGCAAGGATCAGTAGCTCATGCTCATATTTTAAGTTGCGCAAAGCATCCTGTTTCCGTTTTTTCTCCCGTCCATATATATAAATGAGGTAGCTTACAAATAACAATAGGAGGATACCGACAACGATTTTGATGGTCAGGATAAGAGTGGAATATTTTTTGCTGAAAGGTTTGTACATGATTATATACTCTTCGGGAATCCTTTCTTCGGGTATTTTATATTTCTCCAAAGTAACCCAATTGATGACATACTGTTTGGCGCATTGCTGTAATTGCTGACCGGGCATTTTCTTGTCCAGTCTTTCTTTTATTCCTGCCGCCATATCTTTTATTTGAATTTCGATAGGTGTAAAATAGCCTCCGAGCATATAGTCATTTGTTCCGAATCCTTCATTTATGGTCTCAAACCCGGGATTGTCAAACAAACTGCCGATGCGTAAAGTGGTGAAATCACGTTTGGTATATAGAAACAAGGAATAATCGAAAACTCCGCTGGCCATCCACAATAACCGGCGTGCGGGAACAGAGTCGCTGACCAGTTTGGCAATCATGGTTGTATCGAGATAAGAGAGTTCGGTTGGTTTTTCCGAATCAAAAGGAGAGAATTTTTTATTCTCTAGTGAATCCGGGGATATATTTAATATCCGTTCATTCACCCTGTCGCGTATGTTGATATTGTGTCCTGTGCATTGTTTTTCCAGGTCTTTCCATATAATTTTATCCAGAAAAGTACCTCCTTTAATAACGTGGATACATACTTTTCCCATAATCCGTTCAATCATCTGGCAAGTCTTGAGGTAATCGGGTCTGTCGATGTATCCGGTTACATTGGGATATTGTTGCAGTAGTTCTGTATTGGGGTAGTTCACTCCGCTGAAAACGACAGGTATTTCTCTGACTTTCGGATGATTGCATGACATCAGGGAATAAGTGGCCTGGTCGTCAAGGACTGCTATTAAATCGGCTCCCCATATATTCGAATCGTCGATGAACCCGGAAATGCGACGTTCTTCATCTGTGCTGCCGTATTTTTCGCAGTTGAGATAATAACTTTTAATTTCACATTGTAGCCCGTTTTTCTTCAGTTCATCGGCAAAGAGTCTGTTAATTCGCTCGGCGTTGTTATAACCTCTCTGGTAAGAATGGATAAGTGCTATTTTATGTTGGGATGAACAAGGGGAATGAGTACACCCGGCAAGGCATACCAATAGCAGCATCACAATAAATCCATAACCCAACACTTTCATATCATTAAAGAGTAATTTTAAAGATAATTACTCTGCAAATATAGGAATGTTTTCTTGAATAGGAAGAATGAAAGAAAAAGAGAGTGTTCAAAGTCAATTTTTATTTTGATGCACTCTCTTTTCCAAGATAAAAGTATGGGAGACAGCTTATTTTGTTTCTCCGGTTGTTGGGGCATCTGTCGGGGCAGCTTGTTCTTCCCAGTGGAAAGGTTCGAACTGTGTGTTCTTATCTACCCATGATGGCTTACGAGATGCATAGATAATGAACGGAGCAGAGACAACAACGATACATCCTATAACTAATACGGCAAACCATACGGTGTTACTGCCGATTGATATTTGACTGGGCGGGATGAAGCTGAGCACAAATGCCAGTAATGAACCGCAGAAACCGAGTCCGGCAATGAACCACATCAAACCGTTGCCTTTACTGCCGATACGGAAAGGACGTGGAGCCTTTTTCATGTTATAGCGCAAATAAATGGCACCGCTAAACATTAACAGGTACATGATGAGATACAATAACACGGTGAGCTGTGACAGGATTTGATAGAAGCTCTGTACGGATGGCATCACTACGAACAACAAGCTGAGCAATGTCACGGCCAAACCTTGGATTAACAAGATATTCTTCTGCACACCGTTGTTGTTGGTTTTTTGGAAGAACGGGGGCAGATAACCGGCTTTACCTACGGCAAAGATACCTTTGGACGGACCGGCTACCCAAGTCAATACGCCTGCCAACACACCGAATGCCAATGCAACGGCAATGATAGGAGATAACCAGGAAGCATGTACATACTTAAAGTAGTTGTCGAAGCCGACCAGCAAGCTCTGAGTCAGGTTGATATCCTTTTCCGGGATAATGATACCCAATGCGAAAGTACCCAGTACGAAGATGGCAACTGTGATGGCTGCACCGATAAATACAGCCTTCGGATAATTCTTGGCAGGATTCTCCATATCCTTCACATGGATACCGCCCATTTCCATACCGGCATAGAAAAGGAAAATACTGGATGCAAGTACCAGATTGTCGAAATTACTGAAATCGGGGAAGAAGTTACCGTCAAAGTTCATTTGACTTTGTCCGCCCGATGCCAGATAGATAACTGCCAGCACCATCAATAGGCCTGCCGGGATGATGGTGCCTACCATACCGCCGACTTTGGCAACTTTTCCTACCCAGCCCATCCCTTTCAGTGAAATGAAAGTGGCAAGCCAGTAAATGATAAGCACCACAGCCAATGAGTAATAGCGGTTGGAGGCCAGTGACATATCGTGAGCGTCGTTTGTGCCGATAAATGCCAATGCCACCGCTCCGAAAGTTAATACCGTAGGATACCAGATTGTACTTTCCACCCATTGAAGGAATATAGCCAGAAAACCCCACTTCTTTCCGTATGCCTCACCAACCCAGCGGAATACACCGCCTTGCTTGTCCTGAAACATTGCTGCCAATTCTGCTGCTACCAATGAAGTCGGTATCAGGAAGACGATGGCTGCAAAAAGATAATAAAATGCCGAACTCAGTCCATATTCGGCTTCTGCAGGTAGCCCACGCAGGGAAACAACCGCAGTTACATTCATAATTGCGAGGGTAAATACCCCGAGCTTGACTGATTTGCTAATGTTTGCCATAAAGTTTAGGTTTAAAAAATATATTTGTTTTTGTTACGTGTCTATAACAACCTCCCCGAATTGATGTTTATCCGTTTAGGTTTATTAACCCCGGTTGTGCCGAATAAACAAAGTACAGTTTTAAGGTGTTTTAGGGGAAACAATAATAAATAGGTATAGTTTATGAAAACAGCATTTTCTTCTTTTATCTATTCCCGAAAAGGAATTTATGGGATTCTGCATGTCTTAATCCTCTGTCTGTCTCTTTTCTTAATCATAAGTATTTCGATGGATACTTTCCATAATATTCCTTTTATTAATCAGGGGAGTTATCTCAGAATACAATTTTGGATATGTATGTTTTTCCTTTTTGATTTTCTGCTTGAATTCTTTCTGGCACCCGATAAATGGAGATATTTGAGCAGTCACTTTGTTTTTTTGCTGGTTTCTATTCCATATCTGAATATCATCGATTATTATCACATCACTTTTTCTCCGGAGGTAAGTTATTTTCTTCGTTTTATACCTCTTCTAAGAGGAGGGTATGCGCTGGCCATTGTGGTGGGATGGCTCTCGGGAAGCAAAGCTTCGGGTTTGTTCACTTCCTATATCACTATGTTGATGGCGACAGTTTATTTTGCCAGTCTGATATTTTTTGTGCTGGAGCATAAGGTGAACCCGATGGTGACAGATTATTGGAGTGCATTATGGTGGGCATTTATGGATGTGACCACCGTGGGTAGCAATATTTATGCCGTGACTCCGACCGGCAAGATACTTTCGGTGGTACTGGCTGCGCTTGGAATGATGATGTTTCCTATCTTTACCGTATATGTAACCAGTCTGGTGCAGCAGGCAAATAAGCGGAAACAAGAGTATTATGAAAAGCAAAATGCGAATGCCGATACTTCCCGGCACAATGTTTCTGCAGATAAATAGCTTTTAGGACACTTAAAAATATTTATTTTCGCATTCCTGCTAAAAAGTTTTATCTTTGTAGCCAATAATAATTGCTAACTTAATTAATTAACAACATGAAGTTATTGGCTCTATGTGCCACGGGGCTTAGTTTAATGCTGAGTTTTACCTCGTGCACCAACAACAAACATTTGATAAGTGATGCTGCCGAACGGAATGCCGTTCAGCAAGACTTTGAAACCCGACGTTCAAAGTTGTCGCACGGAGACCTGTTTCAGGTGTTCGAACAACCGATGAGTGACGAACAGCGGGAAGCTCTGACCTTCCTATATGCTTATATGCCATTGGGGGATATTACGGACTATTCCGGTGAGTATTATCTGGAAAATATTGATTATTCATTGAAAGCCCGTGAGGAAATGCCGTGGGGCAAGACAATTCCGGAGCGTGAGTTCCGTCATTTCGTTCTGCCTGTGCGGGTGAATAACGAGAATTTGGATGACAGCCGTAAGGTGTTCTATGAAGAGCTGAAGGATCGGGTAAAGGGACTTTCATTACACGATGCTGTGTTGGAAGTAAATCACTGGTGTCATGAAAAGGTAATCTATACACCATCCGATGCGCGAACCAGTTCTCCACTCGCTTCTGTAAAGACAGCTTACGGGCGTTGTGGTGAGGAATCGACTTTCACGGTAGCTGCACTCCGTTCGGTAGGCATTCCTGCCCGTCAGGTTTATACGCCCCGTTGGGCACATACAGATGATAATCATGCTTGGGTGGAAGCGTGGGTAGATGGAAAATGGCATTTCTTTGGTGCGTGTGAACCTGAACCGGTTCTGGATTTAGGTTGGTTTAACGCTCCGGCTTCACGTGGAATGTTGATGCATACGAAAGTCTTCGGACGATACAACGGTCCGGAAGAAGTAATGTATGAAACTCCCAATTATACAGAGATCAATGTAATTGATAATTATGCCCCGACAGCTAAAGCTGAGGTAACCGTGGTGGATGCCGAAGGTAATCCGGTGACTGACGCAAAGGTGGAATTTAAAGTATACAATTATGCTGAATTTTATACTGTGGCCCGTAAACAGACAGATACTCGGGGAAAAACATTCCTTACTGCCGGTAAAGGCGATATGTTGGTATGGGCTTCTAAGGATGGTAAGTTCGGATATTCCAAACTTTCATTTGGGAAGGATAATAATCTGACAGTGAAGCTGGATAAAACAGCAGGAGATAATTACATGGTGGAAGTGGATATTGTTCCTCCTGCCGAAGGTGTCAATATGCCTGAAGTTACTCCCGAACAGCGTGCCGGAAATAATCGCCGGATGGCACAGGAAGATTCCATTCGCAATGCGTATGTAGCTACGTTTATGAGTGATGAATCGGCTCGTAACTTTGCGAAGGAGTATAAATTGGATGAAGAAGCCGTGGCTAAGATTTTGGTTGCGTCACGCGGTAATCATCTGGTGATCCGTGATTTCCTTGCCCGCTTGCGTTCCGATAAATCAAAAAAGGGGGGAATAGACCTTCTGCAGAGAATTTCCTCTAAAGACTTGCGCGATGTCAGTCTTGAAGTATTGGTAGACCACATGCAGTCTCGCCTTTGCGAAAATGCAGAGTATTTCCGCCGTTTTGTCCGTAATCCGCGTGTAAGCAATGAAATGCTGACACCGTATAAGTCTTTCTTCGGTAAGGTTGTTTCAAAACAAGATATGGAAGCGTTCCGTGCCGATCCGATGAAGCTGGCTTCCTGGGTGGCCGATAGCATTCAGGTGGACAACAACTGCAATTTGGGCGGTGCACCGATCTCACCTGCCGGAGTATGGCGTGCTCGTGTGGCAGATGCGCATAGCCGTGATATATTCTTTGTATCCATGGCGCGAAGCATGGGGATTCCGGCACGTATTGACGAGGTGACGGGTAAGGTGCAATTGATTATAGGTGATGAGAGACCGGTTGATGTAGACTTTGAGGCTGTTTCTCCGTCAGCTGCACAGACAGGTAAATTGATTGCAAAATATACTCCAATCAAATCATTGGAAGATCCCAAATATTATTCTCACTTCACTATTTCAAAGGTGACTCCCGAAGGGACTTTGCAGTTACTGAATTATGACGAAGGTGATATCGATATGGGAGGTGGTGCCACCTGGAGCAATTTGCTGAAGAATGGAACGGCACTTGATGAAGGAAATTATATGTTGGTGACAGGGACTCGTCTGGCAAATGGCGGTGTGCTTTCTGATATTACTTTCTTTACCATCAAGCCGGGAGAAACGACAACTGTTGATTTGGTGATGCGCGAAAGCAAGGATGATGTTCAGGTTATCGGCAATTTCAATTCCGAGTCTCTTTATAAGCCGATTGATAGTGATGAGTTGAAATCCATCCTTTCTACCACCGGGCGTGGTTATTATATTGTGGCTGTATTGGGAGCCGGTCAGGAACCTACAAATCATGCATTGCGTGATATTGCAGCATTGAGCAAAGATTTTGAGCAGTGGGGAAGAAGTATTGTATTATTATTCCCCAATGAAGAGCAGTTCAAGAAGTTCCGGCCTGAAGAATTTCCGGGATTGCCCTCTACTATTACATATGGTATAGATGCGGACGGGGCTATCCAAAAACAGATAGCTGAAGGCATGAAGCTGCCTAACAAGACTATTTTGCCTATGTTTATTATTGGGGATACCTTTAATCGTGTAGTATTTGTCTCACAAGGTTATACCATCGGCTTAGGCGAGCAACTGATGAAAGTAATCCATAAGCTTTAAACTTTTGTAGGCAGATATAAAAGAAATGAGGCTGTTCCGTTTTTTTCGGGATAGCCTCATTCTTTTTATTATTGATTGTCTTTCGGATTATTTATCATCTTCCAAATCATCATCTTCATCATCCCACTCATCATCTCTTTTAACCCTCTTCAACTTTTTGGATTCTTTGGTTTTCTTTTCCAAAGCCTTATCATTTTCGTCTTTCAAGGCTAGTTCGGCTAAGGCGGCTTTAACGATATCCGGGTCGGTTACATCCTTTTTATATTCTTCGATTTTCACAGTGCCACCCATTGATACTTTGGGGTTGCGGTATAGCATATCGCTTTCACAGGTGGTGCGTCCAGAGAAATGAAACTCGCAGGCACCGGTTTCCTCGGCAATTTTACGAATATTTTTAGGATTTACTCCACATCCCGGCATGATGATAATGCGTTCGTCGGCCAGTTCTACCAATTCTTTAAGGAGGGGAATACCTTTTTCGGCAGTGGCTTCCTGACCTGAAGTAAGGATGCGGTGGCAACCGAGTTCAATAATTTGTTCTAATGCTTCTTGCGGATTACGGCACATATCAAAAGCGCGATGGAAAGTGACACTCATGTCGCCTACGGCATTCATCAATTTTTCCATAGCTTCCACGTCTACTTTGCCATCAGCTGTCAGGCAACCGAATACTACTCCATCTGCTCCTAATTGGCGTGCTACTTTAATATCATGCAACATGATTTCTTGTTCCAATGGAGAATATAGAAAATCTCCGCCACGGGGACGGATAATAATGTGCAATTTGGTCTGTTGTAAGAGTTGGCGTGCCATGCGTATTTCGCCAAACGACGGAGTGGTACCTCCTTCGGGAATACCTGCGCATAACTCCACACGATAAGCTCCGCCCTGTTGTGCTTTTACTGCACTTTCAACAGAATTGGCGCAGATTTCAATTTTTGATTTGTTGCTCATAAAGGTTATTTAATAATTAATTCTATCACGTAATCTATATCGTCGGGTGCTTTGGGTAACTTCAACAATATACCGTCTTTGTCCTGTTTGAAGGAAAGAGAAGCCTTATCGGTGAATTGCATTGCTTTTTTTACTTTTGCCTTCAGAGGTATGTAAAGCGTATTATCCTTTAAATCTAATACATGGATAAACAAACGGTCGCCTTTACGGGTTGATACACCCCATGGATGGGGAGCTACATCTCCACCACGTGTTCCATAAATAGTTTCTCCGTATTGGTCCATCCATTCGCCCACTTTTTTCAGGCGGTCTACAGCTGTGGCGGGAAGTTCTCCATTGGGTTGCGGACCGATATTCATTAACAGGTTTGCGTTCTTTCCGGCTGCTTTAACCAAATAGTGTATTAACGCTTTGGGCGACTTATAATTTTGGTCTTCAATTTTATATCCCCACATTCCATTCATGGTTTCACAGGTTTCCAAAGGAAGTGAGCTGACGCTCTGTCCTGAAAGTCCTGCTTTATTCTCACCGGGCAGATCGCGTTCAAACATCTGGAAGTCTTCACCGGCATACGGAGTGCGGTGATGGTTGTTACCTACCAGGCAGGCGGGCTGTAGTTTGTGGATTAATGCGTATTGTTCTTCCAGTTGCCAATCGAAATCTTTGGGCTGATCCCAAACTCCATCGAACCAGATGGCACCTACCGGTCCGTAATTGGTTAGTAGTTCGGTCAACTGGTTGTTCATGAATTTATAATAACTTTTCCAGTCTCCGTGTCCTTTGGGACGTCCTGTCCCGCGTCCGGTGCCTCCTCCTTCAGGATAATCATCGCGACGCCAGTCTAAGTGTGAATAATAGAAATGGAGTTTAATGCCTTGTTTGTGGCATTCGTCTGCCAATTCTTTCAGCACATCCCGTTTGAACGGAGTGGCGTCTACAATATCAAAATCTGATTCTTTGGTATCGAACATCGAGAAACTGTCGTGGTGGCGGCTGGTAATACAGATATATTTGGCACCTGAGGCTTTGATGGCCGATACCCATTCAGCGGCATTGAAACGTGAAGGATAAAAACCCGATGCTAATTTGGCATATTCATCGCGGTGGATATTGTGGGTGGTCATATACCATTCACCTTGTGCGGTCATGCTGTAGATACCCCAATGAAGGAAGATTCCAAATTTGTTATCTTGAAATTCCTGACGTGCTTTCATGTTCTCGGGGGTTGGTGTGTAACTTTGCTCGGGAGCTTGTGCAAAGGTGGTATTGCTTGTAAGTAGCAATAGTGCGGCGCCTAGACTGATTTTCTGTATAAACTTGTTTTTCATAATATAAATAATTATCTTTCTTTGCAAAGATAGATATAATGTCAGAATGCTAAAAATGTTTTGAGGAAAATATTTTAAAAGGAAAAGCCGGTCATCTCCTGAACGGGTAGGAAAAAGACCGGCTTTTTGATTGAAAAAAGGCAGATTTAACTGATACTGATACGATGTCCGTTAAAGATATTCATACCTAGTTTGTTCATGATATATTTAATGGCAAGTTGTGCCTTTACAGAGTTTCCCGCCTCATCCAAAGGAGGTGCGAAAGCTGCGATACCCATAATTCCGGGCATCACTCCCAGTACTCCGCCACCTACACCTGTTTTAGCGGGAATACCGGAGGTGTAAAGCCAATCGCCTGTGTGCTGGTAGAAACCTACAGTAGCTATCAGAGAAGTTATTTTCGGAGCAAGTTCTTTATCGAATACCTGTTTCTTGGTGTCAGGATTGAGGCCGTCATTGGCGATTGTAGCTGCGCAGACTGACAATTGGTCGGTTGTGATGCCCATGGAACACTGACGGGTATAGAGGTCGAGGGACATATCAGGATCATCGTAGATGCGGTTATAGTTTTTCAGTAACCAGGCAATAGAACGATTGTTGAAGTTAGTGGCCGATTCCGATTTATAAAGTTCGTCAATCAATTGGGGAGCACTGCCACATAGTTCAGTCATATTGTCGACAATAGCTTTCCATTTGGCGTCACTGTTGCCAATGGGTTGCACCATGCTATCTGCACTGATGGCTCCTGCATTTACCAATGGAGTAGAGGGATGGTCATTCTCCAGCAAGATAGCCATGATGGAGTTAAACGGCAGTCCTGTTGCATCTGCACCAATCATTTCGAGTACTTTCTGTGCGCCATATTGACGAAGAATCAGTATAGCTGTCAATACTTTAGACACAGATTCAATGCCGAATTGGTATTGATAGTCACCCAATTGAATTTTTTCGCCATTCATCAGGCAAATACTGATACCGAATAGTTTCGGATTGATATTAGCCAAATAAGGAATGTAATCGGCATTTTTACCTTCTGTATTGTCTTTATACAGATTGTAAGCCTCCTGTGCAACATCTTTTATCTGTTGGATAGTTATAGTTCTTTCCATAAATTAATTCGATTGAAGGGAGTGTGTCAAAACTAAACCGGGCTATCCAATTGTCAGCTGTAGGGGCAGGGTTTGCCTGCCCGAAGACACAAAGCAAACTGTTTTCGGGCGAGCGAACCTCGCCCCTACGAACTAAACGACAGCATTATCCACGTTTTGACACACCCCGTTTTAAAAAAAATATAATCAATACACTATCTTCCCGAAGCTGCCGCCGGTTTCTTATTCTGCATCTGTTTCTTTCTGCGCCAATAGTCACCATTACTCTTGCTTCCGCGATATACTTTATTTGTCTTTGCCTTTTCTTTTATCTCTTCTGCCTTTTCTTTTCGAAGCAGCACACCGGAAGTGGAAATAAAAGGATGCTCTTTCACCACAGGTATTTCCAATCCGATTAACTTTTGTATATCTTTCAAATAAGCCAACTCTTCCGATTCACAAAAAGAGATAGCCACCCCATAGTGTCCGGCACGTCCGGTTCTGCCAATGCGATGTACATACGTTTCCGATATATTAGGCAACTCATAATTAATAACATGAGAAAGCAGATTAACATCAATACCTCTGGCAGCAATATCGGTTGCAATCAGTACACGGGTTGACCGGTCCTTAAAATTATTCAATGCACGCTGACGCGCATTCTGCGACTTGTTTCCATGGATAGCTTCCGCCACCACACTATTCTTATTCAGTATCTTTGCCAACTTATCCGCTCCATATTTAGTACGCGTGAAAATCAGTACTGACTCTATTGATTTATCTTTCAGCAAATAGAGTAACAAATCCTTTTTTTCGTTTTTCTCTACGAAGTAAACGCTTTGCTGAATGGTATCCACTGTAGATGAAACAGGAGTCACTTCCACCTTTTCCGGAGACGTAAGAATAGAGTTTGCCAATTTTTCTATCTCAGGTGGCATGGTTGCAGAGAAAAAAAGTGTCTGCCGCTTATCGGGAATCAGTTTCAATACTCGCTTTATATCATGTATAAAGCCCATATCCAACATACGGTCTGCTTCATCAAGCACAAAATAATCGAGCCCTTTAAGGGAAATATATCCTTGCGCCTGCAAGTCGAGCAAACGTCCCGGAGTAGCAATCAATACCTGTACTCCCCTTTTCAATGCATCTATTTGTGGTTTCGGAGGAACTCCTCCAAAAATTACCGTATGCTTTACGCGCGTATACCGGGCATACGCATCAAAGCTCTCGCCTATCTGAATGGCCAGTTCTCGCGTGGGAGTAAGTATCAATGCCTTGATACCTTTCTTACTATCTGATTGATAAAGTCTCTGGATAATGGGGATGGCAAAAGCTGCCGTTTTTCCTGTTCCTGTCTGCGCACATCCCAGTAAATCTTTACCTTTTAATAATACCGGAATTGCTTGTTCCTGAATGGGGGTCGGCGTTGTATAGCCGGTTTGTTCTAAAGCCTTCAATATCGGCTCTATAAGATCTAATTCTTTAAATGTCATTTGAAATTATTAAGCAGGCCTCACGGCCTTTCTATTTGTTATTCTACAAAGATAAGAGAATGATTCGTTATAAAGGTATTCAGGCTACGGAGTTTATGCTTATTTAACAAGATTGACAATAAAAAGGGCGTATAGTGAGAATAGCATCACCATACGCCACATAACCTATTATATATAAGCTATTTACAAATAAAACAATAACATAAAGACTTCTGAACAAGCTAATTGGCAAGAAAGATTATCGGGTACAGAATGTATAGACATTTCCTCCAAAATCCGCTGCAATCAGTGCATTACCCGAAACAGCGACGGAGCCGAAAATAGGCGCTCCGGTAGCATATTTCCAAATAATCTTTCCATCGTCTTTATTGATACCATACACCGCTCCGTCGGAAGCAGTCACATAAACGGTCTTCCCTGCCAGCACCGGGCTGGTCTCAATTGTAGCTGCACCCTTGCGAATATACGGACTGGTATAAACCAATCCTGCTCCTACCGGACAAACCCATTTTTCTTCCAGCGTTTCATTATCCAGCGCAATCAGCCCCTTCTCTGCCGAACCGAAAATAATCTCTTTGTCGGTAAGTAACGGAGTGGAAGTCACATCTACATTATAAGGCAAAGGTTTGCGTACAATCACCTTTCCGGTAGCTGCTTCGAGAATAAAGAAAGATTGGTTGGAGATAAGATACAACAACGAACCATGCATGGCAACCGATGAACCGCGATTACGCAAGCCGTTGTCACTGGCTTCCCACAATTTCTTTCCTGTTTTGGCATCATTTCCATAAAGTGCACGCCACTGTGCAGAACCGATTAAAAGTCCGTTACCTTGTGTCAGCGTGGTAGTAGTTCCTTCACCCTGTCCCCAATCTTCATTCTTCCAAAGCTGTTTGCCGGTACGGGCTTCATAAGCACCGAGTCCTTTTCCGGTTCCGGCATATACAATACCGTCATTGGCTACCAAGCCGTCAATCAATGCCGGCAAGCCGTTGACAGGAAGTTGTTTTTCCCAACAGAGTTTTCCCGTTTCTGCATCAATGGCATACAGCCAACCTTGCGCATCTTGAGCGAAAACCACACCTTTGTCTATTGCGATCGTGTTCTTTATGGAATTACGAACCGGATAGCTCCACAGTATTTCTCCGTCTTCTCCGGCCAAAGCATAAACATGACCTTCACCTTTCAGATTCTCGTCAACAGAAGCTATATATACCTTACCATTGTGCACCAAAGGAGAAGTCATATAAATATTGGCTCCTACATTCTTCGTCCAGGCTAATTGCAGAGGTGCTTCCAGAGGCGGACAAACCGGAGCGACATGTGTAGAAGTTCCCAACAAGTTATTCCAGTCGGCGCCCAATGACACTTTTACCTGTTCCGGTCGGACAATAAAGGCACTTTCGGCATAAGCGGTCTCACCATTATTAAAACGAGCCGTCACCTGCAAGGTCAGTTCCTTGCCTTGATACTTGGCAGACAGAGGCATATCCCCATTCCAGGTCCAGTCGGTAGCCTGAACGAGTTTCTTGTTTTTGAGTATGGCTTTTCCGTCTTGCAGGCAACTATAAACCACCTCTTTCACCGGAGTTGCAGACGAATAAACATTTACTGTAACAGGAACACGATTGGCAAAGGCAGTACCGGCAGGAGAAGCTATACAAATATTCTTATCCAAATAAGAATAACGGAGTTCGGAAGTGAAATCACCGTTCTTATCCACATGCATTACACGGAAAGCACTGGTAGAATGGTCAATCCCGCCCTTATCCAGTGTAGCGGTAGATACACTATACACATCTCCTTGCTTCTTCATATAATTAATATGCCAATGACCATATACCCATGCTTTCAGGTTATGCTCGTTCAGGTTAATGCTGCCTCCGTTGTCTCCTTTAAAAACAAAAGCGTCATCATAAGTCAGCAAGTCATGATTAAACACCATAATAGGTGTCCCGGGTTTTACATGGGCAAGGTCGTTTTTCAGCCAAAGATAAACATCCTCACGGGTATAACCGGGAGCATGGTCACCGCCTGCCATCGGAGTGACAATATAATGCACACGTCCGGCGTCAAACGAATAATAAACAGGACCGTAGATATTTTCAAAAAGCTCTTCGCCGTACTTACCTTTGACAAGGTCATGGTTTCCGATACAATAGAAGACAGGGCAGTCCATATTCTCCGTATTCATCAGTTTGATATGCTCTTTCAGCCCTTTCTCATAACAGATATCGCCGGTATGAATGATAAAAGCGGCATGCTCATTCGCTGCATAGTCACGTACATTATTTACCCATTCATCATGATTCTTGGTATTGAAAATCTCTGTATCGGCAATATGGATATATTTATGGGAGCCATCCTTACCCAAACCTCCGTCATAAGGCATCAGCCCAAAGTCGTAAGAAGCCTGCTTATCTTCTATTTTATGATAATGGCGGTTATAAGTCTTATAGCCGGAAGGAGTAGTAATAAAAATAAAACGTTCCCCGGCATGACCGGGAAGCGTAAAACTACCGTCAGCAGCTGTTTCCACAACATTCAATCCGTCAGAAACCTTGACGCCGGACATCGGTTTCTCTCCCTTATCAAACACACCGTTCTTATTCTTGTCTACATAAACATGTCCGGTGTATGCTGCCATTACAGGAAAAGAAGCAACCAACAGGCAGGAAATTAAAAAGGTCTTTTTCATCAGTATATATTTAATTGAATAATCATACAATCTATTTCAAAACAAATTCGGACAAAACAAATCCATGGTCAGAAGGATAGAAGAAATCCTCTCCCTCAAAAGTGAATGTCTTTCCCAGACTGTTATCATAACACTCTGAAGTAGTGGCCTGTATGGTCTTTCCCCGGTAATAGATAAAGTCGATACGGTCTGCCCGGCATTCCGTTTCCAAAGAGTCCGCATCAGTCAGCCAGGTCACTCCCAACTTGGCCGCCGCATCAGGATTCATTTCGCGGAAACTATCCTTAAAGCCGGCTTTTTCCATCGCAACAGAAACCGGCCAACGTACGACCGCCCCGCCGTGATTATACAAATTACGCGTCTCTTCCGTCCAGTCCAAATGCGAATGTACATTGAAGTCTCCCCCCATGATGACAGGTATGCTATCGGCCTCCGCCAGCATCGGTTTCAGTACGGAAAGAATCTTCCGTATCTCGTCATCCCTCGTTCCGGCAGTTTCCCAAGCCAGAATTTCTTCTTCCGTCTTGTCCGTGGGAACCAAGCGCATATCGGGCAAATAATGCAACCAAGTGTCGAAGATGCGCACCGGAGTGCCATCCATATCAATCTTTACTCCGCCAAAGTTAAAAGTACCGATGCTATCGGGAAATGCATACTTTTCAACAATGGGATAACGGCTGTAGATACATAAATTATCGGAGATTAAATGATACTGATATCCCAGTGAGTCTGCCACCATCGGAGCAGCGCCGTATGTCTCTACCATCAAGACCACATCCGCCCCGCTTTTCTTGAGAATGCCGACAGTACCTTCACATCCTTTTCCCGGATAAGTTTTAGAGTGACCACCGTGCCACACATTCCATGAGAGAACTTTCAGCTTTTTAGGAGTATCCTTTTGCGGCGTACAAGCCACGCAACATAGCAGACAGAGTGCTGCCATGAACATCATAGTTTTTCGTGTTCGCATAATTGATTAGATTCATTTTTCACGTAACAAAGGTAGCACAAAAAGAAAAACGCACAAAAGAAATATACCATAAATATGGTATTGTTTGTCTGAACATCATCCCCTATCTTTGCATTATTAAAGATAACCCACTAATAATTCAAAAGATTATGGCAAGAATAAAAAAACAATTGACTGAACTGATTGGAGGCACTCCCCTCCTGGAACTGTCACGCTTCAGTAAAAAACAGGGCGCGAAAGCACAAGTAATTGCCAAACTGGAATATTTCAATCCCGGCGGAAGTGTAAAAGACCGTATCGCACTTGCAATGATAGAAGACGCGGAAAGTAAAGGCATCCTGAAACCCGGTTCGGTAATCATCGAACCCACCAGTGGCAACACAGGTGTAGGATTGGCGTGGGTTGCCCGAGTAAAAGGTTACAAAACCATACTCACCATGCCCGAAACCATGAGCCTGGAACGCCGGAATTTATTAAAAGCGGCAGGTGCACAATTGGTGCTGACCGAAGGTGGCAAAGGAATGAAAGGGGCTATAGAAAAAGCGGAAGAACTGCGCAAGACCACACCCGGAGCCGTCATTTTAGGTCAGTTCGACAATCCGGCAAATCCTGCGGTCCATGTCCGCACCACCGCCCGGGAGATATGGGATGACACTGATGGAAAAGTAGATATCTTTGTTGCCGGAGTAGGCACCGGAGGTACACTGACCGGTGTAGCAGAAGGATTGAAAAAACAGAATCCCAACATACAAATCGTAGCAGTAGAGCCGGACAACTCCCCTGTTCTTTCGGGCGGGCAACCGGGAGCACACAAGATACAGGGTATCGGCGCAGGGTTCATCCCCAAGATATACAACGGAAGCCTGGTAGATAAAATAATCCGTGTAAAAGACGATGATGCCATCCGCACAGGACGTGAATTGTCTTCCACAGAAGGACTGCTAGTAGGAATCTCATCGGGAGCTGCTGCCTATGCCGCTTTAAAACTGGCCAAATTGCCTGAGAATGAGGGGAAACAAATTGTAGTCCTCTTACCCGACACAGGAGAAAGATATCTGTCGACTGTGCTCTATGCGTTCGAAGAATATCCGCTGCCTAATAATCATTGACCCAAAACAATAAAAATGAACATAGCTGCATTAATTTCAGGAGGAGTCGACAGCGCGGTTGCCGTACACCTCCTTTGCGAACAAGGATATAAACCTGACCTTTTCTATATCAAAATCGGAATGGACGGTGACGAGGATCTTACCTGCACCGCAGAAGAGGATATCGAACTATGTACGGCTACCGCACGCAGATACGGCCTCAACCTGAATATCATTGACCTGCACCGGCAATACTGGGACAATGTCGTGGCATACGCCATAGACAAAGTGAAGCGTGGCCTCACTCCCAACCCGGATGTGATGTGCAACAAACTCATCAAATTCGGATGCTTCGAACAGGAGGCCGGACATCTGTATGACAAGACAGCCACCGGCCATTATGCCGGTATCCTTGAAAAAGATGGAAAAATATGGCTCGGAACCGCACAAGATCCGGTCAAGGACCAGACGGATTTTCTGGCACAGATAGATTATCTGCAAGTATCCAAACTGCTGTTTCCTCTTGGCGGACTGATGAAAAATGAAGTCAGGGATATTGCCTTACAAGCCAAACTGCCCAGTGCACGGCGCAAGGACAGTCAGGGTATCTGCTTTTTAGGAAAAATCAATTATAATGACTTCCTTCGCCGCTTTTTGGGCGAGAAAGAAGGAGCCGTCATTGAAGTGGAAACAGGAAAACGGATCGGCACTCACAAAGGATATTGGTTCCACACCATAGGACAGCGCAAAGGACTGGGACTGAGCGGCGGACCTTGGTTCGTTATCCGCAAAGACATAGATGAAAACCTTATCTATGTTTCACGAGGCTATAATACTGAAAAGCAATACGGTACGGACTTTGCCTTGCGTGGTTTCCATTTCATCACGGAGGACTTATGGAAGGGAAATTCTCCTGTAGACGTTTCTTTCAAAATCCGGCATACCGATACGTTTATGAAAGGGATACTGACACAGGAAGACGACTTGTTCCGAATCCACAGCCATGAACCTCTGCAGGGCATTGCGCCCGGACAATTCGGCGTGCTGTATGACAAAGATGCGGAAATTTGCGTGGGAAGCGGTGAAATATCCCCGGCCAACAATGGGTCAACAGCAATTTAACGGGAACAGTTCGGTTGATCGTGAAGTAGCGGTTCACTTGGGATTACTTGTTATTCTTGGGTCACATCGTTTTCTTGGGGATTTAAATATCATATCACTAACCAAAGGAAGAGTAAGCCGTTTCTTAGGGTCAGCCAAGTCCTTTTAAACGGAAGATTATTACAGTCTGCTATAATAGACTGTACAGTCCATTGTAGCAGACTGTACGGTCTACGGTAACGGACTATACAGTCCACTGCCGAAGACTGTAGTAATTCGACTGACAGACAGGCATAGTCGAAAGGACGAAAACGCTTAGTCTGGCTAATGAAAAAGTGACTGAAATTACCAAATGGTAATTTTTACCCTAAAATAACATCCTATCTTTGCAACCGGAAAAATAAATTGATATAGGTATGAAAGATAGTATTGATTTTGGTAGCATGGAGATTCCGAAGTTGTTTCGGAAATTGCTGATACCTACTGTGTTGGGGATGGTATTTTCGGCTGTGTTTGTCATAACAGACGGAATATTCGTAGGTAAGGGGATTGGAAGTGATGCATTGGCAGCGGTAAATATTACGGCTCCACTGTTTTTGATAAGTACAGGCATCGGGCTGATGTTTGGAGTGGGGGCGTCTGTGGTTGCTTCCATTCATTTGTCACAGGGTAAGCAGAAATCAGCGCGTATTAATGTAACGCAGGCAGTGGTGGTTTCTTCTTTGTTCTTGGCGTTGCTATGGGGGGTGGTGTGTATGTTTGCACCTCAAGTGGCACGATTGCTGGGAAGTTCGGAACGCTTGTTGCCTTTGGCGGTAGAATATATGCATTGGTTTCTTCCCTTTTTGGTGTTCAGCGCACTGCTCAGTTCGGGTATGTTTTTTGTGCGATTGGATGGGTCTCCTAATTATGCCATGTGGTGCAATGCTATTCCGGCAGTGATTAATATTGTGCTCGATTATGTGTTCATCTTTATTTTCGGTTGGGAAATGATGGGTGCGGCACTTGCCACCAGTTTAGGTTATGTGGTTGGGGCTGCTATGATAATCATATATTTGAGCCGTAAGAAAAATGTTATCCATTTCTGCCGCGTGAAGCTCAGCAGAAAGAGTATGCAGCTCACTTGGCGTAATGTGAAATATATGTGCCGGTTGGGAGCATCCACGTTTTTGTGTGAGGGAGCAATTGCCTGTATGATGTTTGCCGGTAACTATGTGTTTATTTCGTATCTGGGAGAAGACGGGGTGGCAGCTTTCAGCATTGCCTGCTATTTTTTCCCTATTATATTTATGGTGTATAATGCTATTGGACAGTCGGCACAACCCATCTTGAGCTATAATTTCGGAGCCGGTGATGAAGCACGTGTGCGTTCGGCTTTTCGTCTGGCATTGGCGACAGCTGTGATTTGCGGACTTGTATTCTTTGCTCTTACAGCGATATTCAATCATCAGATAGTGGCAATGTTTATTGATCGTTCTTATCCGGCATAAGACGGCATACGAGATTGCAGTGTCAGGATTGCCTTTGTTTGCTTCGGGATTTGTTTTCTTTGCCGTGAATATCGTGTCCATCGGCTATTTTCAAAGTGTGGAGCGTGCGCGCCCGGCAATGGTGGTTACGGTGTTGCGCGGATTCGTATTCATGGTTATCTGCCTTCTCGGGCTGCCCTTACTGTTTAAAGTGCCGGGTATTTGGCTGGCAGTTCCGTTGGCTGAGGTACTTACTTTTTTAGTGATAACCATAATTTATTGGCGTAAACATCAGTCGGTTCGGGGATGATTTGTTACCTTTGCGGTATTAAATCAACAGAGAAGTATGGATGCGTTTGTTCGGAAGTTTTGTGAAAAATACAGTTTGCCCATAACCGTGAGCTTACAGTTATTGGAGAAAATGGAAAAGTTTAGTTTTCGCAAAGGAGATTTTCTGGTGCAGGAGGGGGAACGGAATTCGAATTTCTATATTATAAGCAAGGGAATCTGGCGGGGGCATTACCTGAATGATGGGGCAGATGTCTCCGTTTGGTTTGCTTCCGAGGGAGAGGCGGTTTTTTCGTCTTGGGGCTACATAGAAAATACTCCTTCATTGGTTTCCATAGAGGCCATGTGTGACAGTGAACTTTATGGTATTTCTAAGGCAAAACTGGAGTCTTTTTATGCTTCATCTGCTGAATTGGCCAACTTCGGAAGAAGGCTTTTCGAACAGCAACTTCTCGGTTTGGAGAATTGGCTTATCAGCGGAGGGAGTCCTCGTGCCAAAGAGCGTTATCTTGCTTTGTTGGAAGAGAATCCCGAACTTTTGCAATATGTTCCGTTGAAGCATATTGCTTCTTATCTGTGGATTACTCCGCAGTCATTGAGCCGCATCCGTGCAGGACTGGGAAAGCAGAAAAAGATAAACGGCTAATTCGATAGTATGGAACTACACAAGTTTGAGCGTCAGCTTCGCCTGATGATGTTGCTGACACAAAACCGTAAATACACCTTGGAAGAACTTGGAAAACGGTTGGATATGAGTTCGCGAAACGTCTATCGATATATTGAGGCGTTCAAAATGGCAGGGTTTATTGTCCGCAAGACAAACGGCTGTTATTCACTCGATAAATCTTCTCCTTATTTTAAGGATATTTCCACTTTGGTGCATTTCACCGAGGAAGAGGCTTATATTTTAAAACGTGCCATCGAAAGTGTAGATGGGAATACCTCACTCAAACAAAATTTGAAAGAGAAACTATATAAAGTATATGATTATGAGATTCTTTCCGAGATAGTTGTCCGTAGCGGCATTGCTGACAATGTGCATAATCTTTATGAGGCAGTGAAAGATAAGAGACAAGTGGCGTTTCATGAGTATAAGTCATCGAACAGCCATGCTGTGACGGACAGGGTGGTGGAGCCGTTTGCTTTTACTGCCAATAATAATGAAATATGGTGCTACGAGCCGGCAAGCGGTAAGAATAAACTTTTTAAAGTGTCCCGGATAACTTCGGTGGAGGTGTTGGAGACCGGTTGGCAATTTGAGGAGTCTCATGAAGAAGGGTATACTGATGTTTTTCATATCAGCAGTGACCGACGTTTGCCTGTCACTCTCCGTTTGGGCATGACTGCTGCCAATCTGTTGATAGAGGAATTTCCATTGGCCGAGAAGTATATGGAGAGAGAAGATGATGCTCATTGGCTTTTTCATACAGAAGTATGTAAGTATGAGGGAATCGGGCGTTTTGTTCTTGGTCTGTTTGAGGACATTGAAATAATTAACTCTCCTGATTTTGTTCTTTATTTAAAAGAAAAAGTGCAGAATATCAGTGAAAAAATTCAGGATTGACGTATTCTGTCAAAACAGGACTGTTTCTTTGTGCCATCATAAAATAAGGAACAGTCATGAAAAAAGAACTTTCAATTCGTTTATCCCTGTTGGGACGCGTCAAACTCTTCGTAGCGGGCTGGGCAGATGCTTATGCCAATTTGTTCTCACTCTATTTAGGTGAGAAAGTTAGTACAGGTCATGTGATGCGTATCACACATGCCGTGGTTGCGTTTATGGTGCTGGTCTTTTCTTATTGCAGCAATCCTTTATTATCTATGCTTTTTCTGATATGGTTTGTGCTTACATTATTGGACTGTAAAAAGTCGGGTGTTCATTAAAATTCTCAGGCGGGAATGTACCGCTTCATTTGTTTTTTTCGTATGTTTGCGGGAAACATAAAAACGCAAAGCCATGTTAGATGAAATTCTTGAATTCAATAAACAGTTTGTAGCAAACAAAGGGTATGAAAAGTATATCACCAATAAATATCCTGATAAGAAAATCGCTATTCTTTCATGCATGGATACCCGACTGACCGAGTTGTTGCCGGCCGCCTTGGGCATCAAGAATGGCGATGTGAAAATGATTAAAAATGCAGGAGGTGTCATTTCGCATCCTTTCGGGAGTGTGATTCGCAGTTTGATGGTAGCTATATATGAGTTGGGCGTAAAAGAAGTGATGGTCATAGCCCATTCCGATTGCGGTGCCTGCCACATGAATAGTGGTGAAATGATAGAGCACATGAAGGCACGCGGCATCAAGCAGGAAACAATCGATATGATTCACTATTGCGGTGTGGACTTTGCGTCATGGCTGGACGGATTTGAAGATACTGAGAAATCTGTGCGCGGCACTGTGCATGCCATTGTCAATCATCCGTTGATACCTTCTGATATCAAGGTCTATGGATTCATCATTGATTCGGTGACAGGGAAGCTGACTAAAGTGAATGTGGAGTGATGTGACCGTTTTTTTGCTTCTTGCAGATGGAAAGCATTAAGCTACTGTCTTATTCAAATTCATGGATAATGTTCATGTCGGCATAGGGGAGTCAGTGCTTTTATAAACTCGATGTTACGTTGCCGGTCGGGAATAGCGCTGAGTTCTTAAACTTTCTTTTCAAATAGGGACATAAAAAATAACTTATGATTGGAGTTGTCTGTGTGTAGGTTTCTCCAATCATAAGTTATTGTTGTTTTAAGAATTCACTGTTTCTTATTTGGCAAATGCGTGACGATAACCTTTCACCTTGTTCCAGCTGCCGCGGGTAAAGTCGG
>OODH01000564.1_pt1 | contig 29119 bp, 19 predicted proteins | sample 1671391 | NCBI WGS metagenome assembly OODH01 (sample SAMN06348152, study PRJEB24527) | human gut metagenome | biome: human gut; feature: ankylosing spondylitis patient; material: feces | host: Homo sapiens | place: China | collected 2015-10 | reverse complement strand
GAAAGTCTGTGAATACAGTATGGATGAAGGTTTGATGGATGAGATGATTGATTATCTGCAAAAAGACATCATCATGGATTACACAGGATATAAAGAAAGATCTTATTCAGAACGGATTGCCAGAGGAGATGGATCACGTATCGATATCGCAGCCTGCGCTAGAAAAGATGCCCCAGGGATCGTTGCAGTTTACTATTACACATCTCCGAGATTTATCAGAAATTATACTTTGACGATCCAGAGTCTTTTAAAGGGGTACAATACTGAGAAAGACGGGACGATCATCGTTGCAGACAAAGGGAAGATTATTGCCAGTAACGATGAGAAATTATTGGCACAGGATGTCGCAGACAATGAGATTATTCAGAAAATGAAGAAGCATACAGATAGTCGGCATATCTTTCATCTGAAGAATAAAGGAACTGGATGCTATGGTATCATGCTGAAACAAAGGGATTATTATATCTACATGTATTTACCAGATAAAGAGGTATTCAGTAATCTGCCACTCAGTGTAACAGGTGTTGTATTCCTTTATCTTATCATTCTTAGTTTTTTATGGTTCTGGATATATACAACCAATCTGGCACATCAGAAACAGGAACAGGAAAAAGATGAGAAATATAAAGCAGAACTTCTGAAATCGGCAAAAAAAGCAGAGGCAGCGAACGAGGCGAAAACTGAGTTTCTTCAGAGGATGAGCCATGATATCCGGACTCCGATCAATGGAATCTGCGGCATGATTGATATGGCAGAGCATTATGCAGATGATATGGAGAAGCAGACGGAATACAGGACAAAGGTGAAAGAGGCTTCCAATCTGTTGCTGGAACTGGTAAATGATGTTCTGGACATGAGTAAGCTGGAGTCAGATGATATCGTTCTGGAAGAGAGTCCATTTAATCTGAGCATAATTTTTGAGGAAGTGCTTGTTGTGATTGAACAGATTGCTGCAGAACAGAATATCCGAATTGTATGGGAGAAAAAAGAAATCATACACCGTGATCTTATTGGAAGCCCGATGTATGTGAAACGTGTGATGATGAATATCCTGTCGAATGCGGTGAAATATAACAGAGAAAACGGGCAGATTTATATCAGCTGCAGGGAAATTCCATCCGAACAGCCGGAAATGACGATAATGGAATTTGTCTGCCGGGATACCGGAATCGGAATGACAGATGAGTTTCAGAAGCATATTTTTGAACCATTTGCACAGGAGCATGCCGGAAGCCGCACAAAATTTGCAGGAACAGGACTTGGAATGGCGATTTCAAAGAAGCTGGTCGAGAAAATGGGTGGAACAATTATATTTGAAAGCGAAAAAGGTGTAGGAACTACATTTGTGATACGGGTTCCATTTAGAATTGATACAGACAAGGTCGGCAGAATTGAAACCGAAGAAAAACATAAAGCTTCTATTCGTGGGCTGCATATTCTTCTGGTGGAAGACAATGAGCTAAACATGGAAATCGCTGAATTTATGCTACAGAATGAAGGTGCTTATGTGACCAAAGCATGGAATGGTCAGGAAGCTGTTGAGATATTCCAAAAAAGCAGATCAGATGAATTTGATGTAATCTTAATGGATATTATGATGCCAGTCATGAACGGTTATGAAGCAGCAAAGATGATCCGCACACTGGACAGAGATGATGCAAAAACGGTTCCGATCATAGCAATGACGGCAAATGCGTTCACCGAGGACAGATTAAAGTCAAAAGAATCGGGAATGAATGAACATATTGCGAAACCTATAGATGCAAAATTATTAGTAAAAGTGATCAGTGAATTCGTGGAAAACAAAGAGGAGGATTCGTAATGAAAAAGAGAAAATGGAATAGAGTTATTTCTGTACTTTTGGTGATGGTGACGGTTATGTCACTTCTGTCTGGCTGTGGCGGGAAAAGTGCGGAAAAAGAAGACGCAGAAACCATCACAGTGTATTTATGGACCACAAGTCTGTATGAAAAATATGCATCATACATCCAGGAACAGCTCCCGGATATCAACATTGAATTTGTAGTAGGCAATAATAATCTGGATTTCTATCGTTTTCTGGATGAAAACGGCGGATTACCGGATATTATAACCTGCTGCAGGTTTTCCCTCCATGATGCAAGTCCCCTGAAGGACAGCCTGATGGATCTTTCCACAACCAATGAGGCAGGTGCTGTCTATGATACATACCTTAACAGTTTCAGAAATCAGGATGGCAGCGTAAACTGGCTTCCTGTGTGTGCAGATACCCATGGCTTTGTAGTGAACAAAGACCTTTTTGAAAAGTATGATATTCCTCTTCCAACGGATTATGAAAGCTTCGTTTCTGCCTGCCAGGCATTTGATGAGGTGGGTATCCGTGGGTTTACTGCAGACTATTACTATGATTATACCTGTATGGAAACACTGCAGGGTCTGTCTGCATCAGAGCTGTCTTCTGTGGATGGACGTAAGTGGCGTACCACCTACAGTGACCCGGATAATACAAAGAGAGAAGGTCTGGACAGTACCGTCTGGCCGGAGGCTTTTGAACGTATGGAGCAGTTTATTCAGGATACAGGGCTGAGCCAGGATGATCTGGATATGAATTATGATGATGTGGTTGAGATGTACAAAAGTGGTAAGCTTGCCATGTACTTCGGCAGTTCTTCCGGCGTAAAAATGTTCCAGGATCAGGGGATTAACACAACATTCCTGCCATTCTTTCAGCAGAACGGCGAAAAGTGGCTGATGACTACACCATATTTCCAGATAGCTTTAAACCGTGACCTGACAAAGGATGAAACACGCCGGCAGAAAGCAATGAAGGTACTGAACACAATGCTTTCAGAGGATGCGCAGAACCGGATCATTTATGATGGACAGGATCTGTTAAGCTACAGCCAGGATGTGGGTCTCAAGCTTACAGAATATCTGAAGGATGTGAAACCTGTGATTGAAGAAAACCATATGTATATCCGTATTGCGTCAAATGACTTTTTCTCCATTTCCAGGGATGTGGTGTCTAAGATGATTTCAGGAGAATATAATGCAGAGCAGGCTTATCAGTCATTTAACACCCAGCTTCTTGAGGAAAAATCCACTTCTGAGGATATTGTGCTGGATTCAAAGAAAACTTATTCCAATCGCTTCCATACCAGCGGAGGCAATGAAGCCTATTCTGTTATGGCAAACACTTTGCGCGGTATTTATGGGACGGATGTGCTGATTGCAACAGGAAACAGCTTTACAGGAAATGTACTGAAGGCCGGTTATACAGAAAAAATGGCGGGCGACATGATCATGCCAAATGAGCTTTCCGCTTATAGCAGCGAAATAAGTGGGGCAGAACTGAAGGAAACGGTCAGAAACTTCGTAGAAGGCTGCCAGGGAGGCTTTATACCCTTTAATCGAGGCTCTCTGCCTGTGTTCAGTGGTATTTCTGTAGAAATTAAGGAAACGGATGATGGTTATACATTGAGTAAAGTTACAAAGAATGGAAAACAGATTCAGGACAAGGATACTTTTACTGTGACCTGCCTTGCAGAACCACAATATATGGAAGCTTATGCGGCAGAGGAAAATATTGCATTTGATGGAGGGGATACCTCTGTGGAAGATACCTGGACAACATATGTTTCAGATGGTAATGCCATTCTTGCAGAGCCTGAAGACTATATTACTCTGAGGTGAGAAGAATGGATGTTAAGAATCATAATACAAACAGAAAGAAACGGGTTGTGAGAAAACGATGGAATACAGCAGTTCTTATTGTTCTATTCATTGGAATCCTTTTGACTGTTTTCCGATATTTGGAGTTTGTATCGAAGACTGTTTATGAGGAAAGTGTTTCTCACCTGACAGAAATTTTTCATCAGTCTGATAATATGCTAAGTGAGCTGACAAATAAGAATCTGACTTATCTCCATATATGGGGGGAATATCTGCAGAATACTTCCGATGAAAGTGAAATTCGTGAGTATATAGAGAAAGCACAGGAAGATGCAGGCTTTTTAGATTTTTATTTCCTGTCAGCGGACGGGAACTATAAGATGGTAACAGGTGAAACCGGCTATCTGGGATTACAGGAAAATATTGAAGATGAGATCCGGCAGGGAAATGATGTGATAACCAATGCAACAGTTCCCGGAAAATCCCAGCTCCTTGTTTTTGCCACTCCCAAGCCTCATGGAAGTTATCAGGGCTTTGAATATGATGCAATTGCCATTGCCTATGAAAACTCCGATATCGTAAATGTGCTGAATATTTCTGCTTTTAATGGAAATGCCCAGAGTTATGTGGTTCATCCGGATGGTCGTGTTGTTGTGGATCATTCCTCTGAGTCATGGGGAGAGGTGTATAATTTCTTTGGGATTCTGAGAGAGCATTCCAATATGTCTGAAAAAGAGATCCTTAAACTTTCAGAAGAGTTTAAGGAAGGACATACAGATGCAATGCTGATAAATCTGGATGGAAAGGATTACTATCTGGTCTATGAGAAATCCAAACCTCAGGACTGGATCTTTCTGGGACTTGTCCAGGCTGATATCGTTAATGCCAGTATGAATGTTCTGCAGCGTAGCACTATGCTGCTTGTAAGTGCAGTAGCGGTGTGTATTGCCGGTCTTTTTATTGGAATTATTCTCTGGAAAAACAGGGTAAACCTGAAGAGAAAGGATACGGAGATCCTTTACAGGGACGAGCTGTTTCAAAAGCTGTCAATGAGTGTGGATGATGTTTTCCTGATGCTGGATGCCAAAACATATAAAGCAGATTACGTCAGTCCCAATGTGGAAAAATTGCTGGGTATTACAGTAGAACAGATCCGTAAAGATATTTGTGTCCTGGGAAAACTGCATCCCGGGGATGTTGAAGATCCGGAGAAGAATTATCTGGAAGAAATCCAGGTTCATGAGCAGCAGGAATGGGATTTTGAATATGTTCATCAGAAAACAGGAGAACACCGCTGGTTTCATAATGTTGCAATGGGCAGCGAGGTAAACGGGAAAAAGAAATATATCCTGGTTATGTCAGATCGTACCTCTGACAGAAAAATGAATCAGGCGCTTTCTGAGGCGGTCCGCGCTGCGGAGACTGCAAACAAGGCAAAGAGCACCTTCCTTTCCAATATGTCTCACGATATCCGGACACCAATGAATGCGATCATTGGTTTTACCACACTGGCTGTAAGCAACATTGATGATAAAGAAAGGGTACGGGATTATCTGGGTAAGATTCTTTCCTCCAGTAATCATCTGCTCTCACTGATCAATGATATCCTGGATATGAGCCGTATTGAGAGCGGAAAGATTCATCTGGAAGAAACGGAAGTCAGTCTGTCAGAGGTTCTTCATGATCTGAAAACCATTATCAGCGGACAGATCCATGCGAAACAGCTGGAGCTTTACATGGATGTCATGGATGTTACCAATGAGGATGTTTATTGTGACAAGACGAGGCTGAATCAGGTGCTCCTGAATCTTTTGTCCAATGCGATCAAGTTTACTCCTGCAGGCGGAACCGTTTCTGTCCGGCTGAGAGAGTATCCGGGTACACAGAGAGGCTGTGAATTGTACGAAATCCGGGTAAAGGATAACGGAATCGGCATGAGTCAGAAATTTGTACAGAAGATCTTTTCTCCTTTTGAGAGAGAGCGGACTTCCACTGTAAGCAGGACTCAGGGTACAGGACTGGGCATGGCCATTACCAAGAACATCGTGGATATGATGGGCGGAACCATTGAGGTTCAGACAGAACAGGGCAAAGGTACTGAATTTATTATCCGTCTGCCATTGCGGATTCAGCCTGAGAACCACCGTATAGAGAAAATCGCAGAGCTGGAAGGTCTGAAGGCATTGGTCGTAGACGATGATTTCAATACCTGTGACAGTGTGACTAAGATGCTTGTGAAGGTTGGAATGCGTTCAGAATGGACACTTTCCGGTAAGGAGGCCGTTCTTCGTGCGCGGCAGTCTATGGAACTGGGGGATGCATTCCATGCTTATATCATTGACTGGCGTCTTCCGGATATGAACGGCATTGAAGTTACCCGTCAGATCCGCAGTCTTGGTGACGATACGCCGATCATTATCCTGACTGCTTATGACTGGTCAGATATTGAAGTGGAAGCCAGGGCAGCAGGGGTGACTGCATTCTGTGCCAAACCTATGTTTATGTCAGATATCAGAGAGACTCTGATGGCTGCTATCGGCCAGAAGCAGGCTGAGGCAGAGGATAATATCCTTCCGGCAGCAGATTCAGATTTCAGAGGCAGGCGCATACTGCTTGTGGAAGATAATGAACTGAACAGTGAAATTGCAGTAGCGCTCCTTAGTGAATATGGTTTTCGGGTTGATACAGCGGAAGATGGAGCAGAGGCTGTGGAGAAAGTTAAGAATTCAACACAAGGTGATTATGACCTGGTGCTTATGGATGTGCAGATGCCTGTAATGAATGGATATGAGGCTACTGAGCAGATCCGTTCACTGGATGATCCTTCACTGGCGGGAATCACGATCCTTGCCATGACTGCCAATGCTTTTGACGAAGACAGAAAGAAAGCACTGGCATGTGGTATGAATGGATTTTTATCCAAGCCGATAGTTATTGAAGAATTGATCAATACATTACAGAATAACCTAAAGTGAGTTTTGTGTTAAAGTGATAAACATTGTTCTTTCAAGTAAGAAAAATGAATCAGCTTGTTTTGAGGATACAGGAAAACGTAGAATGCTTCATCAGAATCCTCCCGATGTCCAAAATGAACAGTTATAAAGCAACGCAGGCAAACAGGTATCTGCCAGATAAGGATAAAACATGCATACCTATCATTGCAATGACGGCAAATGTGATATGATAGGTGATATTTTCTATATGATGATGTTGGGAGATTATATGAAAAAGTTTAAGGCAAATGATAATAAGAGTGAAGAACATGAGATTAACTACAGACAATTTAACAAAAAGCTGGAACTGCTGAATCAGATTCTGTCTCTGATATCAGACATCAATCAGGCGTCGGATGAGAAAGAAGTGAAGGACTGTATTCCTGCATTGCTTCAATACACCGGTGAATATACAGATGCAGACAGAGTATATATTTTTGAACTGATGTCTGAAAAGCAGGATTATTACAGCAATACCTTCGAATGGTGCAGAGAAGGGATCATCCCACAGATTGACAATCTGATTCGTATTTCTGTAGATAGTATGCCGGTGTGGCATGAGAAATTTCTTCGTGGAGAAACCATAATTATTCATGATCTGGAGAAAATACGTGAAACCATGCCTTCGGAATATGACATCCTGAAGGTTCAGGACATTCATTCACTGCTGGTGTTACCTCTGTTTGCAAATATGCAGTTGAGCGGTTTTATCGGTTTGGATAATCCGGAGCTGGTTAATCCCGGTGTTTACATATCGCTTCTTTCCAATGCAGGCGGACATCTTGCCAGTACACTGAATAATCTGCGTATGTTCAGGATGCTTGAGGAAAAACAGAAAACACTGGAGAGCAATCTGGAGGAACTTCAGAAGGAGAAGCATATCCTGGAAGCTCTCTGCGTAGATTATACCTCATTTTATTTATGTGATCTGGCAAATGATACTCTGGAAATGATCAAACAGAGCATACATTCCAATTGGGCAGAGATTGATGAGATGCCGGAGCTGAAATCCAGTTATACCTCTGGAATCAGATATTATTATGATCATTATGTAATCCGGGAATCAGCACCGGATTTTCTCCGGAAGATGGAACGTCACGCTCTCATAGAGTATCTGCGGAATCACAAACGTTTTGCATATCGTTATCAGTCAGTGAAAAACCATGCCGGGCATGAGTATTTTGAATTGCAGGTGATCCGTCTGGAGACAGGCAACAGAGATGATTATAAGATCATTATGGGATTTCGCTATATTGATGATATTGTGCAGGAGGATATGAAAAAGAAGCAGCAGATGGAAGAGACTATGGCTGATCTGAAAATGAATAATGAGATTATCTCTGCAATCAGCAAAATGTACTGGATCATCTACCGGATGGATCTGATCCATGATACCTATGAGGAGATTTCCAGCAAGGAATCCATGCACCGTCTGACCGGCAGAAGTGGAAAGATTTCTGTTCAGTTTACAAAAGCCAGAGAGAAAATCGTAGCTCCCGAATTTCAGGAAAGAATGAGAGAATTCCTGGATGTTTCCACGCTGGCAGAACGTCTGAAGAACAGAGAGGAGATTTCCACAGAATACAGAGCCATAACCGGAGTCTGGCACCAGGCCAGATTTATTGTGAAACTGCGAAACGAAGCAGGGGAAGTGACCAATGTTCTCTATGTGACGAGAGATATTAATGACCAGAAAATATCTGAGCTGGAGAGCCGGGAAGAACTGAGAAGAACTGCCCAGGAGGCTGAGAAAGCCAATCTGGCAAAGACAGATTTCCTTAGGAGAATGAGTCATGATATCCGCACACCGATCAACGGGATTCAGGGATGTGTGGATATTGCAGACCGTTATCCCGATGATCTGGAGCTTCAGCAGGAAGCACGTACCAAAATCAGGACTGCTTCCGGTTATCTTTTAAATCTTGTCAATGATGTGCTGGATATGAATAAGCTGGAATCCGGCAATATACAGCTGGAGAGAAAGCACTTTAATCTGCTGGAACTTTTGCATAACACGAATGAAATCACCAGGATGCAGGCAAATGAATCCGGCATTAATTATTATGTAGAAGATGGAGAAATCATCCATACACAGCTGATAGGAAGTCCGGTGCATTTCCAGCAGATATTGATGAATATCGGCAGCAATGCAGTAAAATATAATTATGATGGTGGTTCTGTGACAGTTACCTGTCGTGAGGTTTCCTATACGGATACCACTGCGGAATATGAACTGACCTGTACAGATACCGGAATCGGCATGAGTGAGGAATTTCAGAAAAAGGCATTTGAGCCTTTTGCCCAGGAAGGGCAGTCAGCCAGAACAAATTATGCAGGTACCGGTCTGGGACTTGCCATTGCCAGAAAGCTGATAGAGCTGCAGGGTGGAACCCTTTCCTTTGAGAGTATACAGGGAAAGGGAACTAAATTTATTCTTCATATTTCTTTTGAAATCTCTGCTGAGGAATCGGAAAAGAGATCCCAGATGTATCAGAACTGTTCAGTGGAAGGAATTCAGGTTCTGCTGGTGGAAGACAATGAGCTGAATATGGAAATTGCTGAGTTCCTGCTGAAAGAAGAAAAAATGATAGTGACAAAGGCATGGAATGGACGGGAAGCTGTAGAAATATTTGAGAATTCAGAGCCCGGATACTTTGATGTGATTCTGATGGATCTGATGATGCCACAAATGGGAGGTCTGGAAGCTACCCGCAGAATCAGAAAGCTGGATCGAAGGGATGCGAAAACCATCCCCATCTTTGCTATGACAGCTAATGCCTTTCTTGATGATATTGCACAGAGTAAAGCAGCAGGAATGAACGAACATTTTTCAAAACCGCTTCAGATGGAGAAAGTGATAGATGCGATACGATTTTATTACACAGCCCGGTGAAAAACAGATTTGTTTTCTGACAGTCGGCATGAATGGATAATAAAGAGGAAATGAATGAACAGAAAGATAGAAAAACGGATAAGAAAAAAAGGCAAGAAAAAAAGATTATGTTTGAGCATTTTAATACTTATCGTGTTACTTTTGGTGCCGCTTTCTGCTTATGCGTCAGAAATTAAAAGTGATGGGAAAACAACTCAGGTAATAGAGGAAGAGAATAAAACAGTGAGAGTTGGGTATTTCCCATATGCCAATTTTCAGGAAGGCGGCTATGGGGAACACAAGCAGGGAGCAGGATATGAGTATCTTCAGAAGATTTCTTATATAACCGGCTGGAAGTATGAATATGTCTATGGCTCATTTAAAGAGTGTCTGGATATGCTGGCAGACAAAAGCCATCAGAAATCTGTCGGACCGTCCGGATGGAAAGAAAATACCTATTATTGCAATGACGGCAAATGCATTTGCAGAGGATGTGCAGGCTGCTTTGAATGCCGGAATGGATGATCATGTGGCGAAGCCGGTTGATATGGAGATTATAACATCTGTCATCACAAAATATGTAGAACGATGACTCATTTGTTAAAAAATGGATTGGAAAATTCATAATGGAATGGAACTTGAATAACTGCGCGTCTAACTCATCATTGAAGTAACGGGAATGTGACGCGCAGTTATTCAAAATCAGTGGTCAGTTGATTTAAAGGATTGTTACAGGCAGTATCAGAGCAATGGTGCTGCCTTTTTTGCTGCTCTGGGTTACTTTTACCTGGCCGTTGTGCTGTCTGGCAATCTCGCTTACAAGGGCAAGACCCAGACCGGCACCGCCCATGGCGCGGCTGCGGGATTTGTCCACACGGTAGAAAGGATCAAAGATTTTTTCCTGATTTTCAGGGGAGATACCGATGCCTGTGTCGGTTACCTCCAGGACTGCAGACTCTGCAGTGTGAATGCTTACAGTGACGGAACCAGAAGGACGGTTATATTTGATTGCATTTTCAACCAGATTATAGACTGCCCGGTACAGAAGGATATAGCTGCCTGTAACAGTACAGTCACCTTCTGTCTGAATAAGCCGGATCTGATGCTTTTCTGCAACCGGGTCCAGATCGCAGAAAACTTCTTCTGTGAGTGCTGCAAGGGAAATGGTATCAGAACGCTCTACAGTCTGAAGGCCTGTCATGTCCAGCAGGATTTCCGCAAGGTGGGAAAGCCGTCCGGTCTGTTCCTGAAGCATGGTGAAAAGCCTGTCGTATTCCTGGTGTGTGTGTTCCGGCTTCTTGTAAAAAACTTCCAGATTTGTCTGCATTACAGCTAAGGGTGTGCGAAGCTCATGTGCTGCACTTGCCACAAACTGCTTCTGTGCAGAGAATGCATTGTCCAAGCGGGCAAGCATGTCATTAAAGGATCTGGTCAGACGTGAGATCTCATCCTCTGAGAGTGGGACTTCCAGCGGTTCAGATAGATTCTGAGCCTGTACCTGGCTGATCCTGTCGCTGAATCTGCGCAGGGGGGTCAGGGCTCTTCTGGTGACAAACCAGGTACAGATACTGCTGAGAAGAATAATGATACCTGTGGCAATCATGCTCTGGAACAGAAATTTATTTTTGGTATTCTGGATCTGGTTTTCCAGATCAGGGATGAGGATTTTTGGATCTACATTGATAGAGATCGGGTTTGAATTGTCAGGGGTGACCAGAACCACATAGTCGGAAATCCCTTCCAGACCGGTCACAGCAGAACGGCTGATAAAGAAATACATTAGTGCACAGGCTGTGATAACCAGTCCGGAAATCAGCAATGTGAGCCGCCATTGGAGGGAGAGCCTGCGGGGGGAAAGTTTTTCTGAATAAAATTTCATAGATTTAGTCCTCCATAATATAACCTTGTCCGATCTTATTCTGTATAGGATCATATCCAAGGGCAGTTCTCAGTTTTTTTCTCAAGGAAGAAATGTGTACCCGGATGGAATTGCTGAAGCTGTTTACGCTGCCATCCCAGAGATGCTCAATCATTTCCTCAGGGCTGATGATCCGGTTGCGGTGAAGCAGAAAGTATTCCAGAAGTGCGCTTTCTTTCCTGGTGAGAGCCAGTGGTGTACCATCTACACTGGCTTCTCTTGTGCGTGTGTCAAAGGTAATGCGGCTGCATCTCAGGCAGACATCCTCCTGGATAAATTTACGGCGGGTGAGGCTGCGGATGCGGGCTTCCAGTTCCTCGAAATGAAATGGCTTGGTAAGGTAATCGTTGGCTCCCAGATCCAGACCCTCCACCTTATCCTGGATCTGTACTCTTGCGGAGAGTATGAGAACAGGAGTATTGGTATTGAAGGTACGGAACTGACGCAGGATTTCCAGACCGTCAATTCCCGGCAGGTTCAGATCCAGAAGGATCAGGTCGTAATTCTCTGTCATACATAATTCCAGTCCCTCTTCCCCGTCAAAGCAGGTATCTGTTTCGTATCCGTCCATGCGGAGTCCCTCTGCCATGGAACGGCAGAGCTGTTCTTCGTCTTCTATAATTAAAATGTGCATGATAGTCTCCTTTTTGAATTTCCGGTTTCATAGTTTTATAATATCAAAGTCCAAAGTCCAAAAGCCAGAAGATTGTCAGTGTTTGTACGATAAAATTTTTGACTCTGATATATTATCAGTTTTATCATATCACACGAAGTATAAAATTCGTGTAAAAAAAGAAAATGTTTCATATTATAGCAATCCTCTAAAATATCCGATTATAAAGTTATAAAGTTTTTTTACAAGTTTCAAATTCGTCTGTGAGTGGCCACGAAATAAAATTTCGAAAAAAGTTATTTTCTTAACACAGATTTTATTTCTCAGATGCTATAATGTGTGCATATCAATAAAACGATGCCTGTTAACCAACTAAACTGTGAAGCAGTTATTTGGTCAGGAGCAAGTAGAGAAGTGCATGCTTTTATCGGCTTGGCTTAAAGGTAATATAAAAATCATAACAGTAAAAAATGAAGGGAGCTTACTTACAATGAAAAACAGAAGAATGAGATTAATGGCGATTTTTGCAGCAGGTGTATTAAGTGTGACATCTATGGGAGGTATTGTAACTGTACATGCAGGGGAGGCTCTTGCAGTGCCTGCAGATGAAGCAGGTGTAGTCCAGACGGATGGTAAGGATGTTCAGGCAGCAGAAGATGGCAGTGTGGCAGCTTCCGAAGGGCTGATCGCAGGCTCCTTCAAACCCTCAGAGATTGCTCAGCCTGCACAGGATACTTATGAATATCCATTCCTTGGAATGAAATTAGGGATTTCCAAAGACCTGAAAGAGCAGATGGAGAAGAAGAATATTTCCATGTTTACAGATGAGAGATGGGATGACAATGCAGAGGCAGTCACATATGCCACAGCCAGCTGGTGTACCCTGACAGACGAGCAGAAGGATGCAGAGGTGGACAAGATGGGCACCGGATATGACGACTGGCTGAAAAGTCTCAGCAGAGTAGGTGTGATCGGAATGTATGACGAGGAATCCCAGAAAGATCTGGATACGATTACCGGATGCACAGAGCATAAAGAACTGGGCACCAGCAGTGACGGCAAATATAAATATTATCTCAGCACAAACAAGGATGCAGATGCAGACCTGCTAAAGGATGTGGAGGGGATTGAAGTAACACTTACAGAAATGACCCCGTTCCAGATGCTTTCTGCATTTGACCAGCCGCAGGATACTTCTGACAGTACAGATGGAGCTGAAGGAACAAATGTAGGCAAATTTGAAACAACAGGAGTTGACGGAAAAACCTATACACAGGATATCTTCAGCAAATACGATCTGACTATGGTAAATGTTTTTACTACCTGGTGTTCTCCATGTATTAATGAGATTCCTGATCTGGAGAAGCTTTATCAGGAGATGAAGGATAAAGGTGTGGGAGTAGTAGGCGTTACACGGGATACAATAGGCAGTGGTGGAAAACAGGATGAGGAAGCAGTGAAAAAGGCTCAGGTAATTCAGGAGAAAACAAAGGCATCCTATCCATTCCTGATCCCGGATTCCGGAATGATGAACGGACGTCTCAATGGAATCTCCGCTTTCCCGGAAACATTCTTTGTTGACAAAAATGGAAATATTGTAGGCGAGACTTACTCCGGAAGCCACAGCCTGGACGAGTGGAAAGAAATTGTGGAAAAAGAGCTGGCGAATGTAACAGAGGAAAAATAAATGAATAAATTAAAAACCAGCAAAATATGGAACAGTAAATGGCCGGCTGTGATTCTTATGCTTGTGGGAGCCTGCTTTATGGGATATGGAATTTCCCGCGGAGAGCTGGCAGTGGTGTTTACAAAAGCCATTAACATCTGTATGGAATGTGTGGGAATTGGATAAATGAGTAACAAAAAGAACAGCGATAACAAAAGTAATAAGAAACAAAATACAAAAAATATGAAGATTAATGAGTGGCCACGCCACGGAATTCAGGCACTGTGGGCGTTCATTACAAACAGTCATGTTACCGGTTTTGTCACAGGCAAAATTTACACAGGCAAATTGAAAAATGCCTGTGTTCCGGGCCTGAACTGTTATTCCTGTCCAGGTGCTGTTGGTGCCTGTCCTATCGGTTCCCTTCAGGCAGTGATAGGGAGCTGGAATTTCAAGATGGCTTATTATGTGGTAGGATTTCTCATCTTCATCGGGGCTATGGTAGGAAGGCTGATCTGCGGTTTTCTCTGTCCTTTTGGACTGATCCAGGATCTGCTGAATAAGATCCCATTTCCTAAGAAAATCCGTACATTCAAGGGAGATAAACTGCTTCGTAAGCTGAAATATGTGATTTTTGCAGTGTTTGTGATCCTGCTTCCATTGTTCCTTGTGGATATTATGGGACAGGGGGCACCCTATTTCTGCAAACTGATCTGCCCGGCAGGAACACTGGAGGGCGGACTGCCACTGGTGCTTTTGAATAAATCCATGCGCAGTGCACTGGGCTGGCTGTACATATGGAAGAATGTGATCCTTGTCATAACGATCATTCTCTCCATTATGATCTACCGTCCGTTCTGCAAATATATCTGTCCCCTGGGAGCACTTTATTCTGTCTTTAATCCTGTCTCTCTGTATAAATACAGAGTGGATAAAGATAAGTGTATAAAATGCGGAAAATGTGCAAAAGCATGCCAGATGATCGTAGACCCTGTGGAAAACTCCAACAGTCCGGAATGTATCCGCTGTGGAAGATGCCGCAAAGCCTGTCCGACAAATGCAATCCAGTGTGGAATCAAGAGAAAACCACAATCATGAAGAAAATAAAATGATATCAGAGGCATGTATAGAACTGTCATCAGTCAAAATTATTCGGGTTCAGCCATGAGACTATGAATAAAAAGATTGATAATAACAGATATGGAAAAGGGACACCTGACAGATTATAAAAGTAGTCTGTCAGGTGTTTTTGTATATTTTTGGTTACTGTTCACATGCCACTATCCCGCGAGGTGTTTTGGCATGTGAATGCCAAAATCCCGAGACATACCGCGCGAATTTATGCGAATAGCATAAATTCTGTGCATCGCGAAGCGTGTTACTGGGCACGGAGTGAACAGTAACTATTTTTGTTGGAAAATGTATAAAAATATCGAAAAATATATAAAAAACTGGTAAAATCATATTGTGAAAATGCAGAACAGAAAATGAGGTGACTGTATGGCAAAGAAGAGAAGAAAACCGAAGATGGAATTCCGCTATTACCAGATGCCTGCCGGAAGTCCAATTCTGGCTCTTCTGGGGCAGAAGTGGGTTCAGAATTATGGAAATGATGTGGATTATCTTCATTTTCACAATTACCTGGAGATTGGTTTCTGCTATGAAGGGGATGGATTTATGGCGTTTGGTGAGGCTGAAATGCGGTTTTCGGGAAGAGAATTTACGGTGATTCCACCCAATTATGCTCATACGACTAACAGTGATCTGGGTACGGTTAGTAAATGGGAGTATCTTTTCATAGATGTGGAAGGTTTTATGAAAAAATTTCTGAACAATCCGGTAAAGGCTGAAAAAATGATCCAGAGAATATATTCTAAGGCTTTATTTCTGAAAGAGAATGAGTCTCCCTCCATAGCTGAAAAAATTCTTAAGATCATGAATATCATGCGTGAAGGAGAAGAATTTTATATTGAAGAATCCAGTGGAGTTCTTGCGGCATTACTTGTAGAAATTGCCAGACTGAACCGGGCATCACCGGAAGACAGGGTGGAAGAGGAAACAGGAAAACTTACAAATATGATCACCCGCGTACTGGATTTTGTTTCTTATCACTATATGGAAGACATTCGGATTGAGGATCTGGCGAAGATCTGTCACATCAGTGAAACTCATTTCAGAAGAGTATTTACATCGCATATGAAGGTAAGTCCTCTGGAGTATATTAATTCTGTGCGGATTCATACTGCCTGTGAATTTTTGCAGACAACAGATATACCGGTGGCAGATATTGCGCACAAATGTGGTTTCACGACCAATTCAACGTTTAACCGGAACTTCAGACAGATAATGGGAGTGACTCCGGTTGAATGGAGAAAGCGGCCGGAGAATTACGAACAGCAGCTTTTGGATTTCGATATTCATTCAGAGGAAGGATGGTAAAAAGTTATGAACTATAAGATTGTGGAGCAGGTCTCAAGAAAGAAAAAGAGTATGTCCGGAGTCCTGCGTGTGGTAATGATTGTTTTTGCAGTGCTTTTTGTGGTTATGGGAATCACGATTTCCCAGGCATTTATGCTTCCGGGATTTCTGCTTGCAGGGCTGTATTTTGTCTTTGATATATTCAGTCAGAAGGATTATGAATACACGATGGAAAACGGTCAGTTTGAAATAGATGTGATCTATGGCAAGAAGTATCGCAAAACAGCTCATATATTGGAGTTGAGCAGTCTGGAGACAGTGGCACCGCACTGGCATGAAAGTGTTGCAAGGTACAAAAGGAATGGCGGAACGGAGAAACTGAAAAAGTACGATTATACCTCTTATGATGATGATACTCCTTACTACACAATGATTATCCGGGAAGATGGGCACAAGATAAAACTGCTTCTTGATCTTAATGAGGAACTGCTTCATGCGATGAAGACACAATGTCCTGGTAAAGTCTATTTTGCATAAAATGAATTAAAAATTGTAAAATATGTACAAAAATTTAATAAAAAATTTATGAAATAAGAACAAAGGTCATTTTCAAAGACAAAAAAATATAATTTTTTGTCCATGAAAGTGGCTTTTATCATTAAAATGACATGGCAAAAGCGGTGCAAATGAGAAAGTGAACAAAAAACGGATTTTTTGGCATTTCAAATAGTGCAAAATACATAAAATGGTCGAAATTGCACATTATGTGTACGGTTATGCAAACTATACCTGAAAATCGGATGCTATAATTAGCTTACAAGCGATTCGGAAGAAAGAATAAGCTTAATAAAGGAGGACATAAATATGAGAAAAAAATTACTCGCAGTATTAATGACCGGTGCTATGGTAGCATCCTTTGCAGGATCAGCTACAGTTGTTTCAGCGAAATCTGATGATGACAACAAGTTAACCGTATGGGCATGGGATCAGAACTTCAATATCAAATCCATGCAGATCGCAGCAGATCAGTATGCAAAAGATCATGAGGGATTTTCTGTAGATATTATAGAGACATCTTCTGATGACTGCCAGACTAAACTGACAACAGCAGCAAATGCAGGCGATTACAGCACACTTCCTGATATCGTTCTTATGCAGGACAACAGCTATCAGAAATATCTGAAGAGCTATCCGGATGCGTTCACAGATCTGAAAGATATCAACATTAACTGGGATGATTTTGGTAAACTGAAACAGTCCTATTCCATGGTAGATGATACACACTATGGTGTTCCGTTTGATAACGGTGCTGTTATTGCATGCTATCGTACAGATATCCTTGATGAAGCAGGATATACAATTGATGATCTGACAGATATCACATGGTCCAAATTCATGGAAATCGGTAAAGATGTTCATGAAAAAACAGGCAAATATCTTCTTACAAGTGAAGCTACAGGCGGCGATACTCTGATGATGATGATGCAGTCCTGCGGAGCTAACTTCGTAAACGAAGATGGCGAAGCTTACATCGTAGGCAATGAAGTGGCAGAGAAATGTATCAATCTTTATGTAGATCTGGTTAAGAATGACGTTGTTAAACTTGTAAATAACTGGGATGAATATATCGCTACTATTACAGGCGGTGAGGCAGCAGGTATTGTAAATGGTAACTGGATCACAGCTACTCTGATGTCTACAGAAGATCAGAAGGGTCTGTGGCAGATCACAACAATGCCTAAAGTAGATGATGTTGACACAGCCACAAACTATGCAAACAATGGTGGATCTTCCTGGTATGTTACATCCAACTGCCAGAATGTAGAACTTGCAGAAGATTTCCTTGCAAGTACATTTGGTTCCAGCACAGATTTCTATGATGCAATCCTTCCGGAAGCAGGTGCAATCTCCTGTTATCTGCCGGCAGGTGAATCTAAGGTTTACAACGAGCCAAATGAATTCTTTGGTGGACAGCCAATCTTCTCCACAATTGTAGAATACTCTTCTCATATTCCGGAGTTCACAAAAACACCGTATCATTATGAAGCAAGAGAATGCGTCAACACAGCAGTTGTAAATATCGTAAACGGCACATCTGTAGAAGACGCCCTTCAGGAAGCTCAGGATACTCTGGCATTCAAGATGACTGAATAAATTCTGATCGCAGGATCAGATGATGTCAGGATTGCGGGAACAGTGAAACTGTGAAGCAATCTGTAGACAGTGATTAAGTGAATGAAAACAGGTAAGTGCGGGGGACTGCCAGCAGTCCCCCATCTTACTGCAAAGAGTTGGTAATTGTCCGGCAAAATGCCGAACAGTTACAGAGTTTTTTGAAAGGAGGAGTTCACGTGAATTCCAAGAAAAAAGGTATGTCTCTGCTTGGCAAGCAGAGAGCAGCAGGATGGACGTTCCTGGCTCCTGCAACTATCATGATCGCGATCATGAGCTTTTATCCAATGATACGTGCATTTATCATTTCCCTGCAGACCGGAGCCGGAGCAAATATGAGATTTGCAGATCCGATCTTCAGCAACTATAAACGTATTCTGGCAGACAAGGTATTTCAGCAGTCTATTGTAAATACATTCCTGTATCTGATCATTCAGGTGCCGATCATGCTGATACTGGCAATTCTTCTGGCACAGCTTCTGAATAACAAAGATTTGAAATTTAAGGGATTCTTCCGTACCTGTGTATTTCTGCCATGTGCAACATTATTCTGATCAAACTTGGAATCTTATCTACCGGCTATAACTTCCTGGGAAATTCCGCCAGTGCCAAGATTGTAATTATCCTTGCGCTGATCTGGAGATGGACCGGATATAACATGGTATTCTATCTGGCAGGACTTCAGAATATTGAATATTCTGTATATGAAGCAGCCAAGATTGATGGCGCCAATGGCTGGAAGACTTTCTGGAAGATTACTGTTCCGCTTCTGAAACCGACAATTATCATGACATTCATCATGTCAATTAATGGTACACTGCAGTTGTTCGATGAGTCTGTCAACCTGACAAAGGGTGGACCGGCAAACTCAACAATCACAATGTCCCACTATATTTACAATACATGTTTTATTAACGTACCAAACTTTGGATATGCAGCAGCAATGTCATTTATCATATTCATTATGGTAGCTGTACTTGCATTTATTAATTTGAAAGTAGGTGATACACGTGACTAAGAAAAACAAATCAGCCATTCAGAGAAGATTGATCCCAACCTATATTTTTCTGATCATCGTGTCATTTATTTCAGTATTCCCGTTATACTGGATGATTTCAGCTGCAACTAATACATCCACAGATGTATCACGTGGACGAATTATTCCGGGAAGCTATTTTATGGAAAACTTCCGTAATCTTACATCCCAGCAGCCACTGTGGAGAGCACTTGGAAACTCTTTCTTTTATGCAATCCTTACTACAGTGATCTGTCTTCTGGTCTGCTCTATCGCAGGTTACGGATTTGAAGTTTACCATGATAAGTGGAAAGACAGAGTATTTTCAATCCTGCTTCTGGCTATGATGGTTCCGCAGGTTGCTACTATGGTTCCGTTATTCAAAATGTTCTCCAAGGCAGGACTTTTGAATACAGCAGTAGGTTTTATCCTTCCGATTATTTCCACACCGTTTATGATCATGATGTTCCGTCAGAATGCCAGATCATTCCCGGTTGATATTATTGAAGCTGCACGTATTGACGGACTCAGCGAAGTAAGGATTTTCTTCCAGATGTTCATTCCTACAATGAAATCTACATATGCGGCAGCTGCTGTTATTACCTTTATGAATGCATGGAACTCTTATCTGTGGCCAAAGGTAATCATGACAGACAACAAGGCGATGACTATGCCAATGCTGATCGCCAACCTGATCACAGGTTATGTGACAGATTATGGTATGCTGATGTGCGGTGTATTGTTCTGTTCTATTCCTACAATGATCGTATTCTTTGTATTACAGAAACAGTTTGCAGAAGGTATTACCGGAGCAGTCAAATAAAAAACCTGAGAAAGAGAACACCCGGCAGATTACGAAAAGTAATTTTGCCGGGTGTTTTTGCCTGTTTATAAATAAATACATTCAAATTTGAGTAGGCATAATGAAAAAAGTACGGTAAAATAGATAGAGTACAGAAAGTACTTTTCCAGAATAAAACAAGAAGGGGGAAGGCCATGTCCGAAATAAAGAATAAGAAAAAGAAATCAAGTATTATTCAGATCAGTATCGGTGTTCTGGCGGTTATTCTGGCTATCCTTATTATCATAATGATGGGAATTGTCTCAGATATTCAGGGAACGGCCCGTATTGTAAATTATACCGGTTTAGTCAGGGGAGAGACACAGAGACTCATAAAACTGGAGCTTTCCACGCAGCAGGAAAATGAGATGATCCATGAGATAAGAACTTTTATTGACGGTTTGCGAAATGGAAATGATGAATTAAATCTTGTACGTCTCAATGATGTTGATTTTCAGAATAAAATGCAGGAACTGGATGATAAATTCTCTGACCTGTATAAGAAAATTTATCTTGTGAGGTTCAAAGGAGCCAGAAACACAGATATTATTCCGGAAAGTGAGGAGTTTTTTGTGATCTGCGATGAAGCAACAGGCCTGGCTGAAAAATATTCGCAGAAAAAAGCCACATCCTTATCATTGCTTGAAAAATATATCACAGCAGATATTGTTGTGCTGATGCTGTTGATCGGATATGAATTCATCAAAGCAATACAATATGCTGCAATGAACCGTCTGCTGCAGCGAAAGGTATATCTGGATGATGCGACAGGGCTTCCGAACAAAAATAAATGTGAAGAATTACTGAGTGAGGAAGAACCGGATGCAGATACCGGTGTCTGCAGTTTTGATCTTAATAATCTCCGGCGTATTAATGACAGCAGAGGTCATGAAGCCGGTGATGCTTATATCCGTAGATTTGCCATCTGCCTGCGGGCTTCCATGCCGGCAGAGCAGTTTGTGGGAAGAGCAGGTGGAGATGAGTTTCTTGCAGTTACCCATGGACTGGACAGGGAACAGATGACACAGTGCCTTGAAAAGGTGCGCAGAGATATGAGAGAGGAATCCAAAGTGTATCCGGATACTCCCCTGAGCTATGCAGCAGGCTTTACACTGGCCAGCGATTTTCCCGGAAGTACAATGAGAGAACTGTTTAACTGCGCAGACAAAAACATGTATATCAATAAGAATCATGTAAAAAGGGAAGAAGCTGCTGCAGAAAAGCATCAGGGATATCAGCTGTTAAAGCTGCTTAATCAGCATGGCAGTAATTTCTCGGATTGTCTGTACTGTGATGCCAGGATGGATACTTATCGGGCAATCCGTTCCAGTGAAAATTTTTTCCTGGCCTCTGATGGTGCATATTCCGGTGCTGTGGAACAGATCATAGAGGAACAGATTGAAAAGTCCTGTCAGGCAGATATCCGTGAAGGACTGCAGATTTCGGAGCTTCAAAAGAAGATGCATACGAAGGAAGATGTGCTGGAATATGAGTATAATATCGGAAAACAGGGGGCATATAACCGCTTTACACTGATTCCGGTGGACTGGGATGAGGACAAAAAGCTGCATCATTTTCTTCTGGCATTTGAAACCATCCGAAAGACTTCTGAAGGTCAGACAGGTGCAAAAGAGCAGCTTCAGCTCTATTATGAACAACTGAAACAGTCAATCCTGGAAAATGACAGCTATGTGGATGCACTTCTGGAATTGTCAGATGTGATCTATACAGTAAATCTGACAAAGGATGCTCTGGAAAGAAGGATCGTACTGAATGGAAAAGAACAGAAGAGCCGGGAACTTTTTATGGACTACCCGCTTCCATGTTCTTATCGGGATTATTGTTGGGAATATGAGAAAAAAATCACCCAGGAAACAATTGCCGGTTACTGCATGACAGATAACTGTGAAAAACTTCGTAAGAGGTTTGAGAACGGAGAAACAAATATGTCTGTGGAATATTGTGCCCGCGAAGATGATGGAAGTATCCGCTGGGTACAGAAAACAGTTCTTATGACCAGGATGGTGGTGTTTGATACAGAAATCCTTGCGGAGGTGCCTATGATTTATGCGATCATTCTGCTTCAGGATACCACACAGAGACATGAACGGGATGAGCAGGAACAGGCGCGCCTTCAGGCCGCATTCAATGAGATGCGTGCCGAGAGCAGGGCGAAAACGAATTTCCTCAGTCGTATGAGCCATGATATCAGGACACCTCTGAATGGTATTATTGGTCTGTTAAAGATTGACGAGACTCATTTTGAGGATAAAGGACTGATACGGGAAAATCATAAAAAGATGAAGATAGCAGCGGATTACCTGCTCTCCCTTATCAATGATGTTCTGCAGATGAGCAAAATAGAGGAAGGTCATATTGTTCTGACACATGAATACATCTGCCTCAAAGATCTGATCTATGAGATTGAGAGCATTATCACGCACAAGGCATCAGATGGGGATATTCAGTGGATTTATGAGAAAAATAAGGAGGATATTCCTTATCCGTATGTCTATGGAAGCTCACTGCATCTTCGTCAGATTTTTCTGAATATCTATGGAAACTGTATTAAGTATAACCGGCCGGGAGGAAAGATTACTACGGTAATGGAGGCAGCAGATGTACATGATGGAATCTGTACATACAGATGGACGATTTCTGATACAGGTATAGGGATGAGTCCGGAGTTCCTGAGCCGCATTTTTGATCCGTTTTCACAGGAAAAAACAGATGCCCGGAGTGTTTATCAGGGAACCGGTCTGGGAATGGCGATCACTAAAGGCTTGATTGAGCAGATGAATGGAAGTATTGAAGTGACAAGTCAGGTGGGAGTTGGGTCTGTGTTTGTCATTACTATTCCTTTTGAGATTGCGCGGGAACAGAAAAAGGATAAGGAAATTGCTGAGAAATATGATATTCGTGGATTGCATCTGCTGGCAGCCGAGGATAATGAGCTTAATGCGGAAATCATAGAAATGTTGCTGACAGATGACGGTGCGAAGGTTACAGTTGCAAAAAACGGCAGACAGGCGGTGGAGTATTTCGAAAGTAATCCTCCGGGAACCTTTGATGCCATATTGATGGATGTCATGATGCCTGTTATGGATGGTATTGCAGCAACAAAAGCCATACGTGCCATGGACAGGGCAGATGCAAAAACAATTCCGATCATTGCAATGACTGCAAATGCATTTGAGGAAGATGCAAAAAGATGTCTCGCAGCCGGCATGACCGCACATCTGGCAAAACCATTTCAGATAGAAGATGTGGAAAAAGCCATTGTGGAGTGCTGTGGAAAGTAATGTCATCTGCAAAATATGTTGCTATCAGTAAATTATCAGAATCAGAGTTCAAAGTCTGGATGACGAAAATATGAGTAGAGAAAGGCGTGAGTCATAGAAATATGGCTTGCGTCTTTTTCTTTGCCTGAAAGGAAGTGATAAGTTTGAACAAGAAGTTTTTGAAGCATTATATGGAAACCAATCCAGAAGGGACAGCACAGACCTATATCTTTCTGGTGGACAATCAGGATATCGCACTGAACATTGTGATGTCAGGTTATCAGGCACTTTGTCTGGTGCAGGAAGATGACGGATATTATTTCAGTGCAGATTCTTTTATAGAGGAAATGAGATCTATTCAGTTTACTGGAAGCTGTCAGAGTGCCTATCATTATGTGACTGCCTGTACGGTGAAGTGGATGAATGATAAGTTACAGACATTTTTCAAAGACGCTGGTCTTGATGGAAAAGCAGGCTGGCAGTTGTTCAAAGAGAAAGAGTATCTTGGCAAACTGGATAATCAGAAAGAAGTTGAGAAATTACTGGAACAGTATATTCTTCGGTTTGAGCGAAATCCAAAAGAAGAACCGGAACTGAGCCGTTTTCACTTATTTGATGCAAAAGGGAATGTGAAAGGTGTCCGGGATATGGAGATTGTAGATTACCTGGTGGAGAATGTTCAGTTTTTTGTGGTGGGAATCACACCGTATTATTATGAGCATGGTGTTTTCCTGGAAGACCATGATGGGGTAAGAATGAAATACCGTATCCAGAAGCTGATCTATCGTGACCAGGTACAGAGTGGAGTGATCAAAAGAATCTATAATCTGCTGATCACACAGCCAAAAGTTCACCGAGAGGCATATGAACTAAATAAACAACCTGTGAGGTGGATCAACTTCAAAAATGGATATTATGATCCGGTTACGGGTGAAATGTTGGAACACAATCCAGATTATCTGACAATCAATCAGATTCCATTTCCCTATTATCCAGAGGATTGTGAGCAGGTGTTACAAGGTGGAGAAAATATCAAAAAGTATCTTGCATCGTCTCTTCCAAATAAAGAAGAACAGCAGACATTCTGGGAGTATTTTGGATACTGCATGACACAGGATACGCAGTTTCAGAAATTCCTTACACTGAAAGGAAATGGTGGAACTGGAAAGTCGGTGGCAGTATCGCTGATCCAGCATGTAGTTGGAATCACCAATATGTCCAGCATTTCTTTACAGGATTTAAATAAACGATTCTATGCGACTGGAATGTACGGAAAGCTGTTAAATGCCTGTGCGGATATTCCATGTAAAGCAATGGAGAACACAGATGTATTAAAGAAAGCAGTCGGTGAAGATACACTGATCTATGAGAAAAAGGGGCAGGATGCAATCCATTTTCACTCTTATGCAAAGCTGCTTTTTTCTACCAATGAAATGCCGCAGAATCTTGAGGATAAGTCGGATGCTTTTTATCGCAGACTACTGATTCTTGATATGAACCGGGTAGTAAAAAGTGGTGAAAAAGATCTGCACTTAAAGGAAAAGGTACAGGCAGAATCCGATTATGCAATTCATATGGCGATGATTGCATTGAAAAATCTGTACGAACAGGGAAAGTTCACGGAGAGCGAACACAGCAAAGAATGTGTAAGAGAAGTGCAACGGACGTCAGATAGTATCTGTGCTTTTATTGATGAGTCATTGGTGCGTGCCAAAGGGAAACGTCTGAAACGAAGTGAAGTGTTCCATATGTATGAGGAATACTGCAAAGAGAATGGCAGACAGGGGCATGGTAAATCCAACTTTTTCAGGAATATGACAGATAAAGGTTTCCTTCTGAAGCAGTACAATGGTGAGTTCTATTATCAGGATATTGCAGTTAAGGAAGAAGATTTTTGTCCTGTAGATCCAGAAGAAAGAATACCTTTTGAAGAAACAGATATAGATTATAAACAGTTACAATTAAATATGAATCAGGGAATTAAGGGCATTTAGGGCAAAATAAGCAAAAAGAAATGTTACCGGAGCAGGAGAAATAACAAAGATAGCTGCCAGAGTACATAAAATTTTACTTTTTTACACTGACTGCCCTTTTTTATGTATCAACATTTTAGCTGATACAAATATAAGTTTTCCCGAATTTGGGAGAAAGTCAAAAATAAACATTAAGAAAGTATAACGGCATTCCGATATAACATCATGAGAAGCCTGTTCTATTATCTGAACCGGAGAAGCCAGAAGAAAAGCTATAATTGGGTAGAATTTCTAAATATGCTGGATAACAGCTATCCACTGGTAAGACCCCGGATATATGTCAATATATACGAATGACAATGTGAACGATTCGTTTCGCAAAGAGCCGGATGCGGGAAAGCCGCACGTCCGGAGTTCTGTGAGGGGTGTACGACCGTAAGGGGTGCACCTACTCGACCTATGAATTCATCAGAGGAATGAATATTAGAAAACCGGAACGAATATGCGGGGAGGCCGTATGTTCGTTCCGGTTTTTATGTTACAGAAAATTACTGTGTTATGCCAACGGCAGAGAAATCTGAAAAGTAGAACCACCGCCCGGGGTATCCAGTACAGAGATTGTTCCTTTATGAAGTGAAATGATCTCATACGCAATACACAGTCCCAGACCAAAATGCTGCCTGTTATTTCTGGCAGAATCTGCCCGGTAAAAACGCCGGAAAACAGAAGTCTTGGCAGAATCCGGAATACCGGGTCCGTTGTCTTTGACGCGGATAAGAAAGTGCGTTTCGGTCTGTGAAAGGGAAAGAATAATTTTCCCGTTTTCGGGGACATAACTGATGGCATTGTCAAGAAGGATTCCAAGCACCTGACTGATCCTTTCCGGGTCACAGGGACAGGGAGGGATTTCCTCTTCCGGAAGTTCAATGAAAAATTTCATATGGTGGTCCTGCATCAGGGGTTCATACTTTTCGTAGGTATCCAGAAGTAAAGTATCCAGTTCACAGGAAACCGGATGCATTTTCCAGGAATGGTTATCTGCATTTGACAGAGAGAGCATATCATTTATCAGGAGGGACATTCGTGTCCCTTCTTTTTCTATGACTGAAAGAAAATGTCCCTGCTCTTTCGGATCTGCCTTTTTCATGGCAGAGATTCCGGACAGGATTACTGCCAGAGGGGAGCGAAGCTCATGGGAGGCAGCAGCGATAAATTCGGTCTGTTCCTGCCTGCTTTTTTCCAGGGGAGTGATCATTCTTCCGGTAAAGAACCAGGAACAGATACTCAGAGCCAGAATTGCCAGAAAAGCTGCGCCGGAGAATGCAAGTCTCTGTAACAGAATCTTGTGTTTTACAGAATCCAGGGAATACAGGATGATCATACTGACGGTTCCGTGGCTCTTGGGGATCAGAGCAGTGGAAACATAGAAATCTTTCATCTGAAAAAAGATCCGTTTTGTCAGTTTACTGACCGCACCGGGATTGGAAAAATCAAGTGCATAGGAAGCAGCAGAGATTTCTTCTGCCTTCCGGAAAATCGTTTCATCCAGAGAATCCGTCTGTAGTTTTTTCAGATAAAGAGAATTTCCGTTGTCTCTGATATCCATGGAAATATCATAATTTTTTTCTGCCTGCAAAATCCAGTCACTGCTGATGATACTCTGCGTTTCCAGATGAGAGATACAGGAGATGGCGTTGTTCTGAAAGGTATTCCACGCATTCTGGCGTGTGCTGTTTTCTGCGATGAAATTACAGGCAGTTGTCATAATAAAAATGACGATGCCGATGATCAGAGCAGAGAAAAAAGTCATTTGAATATGAAGTCTGCGAAACATGAAATATTTACTCCTTTATGAGATTGTATGGTAATTGTATCATGAAAACCTGTAAATAATCTCTAAAAAAATTCCTGTAACCGAGTATAGAGACAATTTAGAGAAAACTCATGTATAATGAAAGATCAGGAGGATGAAAACAGATGAAAATTTTACTGATAGAGGATGACAGGGAACTGGCAGAGAGCATGAGATTTCAGCTCGAAAAAGAAGGCTATGAGACAGATATCTGCGATGACGGAGAAGAAGGGCTTTATTATATGAAAGAACGAAGCCATGATCTGGTGATTCTGGACCGGATGCTCCCGTCCATGGATGGCATCACTGTTTTGCAGGAAGCCAGAAAGAATCATGTTTCCACACCGGTGATCATGCTGACTGCACTGGGAGAATTACAGGATAAACTGACCGGACTGAAAGGCGGCGCAGATGACTATATGGTGAAGCCGTTTGCCTTCGAAGAACTTCTGGCAAGAATACAGTGTATGGTTCGAAGACCCGGAAGATGGGAGAACACGGCAGTATTATCGCTCGGAGATCTTATTTTTGATCCCGAAAGCGGCAGACTGGAAGGAAACGGAAAGGAATGTACCCTTTCCAAACGGGAAGGAGCACTTCTGGAGCTGATGCTTCGAAACGCCGGTCAGACACTTCCGAGAGAGGTAATCCTCAACCGTGTCTGGGGAGCAGACAGTGAGGTGGAGGATGGAAATCTGGATAATTATATTCATTTTCTGAGGCGAAGATTAAAAAGTGTCAGAAGTACACTGAACCTGAAAACCGTCCGGGGAATTGGATATCGGCTGGAAAATTAGAGAAAGTTTAGAGATTTGCCTGTTACAATCCATTTATCCTGAGAGGGACAGAAAGAAAATAAAAACATGGAGGTATATCCTGATATGAGAAAAATAAAAAGATGGAAACAGGGAATCGCCGTTGCCGGAGTGATCGCACTTACCGGCAGCCTGTTTGCCGGATGTGGCGGTGCAGATGGAAAAAATTCCGGAAGCAAAGGAAAAACAGGAAGCAGCAATCAGGCAGGAAATGCAGATACAGCAGATCTTGTGAATGTAAATACTGACAATTCAGATGGTAAAAAAACAAAAGATGAGAGCACAAAAGCAATGGGACGTTTTCTGGAAAATGATCTTACAGTACCTGAAAATAGCAAGTTTCTGGGAGATGTCAAAGTACTCGACTCAGGTGCATTGCGCATGGTTTATTACAGTACAGCAGATAACTGTTATTATGCAGCAGATTCTGCAGATAATGGAGAAACCTGGACGAATGGAAAAAGTCTGGAAGAACTGTTGGGGCTTAAGGAGAATCTGGGAGAATATATCAGCGTTGTCTCTGCAGCAGCGGATGGAAGTATATTTGTCGGGGCAGATCTGTCTCCTGACAGGGACAATGAAAATGCACAGACAACAGCCGACAATGGGGAAGAGGATTCTGCGTATGACAACCTGAAAATGGAATTTTTCTATCTTTCCCCTGATGGAAATGTACAGAAAGTTGATACCGGAGATACGATTCAGTCTTTCTATACATTTCAGGCATGTTTCACAGAGAATGGGACAGTTCTTATCGTAGATCCCGGCAATGGCGTAGCAGAGATCAATCCTTCAGATGGAAGTCTGGTGAGAAGATATGAGGAAGGAATCCGTGTTGATTTTATCGGAACAGCAGGAAAAATGTTGTTTACCATTCAGGATCAGACTCTTCACGGATATGATCTGGATACTGGAAAACCACTGGACAATATCAGCGCGCTTACAGAGCAGATCCAGTCTGATGAGCAGGATGTCAACTGGACAACAACCAGCAGTTTTCCGCTTATGTTCTTAAAGGGAGATGAGGATAACAGCCTTT
>OODH01000533.1_pt1 | contig 30335 bp, 26 predicted proteins | sample 1671391 | NCBI WGS metagenome assembly OODH01 (sample SAMN06348152, study PRJEB24527) | human gut metagenome | biome: human gut; feature: ankylosing spondylitis patient; material: feces | host: Homo sapiens | place: China | collected 2015-10 | reverse complement strand
AGCGCGTCGAAATCGCTGGTGGTTTTCTGGTTCTCTTTTGACATCAAAAGAGAACAATTCCACTTAACGTAAAAGCGCTCTGCCCCGCGCCACCGGCGCGCGAACCATTTCTGGTTCTCTTTTGGTGCGCAAAAGAGAACTTGACCCCGCGTAACAGCGCTCTATACCTCTATTATACACCAAATCCCCCTGATTTCTATGACCAATCCCAAAAGCCTCCATTTTCCGCCCGAGCGCCACTTTGCAAGGGCGGGCGAGTGTGTTATACTTTCTATGAATGCGATTCAATCTTCCTGATGGAGGCTTTTTTATGTCCACAAAGCAGCGTCTGCTTTTTATCACCACCGGCGGCACCATCGCCAGCGTCCGCACCCAGCAGGGCCTCAAGCCCGTGCTCACCAGCGAAGAGCTTCTGGCTCATCTGCCTGAGCTGAACGAGCTCTGCTGCCCCGACACGCTGGCCCTGTGCAGCATCGACAGCACCGACCTCGGCCCGGAGCACTGGCTGATGATGGCGAAGGCCGTGCAGGAGAATTATGCCCTTTACGACGGCTTCATCATCTGCCACGGCACCGACACGCTGGCCTACTCGGCGGCGGCGCTGTCCTATCTCATCCAGAACGCCGACAAGCCCGTCATCCTCACCGGCGCACAGCAGCCCATCTCCAACGAGATCACCGACGCGAAGAAAAACCTTCGTGACAGCGTCATCTGCGCCCTCGACCCCGGCAGCCGGGGCGTCATGGTGGTGTTCGGCGGCCATGTCATCGCAGGCACCCGCGCCAAGAAGAACAAGACCATCAGCTACGACGCCTTTGCCTCGGTGAATTTCCCGGCGCTGGCACTGGTACAGGGCGACCGTCTGGTGCGGTATGTGCCTTCGCCCTGGCCCACCGGCCCTGTGGAGTTTGGCCGCTCGCTCAGCCCCCGCGTCTTCCTGCTCAAGCTGACTCCCGGCCTCAGCCCCGATTTGATCCCCGACATTTTCCGCCTCTACGACTGCGTCATCGTGGAGAGCTTCGGTGTAGGCGGCATCCCCCAGCGGCTGATGGACGCCTTCGCCGAGGGCCTCGGCGACTACGATAAGACCCACAAAGTGCTCATCCTCACCACCCAGGTCACTTACGAGGGCAGCGACGTGGGCATCTACGAGGTGGGCAAGCGGGTCAAGAACCGCTTCCGCTTCCTTGAGGCCCACGACATGACCATTGAGGCTGTCGTGACCAAGATCATGTGGCTGCTGGCGCAGGACTGCGACAGCTTCGACCAGCTGCAGCAGCGGTTCTACCGACAGGTCAATTTTGATACATTCTATCACTGAGCACGAAAAAGGACACGGCAGTGCCGTGTCCTTTTTGCATTCTCAAAACACCATCTGCACCAGCAGCACATAGCACAGAGTGCCGCCGGCGATGGAAGCCAGCGTCTGATGCCTCCACTTATGGAGGGCGATGGTCACGCTGATGGCGATGGCCTCCGGGATGCCGTGGCTGCCCGAGGTGAGGCTGACGCCCTTGAGGCAGTAGACGATGAGCATTCCGAAGATGGCGGCGGGCAGCACATGGCCCAGATACTCCACCACCTCAGGCACCTTGCCGCCCCGGGAGCCGAACACCAGAAAGGGCAGAAAGCGGGTGAGCATGGTCGCCGCTGCGCAGACGGCGATGGTCAGGATGAACTGGATCTTGCTCATTTTGCCGCCTCGCTTTCTTTGGCCTCGATGGGGCGGCGGAACAGCAGCAATGCCACCAGGATGCAGACCATCGAGGGGATGAGGAAGCTGCCCGAGCCGAAGATGCGCAGGCAGACCAGCGGGGCGGCAATGCCGATGATGGCGCTGGCGTGCTGTTTTTCCTTTTCCCACTGGTTGAGGAAGATGACCACGAACATAGCCGTCATGACGAAATCGACGCCCTCGGTGCTGAAGGGCAGGACAGAGCCGAGGGCCGCGCCCATGGCCGCGCTGGCGACCCAATAGATCTGGTCCAGCAGGGTGATGAAGAACATGAACCAGCCCTTATCCACGTCCTCGGGCGGCTCTGCCGAACAGGTGATGGAAAAGGTCTCGTCGCTCATGGCGAAGATCATGTAGGCGCTGCGCAGGCCGTAGCCGCGGTAGCGCTGCAGCATGGTCAGGCCGTAGAAAAGATGCCGCGCCTGGATCATCAGCGCCATCAGAAAGGCCGACACCGGCGCAAAGCTGCCCAGAAGCAGCGACGCCAGCACGAATTCCAGCGAGCCGCCGTACACTACCGTACCCATCAGGGGCGGCAGCCAGACCGGCAGGCCCAGCGACTGCACATAGATGCCGTAGCCGAGGCCCAGCACCAAATATCCGGCAAACACCGGCAGCGTCTGAGGCGCTGCGGCCCGGAACGCGCGCCATACCGGCGCACGGCTCAAATTTGTTTCGTTTTGTTCCTGCATTTATTTCAACCCTCCAATACAGTAGTATAACAGGTTTATCTGCATTTGCAAGAACTATTTATAAAGCAAAGAGGGTTCTGTGCGTCCGCACAGAACCCTCTTTGCTTTCTATCTTTTATTTTTTAGTGAGGTCTTTCGTGTAAAGGGCGCGGGTCGCGTTCAGGACAGCGAGGACCATGACGCCGACATCGGCAAAGATGGCCGCCCACATGTTGGCGATACCCAGAGCACCCAGCAGCAGACAGGCCGCCTTGATGGCCAGAGCAAAGACGATGTTCTGGTAGACGATGCTCTTGGTGCGGCGGGCAATGCGCATGGCGAGGGCGATCTTGGCCGGGTCGTCATCCATCAGGACGACGTCGGCGGCCTCAATGGCGGCGTCAGAGCCCAGAGCACCCATGGCGATGCCCACATCCACACGGGAGAGAACAGGGGCGTCGTTGATGCCGTCGCCCACGAAGGCCAGCATCTCTTTGGGGTTCTTGGCGGCCAGGAGCTTCTCGATCCGGTCCACCTTATCGCCGGGCAGCAGGCCGGCGTGGTACTCGTCGATGCCCAGCTCTGCCGAGACAGCCTTTGCCACCGGCTCTGCGTCGCCGGTAAGCATGACGGTCTTGCGGACGCCGGCCTGCTTGAGGCCCTTGATGGCCTGTGCGCTGTGGGGCTTCACCACGTCGGAGATGAGCAGATAGCCCGCATACTTGCCGTCGATGGCCACATGGACGATGGTGCCGGTCTGGGGGACATCGGGGACGGTGAGGCCCAGCTTTGCCATCAGGCGGGCATTACCGGCAGCGACCGGCTTGCCGTCCACCTTGGCGGTGACGCCGTGGCCGCCCAGCTCCTCCACATCGGTGACGCGGGCAGCGTCGATGTCCTTGCCGTAAGCAGCCTTGATGCTCAGGGAGATGGGGTGCTTCGACCAGCTCTCGGCCAGCGCAGCGGCTTCCACAAGGCTGTCTTCGGTACCGCCCTCCACGGGGCAGACCCTGACGACCTTGAAGGTACCCTGGGTCAGGGTGCCGGTCTTATCGAAGACGACGACGCGGGTATCGGCCAGCTCTTCCAGATAGGTCGAGCCCTTGACGAGGATGCCGCAGGCGGAAGCGCCGCCGATGCCGCCGAAGAAGCTCAGCGGGATAGAGATGACCAGAGCGCAGGGGCAGCTGATGACGAGGAAGGTGAGGGCGCGGTAGACCCAGTCGCCGAAGCGGGCGGGCTGGCCCATCAGCAGCAGAACGATGGGGGGAATGAAGGCCAGCGCCAGCGCGCCGTAGCAGACCGCCGGGGTGTAAACGCGGGCAAAGCGGGTGATAAAGTTCTCGGCGCGGGCCTTTTTCATGCTGGAATTTTCCACGAGGTCGAGAATTTTAGAGACGGTGGATTCGCCGAACTCCTTGGTGGTCCTGACCTTGAGCAGGCCGCTCATGCTGACACAGCCGCTGATGACCTCATCGCCGGACCGGACATCCCGGGGCAGGCTCTCGCCGGTGAGGGCGGCGGTGTTGAGGGTGGAAGCGCCCTCGACGATGACGCCGTCGATCGGCACACGCTCACCGGGCTGGACCACGATGATGGTGCCGATCTCGACCTCATCGGGGTCCACCTGCTCCAGCTTTCCGTCCTCGCCCTCGATGTTGGCGTAGTCGGGCCGGATGTCCATCAGGGCCGAGATGCTGCGGCGGCTCTTGCCGACGGCAACGCCCTGGAACAGCTCGCCGATCTGGTAGAAGATGATAACGGCACAGCCCTCGACGTAATCGCCCAGCGCAAAGGCACCCACGGTGGCGACGGCCATCAGGAAGCATTCATCAAAGGGCTGACGGTTCTTGATGCCCAAAAGGGCCTTGCGGAGCACATCCCAGCCCACCACGAGGTAGGGGATGCAGTAGAGCAGCAGCTCCACCGACGTGGGCAGAGGCGGCAGCAGCTTGAGCACCAGCACCAGCGCCAGAGCGGCGATGATGCGGTACAGCATTTTCTTTTGTTTTTTCGTCACGGGTACCAGCCTCCTTTTGGGGCAGTTTTCTCAGATTCAACAGGTTTTCCCCACAAGGGGCTTGTTTTCCACGCTTTCCCCCAGCTTTTCCACGAGGTTTTCCCGCAAAAAGCCGCAAATGCGCGTTCATTTTTCTATTTTTGCATCCAATATGTTGAAAACGCCGTGGAAATTGTTGAAAGCCGATTTATTTTTCCACATTTTCCACGCGCATCCCGGCAGTGTAAGTCGAAACTCAGATGCCAAAGATCTCGCAGTCGTCCTCGACCTTCTTGCAGGCGGAGAGGACGTTCTGCATGGTAGTCTTGACGTCCGCGCCCTCATCGAACTCGACGTTCATCTTCTGGGTCATAAAGCTGACGGTAGCCTTTGCGACGCCGGCGACCGTGTTGGCGGCATCCTCCATCTTCTGGGCGCAGTTTGCGCAGTCAACTTCGATCTTGTAGCTCTTTTTCATAATAAGTACCAACCTTTCTTTCTATATCCCCGCTCCGCCGCAGGGTGCGGCAGAGCTTGCAGCGTTTTCGGAGCATCACTCTTCGATGTGGTCCATGCCCATGGAGAGGATGCTGCGCACATGGTCATCGTCCAGTGCATAGTAAATGGTCTTGCCGTCGCGGCGGAAGCGGACGAGCTTTGAGTCCTTGAGCACCCGCAGCTGATGGCTCACCGCCGACTGGCTGAGCTGGACGGCATTTGCAATGTCCTGCACACACAGCTCATCGTCGTGGAGGGCGTAGAGGATCTTGATGCGGGTGGAATCGCCGAACACCCGGAACAAATCGGCCAGCTCGTAGAGCACCTCATCGTCCGGCAGCTCCGGCGGGGCCTTGGGCAGCTTCTGTTCTGGGGCAAGAGCATTCTCAGCCATCGTCGTCATCCTTTCGCTTCAATATATGAACATCTGTTCATGTGTTCATGATAACACGCTGTATGGCTCCTGTCAAGGGGATTTGCTCAAAAAAACAGCATTCTCTTAAAATTGATAAAATAGACCTCAAAACGCAAGAAATTTGCAGATTTATTTTGCAGGAAGGGTGCAATTTGGGGCAAAAGAAAAAGGCAGTCCTGACCGAACTGCCTTTTTCCAAAGCACTGCATTCATGTCCGCTTCTTCTTTTTATCGTCCGCCGCCCACGGCAGATACATGAGGAACAGCGCCAGCGCGGCGGCAGGCAGGAAGCCCAGGATATAATATTTTTCGCCCAGCAGGGCCGTGAAGGTGCTGGTGATGATGTTCCCGTAGGGATTATTGAGGAAATAGAAGTTGGTGTTAAGGGACTGATTCAGAAAGTAGATGGGCAGGGCAGAGCCGAACAGGAACGCCAGCACCTGCGGCACCCGCCGGGGACTGGGACGGTAGCCGCCCGCCACCAGCAGGACTGGATAGAGTACCAGCAGGGCATGGATACTGACGGAGTGCAGATTGATGAGCGTCCACCAAGAGGGGACATCCAGCCAGCTGGGGCAGAGCAGTGCCAGCATTGCACCCGGGATACAGAGGGCATACAGCTCCTCTTTGCACCAGTTTCTGTCCGTGATCGTGTTGTACAGACAGACGAAGACGTTGATATTGCACAGGTGCAGGGGCAGATAGCTCCAATTCCACTGGCCGGTCAGGGCCATCCCCAGCAGAAGGGCAGCTTCGTCCAGCAGGAGCAAAACGGTGACTCCGACTAAAATGCGCCGCCGGGTGCGGGCAGAACTGCGGCGATACCACAGGGCCGCCCCCACGATAAAGGCAAGCGAAATGGCCAGTTCCATGAGGTGGACCGTGCCATACAGCGGGTAGCATCGGTAATCGGCCCCGTATTCGGCGTGGGTGATGTCGTAGGATTTCCAGAAATCGTTCATCTTCTTTCCCTCCTTGTCCAGCTTATGATACCGCGTTTGGCCTCAGACGGAAAGAGTTTTGAAGGAAAATCCAGAAAACAGGTGCAATAGTGTGAGTTTTGTGGTATCCTTACAAACGTGAAATTATCTGCCGCAAACCGCGGCAGCACAATGATCTGAGAAAGAGGGAATTTTTATATGTTAGAAACCGGAATCCGCGGCAAGCAGAGCGTCGCCGTGACCCCCAAGAACACCGCCAAGACCATGGGCAGTGGCACGCTGAATGTCTTCGCCACCCCCGCACTGGTGGCGCTGGCCGAAAAGACCTGCTGGATGAGCGTCGCCGACGCTCTGGACGAGGGCTGCGGCTCTGTGGGTACCAAGCTGGAGCTGGAGCACACCGCACCCACCCCCGTGGGCATGACCGTCACCTGCGAGAGCGAGCTGACCGCTGTGGAGGGCCGCAAGCTGGTGTTCAAAGTCTCCCTGTACGACGAGAAAGGCCCTGTGGGCGGCGGCGTCCACGAGCGCTTTGTGGTCAACGACGCAAAGTTTGCCGCCAAGGCCGAGAGCAAGAAGGGCTAAGACTCTTTTTTCTCGGCAAGCTCGATGGGCGGCGGGTCGGCAGCCAGCAGCTGCTGCTCGGCCCGGGCCTGAGCTTCCTGCAAAAGCCGTGCCGCCTGTTCGCTGGCACGGAACAGCTCTAAATACATCGCTTTATAGTCCGGCGCAGCCAACACCCCCTTCCGTGTCCCATCACGTTAGAAGCTGTTTTTGTAAACAGGGTACATCGAACGACGAGAATTTTTGATCGCAGACAAGGCGATTTTCCGCAGCAATCCTGAGCGGATTGCAAGGGAAAGCAACGCAGTATGCGGGCAAAAAGGCCGTTCGGGCGGTGTGCAATGCTTATGAAAACGGCTTCTAAAGGGTTAGTCTGCCCGGCAGGCTGCAAAAAAATCACCTGAGGAGTTTATCATGAAAAAAACCAATCTCTCGTGGGTGGGTGCTCTGTTGGTATTTGCCCTGCTGCTGTGGTGTACCGCCGCAACGCCCGGCAAAATCGACGACCCTTCCACCTACACCTGCGCCGTGTACAGCTCGGCGCTGTCCCTGCTGCCCCCTGTGGTGGCCATCGTGCTGGCCCTGAACACCAAAGAGGTCTACACCTCGCTGCTGGTGGGCATCGCCACCGGCGCCCTGCTCTACGCCAACGGCAATCTTGAGCTGGCGCTGACCACCCTCTTCTTCAACGAAGACGGCGGCATGGTGTCCAAGCTGTCCGATTCCAGCAACGTGGGCATCCTCGTCTTTCTGGTGATGCTGGGCATTCTGGTGGCCCTGATGAACAAGGCCGGCGGCAGCGCCGCCTTTGGCCGCTGGGCCTCCACCCACATCCACACCCGGGCGGGCGCGCAGTTCGCCACCCTGCTGCTGGGCATCCTCATCTTTGTGGACGACTACTTCAACTGCCTGACCGTCGGCTCCGTCATGCGCCCGGTCACTGACCGGCAGAAGGTCTCCCGCGCAAAGCTGGCCTACCTCATCGACGCCACCGCAGCACCCATCTGCATCATCGCGCCGGTGTCCAGCTGGGCCGCCGCCGTCACGTCCTCTGTGCCGGAAGGCTCGGGCATCAACGGCTTTACCATGTTCCTGCGCACCATCCCTTATAACTACTACGCCATCCTCACCATGGTGATGAGCCTCTTCCTCATCTTCAGCGGCCTCGACTACGGCCCTATGAAGAAGCACGAGGATAACGCCCTGCTGGGCGACCTCTTCACCACCGAAGACCGCCCCTACGGCGACGATGTGGACGACAGCAGCGATACCCGCGGCCATGTGGTAGACCTCATCGCGCCGGTGCTGGTGCTCATCGCGGCCTGCATCTTCGGCATGGTGTACACCGGCGGCTTCTTCGAGGGTGTGGACTTCATCACCGCCTTCGCAAATTGCAGCGCCTCTGTGGGCCTCGTGATGGGCAGCGCCATCGCCCTGATGTTCACCTTCGTGTTTTACCGGGTGCGGGGCGTCATGACCTTTCAGGACTTCGCCGCCTGCATCCCCGAGGGCTTCAAGGCCATGGTCAGCCCCATGCTCATTCTGACGCTGGCATGGACGCTTTCCGGCATGACCGGCCTGCTGGGCGCAAAATACTACGTCGCAAGCCTGCTCAGCGGCTCTGCGGCGGCTCTGCAGTACCTGCTGCCCATCATCATCTTTGTGGTGGCGGTCTTCCTCGCCTTTGCCACCGGCACGTCCTGGGGTACCTTCTCGATCCTGGTCCCCATCGTCTGCCATGCGTTCCCGGATGGTGAGATGCTGGTGGTCTCCATCGCCGCCTGCCTGTCCGGCGCGGTCTGCGGCGACCACTGCTCGCCCATCTCCGACACCACCATCATGGCCTCTGCCGGCGCGCATTGCAGCCACGTGAACCATGTCTCCACCCAGCTGCCCTACGCCATGACCGCCGCCGCCATCTCGGCGGGCTGCTATCTGCTCTGCGGCGCAGCACAGGCTGTCCTCGGCGATGCCGCCAACACCCTGACCTCCTTCGTGCTGCTGGCCTGTGCCATCGCCATCGAACTCGTCGTGCTCAGCATCGTCAGGGCGCGGATGGGCCATACTGGGAAGGAAGAGGTCACAAAATCTTAACGGAATCGTAGATTTTTGTCTTCCCCTCCGGCGCAAATCATGGTATACTTATCAAAAGAGTAAATTTTTTGAGCTATTTGCTCACTGGAGGAAAACCCCATGCTGGAAGAAGTCTTTCAGGACGTCTATACAAAATTCAAGCTGCATTTTTATCAGAATGTATTTCAGCGCTTTGCCACCCGCGAAGCCACGCTGACCACGGTGGAGTCCTTCTGCATGGAGGGCATCATGGCGATGGGGGAGCCCACCATTGCAGAGTTTTCCCGCATGATGGGCATCTCCACCCCCAACGCGGCCTATAAAATCGGCAGCCTCGTCAAAAAGGGCTATGTGGAAAAAATTCAGTCCACCACCGACCGCCGCGAATACTTCCTGCGCCCCACCCAGAAATACATCGATTACTATAGCATCAGCTATTCTTACCTGCACACGGTCATCGAGCGTGTGCGCAAGCGCTTCCCGGCTGAGGACTGCGACAAGATGGAGCAGATGCTCTCGGTCATCAGCACCGAGCTGATGCCGGAGCTGGATATGCTGGCCAAGTGCCGCCACCCCGAAGCTCCTAAATCGGAAGAATAAAATACAGCACAACGAAAGCCCCCGGCAGCGCCGGGGGCTTTCTCCTTATCCTATAAAAGCGAAGCGCGGCCGCCCCGACGGAACGGGACAGCCGCAGCTTCATGGGAATGTAAAAGACAGAGCTTGTCTGGATGTTGGGGTTATGCGTTCTCCTTCGCGGCGTTTGCAGCAGCACGCTTGTTGATCTTGCTCTGGTTGTAGACAGAGTAGACGATGACCAGGATAGCGACCGTTGCAAAGACCATTGCGATGGGAGAAGTGGTGATGGCGAAGAAGTTGCCGCGCTGGATGTTCATGTAGCGCACGAAGTTCTTCTCGCACATGGGTCCCAGAATGAGGGCCAGCAGGATGGGAGAAAGCGGGAACTCGTACTTGTTCATCAGCCAGCCGATGATGCCGAAGGCGACACAGACGCCCACATCAAAGGCATTCTTGTTGATGGAGAAAGCACCCAGCAGGGAGATGACGAGGATGATGGGGTAGAGCATCTTCTTCTCGACGGAGACGATCTTTGCAAAGAAGCGGACGCCCAGGCAGCCAACCACCAGCATGCAGAGGTTTGCCAGCATCAGAGCCGCAAAGACGCGGTAGACGGTGGGCAGCTCGGTGACGTACATCATGGGGCCGGGGGTGATGCCCTTCATGATGAAGGCACCCAGCAGGATGGCGGTGACGGAGTCACCGGGGACGCCCAGAGACAGCAGGGGGATCATCGCGCCGCCGGAGCAGCCGTTGTTGGCGGACTCGGTAGCAGCAACGCCGTTGGGGATGCCGGTGCCGTACAGCTCGGGGTGCTTGCTGGCAGACTTGCTGGCGCCGTAGGAGACGAAGACGGCGATGTCACCGCCTGCGCCGGGGATGGCGCCGATGAAGGTGCCGATGAGGCCACCGGAGAGGATGTTGGGCCAGATCTTCTTGATGGTCTTCCAATCGGGCAGGACGTTGGTGATCTTCTCGTTGGACTTCTGCTCATGCTCTTCGCCGCGGATGATGCGCTCAACGCCGGCGATGACTTCAGAGACAGCGAACAGACCGATCAGAGTGGGGATGAACTGGAAGCCATCCAGCAGGCCGGTCTGCTTGGTGGTGATGAAGCGGGGGATGCCGTTGGTGGGGTCGAGGCCGACGGTGCAGAGCAGCATACCGAAGAAGGCGCTGATGAGGCCCTTGGCCACAGACTTGCCGGAAATTGCGACGATGACCGACAGGCCGAAGACAGCCAGCATGAACATCTCGCCGGGGCCGAAGTTCATGGCCATGTCAGCGACCAGCGGAGACAGGAAGGTCATGACCAGTGCGCCGATGACGCCGCCGCAGAAGGACGAGAACATGGCAACGGACAGTGCCTTGCCGGCCTGACCTTTCTTACACATGGGGTAGCCGTCCAGCAGGGTGGCGGCTGCGGCGGGCGTGCCGGGGGCGTGGATGAGGATAGCGGAAATGGAACCGCCGTACATACCGCCGCAGTAGATGCCCAGCAGCAGGCCGATGGACGGGATAAGGTCCATGCCGAAGGAGAAGGGGATGAGCAGCGCCACGCCCATGGTGGCGGTCATGCCCGGGATAGCGCCCAGCAGAACGCCGCCCAGTGCGCCGATGAAGGTCATCAGAAGGACCTCGGGGTTGGACCAGACAGTCGCATAGCTGGAAAGAAGCAGACTAAAATCCATAACTGTGCTCCCTCCTTATATCATGTCCACGAGGGTGCGCAGGAAGTTCAGCGGACCCAGCGGAATATTGACGGTAAGCACCTTGTAGAACACCAGCCACATCAGCAGCGGCACCAGAACGCTCACAAGGACCATCTGCACCCAGTTGCGCTTGCCGATGAGGAACATGATGATCATCGAGAGCACCACAGCGCACAGGATGTAGCCGCAGCTCTTGAACAGAGCAGCGAACAGCACACAGAGGAGCATGACGAGGTAAGCAGCGGCCACGCCCTTATCCTTGAGGGGATTCAGGGTGCCGACTTCGACAGCAACGGGGTCGGTGGGCTTCATGGTACCCATCAGCTTGAAGATGGACTGGATGAGCAGGACCACCGAGAAGATGAGCATGCCCACGATCATGACGCGGGGGAAGGTGGAAGCCTGCACATAGGTGTTGGCCACCTCAGGGAAATTATCGGTCTGGAACCACGCCCAGATGCCGATGGCGAGGAAAATGATGGAGCCTACCAGATTGGAGAAGGCCATCGTTTTCATTTTGTCTTTGTTCAAAAGGGGTTCCTCCTCTCTATATCTTCTCATAAAAAAGGGCAGGCATGAACTGCCTGCCCCAGCAAATACGCAGAGAGACAAATCAGAGGCCGACAGCGTCCATAGCAGCTGCGACATCGACAGCAGCCTGCTTCAGGTAGTCAGCATAGCCCTGTGCATCCAGATAGGAGATGGCCTGACCGTTGTTGTTCATGAAGGTCACGAAGTCCGGGTCCTCGATGGCAGCGGCGCAGGCCTCTTCCAGACGGGTCATGATGGCATCATCAACGCCCAGAGGAGCGGCCATACCGCGCTGGGTGTAGTAGGTGATGTCGTAGCCCTGCTCCTTACAGGTAGGAACATCGGGGAAGACGGGGTTGCGCTCTTCGTCCATGACGCCCAGGCAGATCAGGTCGCCGGACTCGATGAAGCTGCGAGCTTCGGCCAGAGAGACGGTAACGCCCTGAATGAAGCCGCCGGCTGCGTTCTGGACAGCGGTAGCAGCGCCTTCCTGATAGGTGATCATCTGGATGTCGATGCCGGTAGCGCTCATCAGGTAGCCGCCAGCGATGTGCCAGACAGAAGCGTTGGAAGAACCGCCCATCTGCACCTCACCGGGGTGAGCCTTGCAGTAATCAATGAAACCGGGCAGGTCGGTGATGCCGTTACTTGCAGCCCACTTTGCGCCGACGGTGATGGCAGCTGCGTCGGTGTTGACGCGGCACAGGGGAGCGTAATTCTCCCAGGTCAGTTCACTGGTGCCCAGCTTCTTGTAGGTAGCCAGCTCGAAGGTGATCATACCGATGGTGTAGCCGTCGGTGTTGGCGTCTGCGATCGCCTGATGGCCCAGGATGCCGCCGCCGCCAGTCTGGTTATCGACAGTCAGGGTGACGCCCAGGTTCTTGCCCATAGCCTCGCAGAATGCGCGCAGGCAGGAGTCCGTGCCGCCGCCTGCAGACCAGGGGCAGATGACGGAAATACCCTTGGTGGGGTAGTCGGTGGACTTGCCGCCGGCAGCGGAGCTGGCTGCAGCAGAACCTGCGGTAGATGCTGCTGTGCTGGAAGAGCCGCCGCAAGCGGTCAGGACGCCAGCTGCACCCACAGCAGCAGAAGCTGCGAGGAAGTCACGACGAGAGATCTTTTTCATTTCTTGTTACCTCCGATTCACGTTGCGTTTATCCGTATTATGGCAGCGCCGTGCTTTGCTCACAGCGCCATTCCTTCCGCATACGGGTCGCCTTTGGATATTATGATAGCGCATATTTTCTCATCCCGCAATTAGATTCAAGCACAAATTTTTCAGGCAATGTTTGTACAAAGTGACCCGTTTGATTAGTTTTTGAAGCCTTCTGCAAGCCTTCCTTTCGATTCTTAGCTCTTGTGCTCAAAATTCTTTGCTGATGTATTTTTGATGCATACAGTCATTCTGAAATTCCATCTGTTCATCGTCAAGATTTCATTGTATAATAATATTGTATAAAAATGTCGTAACATTATAAAGATACGCAGCCAGCCGCCCGCGCGGCCTGTTCGGAGGCGATGTTTTCATGCTTTACCGCATCTGGTCCCTTCTCAAGGAAGCATATCATTGCGAAAAGCATCTGATTCTGTTCTCAAACACAGCCCTTATCGTCATGGGCCTGCGGCGGTCAAGGCCGTGGTGGAGCTGCTGGAAAGCGGAGAGATAGCGGTGCTGTCCCGCATCCTCGCTGTGGCCGACTTCACCGACCGCCACCGCCGCCGGGGCGAGACGGACGCCCAAATCGCCGCGGCCCTCCGCGAGTGTGCCGGAGATGCGTTCGACCCACAGTGCGTGGAAGTCATGTGCGGGATGCTCACTGAAAAGACGTAAAAAGGAGGATGCTCCATGCCGGACGAAAAGATGAAATATCCACTGCTGGAATTCAAATATGATAAAAACCTTATGAGGAGCTTTTGACACTGAATCCGCATCCGGGTTTTATGGATAGGGTCAGCATCGTGACGGAAGATTACGAGCATGACGACTTCGGACGACTTCCGGGTGATGATAAAAATGCTCTCGGCCACGCAGCAGGCGTCTTGCTGAAACTTCATAAACATTGGCTATCCTCTTCGGAAGAAAGGGATCGACCTGTACGAACCAAAAAAGGCTCACGCACAAAATGGTCCAGCCTCTTATCATTTTTAGCTGATTTGGAGAATGATTTCCAGAATTACTGCGCCTGTCTCAAACACGGAATGGGAAACAAAGCCGACTTATATGCACTGACGGAAACTTTGCTCTATTATGGCTGTGAAGATACCGTATGGGAAGAAGTCACCGAATGGAACGACGCTGTAAAAGAAGACAAAAACTCTTCCAAATCGACATTTTTTAACTTTGACAGACTTTATATCCGACAAGCCGACCGGTTTCTCTTTCTGGACAACAACACCGAAGAAGCGCTAAAATTTTACGCGCTTGCGGCGTTGCCGTGGAGGACCGGTCCATCCGAAGCCCCCGCAGAAAAGAACATTGATGATTATTCTGTTTCTTTCATACGTCAGTATGAACTTTACGACCACATTTCGCGGGGTGTAAGGTATCCTTACGGCACTTCCTCGCAGTCATCCGCATTTTATCAGCAGTATAACCGTATTATCCATACTGAAATTTCGTCGTCCTCCCTTTCTAGAAATCTGAGCAGTTTTGTTTCATCTATTCAAGAAGTGCTAGATGCCCCCACTCTTCGGAAACTCCATCGTGCCCGACTCGCCCTGCTGATGTTCTTTGTTATCACCAAAAGACATCTTATCCCTGAATTGGCCCGTCTTTACGATGACCCTGACAAAGAGCGCTGGGAAGTTGAAATAACAGAAAAATCCCTCCTGCTCAAGGGTACAAACTATTCCATTCTTTCCCGCTATGCAGCACATATGACATGGAAATCGGGGAAGCGGTATTTCGACTCTTATTTGGGTCTGGCCAAGGCCGCACACCTTTCGGAACTTCTTCTGGACGAACTTAATGCCGAAGATGATAATGAAGAAATCGCATACTACACATCAGCAGATGTCTTCTCTTACATGCTCCCCGAAAAGTGCAAGGAGGAGGATAAGAAAGACGACCGTCTGGGGAAACTGACCGTGATGCATCTCTCCTACATGAACGACCCCAACGAGGGAAAAACTCTGCAAAAGGCGATTTATGGTCCATCGTATGGAGCTCTTCAAAAAGGCCGCAAGCCGCTGGACGTCCCCTTTGTATTCGTAAAATGCTTTAGTCCCCGCATCGACTATCTGCCTATGTGGGAAATGTACGGCGACCATGCCCGAGGTTGCTGCCTTGTTATCGACTGGGAGATGTCAAAGTGGATGGAGGATGAATCAGAGCCTATTCTTTACCGTGTTTGCTATCTTCGAAAGCAAGGGAATTCCTATATTGTTCTAAAGGAAGATAACGAAAAACTTTCGAAATCCTGCCGCACTATAAATTCACAGCTTCAAGAGCTTCACAAGGTCGCCGAAGGAATTGCCGAAGAAGACCGCCATTATCTTGATGATGTTCTAGGTAAGGTCCTCTACCTCTTCAAAGACAGCAGCTACAGCTACGAGCAGGAACTGCGGGTCATTTATCAGACCAAGGAAAATATCCTTCATACCGAACCGAAGAATCCCGAGGATAAGCCGTGGCTCTTTGTACAAACACCTTTCCCGCTCCAGCTGGATGAAGTCATCTTGGGGCCGAAATTCCCGGACGTCAGCACCCGGGTACCTTACCTTCAGGAGCAGATCGACCAGATGTGTGAAAAAACCGACACCGAAATGCCCCGCATCACCCTCTCCGAGATAGACTATCGTTAAACGCAGAAACAGCCCGCAGGCTGGGCATTCGTCCGCCTGCGGGCTGTTTTTATTTCCTATAAAATCATACCTTCCCGGCACCCCTGTCCAGTATCTTGTCGAAGCGGGAGAAGAAGGTGATGGCGGTAATGGTCGCTGCCAGAATATCACTGACCGGCTCGGCGAGAAAGACGCCGAAGCACTTATCTGCCGTGAAGCAGGGCAGGATAAAAATCAGTGGGATCAGCAGGATGATCTTCCGCAGACAGGCCAGCAGGAGGCTGACTTTGGCCTGCCCCAGCGCCATAAAGCTCTGCTGGCAGGCAATCTGAACGCCCATGGCGAGGATGCCCGCCATGTAGATGCGCATGGCCCATGTGGTGTATTCGATGAGGGCGGCATCCGAGGTAAAGATGCCCGCCACTACGCCGGGGGCCAGCATCATGAGCAGCCAGAACAGGGTGGTATAACCGAAGCAGAGGGTGAGCTGGAAGCGGAACGCCTCCTTGACGCGGGGCTTTTTGCCTGCGCCGAAGTTGAAGCTCATGACCGGCTGGCCGCCCTGACAGATGCCCTGAATGGGCAGGGTGCAGAGCTGGGAGGCGCTGGTGATCACCGTCATGGCACCCACCGCCACATCACCGCCGTAGCGGGCCAGACTGGAGCTGAAGCTGATGGAGAGCAGGCTCTCGGTGGAGAGCATCACAAAGGTGGAGATGCCCAGCCCCATCACCGGCAGGATGATGTTCCGCTCCACTTTGAGGTTTTCTTTCCGCAGTTTGAGGATGGTCTTGGGGCCGGTGAGGAACTTCAATATCCAGCAGGCACCCACGGCCTGACTGAGCACCGTCGCCACTGCCGCACCCCGGACGCCCCAGCCAAGACCAAAAATCAGGATTGGGTCGAGGATGATGTTGATGACTGCGCCGATGACCGTCGTGAGCATACTGATCTTCGCAAAGCCCTGGGTCGTGATGAAGGGGTTCATGCCCATGACCAGCAGCACGAACACCGAGCCGAGGATGTAGATGCGGCCATAGGCCACCGCATAGGGGAGAGTGGCGTCACTGGCACCGAAGAGCCGCAGCAGGGCGGGCGCACCGGCATAGAAGCCCGCCGTCAGCACCACAGCGAAAAACAGCAGCATGGTAAAGCTGTTGCCGATGATTTTTTCGGCCTCGTCTTTATTGCCCTGTCCCAGCGCGATGGCCGTGCGGGGCGCACCGCCCGCGCCGATGAGCATGGCGAAGGCGTTCAGGAGCATAAGGATCGGCGCAAACAGGCCCACGCCCGTCAGCGCCGCCGCACCGATGCCCTCGATGTGGCCGATGTAAATGCGGTCTACGATGTTATAGAGCAGATTGACCACCTGCGCCACCACGGCGGGTATCATCAACTGCAAAAGCAGGGGCTTGACCGGCCCGCTGCCCATATCCTGTCGATTCTGTGCCATAGGTTCTCCTTTGAGTGCATGCTTCAAATTTGAAATAAATATAGCACGCCCCGCTCTGCCTGTCAAGCACAAGGGGAAGGGCTTTTTGTATTTCCAGTTGACGGAAAGGCGGGATTTTGCTATAATAATTAAGCTGTATTGTGAATATGGAGCATTACTCAAGTGGTCGTAAGAGGTCGCACTCGAAATGCGATAGGCCGGGAGACCGGTGCCAGGGTTCGACTCCCTGATGCTCCGCCAAATCGAATGGACAGATGAATTTTATTCGTCTGTCCATTCTTTTTTGCCGGAACATCGCCCGTCCACCCTGTCTTGTGGGCGTATGGCATCATGCTGACGCATTGCCATAGCCCAGCCCCTCCTGAATCTGCTTCATGGGAACGCCGTTTGCCAGAAGAAGGCTGGCGCAGGCGTCGCACAGGATGATGACTGGAACGCTGAATTGCTTTGCGATCTGCAACGTCAGATCCACCACAGGGCAACCATCGGCATCGATCAAACTATTCATCGGTTTTCCTCCATCGCCCAGCGAAATGCCTTCGCCGTGCGCAGGTCAGCGTTTTTGAAATGCCCGCCGCTGTTCCATTCAAGGGCGCAGTCTGCGCCACGCTCTATAAGTCGGCTGTGCAGGGTGCGGATGTTATCACCCACCGCAGCCATGACAGCGTTTTTCGTATGCTCTTCCTTGTCGCCCAGGCTCAGATAAATGTGCTGTGCCTGCATCGGGTGCCGCTGTTCAAACTCCATCCAGCCCGGGAACCACACCGAGGGGGAGGCGGCGGCGACACCGTAGAACAAATCGGTCTGCGTAGATGCCCACAGCGCAAACAATCCCGCCAGCGAGTAGCCGCCCAGAATGATTTTGACGTTTTCCGGGAGATCAAACTGTTGTTTCAGTGACGGAATGACCTGCTCTGTCAGAAAGCGCAGGGTGTCCGCAGCATTGCCACCGAAACCTTGCTTTCCCCACACGGCAGGGGCTTTCCACGGGGAAAGTTCATCGTTCCAACTTTCCGCTGGGATGGCCGCAAACAGATACTTTCGGTTGCTTTGTGCAATAGCAGCCACTTCGTCATCCATGCTTTGCAGCTCATGTCCGCCTGTCATTTGGAGCAGCAGGTATTCCGCATGGGCTTCGCCGTAAATGCGGCAAGGTCTGCTCCCGATTTGCATTGTCTGTGCGGTCACTGCGACGTCCTCCCGAAAAATTTTGATAAGCCCAGTATAGCAACGGAACAAGCATTTTGCAATTCAAAAGGCGTTCATAGCAGTGGCAAGCAATGCAGACGTATATACATCTGCTATTTTTGCATTGCAAAAATACTTGTTGGGGACACCCAAACCCTTGAACTGCATCCGATGGATGCAGGCTGCGCGTTTTTGCAAAACGCTTTTGTTGTTCATCAAACTTGTATTTCTTTGCCGGAACCGTTGCGCTTTGCCGCCCAACTTGCTATTATTAAACGTGAAAGAACTTTCACAGAGAAACGGAGAAAACACCATGCCTACTTTGGAATGGATCGGAAAAAGCAAAGTTGTCAATCATCATCAGGAAGTGCCGTTCCGTGTGTTGGAGCGTCAGTATAGCTTTGACGAAATGGGCAAGCACACCGAGGACAACGGCAGTGATAACATGATTATCCACGGCGATAATCTGGAAGCCCTGAAAGCTCTGCTGCCGCAGTATGAGGGCCGGGTGAAGTGTATCTACATCGATCCTCCTTACAACACTGGCAATGAGAAGTGGTGCTACAATGATAATGTCAATGATCCGCATATTCAAAAGTGGCTGGGCGAAGTCGTTGGTAAAGAAGGCGAGGATTTGACACGCCATGACAAGTGGCTCTGCATGATGTATCCTCGGCTGATGCTGCTGCAGAAGTTGCTGGCGGATGATGGTGCGATTTTTATTAGCATTGACGACAACGAGCTTTACAACTTGAAATCCATCTGTGATGAAATCTTTGGCACAAGCTGCTTTGTTGCAAACATCTCTTGGCAGCGCACCTACTCTAAACGAAATGATTCAAAGGGCATCCCTGCCGAAGTGGAGTACATTTTGGTTTATTCAAAGAATCCTCAATGGATTCCTCGTCGTCTTAAACGAACAGCTGACATGAATGAATCTTATGGGAGCCAAGATGGAGATGAACGAGAGTGGTCATCTGTCACGATTAGTGCACCCGGCGCAGCAACGCATCAAGGGATGGTTTATGCAATTCAGCATCCCATAACCGGAGAATTGATGTATCCTCCCCGTGGTCGCTGCTGGAGTTTTGGTCAGTCTCAAATGTTGGAGTGCATGAATGAGTGGACGGAATATGAGTTGCGCTCAATCGACGATTACGAAAGACGATGTGAAATCTGCGGCACAGATAAAAATGTACAACAAGAAATCAGTGCAATCATGCTGAAAAAATCTTTTGAAGAAGCTCAGAAAGAAGCCAAAGTGCGGTATGAGCAAGGTAAAAAAAAGGAGAAGGCATGGCCGCTGTTGTATTTTACGGCAAATGGTAAAGGCGGCATACGTCGAAAGCAGTATTTGGATAATAGTGCTGGACGGGTTGCTACAAATTTATGGCAGCATATTGATGTGGGACACACTGGTGAGGCTGCGGTAGAACTAGCTGCAATTTTTAATGGACATTCAAATTTTGACACCCCTAAACCATCTCGTCTGATTGAACGGATTTTGCACATTGCCGCCGATGAGGACTCCATCATCCTCGACTCCTTTGCCGGCTCTGGCACAACTGCCCATGCGGTGCTGAATATGAACAAAGCGGATGGAGGACACCGCAAGTTTATTCTGGTGGAGATGGGCGACTACGCCGATACTACGACTGCCGAACGTGTGAAGCGTGTGATCAACGGCTATGGCAAAGACAAGAACGCCGTAGAAGGCACTGGTGGCAATTTCAGTTACTACGAACTGGGCGAGCGGTTGCTTCTGCCGGATGGCAACCTGAATGAAAGCATCGGCACAGACAAAATCCGTGACTACATCTGGTATACGGAAACGAAGAAACCTGCGGTGAATCAACAGAACGAAAGCCCATATTTTCTCGGTGAGAACAACCACACCGCTTACTATTTCTACTATGAGCCAGACCAGATGTGCGTGTTGGACTATGCTTTTTTGTCTACCATTCCGGAAAAAGCGGAAAACTATCTGATTTATGCTGACCGCTGTGCATTGAGTGAGAGTGATTTGCTGCGGTTTGGTATTACGTTTAAGAAAATTCCGCGCGACATTGCGCGGGTGTAAGGAGGACGGCTCTTATGGAATTGAAAAATTATCAGAAAGCCGTCATTCGGGATTTGGAACGCTATCTGGAAATCCTGATGCAGACAAAGAACATCGAAACGGCCTATACTCGGCTCTGGCAGGAGAAAGATGTAAAAGTCGGATTTGGCGGAATGCCCAAGTATCAGAATCTTCTGCCCGGTGTGCCGAATGTCTGCCTGAAAGTTCCTACGGGCGGCGGCAAAACATTTTTGGCTGCAAATGCCATCGAGCCGATTTTCTCCGCACTGGGTGTGGTAAAACGCCGTGCAGTGGTTTGGCTGGTTCCGTCAGATGCTATCCTGACCCAAACCTTGGCTGCATTGCGTGACCCTGCACATCCTTACCGCCAGAAAATTGATGTTGCCTTTGGCAGCCGTGTAGAAGTGTATACCAAAGAACAGCTTTTGATGGGGCAGCACTTCAATATCTCTGCGGTCAACGAGCAGCTTTCCATCATGGTGCTGTCTTACGATTCGTTCCGTGGCAAGAAGGAGCGGCTCAAGGCCAAGCAGGAGAACAGCAGCCTTGTTGCGCTGGCAAATGCACTGGGCGAACCTGATATGCCGCTGGAAGATACCGATCCGACCGCCTTGATGCAGGTCATTAATCAGCTGCATCCACTGGTTATTGTGGACGAAAGCCACCATGCGCGCAGTAACCCGAGCAAGCAGATGCTGCAAAACTTCAATCCCTGCTTTGTGCTGGATCTGACGGCAACGCCCACTAGGGAAAGCAACATCATCTCCATTGTGGATGCGATTCACTTGAAACGCGAGAACATGGTCAAGTTGCCTGTCATCGTGATGAATCGCAACAGCCAGCAGGATGTGCTGCATGATGCCATCGAGATGCAGCGGACACTGGAAATTCACGCAAAAGATGCCTACGAAAAGGGCGGCAGCTACATTCGCCCCATCGTGCTGTTTCAGGCGCAACCCAAGAGCACAGAAAATGCAACGACCTTTGAAAAACTGCGCCAACGCCTGATTGCAGCCAACATTCCAGCAGAGCAAATTGCCATCAAGACGGCAGAGATCAACGAGTTAAAAAATGTGGATTTGCTGTCGGAAAAGTGTTCGATTCGCTTTATCATTACAGTCAATGCCTTGAAAGAGGGTTGGGACTGCCCCTTTGCGTATATCCTTGCTTCGCTGGCGAACCGCACCAGTCAGGTGGATGTGGAGCAAATCGTGGGGCGTATTCTGCGCCTGCCCTATACCCGGAAACATTCTTCTCCGATCCTGAATACTTCGTATGTTCTGACCTCGTCTGCGGACTTCAAGCGTACGCTGGACGGCATCGTCAAGGGCTTGAATAACGCAGGCTTCACGGACCACGATTACCGTGTGCAGGAAGAAGCTGCCCCGGTCGAGCCGCTGCCCAAAGTGGAGCAGACCATCTTCCCGGCACAGCCGACAAACGAAGCAATGCCCGCGGCATCGGCGGAAGAGGAAGAGTTTTTTGATTTCGACCCGACACTGTTGGGCAGCACCTTGGCAAAGGCAAGTGTTTCTCCCTCGGTGCAGAATATTTTTGACCGCTCTGAAAAGGAACAGAACGATTTTGATGTTGCTATGCAGCAGCACCAGAATGACCCGTTAAGCGATTTGCCGCTGGAGGTGCAGGATAAAGTGGATACCTCTCATGTAAACCCGGAGTTTTTGGAGGATGTTCACACCCTCAAACTTCCGAAATTCTGCCTAAAAGTACAGCCATCGCTTTTCTCGCTGTACGACAGCGAAGAACTCTCAAAGGAAAACCTGCTCAGCAACTTTACGTTGAAGGGAAAACCCAGCGCAATCGACTTCGGCCATCTGGACGACGATTTGGCGCAGGTCGATTTGGAAGACCGCGATACCACGACACCGCGTATCTCCAAGCTGAAAGATGATTATCAGCAGTACATGAACAGGCAGTTTCCACTGCTTCCGGGCGAGGATAAACTGCGTATTTGCAAGGATATTATCCACAAGAGCCTTTGCAAGATGAACGCGGTGGATGATAATGAACTGCGGCGTTATGTCGATGGTATCGTGGATAATATGAACCGCGAAGAGCTGGACGCGCTGGAACGGATGCCTGTTAACTTTGCAGCAAAAATTCGTGCATACGTCATGCAGCTTCAAGAGGAAACTGCACGGGAAAACTTCTACAAGTGGCTGGAAACGGAGAAAATCGTATGTGAACCCCGCTTTCAGTTGACGGAGTATATCACCCTCCCGGATAGCACTTCTTCAATGAGCAAGAGCCTGTACCAGACTGAGGGCAAGATGGATGGTCTGGAATACAAAATGGCTCTGGCAATGACCAACATGGACAATATCCGCTGGTGGCATCGCAACCCGGAGCGTAACAAGTTCTCGTTCTGTTTGAACGGCTTCCGCAACCATTACCCGGATTTTATCGTCCGCACGACCAGCGGAAAGATTTTGCTGATTGAAACCAAAGGCGACCAGCTGGAAAATGCAGAGTCCAGAGAAAAAATTCGTCTGGGTCGTGCATGGCAGGATGCCGCTGGCAAGCAGGCATACCGCTATTATATGGTGTTCCAGAATAAAGATTTGAACATGGAGGGAGCATATCGCTTTGATGAGTTTTTGACGCTGCTGAGGGAACTGTAAACAGAACCGAGGCTGTGGCTGAGAGGTAAAATTATGGGTAAAGGTAAGAAGAAAAAGCCGATTTCTCCGAAGAAAAGTATTCAGAGCCTTCAAGAATCAAGAGATGGTGGTCAAATTGCGCTTAGAGGATATACCTACCAGTTTTTGTATGCTTGTTATTTGATGCTGACGAACCAGAATGAGAATACAATCTTTCAACTTGAAGGCATCGAAGATGTTGACCGAATTGAAAAACAAGACGGCGGCCAAATTACACATATTCAGCTCAAGTACTCCGTCAATCGGCAAAACGCAAGCTTTTTGGCTGATGTTCTGCAAAATTTTCTTGAGGCATATCTTCTTGATAAAGACAGATATTTTAAGATGGTCTATGATTTCCCAGTTGCAAATGGAAATTTGAAGAAAATTATTGAGGGAAAATTAGATGAAGCTTCTCTTAAATATTGGAAAGAAGTGATTGAAAAAATTAAAGAGAGCCAAACATCATGGGATTGGAGCCAATATAATTTTGAAGATTTTTTGTCTAGGCTGTCGTTTGAAAACTTAAAAAAAGAAATTTTTGAAGATGAAATAGAAAAGGCACTAATTCAATACCACGATATCAGTACAGATAATCTCAAATTATATGTGAATAGCATAAAAATCCTTTGCCTTAAAAAAATGGAGAATCGCGATTTAATAACAAGAAAAGAATTGGTTTCTTGCGTTGAAGCAGTTAAGATGGACATTAGCAAAGGGGCTCAAAATCCAGCGCATAGCTGGATTAGAAAACTTAGTTTTTCAAAAAATGCAGCAGAACATGAGAATGATTTCTATGAAGGAAAAAAAGCAACTCCTGCGGATATAGCAAAAAATCTTCCGGTAGAACGTCCAATGCTAGAGGGGAAAATTATAACGTCTATACAAGAAAATATAGTGACTGTAATAAAAGCCTCCAGCGGGCAGGGAAAGACAACACTCGCATTAAGATCGGCATATTTACTTCAGAATGAATATACTGTCTATCAAGTGACTGTATGCGATAACAATGAACAGCTAGGCAATACCGTTCAATATTTTAACTCTCGGTTACGTCTTGGAGAGAAGCTTCTGATTTTGATTGACAACTTGGATGGCAGAGTACAAAAGTGGAATGGACTTGTGCAGCTTTTGCAAGCTGAATTACCAACTAATTATAAGGTTCTTCTTACGACAAGGGAAATTGATTGGTACAATTATAGTGGTGATTTGAGCAATATCCGCTCAATAAATATTATAGTCCCGACATTAGAAGAACAAGAAGCAAAAAATATTTTCCAAAAATTAAAAGAAACAGGAAATCTGCACCCCAGCATAACAAATTGGAAACGAGAGTGGAATCGAATTGCCGAACGGAAACTTTTAATAGAGTATGTTTATTTGCTGACTCATGGTGAGATGCTTTCTGAACGAATTACAGCTCAGATGAAAGCACTTGGGCAGTCTTCATTTGGACAGCTAAAATGTGACATTTTGCGTAAAGTATGCTTTGCTGATGTTTGTGGGGTAAAGCTTACTGTCCGAAATCTCTTTTGCAGTCAAAAAGATTATGCAGGAGCAGATTTTGGCGAACTGTTAAAAAATCTAGAGTCGGAATTTTTAATTCATCTCAACACAGATGATAATTATGTAGAAGGACTGCATCCAATCCGTTCGTGGCATATTGTAAATCAGTTACATGAATTTGTTCCCCTCGAAAACACGGCAATTTCTGTAATTAAAATGGTCGAAAAGAAGGATTATGCAGTACTATTTTCTCATATTCCCGAATTTTCGTTAAATAAGAGTGCTTTTTTCAAAGAGGTCCTAGATTTTTTGTGGGACGAAAACGATCTGTCCGGATGCCTTCGGGCAGTAAAAGGTCTTTTTTCGGGGGATGTTTTACAGTATTATCGGGATAACAAAGATTTTTTTGATGATGCAAATGCTCATTTTGGACTAGAACTTATCGCAATGGAAAAATGTCCATTTAAGACATTTGATAAATTTGGCGTTTCAGTGCAAACGCTTGATAATCTGCAAAAAATACATCCAGATAGTCTCAACGGAAAATATTTACAAAGACTTCGAGATAAAATACCTGACTGTGATTTGCCGCAAATGTTTATCTTTGGATTTTGCAGCACGCTTTACCAAAGGGCCAAGACTGTTTCTTTTGAACAAGTTACAGATCTTGAATCCTATTCCCAAATTGCAGAATGGATTTATGACATAACTTCTGAACTTGGCTTGGTGGCAGAAATACCACTAAATGAGGTATGGAAAAAGTCTGATAGGATGTCTTTGGAATGTATGGCGAGACTCATGTATCTCTCGTTCTGTAGCAACCAAACGGCATATAGAGCATATATTTCTCAAAATATGGATGAAATTTTGACGTACTATAAGCACATGACGAAATCACATAGTGTCTACGTTGATGAAACTTCAGATGCTATCCATGTTGAGTATATACTCTCTTTAAGTGAAATTGGAAATGCGAATGAAGAAAGCGTTTCAAGAATCAAGCAACTTTGTCGGATGCTCCCGATATTCAAAAAATATTGTACAGATGCATTAAAACCAGAAATCGAGATGCTGAAAAATTATTTTGTTCCGGATGATGCACATAAAGAAATGCCAATTGAGAACGTAGTGATAATGTTCCATCAGCATTTAACATCTTTATGGAATAAAACAATTCTTAGCAATTACGAATTTGAAATGGTGACAGACTGGATAGAATACTGGTTTAATCTTAGAAGCCATATTTGTACAATGGCGAACGATTACTGTGAGTGTTTAACCAAAGCGGAAAGTCCAAAACTAAAAGAAAGTGCAATCAGAAAGAGCATTTGTATTTATAGTGAATATCAGAAGCTCATAAATAATGAAAGAAAATATCCCGGAGAAGAAAATCCATTTGAAGAAGATGTTCCCTGTGTAAGAAAATTTCAAGGTATAAAAAGAAAATATTTTTGGTCTATAACAAACTTCACAGGACAATTTCCCGGACTCTTAAAAAGAGACCCAAAAAATGCGAAGCTTGCAATGTTTAATATTTTGGCTGCACAGCGCGCGCTATCAGATGTTCAGCAATTCTTTGATGAAATAGTATTCGACACTCCGTTAAAAACGAAGCATTTACAATTGTGTGAGTTAGAAAAAGTGAATGTTAGCCGCCTTATGATGGGATGTTACTATTATTATGACAACCCGATGAACAAAGGTTTTAACAAGTACACAATAGATGGTTGGTATAAGGCAAGATGCACTAAAGAAAGGCAAAAAATTCAAGAAGGGCTTTCTGACTTGACTGAATTTTATTCTGTGATTTTTCCAGAGAACAATTATTATGCCGGAATATTAAATTACTATCCTATCATAATTGGTGGATTTGATAAAAGTTCCGAAGATGCTTGGAATGCTTTGCTGATTAGCGGAATGCAAATTTTGAATTCCAAATTTGATTATTTAGAGGTGCTTTTTAAGACAAATCAGGGAGAAATAGAAAATGTTGCCTATCGCATTCCAAAACAGTTTTTTGCCTATGTGAAAAATGCTTTGGAATCTCCATCGGCAGAAGTACAAGAAAATCGGACATCTATATATCCTGTAGAGGTAACACCGCAAATGTTAGGATGCTTTTCGCAAAAATATATAGTTGAAAAAGCAGAAGATAATCTTGCAAAGTCTATAATAAGCGAGATTGGCGAGTATCTATGGGATTACTCAATGTGCCGAAAGTTGTTGGCCGGTCCTGAAGATTCAGATTATGGTATAGAGCAATTGGATTTCTACCGAATGGCTATCAACGAAAAAATGGCTCTGTTAGATTTAGATGAATCTAAATGTATAGAACCTGTTTGTTTGAAAGTCTTTTCTGGATCAGACTTTTCCAGTGAGGAATACAATAGTTTGCTAAACACATTGATTTTTAACAATGTATGATTCCTTATTGAAATTTATATTATAGACTGAATCCCAATAATAAGCCCACAGGCTGGTACTCATATCCAACCTGTGGGTTTTGCTATACTTGTCAACTGATACCAATTACTATCAGCTGTTTTTCTGATTTTCGTTCATGATTCTTCTGGCTCGTCCGCGCGTGGTGTCCTCAAAGGTTTCATCCTCGCTGAATCGCAGCCAATAGGGGTCTTCCATCAGGCAGGCGTTGGTGCGTTTGACGATTTCCCATGCATTGTAGTTCGGCAGACCCATCATTTTCAGAATTTCCTTGCAGTCCATCCGATTTTTCGGAAAGATTCGTTTCTTTGCCCAAACCACCACATCAACCAATGGAACTTCACGTTTGTCACCGATGAAAAGGTTCAGTGGGAGGCTGTACTGCGGCACGCCCTCATTTGCGCAAAGAGACTGCCCATCTTCGCTTAGGTGGGCAATTTCTTTTTCATCCATCATCAATTTCAGATAGGCCATTTTATCACCCCATGGCGGCTTTCAGGTAGTGCAGACGGTATTTCAGGTATTGACGGATCGCAGATGCTCTTTTTTCGCTCAACAATGCAAGAATAGGCGAGATGGACTGAATGATTTCACTATACAACTCGTCCAAGTCACGCGTTGGCAGCACAGGCTCATCGATCATCTTGATTTGCTGGGCATGGTGACTGCGGAACGGTTTGGCTTTGTCGAACTGATAACGGAGCTTCGTGTCAGTCAATTCTTCATCCGTTGCCCACGCAAGCAGACTACCGCCATTGTCGTAAATAGGCGGAGCATAATTTTTTCCATCCCGGACGATCACATCAAAATTGTTTTCGTGGCGGTCTTCGTTGCCGATAAAGGCGTCAAATGCCAGCATTTGATAAAGCCACTTCTTACCATATAGTTCTATCGCATACTGGAACAATGCTTCCGGTGAAGCGGCTCGACCGCTGGCAAGGAAATGGGCATCAGCCAAGTCTGCAAAATGATACAGCTGTTCATCGTCCGTTGTGAACTTGGGGCAGACGCTGACCACATCGCAGGAATAGGTCTGAATGTCGGGAAAGAGTTTGGCAGGCATCAACGTATATTCTACATGGGGCAAATTCAGCACCTGTGCAATCAGCGATGCCATCACCTCAGAATACGGCTCATACCCAGCGGTTCCGGCCTCTGTGATGGAGTTGCCCTTGACCATAACAAGCTGATCATCTACATGATACCAGCCCTTTGAGAGCATTCCACGGCTCGTCCGTGTTTCACGCTTTTCAACCAACTGGATTTTTGCAGGGACTTCGATTGGGCTCATGGTATCACGCTCCTTTGTTCCATTATACCATGTTTGGATGGATAGACAAGATGAATCGTGGTTTCATTCTGCATACACGACTTCCCTCACCACCACCTCCTCCGCCTGCGCTTTCAGGGTGTTCATCAGGCCCGCCCACTTCATTGGGTCTGCTGCTTTCAACGCCTCCGTCACGCCCGCCTCCTTCGCCATCTGCGGCATCATCTCGGACAGACGCCGGTGGGCCGTCTCGTCGATCTCCCGCAGGTGCGGGTACAGCTTCCCCTCCAGCACCAGCTTCTGAAACAGGATGGGCCGGTGCTCCTTCAGATGCTGCCTGCGCATCCTCCCGTACTTGCCCAGCGGTGCCGCCTCCGGCTCCTCCGTCAGCTTCAGGTCCGGGATCAGATAGTCCCCGTTCTGTGTGTAAGTCAGCTCGTTCTCCATGGTTCTGGCTCCTTTCCGTGATTTTCTCCCGCTCATAGCGTTTGATGGTGACTTCAATGTGGCGCAGCACCTGTTCGCTGACCTCGCTGACCGCCGTGCCCAGGGCGGAGACGGCGGCGGGGGTATTCCAGTCAAAGACGCTCAGAAAGTCCTCATGCCCGAAATACTGCTCCGGGTCCAGCCCGCAGCGGGCCATCAGCGTATAGGTGATGCTGGTGGAGGCGGCGCTTCGGAACGACGCCCCTACGTTGTAATCATCATATTCCTCCAGAAACGAATCTTCAATGATGCCGAGAATATCCCGTTGGTGGTCCTCCCAATAGTCCTTTCCCAGCCGATCCGCTACAAGCTCCAGCTGATATTCCAAACCGTTCGCGCCGGAAACCTCATAGCGGGCCTCCAAAGCCCGCAGTACCGTGTCCATGTGCTCGTCCTGTAACTGCCAGAGATAGGGGCGGCGTGCATTGTCTCCGCCGCCTGTGTCCGCCACGTCGAACACATAGCGCAGGCTGGGCTTTTCGCCGCTGCTATCCACCAGGGCGATGCCCCTGGACCCGCGCCGGACATACCGGCGCATCCGTTTGTTCCAAAAGTCATACTCCGCGCAGGCCGTGGCCTCCGGGCGCTGGGCATAGATCATAAGCTGCTCATGGTAGGGGTATTTATAGAGGCGGGCGGCGGTGGCGAGAAAAGCCGTCCACTCCTGATAGCTTCCGGTGATCTGCTCGGCGGTCCTGGCCGCCATCTGCTCATAAAACTGTGCTCTGTTTGCCATGCTCAAAACCTCCCTTCGGATGGTAAATAGCACAGGGGACGGCTGTGCGCCGCCCCCTGCCGGTCAGTCCATAAAGTCCGGGATAAGTTCCAACTGCTCATAGTCCGCGTCGCTCAGTTCCCGCAGCTTTTCCAGCGCGCTGTCCGTCAGCTCCCGCAGCTCCGTCTCGTCCGGCTCCAGGTATCCCCGCATCTCCTCCAGGTTGGCAATCAGGCCCTCCCTGGTGCCGGGGTCGTAAATGCTCATCAGTTCCATTTCCTCATAGGTAAAGTGCTTCATGGTTATCGCTCCCTTTCTGTGCTTTTTTCCGCTGTTTTTTCCTCTGCTCCTGTGCTGGTGGTGCAGTTCTAAGCTGTGCCACCACAGATTTTTTCTTTTCCGTCTGCTCCTTATGGACCGCTTGCGCAAGGTCTACAAGGGAAACCTGCTGACCGGCCTTGACCTGGGCCTCCAGCTCGGCCACGCTGGGAGTGTTGTTGAGGATGCCGTCGAGCTGGTTGTCGTTCTGCTCCAGGCTGTCCTCGGCGGCCCGGAGGGGGTTGCGCCCGGAGAAAAAGCCGGGCAGCTCGGAAAAGGCGTACTGGTCTACATAGTGGCAGGATAACACGCCGCCCTGCTTGAGCACCACGATGTCGCTGATGCTCATGCTGGGGCTGTGGTAGTCCGCCGGGTGGTCCTCTTTGAAGCGATGCCAAAGCTGATCGAGCTGCTGAAGGGTGTCACCCTGGCCGGTGAGCGGGGCGGTGTAGACCAGATCATAGTTGCCCTTCCGGGGGGACGCGCCCTCCGCCCGAAGGCGCTCCAGAGAGATATCGCGCAGGTCCCTCAGCTCCGGCCCACGGTGAAGCTGATAGAGGGCGAAGCAATCCCCCTGGTGGTCCAGAAAGGCCGCCTCCCGCCTCTGCTGTTCCTCCTCACGGAGACGGTTCTGGATGGCATCGTCAAAATCCGGGCTGGCCTCCCATTCCTCGCGGGGAACGGCAAAGAGGCCGTCGTGGTTATCAAAGTCCGTC
>OODH01000480.1_pt1 | contig 32846 bp, 17 predicted proteins | sample 1671391 | NCBI WGS metagenome assembly OODH01 (sample SAMN06348152, study PRJEB24527) | human gut metagenome | biome: human gut; feature: ankylosing spondylitis patient; material: feces | host: Homo sapiens | place: China | collected 2015-10 | reverse complement strand
CCCTTTGGGTTTACCTGTAGTACGCAGATATTCATAAGGCACTTTTTGTTCGTCTTTATATAACACTTTACTTTGCTCACAACTCCAGTTAGCAGATGCATAATAATTAAAATCGCCAACGTGATCTTGATAGGTAATTGAGAATTCACCTCCATACCAACGTTCTTTAGCAATATTTTCATCTGGATAATTCTGGCCAATTAGTTCGATACTTTTTCCACGAGCCTGCAACAAGTCATAATATTTATCATTAAAATAATCAGCAGTTACCTGTAATTTATTGTTAAACAAAGCTATATCTACACCAATATTCAGTTTATTACCTTTTTCCCACGTTTGATATAAATTCGCCAGTTTATCTTTTTCTGTAAAACTTCCTGAACTTTGTCCTAAATTAGTCCCCAACCGATAATCATCACCTCCTGAGGAATAAGTCTGATAATACGTATAGTACCCAGCATTGTTCATACCATTACCTGTTTTACCATACACACCGCGTATCTTTAGTTGATTCAGCCACTCACAGTTTTCCATAAAATTCTCTTTGCTGATATCCCATCCTAAACCGAAAGCATAAAAGGTTCCCCACCTTCTGCCTGGAGCATAACGATTGTAATAACTTTCACTTAATGCTACCTGTGCAAAATATCGCCCCGCATAATCATAAGAGACATCACCTATAATATTTGATGGATATTCAGGAAGATCCCAGTTAGTAAGAGTATTTCGCGTATCTCCTAGAACACTGGCCTTAAATTTGTGCTTATCAAATTGACGTTCATAATCAACAGCAAGTTGACCATACATCTGCCGATAGGTAGACACAGAACTAAATGAATTTGATTGCGTTTTCTTTTCTCCATACCGAGTATAAACGTCATTGCCATCCTTATCAATAGTATAATCAAAAACTTCAGAAGTTTTTGTTCGTTTCGTAGTCGAACGATTCTGAGAAGTTACACTACCTACCATACGAACAGACAAGCCTTTAACTAACTTGCCAAAATCATAGCGCAAATTAATAGCTCCCAATACATCCCGAGCCCCATCTGTTATATAACCAGAGTTAATAGTCTGCGATAGCAAATTATTATTGAACGACTGACTACCTCCCCATGATCCATCCGGATTTGTCACAGGATATGCATTACTTGGAGTAGAATAAATTGAACTGAGAATATCATCATACCCATTTCCAGTCCCTCCTGGTTGGGTACCTTCTTCTATACGTCCCATCAAAGTAACTTTTGCAATCAAATCATCAGTTATATTGATGTTCACTTTAGAAGAAATCATATAACGATCAAATGTCATATTTGTATCGTGAGCATCTCCACCTGGATTTTTAAATAATCCATTTTCACCTACATAGCCTACACTAATAAAATATTGTGCGTACTTGTTACCACCTGTAGCATTCAAATTATAAGACTGAGTAGTCGAATTTTTGTTCATCAGTTCATCACACCAATTCACACTTGGATGTGTATACGGGCTGGAATGATCACGAAACTTAATAAAGTCATCATAAGAATAAAAGGGATTTTTACCATCATTCAGCAACGCCTCATTCAATAAATAAGCATATTGAGAAGTAGACAGCGGATTTAGTTTTTTCACAGAACTCTGCACACCAAACCGTCCAGTAAACGATAACTGAAATCCCTGTTTGATAGGATCTTTAGTAGTAATTACTAATGCACCACGAGAACTGCGCATCCCCAAAAACATAGATGACAAAGCATCCTTCTGAATTGATACCGATTCAATAGCATCAGGATCGATAGAATACAATTCTCTTTGCACACCATCCACTACCACCACCGGTGCATTGTGGCGTGATAGAACATTAAATTCCGTATTATCACTATATGCCTCTTTACCCAATGTAGGGCTATTAAAGTTAAAGATGGTTCCAGAAGAACTGGATTCAATTTGACTCTTACGTGCACCACGAGTACGTACAATATCTAATCCTAGTAAACGCCCTTGTAATGAAGGAAGAATAGTAGTTCCCATCAATGAACTAACCTGATCTGTATAAACCGTAGCAGCTGAACCTAAATAGCTTGCTTTATCTTTCGTATCATAAGGTCCATTTATTACATCTGGAAATTTCACGAACTCTTCTGTCAACGTTACTTTAAAAATACGTTCCAGATTTCTTAGCTTGTTCACCTTAATCTCCTTATGTAAAAAACCTGGATGAGAAAAACGAAGCATATCGCCCTTCTTATACTGAAATTCAAAAGCTCCATCATCACCTGTCACAGTCTTAAAATCAGTATTCTTCATCGTGATTACAACACCCGAGACAGGATTGCCATATTGATCGATTACCTTACCTGTAATATTAGCCGTTCCTCCTGCTTCTTGAGCCACCGCATTCAAATGTCCCAAGCCAAATAGTAGCCACATTACAAACCATGTGAAACAGTACCGACTATTTCTTTTATTCAAAATATTACGCATATAATCTTTTTTTAAGGTTAAACTCTATTCACATTGAAACTCAAATACGAAAGGCTCTTTTATTCCTTCTTCTACCTCTTCTCCTTCATTATCTCTACTGTCATCTGACTGGGAAATAGATACTGTTCCATCTTCATTTGTGAAAATATACTCTATACGAGAAATTGTTTCACCGTCCGGAATGTTAAAAAATCCACCAGGCCAAAGAGTTACATTATATCTTGGCAATTTCGTTTCTCTTTTCATCAGTGTTTTCGCACTCTTTTCATTGACTGTATATATCTTTCCTTCTATCGTATAAGCAGTAGCTTCTATATACACATTCTCAGCTTTTATCAATTCATTGGTATTAATATCCCCTTGAAAAGTGAATGTTACATAATCATCTTGTAAAGCAGACAAAGGTTCAATTTGATAATAGTGCGTAGAACAAAAATCAATCACAGTACCTGATCCTTCTACCACTTCAAAGCAATCATCAGCATCCTTAACAGAATAATGAGCCTCGTCTCCTCCAATCCCATCACTAGAGTGATTGATAAAAAAACTTGGTCGGAATTTTAAGTTACTTTTTCCTGAATTACACTTAATTGTTACTGTATAATGTATTGTTCCATTTACACTAGAATAGTTATCTGATTTAAATGCAATCCATTCCATATCGTTCAAGACATTGCCTCGTACACCATATTTTTTTTTCAATGCCGCTGACCAACTCATACCTTTATAATTTGCAGGCTGTTCAGTATCTGGAATTACTGTCATTTTGTGATCCACTTCCGTTTCATACCTATCTTCTCTGTATGTCACAGTTGCATTCTGACGTACATTCCAACTTCTTGGAGCCAAGAATCCAACAATAAACGTTTCATTGCTTGCATCACCATCGATGTTTATTTCTCCACTAAACGTAAAAGTTGCAATTTCACCAGCCTTAATATAGGCAACCATCTCTCCAGCCTCGTTCTCTTGTCTAACATTTACCTCCTTAATCAAAAAGGAACATCCAAAGACTATTAAGGAAAGTACCAACAAAAAAGAGATTTTTATTCTATGTTTTTTAAAATAATATTTCATAAGCTTTTCTTTTTAAATCATTCTTCTATTTTTTCAAAAGAATAAACATAAGAGTTGCTCGAGCATCCCGGACTAATTGTAAGGGTTATATGGCGTTTCCCTTGTACAATCGGGTAAGTGATTTCAGTTATTGCTTCTCTTTCAGCACCTTCCTCCTGAAAAGTTAAGAAAAAAGGATATGTCAAATTATCAATTCTCCATGTACCATTTTTCTTTACTAAAAAAGGGAGATAGTTTTCAATATTATATGTATTATCTTTATTCATAATCAGACGAAACTGACTAAAGTCCATCACTTCAGATATATCCGTTCCATTGCGTATAACAGTTTTTAATTGCCACTTCCCATCTAACTGCTTTGGTACTTCCATATAAGAATCAGGAGTTATTTCATCTTTAAATGTATTGCAAGCACTCACAATACCTAATAAGACGAAAAGTAAAACCGTAGTTTGTATTTTAAATCTCATATTTCTTATTTTTAATATAACAATCATTCCTATTCATAATAAGGATTCTGCAACAAATCCGGTGATTTCACAGTCTCTTTATAAGGTATTGGATAAAAATACATCGCTTTACGGAAGGTATGCTGACGAGTATCAATGATTCTTCCTGTCTTCTGCTCACCATTTCTTGTGATTTCAAAACCATGCATCATCCTATTATCTGTATCTTCAGCAATCATCCAACGACGTACATCAAAGAAACGATGTCCTTCAAACGCTAAATCCAACCGACGTTCCAACCGGATAGCTTCTGTCATATCAGCCTGACTCATATTATTTTCAATTCCATATGTTCCATCCTCGCCAGGCTCTATGCCAGCACACTCACGTATCTTTCTCAATACAATATACGGGCTAATTTCTTGATCTCCTAGTACATCTTTATGATCAGGTCCATAATATTCATTAGCAGCTTCTGCATAATTCAGCAAAATTTCAGTATAACGCATCAATGGTCGTGCTTGCGAACCTCCATAAAGCATTTGATTTGCCATTGAACCAAATTTCAAGAATTTATGTGTATAATACCCTGTCGGAGTCCCTCGATAGATAGCGTCCTGTTGTGTTCCCACAGATATATTAATTTCAGTATCCTGCATATTACTCTTCATTATGCATCCATCATAAGTAACAGTGAACATGAAACGAGGGTCACGTTTGTTAGCAGGATTCGTAGGGTCATAATCTGGACTATCCTTAGTCGGTGTGCCATCTGCCATTGGGAAAAGTTCAGCCAAATCATGATAAACATACCCTCCAATACCATTTCCTCCTGTACTAGGAGGAGCAAACCATCGGTTTGTATCTATACTAGCTCCTGCTTTCTTTTCAAAGATTGTACCGCAATAAACCTCCGTTCCCACTTTTCCATAATAATCAGCAGGTAACAACTGTGCATAATATCCCCATCCCGGATAAGCCTCATTATTCTCATCTTCATTACGGATGTACAAATCATACTGCTTCATCTTTATCACATCAAGGGCAGCATCTACAGCTATCTTCCAACGCTCCTTATCATAAGTAGGATACCCTAACAATTCTTTCGGAAAATCAGTAGGCGCAAAATCACTACCGTTGAATAATTTGCTAGCAGCGTACAAACGTACACGTGAAATTAAGGCTTTACAAGCTCCTCGGGTTACACGTCCAAATTTGTTTCCACTTCTTTCAACTGGCAATGTTTCTGCAGCTTTATTAGCTTCATCCACAATATACTCAACGCAATCCGCATAAGAGTTACGCTCCTTGATTGCTTCTTCTACAGTTTCATAAACATCATCACCAATTAAAGCCACACCACCATAATGTCTTAATAGCATTGCATAATACCAAGCACGCAAAAAGCGTGCTTCTGCTTTATACTCTTCCTTTGCCGCTTCAGCCATTCGGGATCCATCTGCATATTTAAAAAACACATTTACTCGACGAATATTTCGATATGCAATTCTCCAAACATCGTCCTCAGAAATAGTAACAGGATTGACTGTTCCAGTAGCGAACATTACATCTGTCGTAAGCCCGGTACTAGCTTTATACGCAGCTTCATCACAACTAGTCTGCAATCCTCCATGATCATTATACTGATCTTTATACCGATTATGTTGGATATCAAAACCAATATCCACATAAATCTGGTTTAAGAAATCTGCCGTATAAGTACTATCAGCGAATACGGTTGCCTGATCTAAGTCCGTGGTTTCTGTCTCACCCAGAAAATCATCTGAGCAAGACGAAAAAAGCCACACACCTACAATAGATAGGAATAAATAAAATAAGCTTTTCATATACATAGAAATAGCGGTTAATAAATTTAGTTGATAAACTCTAAAAACGGTAATATTCATTATTATTAGTTCTTTTTAATATGTGTACTACTTTGTTGTTATTTATATAATGACGATTTAAAAACGATATACCACTAAAACAATTACATGTTTTTTATTAATAAATTTACTTGTATGCAGGAAAGCTCAGAACATATTAAAAAAGAAAGCCATTTCTCCCTTTTATGAAGAAACGACTTTCTAAATCAATTTACCAAGATGAGTCCGTCAGTAGCTATCACTCATCTTCATCATATATACTTTCCCAATTGAAAACACGATAGAAATAAGGGCGGCAAAAGTCAGCACTACCCGGAAAATCAAAATTATCTCCAACAGTATCAGCATCAGTATTAGTAGAAAATACTAATTCACCTTCTCGTGCAAGTTCTAAATGCAGATTTACTCTTAGTAAATCTTTATAATACTGATTACCTATCTTATCTACAGAATAAGGTACATTAAATAAAATCTTTTGATTAGTAAAAGGTCCATAAGGTGTTTCACTACGATATAGATAAACAGAATGACCATAAGATTTGGCCTGTCCTACCATATAATAGTAATCTCCTTTTCTAAAGATCTGTGGCATACTACATACATAATTATTTTCCATTATAGTAGAGCGAGTCCTCTCCTCTTTCGTCGGATACATCTTTTGCCATATAAAGTTACCATTTAAATCACGTATGTAATACTCCCACTCTGAAGCCAAGTCATGAGTAGTGGTACGAGCTACTAATGGTCGATTATTCTCTGTTACGTAAAGATAAATATGCCCATCTTCATCTTTCCACATAGTAGAACCATAGCCAACATCATCTATATTAAATTCTTCATTTTTACTAATTATTTTAAGATAAGTACTATTACCGGGCTGTCCTTCCAAACTATAAACAGCTAGACAAGTACCAGTTCGAGTCATTTTCTCCTCATTATATTTCCCCCATAACATTTGAAGTTCTTCAACCCCATTATTATCAAATACCGTAGCGCCACCTATTTGATAAAAATACTCTTCATCTGTTTCTCCCATAATAGTCTCATCTGGAGCTATGTGTGCATACGCTTGATAATAGCCTTCTCCATCTGGATCATTAGTCTGCACATAATCAACCAACCATCTTAGGTCATCATCCGTTTCTCCGAGACTACCACTAACAGTCGTTTGGACCATAATACTATTATGTGGGAAATTGCAATTCCCCCTTGCTCTTGTTTCAGCATCTACAACTCCATAATAGCTATCATTAAAAGCCCAAAAAACATTTCCATCAGACAATAATGTAGATTGCACACCAATTCCACCATTCCATCCCAATGTACGGGTAAATAGCTTATCATACTTTTTGTCTTTATAAACAAAAACCTCACCACTATGCTGACCCACATTAGGAATTAGCTGCAATTCCCATGCCGAATCCATATTTGGAGGAGTAATCGTTACATCACTATCCACTATTTCTTCATATGCAGTTTGCGCTGCATCATAATCGTTGCATGCAACTAATACCAGTCCTGCAACGAAAGTTGTACATAGAGCACTATATATATTTCTTGTTTTCATAAGATTTATCAATTATTATCAGCCACTCAATTATTTTCGTTAGCAATAGCCACTGGAGACATTACCTCTTTCATTTCATACCAATCATTCGAATTATAATTATAACGATAATTCAACGTAAACTCTTTCTTATCAGGATTATAGTATGATGGAGTATCTTCAATATTTAACACAGTAATTCCACCATTTACATCATACCATTTATCTAATGTCACTTTTTGGCATTTTATATATTCTCCAGTTGGCAACCCATTACTCCCAATAATAGCAACATCAATCATTTCCTCAGGATGAACTGTAACAACGATCCCTTGTTTACGAAGCTCCTTTCTATCCGATGTAAGGGTAGATCCTGTTAAAATACGAATACCATGTTCCGTAACTGGAGCAACCAATTTAGTAGCATTTATTGGTTTATAATCAGGGGCATCATTCTTTTTGTCCAAAGGCTCCCAAGTATCCTTAACCACTCGCAAACTTGTTCCATTCATTGTATAATAGCTTTTTTCCTTGGTCGTTGCATAAGCATTTTTCATAAGTATCTGCATCAATACGTTCCTTCTTTCAGAAGAAATCATGTAATCAGAAACAGAAGCTATTCTTAAAGGAAGAAAGTAATTATCTTCAGGTTCCAAACCATCAATATCCACTTGAATTGGGAATAAAGAATAAGATGAATTTACATTTGGATATAATTTTATAGCCCAATCATCTACCTTATAGTGGTCTTTCGGTAATTCTAAGACATAGTTTTTATAATTATCCCCATATCTCTTCTGATTATAGTCTGATAATACAGTTTCATTCCTTTCTAGTTCTACTGTTACTTCTTTTTCAATTGGAGTCGTACCACTTGCATAAACAGAAAGGTATCCTATCCCTTCCCCGCCAAAAGAAAATTCTTGCTTGAAGATATTATCTTCTCCGCTAACAATATAAATTTCCTTACGATACTGTTCATCCTGATAAAATTCTTGCTCACAAGACGTTAGAACACCAGTAGTTGTCACACCTACCATAAGTATCAATTTATTGATAATTTTCCTATATTTCATAATTTATTCATTTAAAAAATTATTTATCCCAACCCGGGTTTTGATCAAGAACAGAAACTTTTCTAATCTCATCTAGATGCAAAGGCAACCATACCATCTTAGGTTTGAAATCACGTTCAGTTATTGATTTATACTGAATCACGGTAGGTTGGTAAAATCCCTCCCATTCAGCTTGTTCTACATTCAATCCCATTAAAGGTTCCCTTTCTAAATCTTCAACAATTCCCCAGCGCCTAATATCATAATAACGTTGTCCTTCCCAGAATAACTCAATCAAACGCTCACGTTGAATGACTTTGTTAAAAGCATCTGCTGTAGCTAAATCATCTGTTGTCAATCCTGGAATACCTGCACGATAACGAATCTGATTAAAATAATATTTGATAGCTTCTGTATCACGAATATAAGTTTGACCATCAATCTCATGCGCTTGAGTTAAATTATTCAAGGCTTCTGCATAAGCAAGCAATATTTCTGCATATCGAATAATCGGAAATGGCTTATCTTTTTGACGTGCACCACTACCACTCATAGCATCTTGTGGATTTATATATTTTCGAGAAGTATATCCAGTTATATTATAAACATTATTATTAGAATGATTTTTACCTGAATTAGCTCCATTCCAATAATCAATATTAACATTTTTCTTTGCACTTTCAGTAGTAGATCCCATCGGCCACCAAGCATGTGAATAGCCAATATTCACATAGAAACGTGGTTCACGGTTAGTATATGCCAAGTATGTTCCCTGGCTGATTTTATAACCTTCAGATAAAACTTTATCTTCTGTCGTCACACAAGTCTTATCATAAGGACGGGCTATATATGGATATGTACTACTGGAATTTTTGATATCACGCCCATCTGCCATATAAAATTGGTCTACTATACGCTGAGGCACACACAAACAAGAAGAACCTCCAAAATTCAATGGGAATACATAACCCATATGGCTACCCACTTGAGCTGTAGAACTGCACCAAATGAACTCAGGATTTTGATTAATAGAAAGCTCTCCATTGAACATTTCGGCATAGGATCTATAAGGGTCTACAACTTTTTTATCTCCCATCCCTACGCCATTTGGAAATTCAGCAGTAGGAACTCCTTGGGGAAGTGTGACTACATATGTACCATAATTTCCAGATTCAGGATGTTCAACATCAGTGGAAGCAGAAACTGTATATAATTGATATCGTCCTAAATCAATTACTTTTTTCGCTGCTGCAGCAGCAAGTGCCCATTTACGTTCATCATATGTTTGAGAAACATAATATTCTCCATCTGTACAACGCGTGAAATCACCAAAGAATCTACGGGCAGCCTCTCCACCATTATACAATGGGCTAGCAGCTTGTAATCTCACACGAGCAGCTAAAGCTAAGGCAGCTCCTTCTGTAGGAATATATTGATCCATCGAAGTGGTAACATCAGGTAAATTTTTAGCAGCCTCATCAAATTCAGAACAAATATAATCCACACATTCATCGTACGTATTGCGTGTTCTTGCATAATATTCCGCTTCCTCATTATTACTCACAACTTCATCACCTAGCAAAATCATTGGACCATTCTGTTGCAAAATCAAATAATATGCATAAGCTCTTAAGAAACGGCATTTTGCACGAAATTCCATTCTTTCAAAACTATTCATATCACGAACACCATCAATATGTGGCAATATAGTATTCACCTTACGAATCACCTTATAACATTTAGGCCAAATATTGAAATCCCATGTCCAACCGCCCATTGAACTAGAAGTAATCTCATTATTCATTAACTTCGTTCCAGAGAATTGTATAACAACCATGCCATTCCAATCACCACAGCTCACAGCCTCGTCTGAACCTGTAACTCCAGGAGTGTTCCCATATTCCCAATTTTTATCGACAACAGGAAGCAGAGCGGCAGCTCCATTAAAATAACGTTCAATATTACGCTTATTTGCATAAATAGAATCTTCTTGAAAGGTATCCTCAAAATAATCATCTATATTCAAATAATTACAAGAAGCAAAAAAGCCGGATACCAATAACAGAACCGATAATATAAAATATTTTTTCATGGACTAATTTCTATTAAGTTTACATATAGTATTAGAAATTCAAATAAAGCTGCAATGAATAACGTGCAGGCAAAGGATAAGCCTGTCCACAAGAGGTCGCTTGTTCTGGATCAAAGATCTTTACAGAATCCCATACTGCTAAATTTTCACACATCAACTGAATATTCATGGAATTAATACCCAAAATACGTTGTAATGCAGGAACTTTTAGATTATATGCCAAGCTCAACTCCTGCAAACGTAAGTAACGGGCATCACCCATCCAAAATGTAGAAGGTTTCGTATTATTCTCATTTTTCCCATAATACAAACGTGGAAAACGAGCATTTGGATTCTCTGTAGCCTGATTTCCTGAATATTCAGCAGAAATCCAACGATTCTCCGGATTATAAGCAATAGTCATTATATTTCCTTTATCCTTCTGATTAAATGGCATATATCCATCGAAACTTTTACCATCCGAACCACCATATAAGAACTTATTACGTCCTGTCCCCTTGAACAAGACATTTAGTGTCCAACTTTTATAACGAAACTCAGCACCAATACCATACATCAACTGTGGTACCCCTGAATAAGCAAATAAAGGTACTTTATCATCATCAGTAATCTTGCCATCACCATTTATATCTCGATATTTAATATCACCAGGGCGTACCGTACCAAATTGTGTAGGACTCATTTCTACATCTTGTTGATCTTTAAACAATCCCATAGCAACAAATCCACGTTGTACATTATTGGCGTAACCATTATTTTCCAAATATGTATAAGGCTTTTTTGTATCTTCCCAATTTAATATCTTATTCTTGCTTAAAGTAAAATTACTACGTAATATCACATGTGCATCCTTTCCTATCTGTTGATAGAATTCCATATTTCCATCAGCACCCCAGCTCTTCATACGACCTATATTACCATAAGGCATTTGAATCAAGCCTACATAATCAGGAATTTGTTTACGTTCCTGAAAAATTCCATCCCGTGTATCCTTAAAATAATCTAAAGTCAAAGTAAATTTATCCTTAAATAAATGAAGATCCATGCCAACATCAAATTTCTTTGCTTTTTCCCACATCAAATTATTGGCACCAACTTGTTCTTCTGTTAAGCTACCAGTCCCTCCCCAAGGATTTGAAGCATTTTCTTCTTTTATTAGGGTCAGATAAGGAAAACGTCTAGAACTGATGCGGTCATTACCAACAACACCATAAGAAACGCGAAGCTTTAGAAAATTCAACCAACTTACATTTTCACGCATAAATTCATATGAAGATGGTACCCATGCGAAAGCTCCTGCCGGAAAGAATCCATATTGTTTACCTGGTTCAAAGTTTTCAGATCCATTCAAACCAAAGTTCAAATCCCAAAAATATGTATCTTTAAAACCATATGTAAAACGACCAGAAAGACTTTGATAACGTTTTGGTATAGCATTCATGCTTTTATCCGCACCAGTTTCAGATGTATCTTCTATATAATAAAACAATAAACCGCCTACACGATGATCACCAAAGGTACGGTCATAATTAACATTTGCCTCTAAATATAGCTTCCTCCAAACCCAAGCAGCACTACTATATGTAACGTTCTTTTCATCAGCTATTTTCTCAAAACTCAAGGTACCATTAGGGTTACGCTCCTTCAATGCCTCATTTAGTTCCGGCATTTTATAGCGCGCTTCTCCGAATAAGCTTTGTGTATCCCATGATCCCTGTACTTTAGCTGATAGCCCTTTAGTAATCATCGACAAATCCTGTGTAATACCTAAAGTAACTAAATTCCTGGTATTCTGTTCTCTAGCATTACCTGTATAATTCAATAGAACATACGGAGATATTTCATCCTTAGTTCCTGCAGCAGGATAATATCCGTTTGAATAGCGTAATGGATAGCTTATTGGAGTAGTCTTTGCCTGTGAACTCCATAGCCAATCTGTCAAACTGACTCCTCTAGAATATTCCCCCATGCTCGGGCGAGTATTCACCGACATATAGCCAGTTGTTCCAATATAGACTTTAGTTGTTTTAGTCAAATCTATATCCAAATTCAAACGATAATTATAAGTATCATAGCCTACACCTTTATTGTATTTACTATCTTTGGATGGATTATAAGCCGCAGATTCTTTCGACATTCCTAAACTTGCAAAATAACGGGCAACACTGCTACCACCTTGAGCACTTACATAATAAGTTTGCTGGAAAGAATTGGGATTTAAAATAACATCTTGCCAGTCAATGTTTGGGTACAGATCCGGATCTAAACCATATTTTATAATATCCATTTCTGTCTTGTTATAAATAGGAGATAATCCGGTTGCAACAGAAGCTTCATTTGCCATTTCAGCATATTGAGTGGCATTAACATATTCAGGTAAACGTTTTAAATGTGAGATTGTCATATTAGCACGACCACTGATCTTCAATTTGGACTCCAAACCACGCTTCGTCGTTACCAATACTACACCATTTGCACCTCGACTACCATACACCGCTGTAGCCGCAGCATCTTTCAAAACAGAAAAGCTTTCAACATCGGCAGCATCTATCTGACTCAAACTACCTTCCAAACCATCAATCAACACTAATGCACCACTATTAGCACCAAACGTACCAATACCGCGCACCCAAAACTCGGAAATATTTTTGCCCGGTTCACCGCTAGATTGAACGCCAATCACACCTGCAACACGACCTGCTAGTGTATTAACTATATTTGTAGCAGGAACCTCTAGCTGTGCTGGATCCATCGTTGTAATTGCACCAGCAACACTGACCTTTCGCTGTGTACCCATACCTACTACCACTACTTCATCAATATTCTCCGTAGCCGGTTTTAAGGTAACTTTAATGTTATCAATTTTATTCGTTAAACGTTGCTCATAGTTTTCATATCCCAAAAAAGACACAACCACTATATCATATATGTTCACCTTTAACCGAAATTTACCATCAATATTAGTAGTTATTCCCACACCCGGTTTATCTTTAACATATACATTTGCTCCCGGAACCGGTTCATTAAATTCATCGAAGACTGTACCAGTCAACATGAAGCTATGCTCTTTCTGTGCGTGTACTTGTGCTACAAACGCAAGAAGCAAAGCAAAAATTACAAATATTCGATTCATATTATATTAAATATAAAGTTTCACTAATTATTTATTCGACAGCCAATCGACGAATAGCACGGTTCTCTGAGTCACCGATATACATTACATCGTCGTTATCAATACAGATTCCCAGTGGTTTTTTAAATTGAGCATCTTCTGCACTACCATTTACATAACCTGAATTTTGAGGTTTTCCTGCTAATGTAGATACATAACCTGTACTCATTGTTATCTTACGAATACAGTGATTCTCGGTATCAGTCAAAATTATATTGCCTTCGGAATCGACACACATCTGTCCAGGTTTATTAAACATAGCCTGTCCTATCGGTCCGTCCAAATATCCGCTTTTACCTTCTTGACCAGCCCAACATGCCCATTCTTTAGTACGTAAATCATATTTATAAATGCAATGTTTATCGTTATTTGAGAAATAAAAAACATTCTCATCTTGGGGATCGAAAACAAGTCCATAAGCACTACCATCCTTGGTTCCAACCAAATCCCCATTCGTTAGATTCTCTCCCCTAGCATTCTCTACATCAATCCGTACCAGATTTCCACCCAACATTCTTGAATACATTTTTCCATCTGGTCCCATTGTAAAATTACACTTGGCTGCCCATACTCCAAATCCTTCAATATTTGGGAAATTTGAATCATCCCATGAAACAGAGCTTATAGCTGTAGTTGGTGCATAATCCGTCTTAGGGTCAAAATAATTAACATCATGACTATCTCTATTGGCCCAAAACTGATAAACGATTCCCTCCTTACTATTATATCCCAAGATAGGAGAGTTAAACATCGCATTAATATCTGATTTTAGAGATATTAATTTATCAGCCTCCTCATTCAACATAAATGCAGCAAATTTTCCATCATTATCTACTAAAAAGAAAACATTTTTATCCTTATCTACACAAATACACCTGTCAATATTTGCTCTAAATTGTGCTTCCGAAAGTGGTATAGTTCCTGTTGGATTCACCTGCGCTGATGTACTTCCTCCCACTAATGTAGTAACAGTGGTCTGGATATAATAATTAAATGTCTGATTGTACTCTCCCATTTGCTCCTGCACTTGTACTTTAACAACACACTCCGGGTCCTCTACTGTAGATGCACGTTTTGGAGCCAATACCAACATTCTATCATCCTTCACTGAAATTACAGAAGCCTCTTTATCATTGAAAAAGACCTTCACATTTTCCTTACTATTCCCAAAATTTGATCCATTAAGAATCACTTGAGTGGCAAGTTTGCCTTCATTCGGATAGAAATCAGTCAACACAATCGGCTTATTCGGGTCATAGCCCGAAGTTGACTCTTCATCGTCTTTACAAGACGCAAAGCAGCAGCCTACAGCTATGCAAACAAGCCACTGCCATTTAAAACATTTTTGTAATAAGTTTCTCATAGAAAATACCGTTTTTAAGAATTTATATAATAATAATGATCATAGTCTTACTTTTGTTATTTTATGTTTCTTTCTCATACTTTTCGCTACAGTTAATATTAAGACGACTAGAATAATACTAACCACTAAGTAATATTCATTTATTTTTTATTTTCTATAACATATAAGAGGAAAGGTAGAAAGCTATTTCCTGTATTTATCAACTGTCTCTTGTATACCAACCGGAAAACCAAAAAAGTTAGAAGAAATCTTATACAATGAAGGACAATCATCGTTTTCTTTAGATAAGTCATTCCATTCTTTCCACAAACTATCAAATATGGTAATATACTTATCCATTTCTACCCGATTAAAAGGCTTTTTTGTTGTATCTGCCACATAACCACATAGCATAATCTGCCACGAAACAGAAAAAAGCTCATATTTAATGCGCCCATACGAACAGGAAGTACGAATGAAATGATTCAATTCTTCTGAAGGAAAATGTAGTTTTTGAGAGATCTGTTCTATTTCCTTCCAAATACGGACAGCTTCTTCCTTTTCTTTCAGATAAGCATTTACCTGATTTCTTTCAATCATACGATCAAAATAACTCTTTTGATATACATCTCCAGTTATGGTATCATCACGTGTCCAATTAACATAAGTATCTCCCATAGCACTATATTGCCCTTTTATCACTCCATCTTCTGATAACAGGCAAAGCCGACGAAACATCTCCCATTCCGACTCGGGAAGCCCCTTTGCTTTTGCAAAATCATATAGTATTTCCTTTTCTGTTTTCAAAGGATTACTAGCCCAATGCGACATGACATAAGCATTTAATTCAACCCAAAACTCATTTTTGATATAAGGCCCTCCCCAACCACCACCACGTGACCAAGTCCAAATACCCTTAAACAAGGGATTATCTTTCACTTGGTTTAAACAATACGGATTCTTTATACCAGGTTTCTTAAATTCTTCAAAACCATCAATTACTCCTTTGGCGATATAATTTGGATGCGCTCCCTTTCCTTCATATTCACGTTGGCATTGCACTTCTACTACTTGTTGATGTTTACCAATACCTATACAAGGATTAAAAGGAACACCATATTGTCCTGATTCTTCCAGCCAATATTTGTCCAGTGCACTATAATTCATATCAGGATTTACAATTGCTGATCTCCAAAAATCTGTCATGGTGTGTTTGATAGAGAAATAAAGATTGGGATGCGGCTCTATACTGTCTGTAACAGATAAATAATATTTTGGGACCGAGTGCAATTGTCCCATATCCCATGTACGATAAAACAACTTCTTATTACGTCTTTCACAAACTTCTTTCCGCAATAAATTAACTAACGTAATATGGTCATGCATACCGTTTTGTACCGGATGATTACCTACGTAATAAGGAGCATCATGCAGATAAGTTTCTCCTGTACGAATCACTAATCCATCCAATTGTGGAAACGTTTTAAACATTTCCTCCATCAATTCACGAATACAAAACTGAGTGTAAGGTTTCGAGATATCAAGTTTTCCTTGTTCGTTAGTAAGTTCTGCTCTATGTTTTTCTACCAATGAGGAAGGAAGTACTAACATATCAAGCATGCAATATACCTGAAGACCTTCCTTTTTTGCCTCATCATATTTTTTATGGATTATTTCTGCTTTCTCTGCCACCCAGCGCCCGGCTTCAGTAGTATCCGGAAATAAAGAAGGATCAAAACTCTTCCAGTCAATTCCAAACTGCGCAGCCTCAAACAAGAAAAAAACTTTTGCTCCATATTCATTTATTTTCAAGAAAGAAGGATCGAGAAACTTTGATTCTGTCATAGCTTCACCCGGATTATGGTGTACCATATCCATCACAACAAATTTCTGTCGTACACAACCTGTCAGCAATAGATTAGCTGCATAACATGATAAAAAAATAAAATAAATATATCGCTTCATGTGTTGTTTTATAGTATGATTTTTCTCCTACTTCTATTTAGCAAATGGATCTCTTAATTTAGGAGCTTTTTTACCTGTAATAGCTTTATATATATGCTCCGCCAATATGAGCGAACCGTTCTTATTCAGATGCACATTATCCCATACATAGCAAGTTGAATCAACTTTATGCTCTAATGGGCTATACAGATCTACCAATTTCAGATGGAACTTTCTTGCAACGTTCTTTTGGATCGGATAAATTTCATCTGTTATTACCTCATTGCGGATTCCATATAAATTATTACTTGCCGGAATACAACGACATATAATGATTTTCGGTTTAGATCCACACTTCTGGAAAGTAGTGATCATATATTCTAAATCAGTTTCAAATTCATCCTTATATTTCCAATTTTCTGGTTTGGAATCATTAGTACCAAGTTTAATAATTACAACGTTCGGTTGAAATTTCTGTGCATTGATAAATGCATCGGTACTCATATAAGGATGATCACCTTTTCGCAATAAAGTATGGCCCCACTTTCCAAAATTACCAACTTCATATTGATCTCCAAGCATACGAGCCAAAGGAGTCGGATAATTGTCAACCCCTTCGGTGATACTATTGCCAATGCAAGCTATTTTAATCTTATCCTGCGCTACACCGCAAACAGATATGAGCATCAGAAATGCGAAAACTAATATTCGAACTATTTTCGTCATATGATTTTGTATTCTAGTCACTATTTTTCCTGTTTCAACTGAAAACAAAACCGCTTTACCTTTTAAAAAACAATCCACCTATCTTAACCTACGATATTTTGCAAGCTCCCTCCGACTATAGTAAGAGTAATGAGGAGCCAATTTTAGCCGGAGGATAAACTTGAAAATCAATCAAACACCAATCCTAACCTTTTACCTAAATTAAACCCATAAAAAACAATGTTCATATTAAGAACGAGTAAACAGGCAAATACCACTAAAAAGAAATAAAAAAAATATCCATAAATTTTGATTCATAGGACAAAAGGTCTTATTCTCCAAAGCCTATCTCTACAAAACCTACTTTACTTACGCTTAATATTGAGTAAATATTCTGGATACAAACCTCATTACTTCAGGTAACTCCATCCGCCAGTAAGTCCACGAATGCCCACCGTCTTTCACACGAAATTCATGACCAACCTGATGTTGCAACAGCGTGTTATGTAGAAGACAGTTCGTTATCGATAAAAAATCATCGTCACCACAACTGATATACCAGCGAATCCATTTGATGCGGTCTAACTTTTCTTTCGGGGATTTCTCCAAGATAGTTTGTATATCCATTTGTCCGAGAATTTCCGCTTTCTTTTCTTCCGATACCTTCGATAAATCCGATTGATTCTTCATTTGATCGAATGTCCATTCCCCTCCAACAGCACTCAACGGAGCAGCAGCAACGAACATCTCCGGATAATGAAGCGCATAAAACAACGCTCCACCACCTCCCATCGACAAGCCGGAGATAGCACGGTAACGACTTTCAGCACGCACCCTGTACGTTTTCTCTATATGTGGGATTAATTCCTTAAAAAAGAAATCTTCGTAATTATACGTTCCGTCCAGCAAGTTAAAATAGCCTTTATGAACCGTGTCAGCATCAGGCATAACAATAATCATCGGTGCTGATTTCCCCTCAGCAATCGCCTTATCAGCAATATACTGAACCTGACCAAATTGTATCCATCCCGTATGATTGTCACCTAACCCATGAAGCAAATACAATACAGGATAACTACCATCTCCTTCTTCATAGCCTACCGGCAAATAAATGGAGTAACTGCGTTCCATTCCCAAAATCTTACTTTTCACAGTACGTGTCTCATATACTTTCCCTTGTTGAGCAAAGGCCGTAGCAACCAGACACACCGCTAAAAGCGCTGACAATAAATGTTTTCTCATACGTATCTATTATTTCATGTAAATATAGTATTTTAAATTACCTGCGTTTAATTGGATTGTTTTCTTTTCTATACAAACATTCTTCCCATTCATCTTACAAGCAACAGCCTCATCGGGAATACAGAGTGTAGCAGTAACTCCTGCAGGAATATCGACTTGAAGAGTCATAATATTATCTGTCAATTCCCAGTCAACAGCAATCACACCATACGGAGTGTCTTTGGTTATCTTAGCCCAGGTCACACCTTCCGGTATTTGAGGATCGATAAATACATGCCGATAACCGGGTGCTGTCTCATCCATTCTTAGTCCTCCTATTGCCTGATAAAACCAGGCTCCAATTCCATTATAGCAGTTATGCACCCTGCTCCGTTCACCATTCCAAGACTCCCAAGTCGCTGTAGCGCCATTATCTATCATATACAAATAACCCGGATAATCACGTTTCTTCAGCATTTGATATAAAAAGTCAACTTCCCTGTTACGAATAGCCCACTCTGTCAGAATAGGGACACCTACCAGCCCTACAGCAATATGGCCCTTGTACTGCTTTTCAGTATCAGTCATCATCTTTCTTTTCACATCATCGTACAAAGAATCCGGTACAGCTCCTACAAGCATCGGATAACACATGTCTAACTGTGAACCGGTAGAATAGATGCCTTCACTCGGATGATAAAACGTCTGATGAATCAACTCATTAAGATTTTTCCTGCGCACAGCAAACTCTTGTGCTTCCTTTTCTTCTCCAAGCATCAGGGCTATTTTCTCCATTGTCCCCAAACATTCACTGATAAAACAATTATTCACCAGATCAACAGAAGATTGCGCTCCTGCATCCACTCCCATCGGTGCAAGCCAGTCACCAAGATACCAATCACGATATTGAGTGTCAGGCCAGCGTTTCAGCAATCCATCCACTGTATATTTATCCACATATGAGAACCATTCTTTCATTTTTGGATAATAGTTCTTTATCAATCTCGAATCATCGTAATTCACATACGTTCGCCATGGCGCCTGCACAATAAATCCACACCAATACGGACCGCCGCCACCTGCACCGGGATTAGGACCTACATGAGCCAGACTTCCCCCTTCGCGCATTGAATCTCCCCATGTTTGTATCCAGTTTGTGAAAGTCGGCGCTACATCATACATTGTTTGCAAACTCATTGTAGACGAATTTCCATCGCCACCATAGCCTGCTCGCTCCAGATGCGGACAGTCGACCATATATCCGCTAAATGTCAGACACTTCATGGTATATTGAATCATATTATGAATGGCGTTCAAGTCTGCATCCGAACATTCGAAAGTCGCGGTCTGCCGATAATCGCCATAAATCTGGAGAGATTTTATCCATTCAGTTTTCGGTCCTACCGGAAGGTTGGAGATACGGACATAACGATAAGCATGATGATTGAACTTATTCCTAAAATACTCTCCCCTCCGTCCACCGGAAATATAAACATCACTCTCACCCTGTTTGTCAAAATCTCCTTCTTTAGTCAGATTATCACTATATTCCATCGTAACCTCATGCCCCACAGGTAACACCGGCATCTGCATTTCAAACCATCCGGTCTGTATTCTTCCCATATCTACCAACCAAGCACCTTCACTAAGTTTCCTGATAGAAACAGGTTGCAATGTGTGATGTATCTTGTTAGCTTCACACATTTGAGGTGAAACGATGTGTTCCGGTACATTTACTTCCACCACAGGGTACCATTTCATTTTATCCAGAGAATAGGTTGAAAATTCTGTCGGCACTATTCGCCCATCCACTCTTTCACCACCAAATTGCAAAGCACACCAATTACCTGTATCTGAATAACCACTTTCACGTCCGCTCCAAGAAGTGTCGGTTGCAGTTAATACTTTCCATTTTCCATCTTTCAGCATATCCAGTTCCGCTTTTACCAACGGACCGTCATAAGCAGCACCAAAAGTAGTTTTCTTATACCAACCTTGTCCAAGCCATATCAACAGATCATTCTCTCCTTCTTTCAAATAAGAAGATACGTCATAAGTGACCATTAACGAACGTTTATTCAGCTGCGAAACAGCAGGGGTAAGAACATTCTCCGTAACTTTCTTTCCATTGACATATACTTCATGATACCCCAGAGAATTCACATAAAGAAAAGCTGTTGCCAGTTCATCTATTTGCACTTTTTTGCGAAGTAAAGGAGCACAAACTTTGCCTCCTTCCGGGGATGAACCGATATAGGCGCCATGTATCTGTTCCTTATTCAAAAGACCAATAGAAAAACGTGCCACCGTACTCCATTGGGAAACATTTCTTTTCCGGTCCCAGGCACGTACCCTCCAATAGCATAAAGAACGCGAAGCCAGAGGCAAGCCTTGATAAGGTACCATCACAGAAACATCAGATTTCAACTTTCCCGATTGCCATAAGTCCGCCTTCTCCCCTATTAATAGAAGACTATCTGACGCTACCTGAATTTCGTAAAAGGCTTGTCTATCCACTGCCCCATCTCCTTTCAATTTCCAGCTAAAACAGGGAGTAACGTTGTCAATCCCCAAAGGATCAACCATATTCTCACATTTTAATTCCACCAAAGAGAAAGGCCCCCTGTTCTCTTTCCCATGTACAATCTTTGGCGGACACCAAAGACAACATATTATTCCTATGCCTAGTAACAGTTTTTTATTCTTCATAAATAAGTTTCTATGAATATTACAGCTATGGATCATCAGTCCAATACTCTCATAATAAATAATAAATGACTCAATCTATCTTTGTTAACTTGACTTTATGAGTTGTCGGCTTATTCATTTTATAGATTGTATCGACAATGGTCTTCATATATTTACTCCACACTTCGCGTATCTCAGGATACATCGCTTTGGTATACCACTCATAACTCATTCTCAGAAAACCATCTTTAGGTAAATACTCCCTAAGTTTATTTACGGCCTCCTCATTATCAGCAAACAACAGACCTTCCTTTTTCAAGAACGAGTATTCCGTCCACAAATATTCTCTGAAACGTTTTTCCACTTCAAAACGTTCTTCGTTCAGATACATGATTTTCATAGCTTGCTGATACTGGGGTGTATTGGGATAATCGGCCAGATTGATACCATCTTCCAACTGCTCAGATGAAACATTATCAATAAACAATCCGTCTATTGTCAACCGATAATGACCTTTTCCCAGGTTAGTCACCTGCAAACGCTCTTGATTAAATTCCTTCATAAACGGTATTAAATCCATAGCATCACGTTGTGACCTTTTATTTCCCCAACCATGTCTTGGAATAGAATCCAAAGGATAAGGAAGTGAATTTGCCAAATAATCAAAACTTAAACTACCTGCTTCTTTCTTCAGTCCGGAGACTTTACAATTCCTATGACTTAATAGATTCTTGTTATTTGCATCAATCGAAACATCCGATACTTCGACCCCATCCAATCCCTGCGCCTTTAAAAATAAATAAGCCATCACCATCTGCCCGTCATTATCAGGATGGATTCTATCCACTCTACAAAAAGTGAATGTTGAGTCTTTCTTTTGCTCTTCCAGACTTATTTGCACCATCGGCTGATTAAAATCCACAAATCCCCATCCATTCTTCTTAGCCGCTTTGCGCTGGGCATCAATTATCTTTAAAATAGCATCATTTTTATGAAGAAAAAGCAAACTATTCAATTTCGTCGTTTCATCATAAGGTGAACCACCTATCAGCACTTTGGTCATTTTATTCTCTGCCAGCAAGCGTTTCTCTATTTCCCGAAAACTTTCCAATGATTTTTCGATCCGTTGCTCCGACAACTCCTTAGCATTCTCCTTCCAAAAAATATCATACCCTGTGTCATTCATACCAAAAGTCAGAGTCACATAAGTCGGTTTTCTGTCAAAAACATCGTAGTCCAACCGATCTTTAATATCCCATGCACTCTCCCCGCCAATTCCGGCATTCATTATTGTTATCGGCTTGTTTGGGAAACGAGTCATGTAATACAACCACACAAACGAATGATAATGTCCGCCATGGGTTATACTATTTCCAACAAAAACTACCCGTTCTCCTTTTTTAAAGGGAGGAATTGCCGATTGTGCGCACAAGCTATTACAACAAGTGCAGACTAGAAACAGCAGGAAAAATACCTTTACGTTTATTTTACAGTTCATTTGATTATATGCTTTATTACAAATTTAATTATTTATCCTTCAAAACATTCTCTTTTCCAACTTTGAATGAAAAAGAATCTTGTTTAAAAAGACGATTCAAGTTTACTTAACCACTAAAACAGATCTTTTATTTTTCCTGCAACTTCCACTAGGAAAAATCAATTTCTTATTGTCACTTGTCACTTTTCAGAGATAACCATTTATCAATCAAACGAATATCGGTGATAATAAGCAGTGACAATAAGAGTGATAATAAGATTTTCGAAGTTTCTATTGTCACTTCCAGTCTACCCACATCAAGTATGCCCACTGATTTATACAACCTTAACGTCCTATTTTTCTTCGTTCTGTCCGTACACAAAACTATTTATCATAGCACATATTAAAACAAATGACGGTAACATTAATACATAAAGAAGCTTTGACGAATAAGCTTTGTCAGTAATATGTCTTCGTTTCACGTACATGGAGCATTCGGACTATGTACGTGATCTGATGGGATTACGTATGTGAAACGATGGGATTACGTACATGAAACGAACTATTGCTAGTACCAAAAGGCATTAAGCAAGCATACATACTAGATTAATAAGTCAATCATTGTCTATTAAATCAAGCAGGTTATTCAAGGTAAAGCGTTCACTTTCTACTCCTGAGCATAGTAAATACAGTATATAAGAGATATAAAAAAACAGAAGATAGCGCAGCAATGCTGAACTTACTATCTTCTGGTATTCAAAATAAAAAAGTAGTCCTTAGTTTTCTACATATATCATATATCCAATTTCTTCTGTTCAGCCTTACCATACTGTTTAAGCAAAACACTGACTCCCTCTTTCAACATTTCCGGTTCTGCTTCAACAGAAATAGTCCGTTCTTCACCCGGCATCAAAGTTATATAATTATCAGACATGATAACAGGAAGAATTCTTTCTTGAGTGGCCGTATTCACCAATCTTATCCGGTTAGCACAAGCAACTGTTTTCGAATGATTTTTCACCGATAATTTCATCTTCCCTTCAGATATCATCGACTTGTCAACTAACTTGCAAGACAATTCTGCTTCCGGTAACGTATTCAAGGCCGTATAATCAAGATCAGTCACACCGTTTCTCCAGTAGAAGTTATCTGAAATCAAATTACCATTTGCGTCTGTCAGTTCTAACCGGATGAAATGGAGTGGAGTCAATTCCTCAACATTTTTTTGTTTCTTACCATAGATTTCAAATTCATACAGTGAATATCCAAAGTCTGTAGCACGGCTAACTCCTTCCATTTTCACATAACGCGCAGTAACCGGAGAGAGTTTGATCTCATCTGTACCGCCTTTTCCATCTTTGTTTGTATAGACAGTTTTCCATTTCTTCGCATCATTCGAGACTTGGATTTCATACTCTTTGGCACGTGCAGTTTCCCATTTCAACACAACATTCTCTATTTTTTCTTTCTTACCCAAGTCAACATAAATCCATTGAGAATCGCTCGCATCACTTTCCCAACGACTCCCTGCTCCTCCGTCAGCTACTAAAGAAGCCGGTCTGGATGCTGATGATGAAGAAGCTACCACATTCTTGCCAAAAGCCAGATTGTATGGATTGAAGTTTAACGTGAATGCTTCCGCAATGTTACTTGCCGGTACGTCCATCTGTTTTGTACGTCCATAAGCCGCAACCTCTTTTCCATTCAGGTTGTAGATAGTTGCTTTAGCATAAGCGCCCTTCAAGTCTTTGGTAGTGGTATTTACTGCTTTTATACTATTATTAGAAGAGTTCCACTGGAGATGAAGATGTTCGCAAGCCTTCTTTGCTCCCCAATAAGCTCCGGTAGGATCATAATAATAGTCATACGTCTGCCATACGAATGATGGATATGCCGGATGACTCATCCAGATCAGAAGTCCGGCTGCATCATTCCACATTTTATCATTCCATGCTTCATACATTCCTTTCATTACTTCAATATTCAGCAACTGGGCTTTCTCACAGAACTCTTCCAGACTGGAAGATTCCCCGAATTGTGTATTTACTGATTTTTTATAATTGATAGGGTTGGCATTGGACGCTTCTTTACCAAAGAAATGCTTATTCCAAACGTTATCATCATCATCTTTCAATTGTTCATCAGTAGGCAGAGGCCACCATGAGTCTTGGGGTATAAACAGTTTCACACTCTCAAATGTCGGAAAGGTAGCCGTTCCTATTTCAGTACGCAGACCATAGCCATGATCTATACCATACGGATAAGCCGGTTCATTGAATGCCAGATTACTGCCCGAAGTCTCAAAATGATGTTTAGGCGGCTGATTTCCCCACCATCCACTTCCGGATAAACCGTCCTGATTGGAACAAGACTTATACATTCGGTCGTTTTTGTCTTCTTGAGCTATCATCTCACGCAAATAATTATCCAAATCAGGCTCCGGATGTGTTTCATTAGCACCGCACCAGATAGCAATAGAAGGGTGATTCCTTAAACGTCTCACTTTATCAAGAGCATTCGCTTTGAATGCTTCCGGCTGAGCTACGCTATTATAAGCTACATACAGCCAGAAATCATTCCATACCATGATTCCATACTTATCGCAATAATCATAGAATTCATCATCAGTCACACAACCTGTCCACAAACGGATCATGTTGTAGTTCATATCTTTATGCAACTTGATTTTGGTTTCGTACTCTTTGCCATGACAACGAAGCAGATACTCGCTCATTCCCCAGTTTCCACCTTTCAGATAAATCTTCTGTCCATTGATAAAGAATGTCAGAACCGGGTAATTCACTACGTTGTTGATCATCTTATATTCATACTTTTTGATACCAAAAGTAATATCCTTTTCATCCGATACTTTTCCATCTATCGAACAAGTCAGTTTACAGGTATAAAGATTCGGTTCTCCATAGCCGTTAGGCCACCAAAGTTTCGGATTACGAATAACTAATGCAGCAAAATCACTTTTATCTACCGACAACTGTGCTGTTTCTTTTCCTCCCACCCGAATGTGCTTGGAAAAGGTTATATTTCCCGGCTGAATAACACCGGAAACTTCCACTTCTTTCGGAGCAGAAGAAGCATTCTTGATTCCTGTAGAGAAAGATAACTCCGCTTGTTGCAAAGTCGGCAATTCCGAGCGAATCCACGGGTCTTCCATCACAGCATCACCTGTAATAGACAGATATGCATTTCCTGTAATTCCGGCAAGACGCCCCGGAACATACGGCATCCAATCCCAACCGGCACCTGCCAGATAGCTGGGACTACAAGCAACACCATACGGATCTTTTCCTTTACGAGTCTTTTTCTGGTCGGGATCAGTAATCAAAACCGCAACCGCATTCTTTCCTGATTTCTTAATCAGATGTGTCACATCAAATTTGGAACGCAACATATGCCCGCTTACATCTTTAGTAGATGTCTTTGTCCCCGATATTTTTTCTCCGTTAAAATAGAAATCGGCGAAACGATTGGTATTGTCAAAATGAAGCCAAACACGCTTACCGGCTGAATAAGATGCCGGAAGTTCAAATTCCGTACGATACCAGAAAGGACGGTTATAAAACGCCTCGTCTACTTTGTATATATTATCAGCATAGTTAGGATCGGGAACGATTCCGGCTTCAACATATGCTGTAAAAACTGCTCCGGGCACTACTCCTTTCACATAGTCCGGCATTTTAAAACCTGGGGTAGAGATTTGTTCTCCTCCCATATTATTCAAATCTGCCTGCGGTTTGACTTCCCATACTATCTTGGGATTGGAACTGTTCAATGACATGGTAGAAGTCTGAGCATGCCCTATTCCATTCAGTACAAACAAACTTGATGCCAGTAAAAGAAGTCTAAACTTATTCATCATATTATTCAGCTATTTTAAATGTTAGATAAAACTCCCCATTTTGTATTGGGCTTATCGCCCATAAATAATTCCAATGTTCCTCCTGCTGCAATCTCAGCAAAGTCAAGGTAACATTTATTGTACTCCTTGCCATTCAGTAAGGCTTTTTGTATATATAGATTATTTGTGTTGTTATTGTGAGCAATAATAGTAAATACTTTTCCCTGATGATATTTTGAATCCAGCTTAAATTCTACCTTGTCAAAAACAGGACTGGTTATTTCCATACGTGTATTACCGGGACAGGAAGGATGAATTCCGGAAGCAGCCAATATATACCACGCAGACATCTGTCCGACATCTTCATTGCCAACAATTCCTTCTACTTTGTTCGCATAAGCATTTTTACAGATATATCGTGTCCACTTCTGTGTATACCAAGGCACATCCAGCTGATTAAAAAGGAAAGGAACAAAATGTACCGGTTCATTAGCATGATTATAATAATTATTCCATAACATATCAGAAGGAGTATGATCAAATAAATTAGTCAGATTAGCTATTACCTTTTCCTTGCCACCCATCAATTCAACCATTCCCGGAACATCATGCGGTACAAACCAACCTTGCTGATAAGCATTCGACTCAATGCAACCATACCATTCTTCGGTCAGTGCATTCTCCGGCCATGCTTTCCATGATCCATCTGCATTACGGGGACGGAACCAGCCTTTTTCCACATCAAACATATTATGATAGGCTTGCCCTTTTTCATAAAAGAGCTTTGCATCTTCTTCTTTTCCCAACGCCTTTGCCAACTGAGCCACACACCAGTCTGCATAAGCATATTCCAGAGTATACGAAATACTCAACGGTTCAGGTGTATATCCCAACAAATCATTCCCAAACTTAGCCGACGTGTTGACTGCATACTGATATGCTTTTTCCACATCGTATGTGCGAATTCCTTTCATATAAGCGTCTGCCAGCACCGACAATGCAGGATTACCTATCATACAACCGGAATAAGAATTCAGAAGTTCCCAACGTTCGTAATATTCCCGTCCACTCTGATCTGCCATCGTTATCAGTGAATTCAACGCATCACTCACCAAATGCGGATTGATCATCGCTTGTAAAGGGAACTGGCTACGGAAAACATCCCAACCACTAAATATGGTACGTTTGATAAATGTACCATCCTGTTCATGTATCTTTTTATCTCCGCCAATGTATCGCCCGTCTACATCTGTATAGATACGCGGATCAATCATAGTATGATACAATGATGTATAAAAAACAGTTTTCTCGTCATCCGTTCCACCGGATATCCGTACACGGCTAAGCTCTTGATTCCACAAATCATTTGCTTCCTGTTTTACTTGAGCAAAGTTTTTAGAAGCAATCTCCTGTTTAAAGTTGTTGGCTGCTCCTTCCATATCGACAAAGGAGATACCGACTTTCATCTCAACTTCTTCTCCTTCTTTCGTCGGAAATTCGGTGAAGAATCCAAGATGCTTTCCTTCCAGCTCTTTTTTATCTTTAATGACCGGAGCTTGTGATACACGTGTCAGATAAGGAATACTCACCACTTCATCACGCTTCCGAACCCAGTCATCGGGAATATCTGCACTCCAAAAACCATAATTACTCAATGGTTTGCTAAATTGTGCATAATAATAAACAGTATAATCGGAGTTTCCCTCACCGTTTCCCCATCCGCCACCATCGGGTGTACACTTCATCCAACCTTGGATGGTATGATCATCCAATACTTTCACATATTGCGAAGTGGAGGTTCCTCCCACTCTACGTGCCAAGTCTATCTGAATACGAGATTGCTCACTGGAAGGGAAAGTGAATTGCAATATTCCACAATGAGGTGTCGCACTACTCTCTACTTTAATCTTATAATCAGTCAGTTCTACTGAATAATATCCTGCTTTAGCTGTTTCGGTTGCTTTATCATAAGCAGAACGATAACCTTTTATACTTCCATCTTCTTTACCCGCAATTTTTTGCAATTTGCCCGTTGTAGGCATCACAAGGAAATTTCCTAAATCCCCAAACCACCCTACTCCACTCATTTGGGTAAAGGCAAAACCTTCAATGGTTTTATGTTCATCACTATAACCGGAACCATTGTCACCGCCGGTTATTGTATTAGGACTTACTTGTACCATGCCGTAAGGAGTAGTAGCGCCGGGAAATGTCTTACCTAATCCATGATAAACACCGGCAGCTCCTACACTGGTACTGGCACCTATAAAAGGATTTACATAATCAGTCGGAATTAAATCTTCTGTTACCACTCCTGCCGAAGAACAAGCTGTCAGCCACAAAAAAGAGCAAGCTATTAAAAGATTAGCGCTAGCTTTATACATAAAAATATTACAGTTTACTATTATTAGAATATGTTCAATTCAAGTTCAAAGCAAATGTCTTTATACCGAAACGAGGGATAGAAATACTAATTTCAGATTTTCCGGCACGTGTTTTTATTGTCTTTCTGTCGATAATTCTACCATTCAGATCTACTTCTTCTATACTAGACAGCGGTATATCAAAAGTGATATTGTGCTGCTTCTTGTCACCTTCCGCATTAAACAAGCGTAATATAATTTTCCCATCTTTCATATTGGCAGCACTCACCTGATAACCGCTGTTCTTTAAGTTTACCAATGATCTTGACTCCAATTTTACAGATGGATGATAAGAACATAACAATGGTTCATTCCAACAATCACTCTTCGTTGCAATAGCAGCCTTGTCCCATTTTCCACGATGAGGAACAATAGCATATTTCATTCTCAATGGTCCCGTGATCTTATAGTCAGGTCCCCAAAGTCCATTACCAGAATATTGAGCAGTCAATCCTAGCGGATAATCCTCTCCATGTGAATAGGAAGTTGTATGATCTGAGAATAAAGCCAATGCATAATCCCCTTCCTGCTCTGCCAAATCAACCCAATGGAGAATAATGTTATGCTTAATCTGATCCCAACTATTGAAAAATGTATTATCTAACTTACTTTCACAAACATCAAACGGTGCGTTTTTATAAATACGGGGAGAACGAAGATCTACAGGGAAAAGTACACTTAACTTAAATCTGTCATCACAATAAGCTCTGCGATTATCCCGCCAACTATTTTCTTTATATTCTCCTATACCTACATTTTTCTTCCAGTTAATAGTAAGATCAAAATCAATACGTTTCTCCCCTTGGGCAATGCTTATAATCTGTACAAAAGGATGTGAAGCGATTTCTCCTTCCAATTTTACCTTTGTCTCTTGTATATTACTCCGCAAAACCGTCATCTTAGCTGGAGTCTCTGTAGAAGACCGAAACTTACCTTCGTCATAAAAATAGCCTCTCAGCTCACCAATCGAATAGTCACCCGTCTGTTTGGCAAACTCCTTGTTTCCTTCTTTTTTGGCTACCAGACTTTTAATAATTCCTCCCTTCGACAAGTCAAAAACAATTTTATACATATCATTTTCAACCACATATTCCCGTTCATTTATTATCTTTTCGTTTCCTGAAACCGTTCTTTTACCTGTCTTTACTTGCTTTATACGGTATGTGGAGTAGCCGAAGGGAGGAACATCTACTTCAAACAACAATCTAATTTTTCCACCTTCTTTTCCTATTGAATAATCAACTTTTTTATTTCTACAATCATTGACTTCCAAATCAGTATCTGCATATTCCTGTGGAAGTACAACATTGACCTGCTCTGTTCTTCTTATCCCCAATGTATTATAAACACGTACAAATCCCTGAGCATTTTCAGAATTAATAGTATCGTTATCAAAACTGCATATAGAAGCGGAAGTAATTTTATCAGCCACAGTATTTGTCTCATCTGTCCATCGCTTTATTTGATCCGCCCACGTTCCAAATTTATTTAGTCCATTGTAAGGTACAATCCAGGAATCATGATGTTGCGCAAGCATCAAAGTACGCCATGCCTCATCCAAATCTTCCTGAACACAAGTGTAACCATTGGCAAGATGAGCAATAACAGACATCTTCTCTGCCATTATTATTTTATTCTCAGAAGTACGTACTTCTTGAGCAATTCTCTGCAACACTTGGCTTCCCCACATTAAGTTTACACGCATATCTTCCTGCGAGAAATACCAGTCATCATTCGTTTTACCAATGGAAATATTCTCAAAATAATCTTTCCACGTCACATAAATTGAATTACTTTTTATATTCTTTCCACTTCCCAACCATGGACCATTTTTCCATCCGGCATCTTGGAAACACATTCCCACAGGATGTTCAATCCCTGCATCACGACAAGCATTCAGATAAGATTCTTCATTACACCAAGCAGTTGTCTGCCAAGTAGAATTCTCTTCCAATTTCTCGCAAGCATAGCGAGGAACAGTAAGAATGGGAGTTCCATCCGGGCCTACCCAATTGACCAATTCGCCGCCATAAGCGTTAGTGTATCCTCCCCAACAAGTATTCGGGCATTTGAGTACAGCATACTTAAAACCAAATAGCTTCAATATCTGAGGCAAACAACTTGTGAAACAAGGTTCTTCCACAGAATAAGTGGTAAAAGTCACTCCCGGAAAATGTTTATTTATCTTAGCAATACCATATTGAAACTGACGTATAATGCTTTCGCCCGATATATTATAACAATAAGGCTGAGCATAAGTAGGATTTGTAAACTCTACCTGTTTACTTACTACTATATTTTTTAATTGTCGATAGGCTTCAGGAGTCTGTATTTGCACCGTATCCCATGTTTCAGGCTCTATTTCCAGACAAATTCGCCAATCCGGATGCTTGGACAACTGGTCGACAATAAACTGAGTTTTCCACTTCACCGGATAATGCCCGTATATCCCTCCATGATATCCATCAACAAAATAAGCTTGTTGCGAATGAACATGCGTACATATAAAAACAAGTAGTAATATGATGTTATAAAGTCTATTCATGGTATTTTTAAGCCTTTTTATTTTCGCTATTCTCTATCCGACTCATAAATTCAGATAGTTTTTGCTTAGCAAGTTCTCTATCATCCTTAGGAAACGACCAATCCACAAGAGCCACAACATTTTGATACTCAATAAATTCCTCTCGTATCTCCCCATTATTATTCACATCCAAAAGGAAGTCTTCCTTCTCTTCTGAAGTCAATTCACCTGCAAAATATTTATTTAAATTAGTTCCCATTATTCGTTCCTTTTTACAAAAGAACGATTATCCTGGTAAATACCCCTAAAAAAATATCAATAAAATTATTAAAAGTCATGCTGCAAGGCAAATATTTAGTTTTACCCTTAACTTTTTGAGTGCTATCCCCATCTGACATTCTACTGTATTTACTGAAATACCCAAACGTTCTGAGATTTCTCTATATTTTAATCCTTCGACACGACTTAATAAAAATATGTCACGACATTTCCGAGGCAAACTATTGATTGCATTGCGAACGAGAATTTCCGTTTCATTTCCTTCCGAGATATCCGATACATCAAACCTGTCTAAAGATTGTAACTTCAAAGACATTTCTATTTCGAAAGATGTTTGTACAGACTCAATATATTTCTGTTCAAACATTTTATGTTTCAAATGATCCAAGCATCTGTTCTTTATTAACCTGAAAAGATACGCGTTCATATTTTCAATGCGATCCATAGAATCGCGCTTCGCCCATAAGTCGGTAAACACATCTTGTGTTATGTTTTCGGCATCCTCTTCCAGTATCACAAATTCCTTTGCAAACCGAACTAATTTTGAATAATAAGTAAGATACAATTCTGAAAAATCCATAGTTGTGTTTCTTTAGATTAGTATTCAGTTATCAAAAATCTTGTGATGCAAATATAGA
>OODH01000411.1_pt1 | contig 35498 bp, 39 predicted proteins | sample 1671391 | NCBI WGS metagenome assembly OODH01 (sample SAMN06348152, study PRJEB24527) | human gut metagenome | biome: human gut; feature: ankylosing spondylitis patient; material: feces | host: Homo sapiens | place: China | collected 2015-10 | reverse complement strand
GTTATGCATTTGACCTTGGAAAACCGATCTGGTTAGATGCGAATGTGGAAGAGTTTAAGAGGCATGCAAAGACACGTTTTACGCAGGATTGTTTTATTGAGCATGTGGATTTTGATTTTCTGGAGATGCATGTGATCGAGGAGGATTAAAGGGAGAACATCCCAATATGGAGGACATGTTGTATGGCGCTGGAAAATAAGCTTGGAATTAAAAGTTCCGCAGAACTCGCGCGTGAAGAGGAACGTATCAGTAAAAAGAAGGCAGTAGAACTGTTTGAAAATGGTATGCTCGAGAAACTTGAGGCGGGAAAGTTTCAAACGTTATGTGAGATTCATAAATATTTATTTGATGATATCTATGACTTTGCAGGAAAAATCCGAACCGTAAATTTATCAAAAGGTAATTTCAGATTTGCACCGCTTATGTATCTTGAAACAGCAATTAAAAATGTAGACAAAATGCCACAGAACACATTTGATGAGATTGTTGAAAAATATGTGGAAATGAACATTGTGCATCCGTTCCGTGAAGGAAATGGAAGAAGCATGCGCATCTGGCTGGATATGATGTTAAAAAAACAGATCGGACAGGTAGTAGACTGGAGTAAGATAGAAAAAGAAGACTATCTGATGGCGATGGAACGCAGTCCGATCAAAGATATTGAAATTAAATATATTTTAAATGCAGCACTTACCGATCAGATCAATGACCGGGAAATTTATATGAAAGGTATTGACCATAGTTATTATTATGAGGGATATGTCACGTATAAGACGGAAGAGTTGTAGGGACAACATCCCTTGCTTTTTTCTCCCCTCTGTGCTACACTGTCACAAGCTGACAAGACACATGTTAATCACATGAAAAACAGCAAAGAGGAGTAAGAAACTCCGGATTGGAGAAATTATGGAAAAAGTAAAGGCATTTTGTAAAAGGAAAAATATTGAGATATCCGTCAAACGCTACCTGATTGATGCACTTGGTGCGATGGCACAGGGATTATTTGCATCGCTTTTGATCGGAACGATCATCAGTACACTTGGAACGCAGCTTAATATTCCGATTCTTGTGACAGTCGGAACTTACGCGAAAGCGGCAGTCGGACCGGCAATGGCGATCGCAATCGGATATGCACTGCAGGCAGCGCCTTTAGTACTGTTTTCACTTGCGGCAGTCGGTGCGGCGGCAAATGAACTTGGCGGGGCAGGTGGGCCGCTTGCGGTACTTGTGGTTGCAATTTTTGCAGCAGAATTCGGAAAAGCAGTTTCCAAAGAGACAAAAATCGATATTATTGTCACTCCGTTTGTGACCATTTTTGTCGGGGTCGCGCTTTCTATCTGGTGGGCTCCGGCGATCGGTGCGGCAGCGAGTGCAGTTGGCAATGCGATCATGTGGGCAACGGAACTGCAGCCGTTTTTCATGGGAATCATTGTATCAGTGATCGTAGGAATTGCACTGACACTGCCGATCAGCAGTGCTGCGATCTGTGCCGCACTTGGACTTACCGGTCTTGCAGGAGGGGCAGCACTTGCAGGATGCTGTGCACAGATGGTTGGATTTGCAGTGGCAAGTTTCCGTGAAAATAAATGGGGCGGATTGTTTGCACAGGGAATCGGTACATCCATGCTTCAGATGGGTAATATCGTGAAAAATCCGCGCATCTGGCTGCCGGCGACATTGGCGTCTGCAATCACCGGACCGATCGCAACGTGTCTGTTCCATTTACAGATGAATGGTGCAGCAGTTTCCTCCGGTATGGGAACCTGTGGACTGGTCGGACAGATTGGTGTCTATACCGGATGGATCGCAGATATTGAAGCGGGAAGCAAAGCTGCCATTACACCGATGGACTGGATCGGACTGATTTTCGTAAGCTTTCTTCTGCCGGGCGTTTTATCATGGCTTTTTAGTGTGTTATTCCGTAAGATCGGCTGGATCAAAGAAGGCGATATGAGGCTGGACTTATAAATCCATAAAAGTTTAGAAATAAATCCACCATAATGAGGAAAGTATGGTATACTGTAAACAGTAGTCATTACAGGAATAATATGCATGAAATTGCATTTTACTCCGCAAAACAAGGAGGATTTTTATGGAAAAGCCATTCACCTTAAGTGAGGGCGTTGACAGTTGGAACACGATTATTTTTTTATACAATTCCGCATTGAAGGAGGTACGTACCAAAGTTGAAATCTTAAACGATGAATTTCAGCAGGTACATCAGTACAACCCGATCGAATATATTAAGTCAAGGATCAAGACGCCTGAGAGCATTGTGAAAAAGTTAAAGCGTTACGGATATGAGTCATCGATCGATAACATGGTCAATTATGTCAATGACATTGCAGGTATCCGTATTGTCTGCTCTTTTACTTCTGATATTTATAAGCTTGCAGAGATGATTGGAAAACAGAATGATCTGACCGTTATTTCCATCAAGGATTATATTAAAAATCCAAAGGAGAGCGGTTATAAAAGTTATCATATGCTTGTGACTGTTCCGATATTTTTATCGGACCGCGTGATCGATACCAAGGTGGAGATACAGATCCGGACGATGGCGATGGATTTCTGGGCAAGCTTAGAGCATAAGATCTATTACAAATTTGAGGGAAATGCGCCCGGCTATATCAGCAGGGATCTAAGAGAATGTTCCGATATTGTTTCTATGCTGGATGCAAAGATGCTCCAGCTAAATGAAGCAATTATACAGGCGAAAGAAGCACAGGAGGAGCAGACGGGTGCAGTATAATTATGACTTCGAGATTATGTCGCTCGTCATTTTTGCGGTTATCAGCGGTCATTTCCTGTTGATCAGACAGTTTCCAACGGTTAAGTCAAAAGTATTTGGCAGACTGCTTGGGGTGTCTTGGCGAGTGTATCGCAAATATTTTATCATGTATTGGACTGGCAAATGCAGCAATCGTTCCATTAATCTGGAACGAATTGTTTACGTTTGCTTTTTTTGCGTTAGAGGGAGCGGCTTCTTATCTGATGTTCCGCTATATGGAAGAGGTATGCAGCTTTTCCGGAGTAGCAGGTCGAATGATAAAATACATGGGAAAGGTCCCGTTTTTCTTTTTCGAGATCATGCTTTTAGCGACGCCGTGGATGGGCTTTTTCTTTTATTTTAAAGATGGCAGCTATTATCAGGGAAATTTTGCATGGTTTGGCTATGTGTATATTGGATACTATTTTTTTATGAACCTGCTTCTTATATTTTTGGGGAGAGCGCGTATTGAGACGCGGATCAAGGTAATCGTTATCTTATACAGTATTGTGGCAGTTCTTATGGTGGTGCTTCAGTATGAGAGAAAAGAAATGCTGCTTACCAGTGCGGCAAATATGCTGTTTATTCTGATGATCTATATGGCAATGCAGAATCCGTCTGCTTATATTGACAGTGAAACCGGAACCAGTGATGAGCAGGCATTTCTGATCCAGATGAAAAATGTAACGGAGCAATCCGGGAAAAAAGTATTTCTTGTGGTACATATCAGACAGATGCATCATATCGAAATGCTTTTAGGATATGAAAACAGCAGGCGGCTGCTTGCCGAAGTGGGACATTATCTTACCGCACTGTGTGGAAAGTTCTGTGTGTTTCGCAATGCGGAGGATACATTTACCATCCTGCTGGATGAGGGAAAAGAAGAACACATAAAGGGGCAGATCAAAAAAAGATTTGAACAGGATTTTCATGTGTCTGGCAATTCGATTTCTTTAAACGAGGTCATGATCACCCTGCATTATCCGAGAGATTTTTGTTCTCTGGCAGAGTACAGGGCACTGTATGGATATTTGCTGGAAGCGGCACAAAATTCAGGGAAACAGGTCTTTTTTGAGGTGGATGAAGCCGTAAAAAAAGACTATTACCGCAGAAATAAGGTAGAGCAGGCGGTGGATCGTGCAATTACGGAAAACAGATTTGAAGTATATTATCAGCCGATCTATTCACTGAAAGAAAAATGTGTTGTATCATTAGAGGCGCTGGTGCGTCTGAAGGATGAAAAACTTGGAGCCATTCCACCGGATGAGTTTATTCCGTTGGCGGAGCAAAACGGAACGATCACACAGATCAGTGAGATCGTACTTGAAGAGTGCTGTCGTTTTCTGGCAAAACATGTGCTTCCGAACCCATCACTTGGAATACGGACGATCCATGTAAATATTGCTGCAGCGCAGTGTCTGAACCGGAATCTGAAAGAAAGCATACTGCCAGTGTTAGAGCGTTATTATGTGCCGGCACATATGATCACGCTGGAACTGACGGAGCGGACAGCAGTTGAGGCACCAAAGCTGATGTTATGGCACATGCAGGAGTTTGGCAAAATTGGCATGGGGTTTGCGATGGATGACTATGGAAGCGGCAATTCGAACTGTTCTTATCTGATCCGTTTTCCATTTCGGGAAATTAAGATTGATAAAAACATGACCTGGTCCTATTTTGAAAATCCAACTGCAAAAATCGTGATTGAAAATGAAATAAAGACGATACAAAAACTCGGTCTCCCACTGATCATGGAGGGCGTGGAAAAGAAAGAACAGAATGATGCCTTAGAGGCGCTTGGTGTAGATATGATCCAGGGATATTATTACGGGAAACCGATGCCGGAGACGGAGTGTCTGCGCTATATCAGAAGAATGCATTTTGCCAAAGAGGAATATGGAAAGAGTTGATGGAAAGTTTATGTTAAAAATAGCATTTTGTGATGATGATTTAGAGATATTAAAAGAACTTGGTATCTTATTGGACAAATATAAAAAAGAAAGAGACGAAGACCTTACCTGTACGGTATTTCAGAGTCCCTTAGAGTTACTGGCCGCGATTGAGAAAGGGTTTTCTTTCGATATTTTATTTTTGGACATTTTAATGCCGGGGGAAAACGGAATTGAGACTGCAAAAGAAATCAGACAGTATGATAATAATATGAAAATTATTTTTCTTACCTCATCTCCGGAGTTTGCAGTACAGTCTTATACGGTCGGGGCATATTTTTATCAGTTAAAGCCAGTCTGGGAGGAAAGCTTTTTCCGGCTGATGGATTCCGTGCTTGCAGAGTGCACAAAGACACAGGAAAACAGTCTGATTCTGCGGAGCAAAGAAGGAATTACAAGAATTGCCCTTGAAAAGTTAGAATATTGTGAAGTGATAGGACGGACGCTCTTTTTTCATCTCGGAAATGGAAAAGTATTTGAGAGTGTCGGCAGTTTAGACGATTTATTTTTGCAGTTAAAGCCTTATGGCAATTTTTTACGGCCACATCGGTCATTTCTGGTAAATATGGATTATATACAGAATATTTCTTACCGTGCAATTAAACTGATAAGTCTTGCAGAAATACCAATCCCGCATGGGAAATGCTCGGAGATAAAGAATAAATATCTCGAGTATGCGTTTAACAGAAAGCAGGTATTTTTATCATGAATCTTCTTTATGTAATAAATGGTGCAGCAGTCGGGATATTCGGCATGGTTTTGTCCGGGGCTTTTTGTGATATTCACTGGACGAAAGAAAAACGGGAATTTCTTGTTGGAAGTATTTTTGTGCTGCTTGCCATACAGGGCGTGATGTATCTGTTGGCTGGGGCAGCGACGATCCGTTATCTTTATCCTGTGATCACACATGTCCCGATGTGTATTGCCCTTTACATTTTAACGAAAAAACGTCTGTGGACAGTGATTTCCGTGCTGACTGCTTATCTCTGCTGTCAGCTTCGCAGGTGGGTGGCACTTTTTATAATGGCTGTGTTTGTGAACAGTGAAACGGTGCAAAATGTGACGGAACTGATTGTTACACTGCCGTTATTATTTCTTTTACTGCGCTTTGTGGCACCCTCGGTGCGGGCAATATCAAATTATCCCGTGTCAATACAGCTTCAGTTCGGGTTGATTCCGGCATTGGGATACGGCTTTGATTACCTGACGAGAGTTTATACGGATTTACTTTCAGAAGGTATACCGGCGGCAGTGGAATTTATGCCGTTCGTCTGCTGTATTGCTTATCTGGTGTTTGTGCTTCGTACTTCAGAGGAGGAGCGGAAGAAAAATGAACTTGAGCAGATGCAGAGCTGTCTGAATCTCCAGATTTCCCAGGCGGTCCGCGAGATTGAGGCTTTGAGGGAGTCGCAGAAAGATGCCAGTACCTACCGGCATGATTTAAGACATCATATGCAGCATCTGTTATCATGTATCGAGAATGGAAAAATTGAACAGGCAGAAGGCTACATTCATGAAGTATGTGCGCAGATTGAGGCAGGCAGGGTAAAAAATTACTGTGAGAATGAGACGGTCAATCTTATTTTTTCCTCTTTTGCAGGAAGGGCGGAAAGTGCTGGTGCCACAATGAACATAAAAGCGGTGGTACCATATATTCTTCCGGTTTCGGAGACAGATTTGTGTGTGCTTTTATCAAATGCGTTAGAAAATGCACTCCATGCGTGTACTGCACAGGAGCAGAAGGGAACGATAGATATTTTAGCGTATGAGAAGAACGGGAGGTTCTTTTTTCAGGTCACGAATCCATGCAGAAAAGAAGTAGTATTTGAAAACGGTGTTCCGGTTACCGACCGGCCGGGGCATGGAATCGGCGTACGCAGTATTTGTGCAATTGTTGACAGGTATGGCGGTATGTACAGCTTTCTGGTAGAAGATAATAAATTTATTTTACGCGTTTCTTTATAGGGTGCAGCTTTTTGCTGCACTTTAAAAGAAATAACAAAACTACAGATGAAAAATAAAAGGATGTCGATTGAGTGCACATTATAGTCGATTCAGAACAAGTTAATCCACTGTAGCACAAAATACGGTACATTAATGTCAACAGAGAGAAATGAAAAACAAATGACAAAGGAGAGAAAGATTATGAAAAGAAAAATTTTAGCAATTATGTTGAGTTCAATGCTGGCATTCTCTTTTACCGCCTGCGGGAATACCGAGGAGACTGCTGATGGCACAGTGACAAACGCAGAGGCAGATGTAGATGTGACAGATACTGGCACTGATGTGGAGAACGATGCGGCAGAGAACGATGCAGCAGATATTGTTGTGGACACAGAGGCAGCAGATGCACAAAGCGAAGATGTGGAAACAGATTCTACCGAAGACTTATTCTGCTTGCTTGATGTGCCGATTTTAGAGATGCCGGACTTAGCAGGAACAACCTGGAGTTTCTGTGGGGGTAACCTTGGCGGTGTGCAAATGACACAGGACGATTATGATGCTGCATTAGAGCAGTATGGCGGAAAATTGGAGATCGTGTTTAGCGATGATGGTTCCACTGTACAGATGGTACAGGGAGGTGGAACGTTAGACGGTGTCTGTGAATATCATTATGAGGATGAAGGTGTGCGTTTAACATTTGACAATAACGGCACAGATCTGGTATACGCCTGCGTGTTTGCAGATTTTGACGGACTGACAATGGTAGCATTGTCCGATACTTCCGGATACAATGCAGTATATTTTGTACAGTAAAGGAGTTTTTGAATGGAAATCTCTGTAATTGTTTGTTTGCTTGTGATTTTGCTTGCCATATGGATTGTTTCTGTACGGAAAAAATTAGCAATCATGGATGAAAATATCAATCATTCCATGAATCAGATCGGAGTGCAGCTTTCGTCACGGTTTGATGCGTTACTTTCCCTGCTTGATTTTACAAAAAAATATGCAGGATACGAGGCACAGACACTTACGGATGAAGTAAATGAAAAACGGTGTATCATTATGGAAACTTCCACACCGGAGGAGGTTTTGCGCCAGGAAGGTGTGATAAACGAGGTGCTTTTCCGGACACAGACGGTTTTAGAAGAATATCCGGGTTCGACTGATGAAAATGAATACATCAAATGTATGGACGCGGTAGAGTGTTATGAAAAAATGGTGCAGACCAGCCGGCTGATTTATAATGATTCGGTGACAAAATTAAACAGAGAGCTTCACATTTTTCCAACCAGTGTACTTGCACATATGCTCGGATTTGAAAAACGGGATTATCTGGTAGAAAATTAGCAGAAAAGGAGATGCAAAGGATGAATAAGTTACACAGAAGCAGATACATAAATGTAGTTGTATCAATGATGATGGCATTTTTGATGCTTGCTGCAATGGGAACGACACAGGTACATGCAGCACAATATACAACAGGAACGATTGATCCTGCCGAATTGAAAGCTGGAGATGTGGTTTACAGGGGGGTTCAGTTAACGGTAGACAGACAGATTGTGGTTTGTAAAAAGTGCAATATGATATGGATTACGACGGGCACGGATTACGGTACCGGAGACACGAAACGCTCTGAGGTGGTGGCTACGGAAGCCCATAAGGATCATCCGAATAAGGTGGGGTATAGCGAGTTTAACTGGTATTTTAATCTTGACAGCTCCGGCCCATTGTTAAAAAATACGCCATATACGATCGTAGAAAATGCTAACATTAAATATAAGATTATCTACAATACAAACGGTGGCAGTCAGATAGCAGAAGAAAAGCAGACGAGCCTGCCTGATCCGCTGCCGGCTGCGACGAAAGATGGATATGAGTTTGCCGGCTGGTATACAGATGCAGATTTTACGACGATTGCGCGGCCGGGACAGGCACTTACTGCCGACACGACTCTTTATGCAAAATGGGTAGAACACAGGCACACATTTAGGGATGAGTGGAGCAGCAATGATACTTCCCATTGGCATGCTGCCACGTGTGAACACACCACAGAAAAAAAAGATGAAGCAGCTCATGTTTATGGAACAGCAGGTGCGGAAAGATATACATGTAGTGTCTGCAAATATGTAAGTGAAACAAGAAAAAAAGAAGCTGAGGCAGCAGATAAAAAGAATACGGAAAGTGAACCGGTAAAAGTAAAAAGGACAGAGGCAAAAGACGCAGCATTAAATTCGAAATTTAATGTGAAAGCAGGAAAGACGGTCAAGGTAACTTGGGGAAAAGTTAAAGATGCAGATGGTTATGATGTTTATATGGCATACTGCGGAAAAGATAAGGAAAAGGTTGTAAAGTCCGTAAAGGCAGCGGATAGTTTATCTGTTGAGATCAGCAAATTGAAAAAGAAAGGAATCAATCAGAAAAAAAATATAAAATGTCATGTTCTTGCATATAAGATGGTTGATGGCAAAAAAGTAACAGTTGCGAAATCGATTACGATACATGCAGCAGGAAAGAAGAATAAATCAGTAACAGATGCAAAAAGCATTAAACTGAAAAAGACTTCTTATGTATTGGCAAAAGGGAAAAAAGCTGTCGTAAAAGCTTCGATTGTCAAGAAGGATAAGAAACGTCCGATCATTAATCATATATCGGAATTCCGATATGCTACATCAGACAGTAAAGTGGCAGTGGTATCTAAAAATGGTAAGATCACCGCGAAAGGAAAAGGATCCTGTTCTATATATGTATATGCAACAAACGGATGTGCACAAAAAATAAAAGTTGTGGTCAAATAAGAGAGACAGGTATAAAGTGAAAATGAATGTGTAGGAGAAAAGCTGCCAATGATAGTGATAATATCATTAGGCAGCTTTTTATAATGAACAAAGGAAAAAGAAAACGTGTATTTTGACTGGATTATATAGTATAATATATTCCGTGTCTGAGAGAGAAATAAACCATAAGAGGATAGTTAAAATGAGAACAGGATTTGATAATGAAAAATATTTAAAAATTCAGTCAGAGCATATCAAAGAACGCATCAGCCAGTTCGGTGATAAACTCTATCTGGAATTTGGTGGAAAATTATTTGACGATTACCATGCGTCGAGAGTATTGCCGGGATTTGCACCGGACAGTAAACTTCAGATGCTGATGCAGCTTTCAGATGTTGCAGAAATCGTAATTGTGATCAGTGCGGCGGATATTGAGAAAAACAAGGTGCGTGGAGACCTTGGCATTACTTATGATGTGGACGTTGTCCGTCTGATCGGAGAGTTTGAGAAAAAAGGACTCTATGTTGGAAGTGTGGTCATCACACAGTTTGCCGGACAAAATGGTGCAGTGCAGTTTCGGGAAAAACTCGAAAAACGTGGAATCAAAGTATATCAGCATTATAGGATCGAGGGGTATCCGTCGAATATTCCACTGATCGTCAGCGAGAATGGTTTTGGAAAAAATGATTATATTGAGACGACAAGACCGCTTGTGGTTATTACTGCGCCGGGGCCTGGAAGCGGAAAAATGGCAACCTGTCTTTCACAGCTTTATCATGAAAACATTCGCGGAACCAAAGCCGGCTATGCGAAGTTCGAGACATTCCCAATCTGGAATCTTCCGTTGAAGCACCCGGTCAACCTTGCATATGAGGCTGCAACAGCAGACTTAAATGATGTGAATATGATTGACCCGTTCCATCTGGAAGCATATGGAAAGACCACGGTGAACTACAACCGTGATATAGAAATATTTCCTGTTTTAAATGCAATTTTTGAGGGAATATACGGTGAAAATACCTATTACAAATCGCCGACTGATATGGGAGTAAATATGGCAGGAAACTGCATCATCGATGATGAAGCCTGCTGCGTGGCATCTAAAATGGAAATTATCAGACGTTATTACACTGCAGTGAATAAGCTGGTAAAAGAAGAAGCGACCGAAAATGAAGTTTACAAGATCGAGCTTCTAATGAAACAGGCGAAGATTACAACAGACGACAGAAAAGTTACCGTTGCCGCAAAGAAGCGTGCGGAGGAATCAGGTGTTCCGACCGCAGCAATTGAACTTTCGGATGGAACGATCATTACATCAAAAACGTCTGATTTCCTTGGAGCATCAGCAGCATTGCTTTTAAATGCTTTAAAATATTTAGCCGGAATTGCACATGATGAAAAGCTGATCCGCCCGGAGGCAATTGAGCCGATTCAGGATTTAAAAGTACGTTTCTTAGGAGGAAAGAATCCAAGACTTCACACAGACGAAGTTTTGATCGCGTTATCTCTTACAGCGGTTTCCAATGAAAATGCAAAATGCGCCATTGAGCAGATTCCTGCACTCCGCGGCTGTCAGGTGCATACTTCGGTTATGCTTTCCGAGGTGGATATTAAAATCTTCAAAAAACTGGGTGTGGATCTGACGAGTGAACCGGTACGCAGTGGATTGAAGTTATATTAAATTTATATGGTGTATCATGAGCTATAAAATAAAGTGAAAGAGGAAATACATGAATCTGATTAATATAGAGAATCTGACAAAGGTCTATACCGAAAGAAAGTTATTTGATGGCGCGTCATTTTCGCTGCAGGATGGGGAGAAAGTCGGTATCATTGGCGTCAATGGAACCGGAAAGACAACACTTCTACGGATGATCATGGGGGAAGAGGAGACGGATGAGGGAACCGTCACGACTGCGAACCATGTGGTAATGCGTTATCTGCCACAGCATCCGGAATTTGAGCCGGAAAAAAGCAGTCTGGAATGTGTGCTGGAAGGAAATGTAACGGATGAAAACCGCTGGTCTGTTGAAAGTGATGCCAGAGCAATGATGATGCGGCTTGGCATTAAAGATTTTATGCAGCCTGCAGGACAGTTATCCGGTGGACAAAGAAAGCGTCTGGCATTGATATCCGTACTTCTTTCCCCGGCAGATATTCTGCTGCTGGATGAGCCTACAAACCATTTAGATAATGATATGGCAGACTGGCTGGAGGATTATCTGAAAAAATGGAGAGGTGCGCTTATCATGGTAACACATGACCGGTATTTTCTGGACAGTGTGTGCAACCGGATCGTGGAGATTGATAAAGGAAAAATTTATAGTTATCAGACGAATTATTCCGGGTATCTGGAATTAAAAACCCAGCGGCAGGAAATGGAAGCAGCCAGTGAACGAAAACGTCAGTCGATCCTGCGTGTGGAACTGGAATGGATACGCAGGGGTGCAAGGGCACGTTCCACAAAACAGAAAGCACATATCCAGCGCTATGAAGAGCTGAGAGACCGTCAGGCTCCGGTGCAGGATTCGCAGGTAGAATTAAGTTCTATTTCTACAAGAATGGGAAAAACGACTGTGGAGTTGGAAAACATCTGCAAGGCCTATGGAGAAAGAAAACTGATCGATGATTTTTCTTATATCTTTTTGAAGGGAGACAGGGTTGGATTTATCGGACCAAACGGTTGTGGAAAGTCTACTTTAATGAAAATTATTGCAGGCATTATTCCACAGGATTCCGGGCAGGTTATCATCGGACAGACTGTGAAAATGGGATATTATGCGCAGGAAATAGCCTCAGAAAAAAATGAGGATGAAAATGAAATTGATCTGTCATATATGGACCCAAATCAGAGAGTGATTGATTATGTAAAGGATACAGCAGAATATATTCAGACTGTGGATGGAGTCATATCTGCATCTGTTTTATTGGAGCGTTTCTTATTTCCGCCGGAAAAACAGTACAGTCCGATTGGAAAACTGTCCGGCGGGGAAAAGAAAAGATTAAATCTGCTTCGGGTACTGGCGACATCCCCGAACTTTATTCTGCTGGATGAGCCTACAAACAATCTTGATATAGCTACGCTGACAATTTTAGAGGACTATCTGGATCGTTACGATGGCATTGTTGTCACGGTATCGCATGACCGCTATTTCCTTGATAGAACAATGAAACGTATCTTTGCCTTTGAGGGAGACGGAAAACTGAAACAATATGAAGGCGGCTATACAGATTATGTAAACCGACTTGCGGCAGAGGGCAGGACACCGGGTGGAAACATTGCGGCGCAGTCTGCTGGTGCCGATATATCGGGTAATTCACAAAACCAGAAATCCGGAGAAAGTGTGATCGAAAAAAATGATTCGACTGCAACTTGGAAGCAAAAAAAGAAACTGAAATTCAGCTATAAAGAGCAGAAAGAATACGAGACGATCGAGGATGATATTGCAGCGCTCGAACAGAAGTTGGAAGATTTAGATAATGAGATGGCAGCGAATGCCACCAATGCTGCAAAATTGCGGGAGCTGGTTGAGAAGAAAGAAAACGCAGAGAAGATGTTAGAAGAAAAGATGGACAGGTGGGAGTATTTAGAAGAGCTGGCGGCAAAGATCGCAGGGCAGCAGAGCTAGTGTACTGAATCATTGATACAGTACACTGGAAAGCCTGCCTGTCAGTCCACGTTCAGGACAAATGTATTCTTGCCGTTCTCTTTTGCCTGATACATTGCCAGATCTGCCCTGCGGATTAGCTGTGTATAGTCAAGCGTATCGCCCTGGGACATGACAATGCCGATACTGCACGGCACCGGCAGCACCTCGCCGGTCTGTTCGTTTACATGCTGCGTGCGCAGAATCTCAAGAATTTTGTCGGCATTATGCCGGATGCGTTCCGGTTCTAACTCACCGGCATAGCAGAATGCAAACTCGTCCCCTCCGATCCTGCCGACTGCACCGTGTATGTTTTCTTTAAGTGTCTGCGCTACGAACTGGATGACAGCATCGCCCTCCTGATGACCGTAATTGGTATTATAATCCCTGAAATCATCGATATCGACAAAGCCGAATGTGATCTGTTCATGGCTTTCAACCGCCCTTTGCACCATCGAAAGCATCTCTTTTTCAATCGCTTTTTTATTTTTGATACCGGTCAGAGGGTCGTTCTCTGCCATCTGTAAAAGTTTCTGCTGACGCTCTTTTTCTTTCCTGTCTGCCTGTTCCACATAGTCTAACAGCTCGTTGATACCCGCAGCCAGTTCACCTGTCTCATGTTTTTCCTGAATGTGAACGCGCAGGGAATAATCCTCACTTTCCCTGATTTGCGCAAATACCTGCAGAATATGGGTAATCGGTGCGAAAATTTTCTTTGTCATGAAATACTGTGTACAGAATACGCCGATAATGAGTGCAGAAAGACCGAGCGCGATCAGCACACCGTAGGTTCTGCCGGTCTGCTTCTGTGCACTCAGATTTTCAGTCACACGGATGCCCCAGCCGGTATTTTCCACGTCGGAATAATATGTAATATAATCCTGTCTGTGATAGCGGTAGCGCACATAACCGGACGGATTTTTCTCATGGTCGATCGCATCCCATTTTTTCTGAAAATCATTGCGGTCGGAACTTTTAGAGACAAATGTCTTTAAGCTTCTCTTGTTTTTTGTGTCACCTGCCGTGATGATCGCCCCATTGCCGTCGAGAAGATAGAAAGTTCCATCTGCAAGAGTGTCCATATTCAGCCGCAGGTCGTCAAAATATGCCGTATCCAGCTCCTCCATCACATAGCCGATCAGTTCATTATTATAATAGACGCCGGTATAGGCGGGCACGACATTTTTCCTGCCGTCATCTGTTATACGCTCATACACGTCACCGATAATAAATTCGCCGGTCTGATATTTAGGATCGACATCTTTCATTGCACTGACAGTGCCCGGTTCGTACTCTTCACTTGAACTGACCACATGAAAATTCCGGTTTACCACAGAGATGCTCGCTACAAAGATACTGTATTTTTTGCGTTCCTTCAGCAGATTGTCTACATAGTTTCGTGCCAGAGGGCTTTCATTTTCCCTTAGACTGTAAAGGATCGCGTTCTGCGTCAGCTGATAACTCGCGATCATGTCCATCTCGTTATTGCGGTCCTGCGTAAAGTTTTTGATATTCATCACCTGATTTTCGCTGATTGCCTGCACATTCTGCTCCGTCAGCTCATCAATCTTGCGGTTCGTCTCATAAATGGAAAATATTCCGAAGATACCAAGCGGTACCAGGGTAAAAAGTAAAAGTAACCCTAAAATACTATGTTTTAATTTCATGCTCGCAGCTTCCTCCATCTGTTATCTATTTTATAGCTAAACTGCTGTTTCCGTCAACTGTTGCCCCAGTGTTGTACACAACCCCTGAAAAATATCGAAAGGATTTTTTTTCCCGCGTGGATAAGATTTCGATATGATTGAAAACGGTCATAAAATCAATCGTAAAAAAATACGATTGTTTTTATGATTGATTTTGCATATAATCAATACAATGAAATTGGAAAGAAAACAGTTAGTATGCAAAGGCAGGAAGGACACTCACAAATGAAAGACAAAAGCGAAACTTCAACAACAGATTTGATTATACTTTTTTTCCTTCTGTTCATTATTTCAAATATTTTATTTGCTGTTGACTGTATGCTGCTCAGTGATGACGCAGAGTCGAATTTGAAGCTGATAAAAGATTTTGCGATCAGCACGGGAAGTCTGGTCGGAATAAACATAGTCGGATTGATACTGATTGAATGTTTTGAAAGAATTGAAAAATATATTTTTCGGCGAAAAAACCAAAAGGAATGTTTCGGGGAAGGTAATTTTCAGGTATTGCGGTGTAGCAGCAGATACTACATGCTCCCGATTGCAGTTACTGCGCTGGATATGATGTTTGTATTATCTTTTTTGCATGAGAGAAACAAAGATGCACAGGTGATGATAGAATTTTTTCAAGGCAGAGATGGAATTTTTCCACTGTTTTGTATGGGATTTTTTAACATCTATGGCGTTTATGTGCTGGCGCATTACTGCTGTTATAAAGTGTATTGTACAGGATATTTGTTAGAGGTAATCCATTTTTTGAGGAAAAAAAGCATACCGTGGAGTGATATAAAAAGCATAGAATTTTTCTATCTGGATCAATACAAGAAACAGAGGATTGTGATAAATCTTGAGAAGAAAAAGATTGTTTTTCGCGCAGAGGTGTTAAACGATGGCTGGGATCCTTTTGTGAACTGGGTACAGGATATGGCAATGAGATATCATATTTTGTTTAACGGTAAAATCCTGACTGTTTGACTTGCAAATAAGATAAAAATCCAAAACTACACACCAGATACAATGCATTACGGTATGCTCAAAAGAAAAGGGATATAGAGCGTAAAACGGACAGCACACCAGGTTGACTTTGCCTGCGGGGGAAGGTAAAATACAGCTTAAGATAGTATAAACCCGGGGAGAAAACTGCAATGCTAAATATAACCATTGACAAGGTCAGGCACATTGAAGACAAGGATGCCAATGTACGCGAAACGCTTGTCGAATTACAGCACGCACTTGATAAATCTGAACAGGAAAGACATTTTTATGACGCTCTGTGCATTGACTACACTGCGGCATACTTATGCGACCTGATGGCAGATACCATGACTGTCATCAAGAAAAAATCATTCTCCCACTGTGCTGCCGAAGAACTCCAGTCTGGCAGCATACAATGCTATTCTCAATGGATACGGCATTCTTATAATACTTTTGTCGTGAAAGAGTCGGCCCCGGGCTTTATGGAAATGTTTGACAACAGGAATCTGATGGCATATCTGGATGATCATGAGAGCTTTGTATACCGGCACAGAACACTGCCGAACCGTGCAGGAATGGAATTTTGAAGCGCGGGCAGTGCGTCTTTATTCAGATGATGACAGCTACAAGATCATTCTTGGCTACCGTCCGATCGATGACATTGTCGAAGAGGAAAGGGAAAGCCGTCAAAAATTAGAGCAGGCGTTAAAGAGAGCCGAGGAAGCAAGCCATGCAAAATCAGCCTTTTTGTTTAATATGTCCCATGACATCCGCATGCCGATGAACGCCATCATTGGTTATACTGATCTTTTAGAAATATATGGGGATGACGTGGAAAAACGGGAGGACTATCTTGGCAAGATCAAAAGTTCCAGTGAATATCTGCTATCCCTTCTCAATGATGTTTTAGAAATGGCGCGTATTGAAAGCGGAAAATATATCATGGACGAAACGGTAACGGATATCAGGGAGTTTGACCGGTCTATCTGCGATGTATTTGAGAATCAATTAGAGCAGATGGGGATCCGTTCTGTTTTTCTGTAAGTTCTTTTGCGATGCTGGCATCAGGCATGGCTGCTTTGCCGTTTTGTCCGGTGCTGCAGTGCGTTAAACCATGCCTGCGGCAGGGAAAATCCGAAGATGATACCGAGTACGATTGCTCCGGCAACTTTGATTGTCTCCATTCCGTAACGTGAAAATTCACTCATGTCATTCATGATAAAATAATAGGAAGTATAATAAATACCAGCCCCCGGCACCAGTGGAAAAATACCGGCGATCAGGTAGACGGTCACCGGATTTTTACGCAGGGCGGCAACCACCCTTGAAAAGACCGTGAGGGCAAGTGTTGCGATCATGTTTGCAATGACGGTTCCGGTGTCAAACTGCAGGCAGATCAGATAGACGATCCATCCGATCGCACCGGTAAGTCCGCAGAAGAGAAGTTCTGATTTTGGTGCACAAAACAGCACGGCAAAAGAAAGCGTTGCGATCATACTGACAATAAACTGAATAAACATAGTATTACAAAATACCTCCTACTACAAGATTATAGATCGTCATGACGGTTCCGACACCTGCCGCAATACAAAAAGCGGTGAGAACCGCATCGATCATGTGGATCGCGCCGGAGAGATAATCGCCGTTAAAGAAATCGCGGATTGAAGTCGTTAATGCGATCCCCGGCACTAACGGCATGATTGCACCGATGATGATCTTGTCATACAAAACCGGCAGTCCAATGGAAAAAGTGATCAGACTGACGAGTGTCACAAGTGCGCTGCCGAAAATGTTGGTGATAAATTTTGAAGTTTTCCGCTGTGAAAACTTTTTTAACATCATATTTAAAATTGCGCCGGCGATAAATGCTATCACGCCGTCTAACGGAGTTCCGCCAAACAGAAATGAAAAACTGCCGCTTCCAAGACCGCAGAAAAAGACTTCCGTCCATTTACTGCAGGTGGGAATCGCTTTACATTCATCTAAACGTGTCCACGCATCTTTTAGGGAACATTCGTGGAAACAGATTTCCCTCGAAAGCTGGTTTAAGGCTGCGATACGCCCAAGATGTGTCTGACCGAGCGGGATATGACGGATCATGCTGCACGCATCATCTTTATTTTCATTTGCACTCGCAAAAATTCCATTTGAGAGCACATAAACGTCATATTCTTCAATTTCATATGCCTCTAAGATATGCATTACGGTATCTTCCACACGGTACACCTCTGCGCCGTTGCGAAGAAGTGCGTCTCCGGTTTCCACCGCTAAAGATAAAATTTCCTTTGTGACTGCCATGGTGCAGTTCCTTTCTATCAGTGAAATTGATCATTATAGTTGTTCAACTGTTATGTTAAAATCCCGTTCCTGCCAGACAGGAGTTTTTATTATGAACACTCATGAAAAAATAACATGTTTTTGGATAAAAAGCAATCTGTCATGTGTAAAAAATTATATACTTTCCAATAAAAAGTAAGATGCCATATGCAATGATTTCCTGTAAAAGTAATTTTACATATTCTAATGCTTCTATTTTGTTTATACATAATATCCCCAAAAAAAGAGATAATAATTTGCAAAGTCAGAAATCAATGGAGGCTTAGTGTGAAAAGTAAGCTCGATAGCTTATTTTTCGCACGGCTATTTGTTTCTGAGCAAAAACAAATAGCTTCTATGACAAGGCATAAAAAAACATGCCTCCGAGAATTTGAGATTCTCGTCGCCTCTTCGCAACAAGTTGCTCAGAAATGAGGTTTACTATGAATTGTAGAAAATACAGAGCAGTTTTACTTGGAGTGATAGTTATGATACTGGTGGTCGGGGTTTGTTTCTACACAAAATATCGGAAAGAAAATGAGATACCGACGGATGGAATGTTGGTATATGACAATTCGGAGGATGAGGATGTGGATAAGATATGGGCGTAAATAACGAAATACTTTATTTGAAAATCGAGCAGAACACGATCGTTTTTGACCGGCATGTCGTGCTGAACGATATTGCAAAGATGGAGTGCACGAACGAGGCGGTTCTGCGTCAGTTAAAACAGAAAAAGATATACAGTTTTACGAATCAGAAAGATGAGAAAAAAGAGAAAAATCAGATGCAGGTTTTTTCTGTGTTAAAGATCATTGAGCAGATTCATGAAGATTATCCGTCGCTGACGATCTCCAATGAGGGCGAGAGTGATTTTATCATAGAATATATTCCGAACCCGGAAAAGCCAAAGGTGGTGAATGCAATCAAAACCGTGCTGCTTAGCATTATCATTTTTTTTGGTTCGGCATTTACGATCATGGCATTTAACAACGATATTTCCGTGACGGATGTGTTTGACAAATTATACGGACAGGTGATGGGGACAAAGGCGGACGGTGTGAATGAGCTTGAAGTGTGCTACTGCATCGGACTTGGACTTGGCATCATTTTATTTTTCAATCATGTCGGAAGAAAGAAGATCACGCCCGATCCAACGCCGATCCAGATCGAGATGCGGAAATACGAAAAAGATGTGGATACCACATTTATTGAAAATGCAGGCAGAGGAGGTCACAGCATAGATGTTTCTTAATCATATTCTGCTCGGATTTTTAGGAATTGCGTTTGGCGGTGCGGTCGCTGCGGGAACGTTCGCGTTTGTGATCGTCATCGGTGTCGTTCCCCGTATGATCGGAAAATGCAACCGTGCGGCGAATACACTCTGCTTTGAGCAGGCGATCATCCTTGGTGGGATACTTGGAAATATCGTCTCCGTGTTTTTGCAGATGCATATTCCGCTTGGACAGGTATCAGGACATATCTTTCTCGGATTGTACGGGCTCTCGGCGGGAATGTTTGTCGGCTGCATCGCGGTGGCTCTCGCAGAGATATTAAACACATTCCCAATCCTGTTTCGCAGGGCAAAACTGAAAGTTGGTCTCCAGTGGGTCATGTGGACGATGGCGGTCGGCAAGACGTGCGGGGCGCTTTATTATTTTGTGAAAAAAATCGGGGAAGGGTTGTCGTAGGAGAGGTTTGACGTGTGAAAAATTTCAGATTAAAATGATAGAGGTTTGGAACAATTTTTTGTTCCGGATTTTTCATAATGAATACAAACAGGGGGAATGAGAAATGGTCACATCCATCGCACGTCAGAGTGTTATCATAAAATGCAACATGCAGAAATCTGTCCTGACCGGCAACTACGAATTTTATTATGCTGCAGGGCTTATTGCAAAATTATCCGGGGTTGAGATTTCAGATGACATCAAACCGATCGAACTGGGGGTACTTTTACATCAGGAAATCGAAAAGACAGAGCCGAAGGATGAACAGGAAAAGTACCTGTTTTCGATGCTAAAGGACTATAAGCCGACCGATGAGTATGATGAACAGATGAAGGAGCTGCTCCTTTGGGGAAAAGGCGAGCAGTATCTGTGGACGGTGACGATTCTGTGAATCAACTGTTCAGGGTAAATTGGATTGGAGTCATAGGGAGCATCTGCCCATTCTAAGAGTTCTTTTGAAAAGCTGCGAATAAATATAGAAAAGATCTGACATACTATTCCAATAAGAGGAAAATATACGGGAGGAACAACCATGGCGCAACCAATCAACAAACAGAGCAGTTCGGTCAAAACATCAGATGAGCAAAAGCAGAAAAATTTATCCAAAGTGTCATACGGCGCAGACAAAAAAGTACGAGACCAGGCATACAATGACTATGTGGAGTCCATCACCCCAAAACACAACCTTGCAGCAAATATGGCAAAGGCATTTGTGTTGGGAGGGATTATCTGCTGCATCGGACAGCTCATTTTAAATATCTGTAAAAGCCTTGGACTTGATAAAGAGATGTCGGGTAGCTGGTGCAGTATCCTGTTGATCTTATTATCTGTGATCTTAACAGGGCTTAATCTGTATCCGTCACTTGCAAACTGGGGAGGTGCCGGTGCGCTCGTGCCGATCACCGGATTTGCCAACGGTGTTGCGGCACCGGCGATCGAGTTTCAGAAAGAGGGACAGGTCTTTGGAATCGGTTGTAAAATATTTACGATCGCGGGACCGGTCATTTTGTATGGTATTTTTTCGAGCTGGGTATTGGGACTGATCTACTGGGCGGCAAAAATGTTTGGATTTTGTTGACAATAAGCTGATTGCTATGCTTTACTAAAAGAGTAAGGTTTCTTTTCGATATATTAGAAGTCAGTGAAACCACAGAAATAGTCTCGCAGAGTGAAGACACTGTGACAGAGCAAGCGGTGACAGAAGAAACCGCAGACAGAACAGAAAGTACAGAAAGCACAGATGCGACAGAGCTAGACGAAACAACGGAAATATCAGATACAGCAGAAACTGAAATATCGGAAGAAACAGAAACTGAAAAAGAGTCTGGCGCAACACAGATCTTAGCAGGAACCTACGATGCTGTTATCGGCGGAACATATTCAGGTGTGTGTGAAAATCAGGGGGATTATTACCTGTACTATGTTACACTGCCGGAAGCAGGAAAGCTAACGATTGCGATGACGGCACAGATGGAGAAGTGTGAGGTATCCGTATATTCTACGGATGAGGAAGAACTTTATTCACATACGGAAGATTGTAATGAAAATACGAAAAGAGTTGTGGCATCCTATGAAGTGTATCTGACTGCCGGTACATACTATATCAAGGTAATGGAAGCTACAGCGGTGTTAAATCTGTAACAATAAAAAAATAAGCATGTAATAAAGCAGCGATAAGGAGACGTGGATATAAAGTCTGCGTCTCTTTTCTGCATAAACTATGGCTGCTTAAAACGTGATATTTCTGAGACTGAAACACCGGTGAACTTTGAGGTGAATTATTTTTTCACCGGTTTTGTAATCTTTAGCCCAAAATGCTGGATAAAGAGGAAAATCGAAAAGATTTGGATGAGATAGGATCTATCATCACAAATAAGATCAATCAGCAGCCGTCTTGTTCACAAGATGGATTCCCAGATACAGTTAAAAGGTACACTGGGAAGGGAAGCAGATTTTATTTTACATTGCAGTTAAAACCGGTGGAAAGTGATCTGCTGCATGAGATGACACCGGATCTGTCCATGGATTTTACCGGAAAAAGAGTCTTTGTGGTGGAGGATAATGCATTGAATATGGAAATTGCATGTATGCTTTTAGATACATTTGGCATTGAAGTTAAGGAGGTGTATAATGGAAAAGAAGCAGTGGAAGATGTGCGTACTACACCGCCAGGATATTATGATGCAGGAAATGGATGGACTGGAGGTAACGCGAATGATCAGACAGCCTGACAGGGAGGGCTGCAAAACACTTCCGGTCAATGTCAGTCTGTTAAAGGAGACACTTGCGTCAATATTGGGTTGATATTTCAGAGTATTGGTTAAAATAATTTAGAGAAACAGGGTAGTGAAAAGGAGAAACAGAATGCAGACAGGAAAAGGTATTTCAATACCATCCATCTTAAAAGTTGGAAAAGGTGCTTTAACTAAAATAGGCAGTTATTTAAAGAATGAAGGAATCGAACAGGCCGTTATCTTTTTTGGAAATGGTCTGATCGATATGTTTGGAACGGATGTGATGAATTCATTAAAGCAGGAGGATATCAAAGTCTTAGAATACAGTGAATTGGATACCGTGGATATCGACGAAATCATTACACTGGCGTTTGCAATGCCAAATAAGACACAGGCGGTCATTTCCATCGGTGGTGGAAAGGTCATTGATGCGGGAAAATATGCGGCATTTTTACGCAATCTTCCATTTATCAGTGTGCCGACTTCCAGTTCGAGTGATGGATTTTCCAGTGCGAGTGCATCCCTTCTTGTCCACGGAAAGCGCACTTCGGTTCCGGCACGGCTTGCCTACGGCATTATTGTGGACACACAGGTCATAAGAACTGCACCGGAGAAGTTTATCTATTCCGGGATCGGCGATATGATCTCAAAGATCACAGCACTTTATGACTGGATCTATGAGGAAAAATGTGGTTATAGTGAAGTGAATGACTTTGCTGTCATGATCGCGAAAAAGGCGGTCAACAGTTTTGTGCGGACACCGTATGAGAGCATCAAAGATGAACTTTTTTTAAAGGAGCTGGTGGATTCCCTTGCCATGAGCGGGATCGCCAATGAGATCGCAGGAAGCAGTGCACCGACAAGCGGAAGTGAGCATCTGATCTCACACGCATTGGATAAAATATTAGAAATTCCGCAGTTACATGGGATTCAGGTCGGAATCGCAACTTATATCATGAGTAAAGTGCAGGATCACCGTTATGTGCGTGTGGAGACGGTTCTGCGGGAAACAGGATTTTTTGATTATGCCGCGACGTTAAAGATGAAGCGTGATGATTTTATCAAGGCAATCGATATGGCACCATCCATCAAGCCGTTCCGCCACACTTATCTGCATGAGGAAAACTACCGTGAAGCGGCAAAAAAACTGGTACTTGAAGATGAAGTTTTAAGTAAGATTCTCGTATAAAAACAGAAATACCGGAGAAAACTAAATAAAAATACAAATGAGAAAAGTAAATGTTCCTGTGATGGGGCATTTACTTTTTTTATTTATGACAATAGAATGTTCGCGGAGCGTGCATTCTATTGTTGGAAACAAGGTGAAAAACAGGGAGGAAAATCCTCTGCTCGCTAATGAGCTCGCATTTTCCTCCGGAAAACAGGGAGGATTGTATGATTAAAGAAGATGGATTACCGGTAGGACTTGGGTTTGGATTAGCGATGAATGAGAAAGCGTTAGGACAGTTTTCCATGATGACGGAAGACGAAAAGAGGCAGGTCATTGATGCGGCGAGAGGTGCACAGACAAAGGAGCAGATGGCGCAGATCGTAAAAGACATTGCGGATATGGAATTTTTTTAGAATTGGAGATTATGATGGGAAATAACATGGATTTAAACTATGAGATGTTCTGCTACCAGTGTGAGCAGACGGCAAACGGAAAGGGATGCACCAAACTCGGTGTCTGCGGAAAGACGCCGGAGATCGCTAATCTGCAGGATCTTTTGATCTTTCAGGTAAAGGGGATCAGCTGCTACGGGAAAGTGCTGATGGAAAACGGTGCACATATGGATAAGACAGTTGTCAGTTTTATTGAAAACGTGCTGTTTACAACATTAACGAACGTGAATTTTGATGTGGATGCACATTTAGAACTGCTACGGGAATCACAGCGGATCAAAGAGCAGGTCAGGGAGATGGCGGGAAGGAGCAGCAATCCGACGGCACATGCTGCCTACGATCTGCCTGAGAGCAAGAGCGATATGCTGCGCGATGCACCGCTTGCGGGAATCATGTACGACAATACATTAGATCCGGATATCCGTTCCCTGCGCCAGACAATCATTTATGGATTAAAAGGCATCAGCGCGTACGGACATCAGGCAAGAGAACTTGGTTATTACAGTGACGAAGTGGATGATTTTTATCTTTTGGGGCTTGAGGCGACAACAGATGACAGTCTGACGGTGGAGGAGCTGATCCGCATGACGATGCGCACCGGTGAGATGGCGCTTGCGGTTATGAAAAAACTTGATGAGGCAAATACGACGATCTATGGAAATCCATATCCGCACAAGGTGGATGTGACAATCAAAAAAGGTCCGTTTATCATTGTTTCCGGGCACGACTTAAAAGACCTTGAGATGCTGCTGGAGCAGACAAAGGATATGGGCATCAATATTTACACCCACGGTGAGATGTTGCCGTGCCACGGTTATGAGGGGTTAAAAAAATATCCGCATCTGATCGGAAATTTTGGCGGTGCATGGCAGGAGCAGCAGAAGCAGTTTGACAACCTTCCGGGCTGTATCCTGATGACGACAAACTGTCTGATGCGCCCGCGGGAAAGTTACAAAGACCGCATTTACAGCACGAACGTGGTCGGCTGGGAAGGTGTGAAGCATATCGGAAAAAATGAAAAAGGGGAAAAAGATTTCAGGGAGATTATAAAGCAGGCATTGGAGCTTGGCGGATTTAGGGAAGATCAGGAGAAGAAAGAGATTTTAGTCGGCTTTGGGCATGCCGCAGCTTTAAGTCAGGCAGATAAGATCGTGGAGGCGGTAAAAGGCAGACAGATCCGGCACTTTTTCCTGATCGGCGGCTGTGACGGAGCCAGACCGGGAAGAAATTATTACACGGAATTTGCTCAGATGGTGCCGAAAGACTGTGTGATCTTAACACTCGCCTGTGGAAAATACCGGTTTAATAAGTTAGACTTTGGGGAGGTGGCAGGACTGCCAAGACTTTTAGATGTCGGACAGTGCAATGATGTATATTCGGCGGTCAGGATCGCCACAGCGCTTGCGGATGCGTTTGAAACTGATGTCAACGGACTTCCGCTTTCCATGATCGTTTCGTGGTATGAACAGAAAGCGGTGGCAGATCTCTTGGCACTTTTAAGTCTCGGTGTCCACAATATCTATCTTGGACCGACACTGCCTGCATTTTTAAGTCCGAATGTATTACAGTATCTGACCGATACGTTTCATTTGAGACAGATCAGTAATGCTGAGGATGATATTAAGACCTGTCTCAAACAAGATATTGCGTAAAATAAAAGATGATCTGCATGATGAATGAATAGAATGTCCGCGGAAATTTTGGTGTCTGTGTAAAGAAATCACGACTCGAAAAATCCAAGCTGCTCTAACGCATAAGCGATACCATCCTCGCTTGCGCGTTTTGTTACAAAAGATACCTGATCAAACAGGGAAGCCGGGGAAGCATTTCCCATGGCGACGCTGTTTGGTACATAAGAGAGCATCGGAAGATCGTTGTTGCTGTCGCCGATCGCATAGGCGGCGTCAAGATCCAGATGATAATAGTCAAGCACATACTGGATGCCGGTCGCTTTGCTGTAACCGATTGGAACAAATTCGCGGAAGGTACCGCCGCGGTCGATGCAGGTAAAATAAGGATCGCTGACTTTCCGGAATTCTTCTAACTGGTCAGGAGTCTGATACCAGACCACAAATTTATCGCAGAAAAAATTCGGATTTTCCAAATTCTCCGGCATATCATAGCCGCGGTTTAAAAATGCTTTATACTGGTGTATGGCATCCGGGTGTGTGAGGGATCTGCTTTTATCAAAGGCAACTTCTTTTCTGGATTCGAAAAGAATATCCACATTGGTTTTGCGTGCCGCCTCTAACAGCTGCATGGTAATGCTGTGTGTCTGTGCAACGTGCAGTGTCTCTGTGCCGGAACAGAAAATATTTGTGCCGCATCCGCAGACATATCCGTCAAAACCGATCCGTCTGAAACGTGGTTCCACGTTCTGAAAGCAGCGGCCGGTATTAATAAACATCAGATGACCAAAGGTGCGCGCATGTCTAATGGCATTTATGGCACTCTTCGGCAGGGAACCGTCGATCTCCGAGGTTAAGGTTCCGTCAATATCAAAAAAAGCAATTTTTTTCATAGGCTGATCTCCGTAAAATAATGATGATAAATATTTTTAACCGAAAGAATTGTACGGTATTTTTTTCGAATTGTCAAAATGAAATGGAAAATGGTATAATGATCAGGAAAATACTGTGAAAACAGCGTGGGAATGGAGGATTACCATGAAATATCATACGATAAATGAACTGGATCATTTTTGCTTTAATGAGGCATACATTGCACAGATCTGTGCGATGAGCGGGATGTTTGAGATCGTATTTGATAATGTGACGATTCTGCCGGAGAATTCCTGCAATCGCGATATCCGGGAGATGCGTGCAAATGAACTGGTTTTAAAGATCAGTGAACCGAAAATTGAAGCACTGGTGGAGGAAGGCTATAAAGTCTATGATGCGAACGGCAATTTAAAACAGAAAAATGAGGATATTACGATCGCACCGGAGGCGTATGCAGACAAATTCAAAGAATTAGAGGGCTGTGAAGTGTATTCCATTGAGCAGGAAAACGGAAATTATGTTATTTCCATCGATACGGAGGATCATACCTTTTTGCTTCGCGTCAGCGGTTCCGGGGATACACAAGAGTGGGATCGTTTCCTGAACAAATAACCGGAGATAAAAGGAGCATACGAATGAAAATATTAGTGACAGGCTTTGAACCGTTTGGCGGAGCAGTGATCAATCCTGCCTACGAGGCAGTCAAACTTCTCCCGGATGTGATAGTGGGGGCAGAAGTGATCAAAATTGAAATCCCGACCGTGTTTGGAAGGGATGAGGAAGTGGTCAGGGCTGCGGTGGAGAAACATCATCCGGATGCAGTTTTATGTGTCGGACAGGCTGGTGGAAGATCCGGGATCACAGTGGAAAAGGTCGCAATCAATCTGATGGAAGCGCGTATCCCGGACAATGAGGGAAAGCAGCCGCTCGATACACCAATCCGGGAAGACGGAGAGAATGCATATTTCGCGTCGCTTCCAGTCAAGAGCATGGTACAGTATATGAAAGAGGCAAAGATCCCGGCGCGCGTTTCCTATACAGCCGGAACTTTTGTCTGCAACGATATCATGTACCGTGTCCTCTACATGATCAATAAGGAATATCCACATATGAGGGGCGGATTTGTCCATGTCCCATACTTACCGGAGCAGACGCTTGATCTGCCGGAGGGAACACCGAGCATGCCTGCGGAGATGATCGCAAAGGCATTAGCGTGCGGCATCCGGGCGATCGTTGAGAACGAGGTAGATGTGAAGACGATCAGTGGGGAGACGCACTGACCTGGTGCACATGACAACGTGAGTGTGTGACAACCGGCAATTATAAAAAAGAATATCATGAAAAACGAAAAATGCCGGAGTGGTGCAAAAAGATGTGTGCCACTCCGGTTTTTTATATGACACACTTATTTAACGCTTTCTTCACATAACCATCACATTGCAATCAGCTGTTCTTTAGGTTGCAATGTTATTTTTGTATTGTCAAAACGGAGCGCATGAGTATGGAAAGTGAGGAAGGCAATGAGAAAACCAGGAAAAAGAATGGCAAGTGTGATCGCCAGCATCGCAGCAGTCTGTGTGATGACCGGCGGAATCGGATATCAGGCTGCAGTATCCGGAGCACAGACGGACAGTACGGAAAATAGTGTAAAAGCTCAGAATACAGACCAGCAGGAGAGTACAGACGGCTCTTTTTCGGAAGAAGGTACCACGCAGATCGGCACGGTCAGCCAGATGCCGGAATTTACGGTAAATGCAGTCACAATGACCGTGGAAGAAGTCTATGCTTCATCCGGGGATACCGTGAGCAAAGGGGATGCCCTGTTTAAACTGACGGATGAGAGCATGGAAGCGGCAAAATCAGATTACGAAGATGCCATCAGTGATGCCGAGAATACATTAAAAACAGCCGAGGCGAATCTTGCAAGCGGAAAACTTTCTGCGGAGAGCACAAAGCAGGACGCCGATCTGACAGCTCAGACCGCAGCGGACAGTTATCAGGCACAGGTAGATGCGCTAGATGCCGCAGTGGAAGAAAAAAAAGAAGCCTATGATGAGGCGGTAGAGCAGATTTCGGAATATCAGACGAAGATCGATAACAATGATTACTATGTGGAGTGTGCGATTGATGAAAAAAAGGATGCAGTTGATGCAGCGACAACAGCATTAGCGCAGGCACAGGATACGCTGACACAGGCACAAAATTCGGATAATAGTGCAAGTCAGGCGGTATCGACGGATTTAACTTATATCAAGGCGCAGATCGAGGCGGGAGCGGATTCGGATACATTACTTTCTGTTGTACAGCAGGCAATGGATGATTATACGACGAGGGAGCAGCAGTCGGATACGCTGACACAGGCACAGCAGTCTGCAGATGCTGCACAGAGTACACTCGAACAGGCACAGAAGGAATTTGACTCCGCGGTCGAAACTTACAATAAAAATGTGGAAGAAACCAACACTAAAATTACGGAACTGACGGATAGTCTGGATGATTTAAAATCTGACTATGAACAGGCAGAGCGTGATGCGACAACGCAGAAAGCAGAACTGCAAAATGAATATGACACTGCAGTGGTGGAAGGAAAATATGCGGGAAGTACCTATGAATCGACCGTCTCGGAACTGGAGAGTGCAGTGGAGTCCGCGCAGGATACACTTGATACATTAAAAGAGGAACAGACAGCACTTCTTGCATTAGAAAATGGTGTTGTTACGGCGGATGAAGATGGAACGATCGCGGCAGTGCCTTATGAGGCAGAAGATACGCTGCAGTCAGGTACTGCGTTTGCGCTGTATTGTGATACACAGACGATCATGATTTCCGTGGAAGTGCCACAGGAGAATATCGCACAGGTTGGCGTCGGCGATGAGGTATCTGTCATGATAGCAGGAAACCGGGATGGAGCAGTGACAGGAACTGTCTCATCGATCGCATCTTCGGCAACGACCGGAGGCAGTGTTTCGAATGTTACTTATGCAGTGATCATTTCAATTGATAATTCGGATGGAAGACTTGGTTCTGGTTCTTCCGCAACCGTTACATTTCAGGGAGAGCAGGAGGAAAAAACAGAATGAAAAAGAAAAAAGTGACAGTAGTTCTTTCATTGGGCGCAGCAGCACTTCTTTTGATCGGAGGGATCAGCGTATATGCACATCAGACTTCGGACAGCGGCGAATCAGAAACGGTTTATAAAGAAACGACAGCAGAATATGGAACGCTTACCGTCGGGATTACAGAGAGTGGAAGTGTGACAATCGGAAGCATTTCACAGGATATGGCTGAAGATATCAGTACGTCTTCAAATTCTGGCAGCAGCCAGACAAGTGGAACCCAGACAACGGGAACATCCACCAATAATTCATCGGTGGCACTGGAGGTAGAGGAAGTGTATGTTTCGGTCGGACAGCAGGTAAAAGCGGGCGATGCACTGTTAAAGCTGACAGATGAGAGCATTGAAAAATACAGGAAAAAATTACAGGAAGCTGTGACGGAGGCTTCGGCAGATTATAACTCTGCAGCACTCAGTTCGGCAAAAGAAAAGGTAAGTGCGAGTTATTCCTATAACTTAAGTGTGGCGGAGGGAAGTGTTGCACAGGAAGAATATGAGGCAACCATCAGTGAACTGCAGGATGCGGTGGATGAAGCCCAGGAGGCAGTGGATGAGTCACAGGCACTTCTTACCTATTATCAGGAAATGATCGACAGTGGAATGGATTTAAGTGAGTCACTTGCAGATGAGCAGGGAAATTATGACAAACTGTACAATAAATTAAAAGCGGCAAAGAGTGCATACACTACAAAATCTGTGGAGGCAGAGAAAAAATACAAAGAGGCAATGTTATCCTACGAAAATGCAGACAGCCAGTATTCCGCAGATGTGACAGGCGTGGATGTATCAGTGAATACGGCACAGGACACGTTGACAGATGCCAAAGAGGCTTTATCTGAATTTGAGATATTTGTCGGAGATGGCACGATCTATTCGGATTATGATGGCACGATCATGTCGGTCGGATACGAGGCAGGAGATGATCTGTCCACAAGTACAAGCATTGTGACATTTGCGGACACAGATGCAGTGACGATGACAGTATCTGTGTCCGAGGAGGATATCTCTGAGATCGCAATCGGAGACGAGGTCATGATCGAACTCAACGCTTATGAAGGCCAGACATTTTCCGGTGAAGTTGAAAGTATTGATACTTCCGTATCGAGTGGTTCTTCCACAGTCTCTTATAATGTGACGGTAAAAATAAATGGTGACGTGGACGGTATTTACACGGATATGACCGGAAATGTGACATTCATTGAAAAACAGGTGGCAGACGTTGTCTATGTTTCTAATAAAGCGATCATCAACGAGGGAACGGTTTCTTATGTGAAAGTCAAAGACAGTGATGGAACCATTGAGAAAAAAGAGGTGACCACCGGATTTTCCGATGGCGTCAATGTGGAGATCACGGAGGGACTTTCCGAGGGAGAGACGGTTCTGATAGAAAGTCAGGTGACGGGCGAATGAAACCATCGGAATTATTAAGACTTGTCTGGATCAATATTACCCAGAATAAATTTAAAACAATCATGACGTCGATCGGTATCATTGTCGGCGCGGCAACGATCGTGATGGTGATTGCCATCGGAAAAGGCGGTCAGGAGGATGTGGCAGATCAGTTTAAAAACTTAAATGCAGGTGCAATCGATATTTCCTATGACGGCGGTGATAAAAACCGTGGTGGAAATCAAAGTTCCGATGACTCCTCAGACTCAGGAATAATGATGATGCCTTCCGGCAGCGGTGCACCATCCGGCAGCAGTTCATCGGGAGGGTCAGGGGCTTCCGGTGGACCTTCGGGAGGATTTACGGGCGGTGGCGACTCTTCCGGCGGTGGACCGTCGGGTGGCCCCGGAGGTGGAAATGGTGGTGACGGAGGCGGCATGCCGGGTGACATGGGTGGCTTCTTTGGCGGCGGCAGTGATATGGAAGACCGCATGAACCAGGAAAATATCACGTTAGATGAAGATGACGTGGACGATATTGAAACTTTTGTCTCCGGGATCTCAGCGGCAACGATCTCCTATACGACAAGGTCTGCCGTGGATGGCGGTGATCTCGATGAGGCACAGACCTACTCGATCGCCGGAGTCAAGGACAGCTATGCAGCTATCAGTAATCTCAGTCTTGCAGTCGGAGATTTTATCACAGAATCCGATGATGAGAATAAAGAAAAAGTCTGCGTGCTAGGCGCTTCTATTGCGGAAGAGATCTTTGGAAGTGCAATCGATGCATATGGCAGTGTGATCTATATCGATGACCGATCTTATGTGGTAAACGGGGTGCTTTCTTCTATGGGTACGGTGGCTTCCGGTATCAGCCCGGATGATTCCGTATGCGACCGGGGTGAAATATTTAGTGGGAACGAATGTAAGTCCGACTATCACCGTGATCGCGGAGGATGTAAGCAATGTGTCCGGTGTCACGGAGGAGATCACGGAAGTGCTTGCAACTTCCTATCCGAATGCAGAATTTACCTTTGAGGATGCGGGAAGCAAGATGGAAGTTGCATCGGCGTCCAATGAGATATTGACGATGCTTCTGATGGCTATGGCAGCCATTGTATTTGTGGTCGGTGGTATCGGCATCATGAACGTATTGTTTGTATCTGTCAAAGAGCGCACCAATGAGATCGGTATTTTAAAGGCAATCGGCTGCTCCCAGAGGAATATTTTGTTTGAATTTTTAGCGGAGGCGGCTGCAATCAGTCTGATCGGCGGCGTGCTTGGCATTGTGGCAAGCCTGCTCGTCACTCCGGTGGCACAGTATCTTGGTGTGCGTGTTGAACTGACACCGGCAGCATTCCTGATTGCACTGCTGTTTGCACTCATCACGGGAACACTGTTTGGATTCTATCCGGCGTATAAGGCGTCGAAACTGGTGCCGGTGGAGGCACTGGGGGCAGAGTAAAAGAGGGAAAGGTTTAAGGCGGTTGATGAAGAAGAAAGTAACGATTGTGGTTGTAATTGTATTAGTGATTGTACTTATTGCGGCATGTGTGATGTGGCAGATAGGTGGAGTTGAGACGGAAAGTGCGCTGGGGGATCATCAGAAGTATGTTTATGCGTATGTTTCGTCGATTGAGGGGAATGAAGTTACTTATATGGAAGTGGATGAGTCGGTGGCGAAGGCGGCGGAAGAGCGGGCGAAGGAGAAGGCAAAGGCGGAAGATGGTGCCGGTTCGGACAGTACAGAGCAGTCCGGTCAAATGCAGATGCCGCCCGACATGGACAGCACCGAGATGCCGCAGGGCGCACCGGGCGGCATGTCCGATATGACAGGCGAGACAGTCACAACTATGATACCTGTTGGCGTAACCGTACATACAACATCTGACACTACGACCACCTTCTCACGCCTTGCCTCAGGTGATCTGCTAAAAATATTGGTAGAAACAGATAGTGACGGAAATGAAATAATCGAAGAAATCTGGATGTTACAGTAACGTAACGGCAGCATGGCTGATTGTAAAACTCATCAAAAACTGAAAATAATTGTGAAACTGGCACTGGTTTATAAGAAGGTGCTGGGGAGCCGTCGGTACTTAGCGCATGTATTTTATGCGCTTAGTATCCGCTACGAGCGACACGCAGCGAGAGCGTGCCTTCGCTAAACCAGTGCCAGTTTCACAATATTCAAAAAGGAAAAACTGAGTTTTAAAATCAGCCATGCGAGCCACACACAGAAAGGAGCACACATGGACGCAGCACAAATCCTAAAACCATTTGCAAATGAACATATACCGGCAGACACAAAAGAAACTGCCACAGCAGAACACACATCCGTGATCATCACCATGCAAAATGTAAACAAATCCTACAAGATGGGATCTGGTTCCCTGCATGTATTAAAAGACATTTCCCTGACCGTCGAACAGGGAGAATACCTTGCCATCTTAGGGCCATCCGGTTCCGGCAAAAGTACCCTGATGAATATCATCGGCTGCATGGATGTCTTAGACGAGGGAACCTATAACCTTGACGGTGTGGAGATCGAAAAGGCAAAGGAAAAAGAACTGACTAATATCCGCAACCAGAAGATCGGATTCATTTTCCAGAAATATCATCTGATTCCGACCTACAATGTACTTCAGAATATTGTCATGCCACTTCTGATGCGTGGAATGACCTTAAAGGATGCAAGGGATGCCAGCATGGATACCATTGCAATGTTAGGGCTTGCAGAGCGTATCGACCATAAACCGAATGAGCTTTCCGGTGGGCAGCAGCAGCGTGTTGCAATCGCGCGTGCCTTAGTCGGACAGCCGGCGATCCTCTTGGCAGATGAGCCGACCGGAGCCTTAGACCGCAACAGCGGAAAAGAAGTGCTGAAACTATTTCAGCGCCTGAGTGATATGGGAAATACGATCGTCATGATCACGCATGATTTAAGCGTTGCCGAACATGCGAAGAGAGTGGTTCGTATCGTGGATGGGGAACTCTGTGAAAATTAGAGGTGGTTTTCATCTGTCCTGTGTGGTATGTTAATATAAAAGGCATTTGGTTTACAATAAAAACAAGGAGAGCCGCACATGACAAACGAAGAGATCTGCGTATGGCTAAAGGCAGAAGCAGAACCAAAATTTCAGAAGTTTACATCCGGTCTGATCCCCGGAACAGATCCGATCATAGGTGTGCGTATCCCAAAGCTGCGCACTCTTGCAAAAAAGATTGCAAAAGAGGACTGGCGCGGGTATTTAGAACACGCTGCCTGCGATACTTATGAGGAGATCATGCTGCAGGGACTCGTACTCGGATATGCAAAAGGAGAGATCGATGAGCTTTTGGAATATGTGCGGGCATTTATCCCGAAGATCCATGACTGGTCGGTCAATGACTGCTTTTGTGCAACTTTTAAAATTGCGCAGAAACACCGCGAAAAAGTCTGGAATTTTCTGATGCCGTATGCGAAATCGGATCAGGAATTTGAGCAGCGCGTCGTTTCAGTCATGCTGATGGATCATTTTCTGACAGAAGAATATATTGCGCGCGTGCTGTCTGTGTGGGACAGACTCGACCATCCGGGATATTACAGGAAAATGGGAGTTGCGTGGGGCGTTGCAACTGCATATGCAAAGTACCCAAAGGAAACACATGCATTTTTACTGGAGAATCATTTGGATGACGAAACATACAATAAGGCGATCCAGAAGATGATCGAATCTTACCGGATATCGGCGGAGGATAAAGAGATATTGCGCGGAATGAAAAGGAAACTGCAAAAATAAGTGATATTGTGCGAAATGAAAAGGAAATTGTAAAAATAAAAGGGGAGCAGTAGCATGAGTGTTGATACACAAAAAATCATAGAGATCGTAAAACAGGTCAAACCGTTATTTTTAGACCGTGAGGGCTCATCACAGATCAAGGTAAAGGGTGTTGCGGATTTTGTGACACAGATCGATTTTAAAGTGCAGGAGCAGGTAAAAACCGCACTCTATGAACTGTACCCGGAAATTCAGTTTATGGGGGAGGAAAAGGACAACAGCGATATTGACTTTGACGGTGATGTCTGGATCTTAGATCCGGTGGATGGGACGACCAACCTGATCCATGATTTCCGAAACAGTACACTTTCACTGGCACTTGCAAGAAAGGGTGTACTAACGCTTGGAATCATATATCATCCGTATTCTGATGAAATATTTGTGGCAGAACGGGGAAAGGGAGCATTGTTAAATGGCAGTCCAATCTCCGTCAGCAAAAGGCAGAATTTTTCCGAGTGTCTGATCTCCATAGGAACAAGTCCATATTACCGCGAACTTGCAAAAGAAAATTTTAGAATTTTTGAAAAGGTATTTACGGATTGTGCGGATATCCGAAGACTTGGTTCCGCGGCATTAGAACTTGCCTATGTGGCGGCAGGGAGGATTGATGCATACTTCGAACGCAATTTAAAACCCTGGGATTATGCAGCCGGAATGCTTCTTGTGGAAGAAGCGGGAGGAAAAGTCACGGATTATAAAGGAAAACCGGTGGATATCACCGGAAATTCCGATATTGTGGCGGGAAACCGGGCAATCGGGGAGATCCTGGTAGAGAAATATTTGTAAAAAAGGGAGTCAACATGACTGACTCCTCTTTTAGGGTATCTTCTATAAATATATGAGTTTCATATCCTCTCGATTTTTAAAATTTTTGTTCTTTCGCCGGATATTATATTTCCGGTGTTTCTACCATAGTTTTTCTCGACATCATCCTCTTTTCGTTACTTGTTTTCTTAGTTTTTATATTTTCTGCTTAACAAGCATAATTATAAGGCGCGTTTTATATAT
>OODH01000409.1_pt1 | contig 35578 bp, 28 predicted proteins | sample 1671391 | NCBI WGS metagenome assembly OODH01 (sample SAMN06348152, study PRJEB24527) | human gut metagenome | biome: human gut; feature: ankylosing spondylitis patient; material: feces | host: Homo sapiens | place: China | collected 2015-10 | reverse complement strand
GGAGGGGGGATTCGAAACACCCCTCCCTACCTCTGGCCCGCGCGGAGCGCAAAGCTATTTGACCGAAAGAATAAAACCTGCCCCGCGCACAGGCGCGAGAACCATTTCTGGTTCTCTTTTGGCACGCAAAAGAGAACTTAACCTCGCGTAACCGCGCTCTACCCCCGCGCCACCGGCGCGACAACCAGTTCAAAGTTCCTTCAAGAACCCATCCAGCTCCCGCTGGTTCCGGATCAATACATATTTCTCCGGATACTTTTCCCCGATCCTCTCCATCTTCGCCCGCTTTTTGACGGTACGCCCATCGTGGAGGATCCAGCGGACAAATTCGGCATCTATCTTCTCTTCGCACCCGGGCGCAGACGACTCCCTCACACGGCCTTTGTTCTGCTGCCAGCGCCGTATCGCCCGCCAAAGGCAGACCAGCGGTGAAAACCAGAGCACGATGATCTTATCCGCTTCTTCCAGCCGCCGGGCATAGCAGGTCTTTGTATAATTGCCGTCGATGACCCAGCCGCCTGCGTTCTCGTCGAGAAACTGCCGGACAATGGCTTCTTCCTCGGCGAAGGGCCGCTCCACCCAGCCGGGCAGGAAATGCACGGTATCCATATAGAGCACCGGCAGGCCGTATCTCTCCCCCAGGCGCTTTGCCAGCGTGGATTTCCCGCTGCCGCTGGTACCAAGTATCGCTATTTTCATTTCTGCCTCCTTTTACCTTATATAAGATGTATCAGACAGTATACGCTGACCGTCTGATAACGTCAAGTTCCGGCTTGACATTTCGTCTGCCTGCTCGTATGCTATAATCATAGAGTCTATGACAGGAGGTCTTGCAGATGGCATCTCCAAAAAAACGTGTCAATCCGCTTTTTGTTGCTTTAGCGGTCGTGCTGGTGGCCGTAGTGGCTGCTGTGGGCGTGGTCTTTTTCCAGCTGCACAGCAAAATCTCGGCTCTGCAAACCGGTGCATCCTTCACCTTCCGGTATGAGATAGCGCCCAACAGCCCGGATAAGCCGCCGCTGCTGAACATCCTTGAGCGGGTAAACGCTTCCAGCGGAAGCGTCAGCGGGCAGTATGCGCCCGGAAAGCTGCAGCTCTCTTTCTACCAGCTCAACGAAGACGACTCCGTCAAGACGTCTCCCTTCACCCGGGTCTATATCGACTCGGAAGAGACGCTCTTTGACATCGGGCAGCTCTACACCGTTCTGCGTCAGGCTGTCACCGATAAACTCTCCCTCGCAAGCGTTCTTCTGCCCGAGTGGAGCCTCGGAGATTACATCTCCCAGACGCAGGCTGCCGCCGTACTGGGCGTCGAGACGAACAAGGTCGAGCTGCAGGAGCTTTCCGGCTTCACCCTCTCGCTCAAGGGGCTGAAAAAAGTCTCTCCTTCCGCCGCGCGAGACGGCTACCGCTACTACCAGTTCCCCGCCGCAGCCGACGGCACGACCCTCGTGCTCGGCTTTTCGACGGACGCTCTCTTCTCGAAGACCACGCCCATCCATGTGCTGCTGACCATCCCGGACCACAACGTCCACATCCAGCTCACCGGCACGGTGACTTCTGCCAAGACGGTGCTCTCTCCCCCGGCTTCCCGGATGAGTGACGAGGACATCGCCACGCTGGCTCAGATACGCCAGAGCATCGAGTCTGTCTGGAAGATGATACAGTCTGCCGCCCAGACCACAAACTGAATGATACAGAAAAAGCAGACGCTTTGTGCAGCGTCTGCTTTTTTTGGTTTGCGCTTTTCGTTGTCATGACCACAAAGAGAGAGGAAGTTCTTCTCAGTAATGCACGACATTGCCCGCATTGCGGATGCGTGCCAGCACCGGCTCTGCCTCCGGGCTGCGGAAATAGTCGAGGCTGGTCCTGGGCAGCAGCGTCTCGAGGGTATCCCAGTCGCCGCTCTGCAGGCACTGGCGGACGGTGGAAGCACTGATGGCCTTGCCGTTTGCTTCTTTGCGGGGTACAACGACACACTCAATGCCCGCTTTGGGCAGCTGCTCGCACATGATCTGGTTGTAAAGCCCCGTCACCTGACTGGCAGGCTCCTCGCCCACATAGCGGGCAGTGATGTTCAGCGCCGCCGCGATTTTCGTAAAGACGGCGAGGTCCAGCCGGGCGTGGCCGTCGATGACAGCTGCCTCATCCTTCAGGAAGTAGCTGGGGAAGGTGGCATTCGAGATGATGTAGGGGCCGCTGTCGTGGAGCACGACGTTGGGCAGATGGGCCACGCCCGCCTCCACCAGCTTCCTGCGCACGGCGAAAGGCACGAGGCTGGCGTCCTCACTGACCACGAACAGGTGGAGCGTGTCGCAGGCGGCAGCAGCTTTTTCCACAAGATACTGATGACCGAGGGTAAAAGGGTTCGCGTTCATGACGAGGGCCGCACTTTTGCCCCCGGTCCTGGTCTTTTCCAGATCGCGCAGATAGGCCCCGAAACCGTCGCGGCGGTTCTCCATGAAGACAAGGGTATCCTCCACCCGGGCGATCTCGTAGAAGCCGAGGTCGCCGAAAAACCTGGAGCTTTTCACCTTGGTGTAGAGAAACAGGTGCATATTCCCCCGCGCGCACTGCACCTCGATGAGATGGGTGATGATCTGGTTCAGCAGGCCCTCGCCCTGATGGGCGCTGCTGACGGCGAAGCACCGCAGGGTGCTGCCGAAGCAGCTGCCGGTGCCGATGACGTTGTATTCCTCGTCGAACATGGCGCAGATGTAGTCCAGATTGCCGTCGCGGCGGATGCCCTCCTGACCCAGCAGTGTGTCGATTTGGGCCAGAACGGTTTTATCGGTCGGATAGACCTGCGAAATGGTATATTCACTCATCGATATTCCCCTCAGTAGTAACAAAATGGAGCAGCCAGGTCAGCGCCAGCAGGTCGGCACTGCCGCCGGGCGAGAGATTTTCCGCAATAAACCGGTCATCCAGCGCCGCAAGGGCATCTTTGTCCGGGTAAGGCGTCTGGGCCAGAAGGGCTTTCAGCTCTTCGGTGAGGGCCAGCTGACGCTCCCGGCTCGAGCGGGCAATGATGTTGGTATCGGTGCTGTTGGCCAGGATGGCCAGCAGTGCGCCGCCGCCGACGCGGTCGAAGTCGTAACCCTTGGCAAGGCCCTCTTCCAGCACCGGCAGACCGACATTCAGCACCGTGGGAAGTCCGGCTTCCACCTGTCCGCGCACACCGGTGATGCCGTACCGGATATAAAGCTTCTGGCCCACGGTGGCGGCGTTCTCGGCAGTGACGCCTGCAAAATCCTTCTCGGTCAGGCCCGCCGTCATGGCGGATACTTCCGCCAGCACCCGGGCTGCGTCGGCCCAGAGGGAGCGGTCGAGGCGTCCCAGCGCCGCGCAGACGATGCCCACCGAAAAGACCGCGCCCTTGTGGGTGTTGACGCCGCCGGTGGCGTCCAGCATCTCGCCCTCGGCCTCACAGCCCAGAGGCCGCAGGGCCGCGAAGGTCTCGGGCGCGGGCTGTTCCGCCGTCTCGCGGCCCGTCCGGGCGCAGGCTTCAAAATAGGGGTAGAGCGCCGCGGCGCTGTCCATGAAAGTGAACACATCCATGTCCCTGTGGCTTCCGCTGTTGCGCCGGTCCACAAGGCCGGGCTTTGGGGTGGTGGTCACTTCGTAGAGCAGGGCGCGGACGGCCAGACGGGCCGCGTCGGCGATGTCCTGCGCGTCCCGGGCCTCGGTCAGGATCTCCGTCGTCTTTTCCTGCAGTTCGGCCACGGTATGGACGCGGCGGCTGCTGCACACCTTAGCAGGCCCGCCGCAGATGAGACAGCGGCGGCCTTCGAGGTTTAGCTCTTCTCTGTCCACTTTGAGGCCGTCCGGGCGGATGACGTCCATGTCGAACAGCCGCCCCAGCGGGGTGGCATCCTCGATGTCGGTGGTGAATTTCTTGATGGTCAGCGGGTCGGCGTCCAGCACATAGAACGCCTCACAGCCGGTCACTTCCCGGACGGCGTCCTGATACAGCGGCGTCAGCTTTGCCCGCAGAAACTGCTGGCGCAGCAGCTGACGCCCCCGCGCAAAGCCCCGCCGGATGAGGGGCGAATCCTTTATCGGGCCGCAGATATTCATGGTAAAGCAGATGAGAGGCTTGTGGTACCGGGCCAGCAGCTCCTGATGATGCTGCACCCGGCGCTCCCGTGCATCCAGCATCTGGACCAGCGAAACAGTCGTTTCCATGTTTTTCTCCTCTCAGCGGTGCTTTTTGAGCATGTCCATAAAGAGCTTCACCTGCGGCAGGGCGGCTGCGTCTCTCTGGCAGAAAATATAGGTGCGCCGGACGAAGGGCTCGCCGTTCTCGAAGGTGCAGGGCTTGACATAGCCCTTGAAGTTATCCAGCGCCACTTCCGGCATCAGCGCCCAGCCAAGGCCCCGCTCCACCATCTCACGGCAGACCATGATGTTATCCACCACAAAATTGCCCGCATCGTTGGTCACGCCGTTCTCGTAGCGCCAGCGGGCCATCTGGGCGCTGATGGTGGCGTCGCTGCTGTGGTCGATATAAAGGTAATCGGAGATGGGCCTGTCCTTGTTCTCCTCGCTGCAGATCAGGCAGATATTCTCCTGCGAGAGCAGGAACTGGGTACCGTCCCACGGATACTCGCCCCGCAGCACTGCCACGTCCAGCGAGGAATCCAGCATCTGCTGGTAGATGTTCCGGCTGTGGCCGGTGGCGATGTCGAGGCGTACCTTCGGGTAGGCTTTGTGGTACTCGGTCAGCACCTCGGGCAGACGGTAGTAGGAGAAGTTCACCGAGATGCCGGCCCGCAGGGTGCCGCAGGCTTCGCCCTGGATGGAAGCCAGCTGGCGGCGCATCTTTTCCATCTCGCGGGCGGCGGCAGCGCTGTGGAGCAGCACCTGTTCGCCTGCCGGCGTGAAGCGGATGCCCTGCCGTGAGCGCAGGACGATCTCCACCCCCAGCTCCTGTTCCAGCGCCTTGATGCGCTTGGACAGTGCCGACTGGGTCATGTACAGTTTATCCGCTGCGTGGGTGATGTTGCGCGTCTCGTCCAGCGCGTGCAGCAGCTCGTAATCTTTTTCGTCCATCGTAGCTCTCCCCCTATTGCCCTTTATTTTTCTTATCATTCCTGTTTGCGCTTCATCGCGGCGCTTTTTTCTCAGATTCCATATCTGTTATTCATAATACAACAGATTTCAGCAAATGAAAAGGGGGATATTCGCCTTGATTTTCCCGAAAGTCCATTCCAAGATGGAATAACTCAGCACTTTTCTTGCAGTTCTCTTAACTCTGCCTTAATTCCATCTTAATGCGGTGTTGTTGTACACAACATCTTCATTTTTTCTCTGCCGACAGACGGTCTTCCTCCCGCAGTACAGAAAACGCAGCTCTCTTTTCATTTTTGCCTGAAAAATCAGAAAAAGTCCAGTTTATTGGACAGCATTTGCATTATCATAAAAACAAGAAAATACTCGTTTCTTTCTTCTTTGGCACATTGCAGATTTTTCCGTCTGCTTTTTGTGCAAAGTCCCAGAATTTTTCGTTGAAAAGCGCGTTTTGTTGACAGCCGCTTTTTCAAAAGCGTATCCTTATTGCAAACCAGAGTCAGGAGGTCATTTTATGGAGCACTCCACACGTCTTGCCCACATCAGCGAGGGCGGAACCCGCACCCAGACCGTCTACGACCATCTCGCCGGCACTGCCAGACTGGCCGGTTCCTTCGCAGCCCCCTTCGGGGCGCAGAGCGAGGCCGAATTTGCCGCGTGGCTCCACGACGTCGGCAAATACAGCGACGCCTTCCAGCTGCGGCTCAAAGGCGGCCCCAAGGTGGACCACTCCACCGCCGGGGCGCAGGAGGCCTGGGTTCGCCAGCATCCCCACGCCGCCTTTGCCGTGGCCGGACACCACAGCGGCCTGCCCGACGGCGGGAGTCCCGCCGATGACCCGGGCGACGCCACCTTATATGGCCGGAGCAAGAAGCCGGTAGACCCCTACGACGGCTGGCAGGAAGTAACGCTCCCCGCCTCGACGCCGCCCGCGTGGGCCTGCGCCGACCCGCTGAGCCTCGCGTTCTTCACCCGGATGCTCTACTCCTGCCTTGTGGACGCCGACTTCATCGACACCGAGACCTTCATGGACGGCAAGGCCGCACCCCGGGGCAGCGGCACGGACATCGCCGCGCTGCGGGACATCGCCTCGGCACAGGCGCAGTGTTATCTCAGGGCCGAGTCTCCCTCGCCCGTCAGCGTCCAGCGCAACACCGTCCTCCGCGCCTGCCTTGAGAAAGGCGCGCACGGCCCGCAGGGGCTCTACACCCTCACCGTACCCACCGGCGGCGGCAAGACCTTCGCCTCCCTCGCCTTTGCGCTGGAGCACGCCGCCGCCCAGAAGATGAAGCGGGTCATCTACGTCATCCCTTATATGTCCATCATCGATCAGACCGCCGCCGTCTTCTCGGGCCTGCTGGGCGCAGAAAATGTTCTGGCCGACTTCTCCAACGCCGAGTACAAGACTGTTGAGCAGGACGACCTGACCCCCGCCCAGTACCGTCAGATGCTGGCCAGTGAAAACTGGGACGCCCCCGTCGTGGTGACGACGGCGGTGCAGTTCTTCGAGTCGCTCTACGCCAACCGCAGCAGCCGCTGCCGCAAGCTCCACAACATCGCCGACAGCGTCATCATCTTCGACGAGGCGCAGACCCTCCCAGGCGACTATCTTGCCCCCTGCGTCAGCGCCATCGCCCAGCTCATCCAGCATTACCACTCCACGGCCGTCCTCTGCACGGCCACCCAGCCTGCCCTTGAGCCGCTGTTCCGGCGCTTTGCGCCGGAGCTCCACCCGCAGGAGATCACGCCCGACGCGGCCCGCCTCTACGAAGTGCTCCGGCGCACCACACTGCAAGACCTCGGCACCCTGCCGCAGGAGGAGTTCGCCGCCCGGCTGGCAGATCATCCGCAGGTGCTCTGCGTGGTCAACCGCCGCAAGACGGCCCAGCAGCTCTACGCTGCTCTGCCCGCCGAGGGCAGCTACTGCCTGACCACCCTGCTCTGCGCCGCCGACCGCCGCCGTCAGCTGAACGACATCCGCCAGCGGCTGAAAGAGGGTCTGCCCTGCCGGGTGGTGTCCACCTCTCTCATCGAGGCGGGCGTGGACGTGGATTTTCCCGTCTCTTACCGGGAGCAGTGCGGTCTTGACTCGCTCTTACAGACTGCCGGGCGCTGCAACCGCGAGGGGCGGCGGGGCGCAGAGGAAAGCATCGTCTACCGGTTCCGGCTGGACGAGTGTTCCACGCCCCAGATGCTCAGGCAGAACGTCAGCGCGCTGGACTACACCGCCCGGCATCAGGATACACTGGACACGCCCCGGGCCATTCAGCGCTACTTCAAAGAGCTTTCCGACCTGCGCGGCCCCGACGCCGTGGACAAGCACGGCATTCTGGACGCCTTTCTCCGGGGCATCCGGGGATGCCAGCTCCCCTTTACACAGGTGGCGGAGGAATTCCGCCTCATCGAGAACGCTGCCCGCACGGTCTATCTGCCCGTCGGCGAGGGCGCGGCCCTCTGTGAACAGCTGCGCAGCGGTCATGTTACCCGGACGCTGCTGCGGAAGCTGGGCGTTTACAGCGTCTCCTGTTATAAGGACCAGTTCGACAAGCTCGACGCCGCCGGGGCGCTGGAACTGCGGCCCGATGGCTCGGCCATCCTCACCGACACCGGCTGCTACAGTGAAAAGACCGGCCTTGCCATGGATGTGGAGACGGGCATCGGCCTGTACTTCTAAAAAGAGAGAAGCGGCAAAGCATACGCCGCTTTGCCGCTTCCCCTTGACATCTCCGACATCAATTAAATATTTCAATCCTCATCAGAGGCATCCAAACCTCCAACGACACCAACAGTATACGGAAAAACAAACTTATTTTCAACATTTTCCAGATAATTCCTCACAACTCCTTGACAACGCTTTCGAAAGAGAATATACTAAGCTCAGAAAGGATATATAGACATATCCGATTATCAAATAAATGAAGTTTAATAGTGAAGAGGTGGTTGCAATGGCTAACATTCATCTTAGTCTGAAAATTCAACTTCACCCGGAAAGGAGGCGATGCTGATGTCCATGCTCATTGAGGTGTGGGGCGACTATGCCTGTTTCACTCGTCCGGAAATGAAGACCGAGCGTGTGAGCTACGACATGCCCACCCCGTCCGCCGCGCGGGGCCTTGTGGAAGCCATCTACTGGCACCCCGGGCTGCGTTATACGGTTGACCGCATCTATCTGCTCAAGCCCTTCGGCCTTGACCCCGAGGATGAAGCGTCCACCGAGGAGTACACCCAGCGGCCCATCCGGTTCACCAACATCCGGCGCAACGAGGTCAAGTCCACCCTGCTGTCCTCCGCCGCCCTCAGTGCGGCCAAAGGCGGCACACCGCCGGTGCTCTACACCTCGGAAGACATCCAGCAGCGGGCCGCGATGGTCCTGCAGGACGTCCACTACGTCATCGAGTGCCACTTCGATTTGACGGACAAGGCCGCCCCCAGCGACAACCCCGGCAAGTTTCAGGACATCCTGCGCCGACGCCTGCGCAAAGGCCAGTGCTATCACCAGCCCTGTTTCGGGTGCCGGGAGTTCCCGGCCAACTTCCGGGAATGGCCGGGCGGCAGCATTCCGGCGCTGAAGGTCACGCAGGACCTCGGCTTCATGCTCCACAGCCTCGATTACTCTGACCCGGCCAACATCCGCAGCCAGTTCTTCCGCGCAAAACTGGTGGACGGCGTGATGGAATGCCGGGACGTGGAGGTGTTTACATGATACTCCAAGCACTCACCGCCTATTATGAACAGCTCTTGAAGCAGGGCAAGGTGGAGGCCCCCGGCTGGGACAGCCGCTTCAAAGTCAGCTACGAGCTGCGCCTCGGCCCGGACGGCCAGCTCCTCGCCCTCAACGACCTGCGGCAGGAAGTCCCCAAGGGCAAAAAGACCGTCATCGCCCCCCGTGAGCTCCCTGTCCCCCACCGGGTCAAGCGTGCCTCCGGCGTCGCCGCGAACTTTTTGTGCGACAATACGTCCTATCTGCTGGGCGCAGACGAAAAGGGCAAGCCCGAGCGCTCCCGCCAGTGCTTCGAGGCCTGTGCCTCCCTTCACCACAAGGTTCTCGACGGCGTGGACTCCCCTGCCGCCAAAGCCATCCTCGCCTTTTTTGACCACTGGGACCCCGCCGCAGCCCCCGCCCACCCGCTGCTGGCAAAGCAGTGGGCCGCCCTGAACAACAACGCGAACCTTGTGTTCGGCTACGAATCTCCCGACGGCGCCCACTGGCTGGCCACCACAGATGACGCCATCCGGACCGCATGGCAGTCCGCCTTTGACACCTCCGATGCAGACGCCGAGACGGCCCGCTGCCTCATCACCGGCAAAGAGGCCGGCATCGCCCGCATCCACCCCGCCATCAAAGGTGTGATGGGCGCACAGGCCGCCGGTGCGGCGCTGGTCTCCTTCAACGCACCCGCTTTCTGCTCCTACGGCCATGAGCAGGGTGCCAATGCCCCCGTCAGCGAGTACGCGGCTTTCGCCTACACCACGGCCCTCAATCTGCTGCTGGCCGACCGGAACTGCTGTCAGCGCATCGGCGACACCACCATCGTCTGCTGGGCCGAAAACGCCGCTCCCGCCTACTCAAACGCCATGCTGATGTTTTTCTGCGGCGGTTCCGAGGCGCGCGGCGTCTCGGAAAGCGACCTTGCCGCCGCACTGAAAGCCCTTTCTCAAGGACGCCCTGTCTCCTTCCTCGATGACAAGCTGGACCCGGACCAGAACTTCTATGTGCTGGGCATCTCGCCCAACGCGGCCCGGCTCTCCGTCCGGTTCTTCCTGCACAGCAGCTTCGGACAGTTTGCCAAAAATCTGCAGGACCACGCCGACCGGCTCGAAATCACCCGCCCCGCCTTCGACAAGCGGGAAAACCTGTCAGTCTGGGCGCTGGCGCAGGAGACGGTCAACCAGAGATCCCGGGACAAAAATCCATCGCCCCAGCTGGTGGGCGATCTGCTCCGGGCCATCCTCACCGGCGGACCCTATCCCGCCACCCTGCTCAACGGCGTGACCCTCCGCATCCGGGCCGAACGGGAAGTCACCCGGGGCCGCGCCGCCATCCTGAAAGCCTACTATCTCCGCAACTACCCCACCGAGCTCAACAAGGAGGTATTTACCGTGAGCCTGAACGAAAGCAGCAATGTCCCCTATGTTCTGGGGCGTCTCTTCTCTGTGCTGGAGACGATCCAGAGCGTCGCCAATCCCGGCATCAACGCCACCATCAAAGACCGGTACTTCAACTCGGCCTGTGCCACCCCGGCAACGGCCTTCCCCACGCTGGTCAAGCTGGCTCAGAAGCATCTGCAGAAGATGAGCACCCCCAACGAGGTGCATTTCAGCAAACAGCTCACCGAGCTGATGGCCCAGCTGCCCGAGACAGGCTTCCCGGCGCGGCTCAGCCTGCCGGAGCAGGGTGCCTTTGAGATCGGCTACTACCACCAGACCCAGAAACGCTACGCCAAAAAGAATGAGGAGGAATAAACCATGTCTGAGCCCATCAAGAACCGCTATGATTTCGTCATCCTGTTCGACGTCGAGAACGGCAACCCCAACGGCGACCCCGATGCAGGCAATATGCCCCGCATCGACCCCGAGACGGGCTACGGTCTGGTGACCGACGTCTGCCTCAAGCGGAAGATCCGCAACTATGTCGAGACCCTGAAAGAGGACGAAAAAGGCTACCGCATCTACATCAAGGACGGCGTTCCCCTCAACCGCAGCGACGCCGAGGCCATCAGCACGCTGGGCATCGACCCCGACCTGAAAGCCGCCAAAAAGGCCGACCCCGACATCGATGCCAAGCTGCGGGACTATATGTGTGAGAACTACTTCGACATCCGCACCTTCGGTGCCGTCATGACCACCTTCGTCAAGGGTGCGCTGAACTGCGGTCAGGTGCGCGGCCCCGTCCAGCTGAGCTTTGCCCGGTCGGTGGACCCCATCGTCCCGCAGGAAGTCACCATCACCCGCGTGGCCATCACCACCGAGGCCGATGCCGAGAAGAAGGGTACTGAGATGGGCCGCAAGCACATCGTGCCTTACGCCCTCTACCGCGCCGAGGGCTATGTCTCGGCCAACCTCGCCCGGAAGACCACCGGCTTCTCCGAGGATGATCTGAAACTTCTGTGGACTGCCATTCTGAACATGTTCGAGAACGACCACAGCGCTGCCCGGGGCAAGATGGCCGTGCGGGAGCTCATCGTGTTCAAGCACGATTCTGAGCTGGGCAATGCCCCGGCCTATAAGCTCTTCGACTCCGTCACCGTCCAGCGCAAGCCCGATGTGGACGCCGCCCGCAGCTACCGCGACTACACCGTCACGGTGGCAGACACTCTGCCGGAAGGAGTCACCTGCGAGAGGCTGTCCTGATGGCCGGCCCGGACGACTGGCTGCCCCTGTCGGGCATCCAGCACTTCTGCTTCTGCCGCCGTCAGTGGGCGCTCATCCATCTGGAACAGCAGTGGGCGGAGAACCGCCGCACCGTCGAAGGCCAGCTCGACCACGCCCGCTGCCATGACGCAAACCAGACCGAACGGCGCGGCGGCCTGCTCATCACCCGAGGGATGCAGGTAGTCAGCCGTCGGCTTGGCCTGAGCGGAAACTGCGACGTCGTCGAGTTCCGGGCCGACCCGGAGGGCATCCCCCTGCAAAGCACGGAAGGGCTCTGGAAGCCCATGCCTGTCGAGTACAAGCATGGCCGCGCCAAGGCCAGCGACGTCGACCGGCTGCAGCTCTGCGCACAGGCCATGGCGCTGGAAGAGATGCTGGTGTGCAGCATCCCGGAGGGTGCGCTCTTCTACGAGGAAACGCGGCGGCGGGAGGTCGTGCCGCTGACCGAAGAACTCCGCCAGACCACCCAGAAGATGGCTGATGAGATGCACGCCTATTTTGCCCGGGGCTATACCCCCAAATCGAAGCCCGACACCCACTGCAGCGCCTGCTCCCTCAAAGAGCTCTGCCTCCCCGTGCTGTATCAGCGTGCCGACCCAAAAGCCTATCTCCGCGCCCATCTGGACGAGATGCAGGAGGCCGCGCCATGAGAAAGTTTTTGAACACGCTCTACGTCCTCAACAGGGACGCCTACCTTTCCCTCGAGGGGGAGAACATCGTCCTGCTCTGCAACAAGGCTGAAATTGGCCGGGTCCCGCTCCACACGCTGGAAGGCATCGTCTGCTTCAGCTATCCCGGCGCAAGCCCTGCCCTGATGGGTAAATGCGCCAGCCTCGGGGTCGATTTGAGCTTTTTCAGCCCGCAGGGCCGCTTTCTGGCCCGGGCCGTAGGCGAAGAGCGGGGCAACGTCCTGCTGCGGCAGACCCAGTACCGCATCGCAGACAGCGAGGCAGAGAGCTGTCTCTATGCGCGCAATTTCATCCTGGGCAAAGTCTATAACGCCCGCTGGGTGCTGGAGCGGGCCACCCGCGACCACCCTCAGCGGGTGCCGGTGGAACAGCTCAAGCACACCAGCGCCCAGCTGGCGGCAGCGCTGCCCCTCATCGAGCAGTGTGACGACCTCGACCAGCTTTGCGGTCTGGAGGGCGAGGCGGCACAGCGGTATTTCGACTGCTTTGATTCGCTCATCCTGCAGCAGCACGATGATTTTGCCTTCACCGGTCGGAGCCGCCGCCCGCCGCTGGACAACACCAATGCCCTGCTCTCCTTCGCTTATTCGCTTCTGGCCTCCGACTGCACAGCGGCTCTTCAGAGTGTGGGCCTCGACCCCTACGTCGGCTTTCTCCACCGCGCCCGGCCCGGGCGCAGGAGCCTCGCCCTCGACCTCATGGAAGAACTGCGCACTGTTTACGCCGACCGTTTTGTGCTCTCCTGCATCAACCAGAAAATCATGACGCCGAAGCATTTCCAGAAGCAGGAGAACGGGGCCGTCCTTCTCACCGATGAGGGCCGCCGCGCCTTTCTGGGCGGGTGGCAGACCCGCAAGCAGGAGACTATCACCCACCCGTTCCTGAACGAAAAGCTTCCGTGGGGCCTCGTGCCTTATGTGCAGGCTCTGCTTCTGGCCCGCACCCTGCGGGGCGATATGGAGCTTTACCCGCCATTTTTCTGGAAGTGAGGGATGTGTATGCTGGTCCTTATCACCTACGACGTCAACACCGAAACTCCTGCCGGGCGCAGACGTCTGCGCAAAGTCGCCAAGCGCTGTGTGGACCACGGCCAGCGGGTGCAGAACTCCGTGTTCGAGTGTCTGCTGGATGCCGCGCAGTATGCCGTTCTCAAGGCGGAGCTGACGGCTCTCATCGACCCCGCGCTGGACAGCCTGCGCTTCTACCAGCTGGGCAACAACTATAAGAGCAAGGTGGAGCATATCGGCCTTCATCCGCCCTTTGAGCAGGACGGCCTGCTGTTGTTCTGAGTTTTGCGCCCCGGTGCGAAGGGGGAGTCCTCAGCATCTTTCCGGCACCTTCGCACCGGATTTTTGAGTCGTTTTGCATGATTTGGATAGTTCTTTGACCCGTTGTAAATCAAGGCTCTTCTAAATTCGTGCAGAATGTTGTATAATTTGTTTGAAAATAGAGATTTTGTCTCTGTTTTTGCTGTCGCCCTCCTCGCGGAGGGCGTGGATAGAAATAGCAACGCCGAGGACTGGATCGTGCGGGAAGGCAGGTCGCCCTCCTCGCGGAGGGCGTGGATAGAAATGTCTTCCATGGTGCAGATGTAGCACAGCTGAAAGTGTCGCCCTCCTCGCGGAGGGCGTGGATAGAAATATAAACGAATATTGCTATCCTGACGAACACGCCGAGTCGCCCTCCTCGCGGAGGGCGTGGATAGAAATTATAAATGGCTACATCACAGAAAGCGCGGCTTGAAAGTCGCCCTCCTCGCGGAGGGCGTGGATAGAAATTCGATCTCGCGCAGGCAAACTACCTGAACAGTAAGTCGCCCTCCTCGCGGAGGGCGTGGATAGAAATCCCGGAGATGTTGCACCTGCCGTCTGGTTTGTAGGTCGCCCTCCTCGCGGAGGGCGTGGATAGAAATTCTGGTCGTGATGCCTTCGCCGATGGCGAGGATCGTCGCCCTCCTCGCGGAGGGCGTGGATAGAAATCTTTTTTGATATTTCCAACCTCACATATCCTTGGCGTCGCCCTCCTCGCGGAGGGCGTGGATAGAAATTTTGCCCTCTACGCCCTCGGTCGTCCGCAGGTTCGTCGCCCTCCTCGCGGAGGGCGTGGATAGAAATAGGGCCAGCGAAGAGTACCAGAGCTATCTGGAAAAGGTCGCCCTCCTCGCGGAGGGCGTGGATAGAAATTCGGGCAAGCAGCGGGCCGCGGTGGAAGCAGAGAGTCGCCCTCCTCGCGGAGGGCGTGGATAGAAATTACTGGCCGTAGACAGGGCGGCGGAGGCCAACAAGTCGCCCTCCTCGCGGAGGGCGTGGATAGAAATCGGGTGCTTGAGCGCGTACCACAGCATCTGGACGGTCGCCCTCCTCGCGGAGGGCGTGGATAGAAATTTGCGCAGCTCTGTAATCAGGGGCAGGGCAGAGGGGTCGCCCTCCTCGCGGAGGGCGTGGATAGAAATGTCAAAATACGTCAAGTCTCAAATCCCGCGACCCCGGCAGTCGCCCTCCTCGCGGAGGGCGTGGATAGAAATTGGAAAAGCTGGACGCAATCTATCACGCGCTGCAGTCGCCCTCCTCGCGGAGGGCGTGGATAGAAATCACACGGTCTGCCTCTGGCGATGCTTCCGGGGGGTCGCCCTCCTCGCGGAGGGCGTGGATAGAAATCTTTTTTTCGCCCGCTGCCGCTGCCCCGCCCGCGCGGTCGCCCTCCTCGCGGAGGGCGTGGATAGAAATAACTACTATATATTGTTATCTTGGCTTTTTTGAGCTGGTCGCCCTCCTCGCGGAGGGCGTGGATAGAAATATATTCATCTGTTGTTTCTGGCCCTCTGTATCCTTGTCGCCCTCCTCGCGGAGGGCGTGGATAGAAATATGATTTTCGGAGGAAAGAAGCATGGTAAGATGCGTCGCCCTCCTCGCGGAGGGCGTGGATAGAAATGCTGAGTTCGAGCGCCTGCCGGATGGGGCGCTCCGTCGCCCTCCTCGCGGAGGGCGTGGATAGAAATTATCAGCTTTTGATTGTACTTGTGCTTGAGGTCGGTCGCCCTCCTCGCGGAGGGCGTGGATAGAAATGATTTGCAGCTGTTTGCGGAAGGCGGTGACGGCGCAGGTCGCCCTCCTCGCGGAGGGCGTGGATAGAAATTGGCCGGACGGCATTGTCCATCGCCTGATCGTCGGTCGCCCTCCTTGCGGAGGGCGTGGATAGAAATGCTGAAACTGGTGTCGTTCGGCTTTGCCACGCCGCCCGTCACCCTCCCCGCAGAGGGTACGGATAGAAACCAGTTTCCACCGCGAATCGGGCATCGCCACAATTTTTCCAAAAAGGAGTTTTCCATGCATACAGTTTCCCTCACCCATCAGCTCGTCGCCATCCAGGACGACTTTGACCTCGACAAGATCATCGAAAGCGGCCAGTGCTTCCGGCCACAGAAGCTGTCCGACGGGCGCTACCGCTTTCTTTCCGGCAGCGCACTTCTTTATCTGACTCCGCTGGGCGATGGTCAATACGACGCCGCATGGTATGGCTCAGATCGGGAGTACTGGGCCGACTACTTTGATTTGGGCCGGAACTATGCCGCGCTGCGGTGCAGCTTGGCGGGACAGAGCAGCTATCTGGACAAATCGCTCGATTTCGGGCAGGGCATCCGAATCCTGCATCAGGACCCATGGGAAATGCTCATCACCTTTCTCATCTCCCAGCGCAAGAGCATTCCGGCCATCCGCACCGCCGTGGAACACCTTGCCCGGTGCTGCGGCGAACCGCTCAGTGCCGAAGGCGATAAAGTTTTCCTCTTCCCTACCCCGCAGCAGCTCTGCGGCCTCTCTGAGGCGCAGCTGATGGGCTGTGGTCTGGGCTACCGCACCCGTTACATCCAGAACGCTGCCGCTCAGGCTTCCAGCGGCACACTCGACCTCGGTGCTCTGGCGGCGCTGCCCGACGACGCGCTCTTTTCCCGCCTCCTCGAGCTGGACGGCGTCGGCAAAAAGGTAGCAAACTGCGTCTGCCTCTTTGGCTATGGCCGTACCGCGATGGCTCCCATTGATGTCTGGATACAGCGACTCATTGATGAGGAATTCGGCGGCCGCGACCCTTTTCCTTCCTATGATCAGCAGGCTGGCATCGTACAGCAGTACTTGTTCTACTACAAACGCAGCACCAGCCGCAGCGTCGCTCACAGAAAATAAAAAAAGTTATTGACAACTCTCCTTTCAGCTGGTATAATAACACACGTCGTCAGGAACGACACGCCAGCTATGGGGGATTAGCTCAGCTGGGAGAGCGCTTGCATGGCATGCAAGAGGTCAGCGGTTCGATCCCGCTATTCTCCACCAAAAAAGCACCGTACTTCGTTTGAAGTACGGTGCTTTTCTTTTTGCTTTCTTAGAGGTTGCATCGAGAATCAGCCAAATGCCTGATTTTGCAGGCGCATGGACGGCAACCCCCAATTCTTGCTATTTCGTTGCTTTTGAAAATGCTTGTTCGATGTCCGACTGTTTTGCAGGTGGACGCATCACTCCCCCTCAATGTAAGGAGTGAGAGCGAAGCTGTTTGAGAATCTTCGTGGTCTCCACTTTCACATAGGCATCATCAGGCACCTTGGGGAGATACTTCATCAGGAAATCAACATCCTGCTGGATTCGCCGGACGGCAGCTTCCAGTGCAGAATAGTTGATTCCGTAGAATAGAAATTCTGCTTGCTTTCATAATCTGCTAAAAGTACGCAAGTATGAAGGAAAAGCAAGAAATACGCAATGTACCCTCTTTTAAAAAGAGGGTACAAAGAAAGGAAATTCAAAAAACTGTAGTTTGAGTTATAAATACTGGATAAAGAATTTCTGCGCGGCCTGCACTCGTTCCTTTTCACCAGCCTCATGGGCGAAGCCCGGAAGGATCGTCAGCTCCGTATGGACGCCGTGCTCCTGGAAATTTTTCTGCAGGCTCTTCATACGGGCTACGCGGTTATCGCCATACGGGGAGTCGCCGATAAACTTGTTGTCGAGCTCGCCGACACTGATGAGGACGGGTACCTTCTTTACGGCTTCGAGGTCGACATCATAACCGAAGTAATCCTTGAAATCACGGATACCCCAGAAGTAGTCCTCGTCTGGATTCAGGAAGGTCGGACGGCCAGGTGCACCGATGGAGCAGGCCTTCAGACGATCAGGGTGAGCGAGCAGGAAGCGGTTTACGAACTGCCCGCCACCAGAGTGTCCGAACATGAAAAACTGATCTGTGTGAACGCCTGGATAGCGCTTCGCCATATCCTCGATCATATCGAGGAGAATCAGATCATAGCGGATGCCGTCGCAGGAGAGGAGCTTATAGCTGTTGAAGTCATCGCGCTGAATGAGTCCACCCGGGAACATAGGTGCAAGCACAGCCATATGATATTTGTCGGCGAGTTCCTTCGCCTGCTTGATGTACTCTTCGATTGCACAGCCGGTTCCATGGATGATGACGAGGAGAGAGTACTCATGCTCCTCTTCGTCGTAGTAGTAGTCTGGGAGATGCACCCAGTAGTGGAAACGCGGGTCGGTCGGACAGTGCCAGAGCATATTTAAGTAAGCATTGCCGAACAGATTTTTCTGCTGCTCAAGCGTGAGATTCGTAGCCAAAGGATTCTGATTTGCCATACTGTACCTCCAGGATTACAGGAATTTACCGAAGACGAAGCTTGCGATGACGAGCATGATGGCACCACCGATTCTGGAAGAAATCTGAGCATAGGACATCAGCTCCATGCGGTGTGCAGCGCCGAGACACTGTACGTCGCCGGCACCACCGCCGTTTGCCATACAGAGTCCGGCAGTCAGCATTCCTTCTACAGGATAGAAGTGGAACAGCTTACCGACGATGAAGGTTCCGATCATCGCACCGATGACAGTCGCCATGATGATGACGATATACGCTGGGTTTGTGAAGACCTTCGCGTAGTCTGTGAGGTTCGTACCGATACCAACGGTAATCATCAGTGGGAAGGACATATACTTTACGAAGAATTGCTGCATGCCCCTTGCGCCGGCCTTCACGTTTTCCGGCAGGATATTCGTCATATTCAGAATCGCCATCAGGATGACCATGAAAGCGAAGGTATGAATACTGAAGCCGAGGTTTGCATGGTTGATGATGGAGATGTGCTTTGCGTAGAGGTTAGCTACATTGAAGCATACGACACCGAGTGCGAGACCGGTTGCGTAGTCGGCTGCGGTCGGCTTCACGTCACTGGACTTCGTGCTGACATTTTCTTCACCGACCATGAGACGACCATTACCCGTCATGGATGGCTTGATCTGGCCGAGCTTGTTCAGCAGTGCAGACATGAAGACGGCGCAGAGATTGCCAATGCTGATGATTGCAAAGGCAGATGCATACCAGGAGGAGGCATCACCGCCGGTTGCAGCAGCCCACATCTTGCTCATCGGTGTGATACCGGCACCATTGCCACCGCCCATGACTGGAATTGCATAGGTGGCGATCGCCTCGATTGCGCCGACGCCAGTGATGGCACCTACGAGACCAGCGAGGCCGAGTGCACCTGCAATACCTGCAAGAATCGTCGGAATGAATCCGGCGAAGGATTTGATGAGCATCTTACGATCAACCGAGAGCACAGAGCCGGTGATCAGGACGAGAATGTAGAGATCGAGGAAACCGGTGGAGCCGTTGAAGGTATTCAGGGCTTCCATCGAGCCTTCACCAATCAGGTGGAAGGTGTTCATCGCGCCGGCTACGAGGCAGGAGAAGAGCATGCCGCCGCCGAACCAGGTCTTCCAGACCGGGATATGGTCACCGACCCAGCCGAGCAGTGTGCCGATGATCATCGCGAAGGCGAGTGCGCCGACCATGTTGGTCAGCATCCAGTCATTGGCTGCCATCACCATCATCAGTATACTGAATATAAGGTACATCCACAGAGGGAACCCAAGGATCTTCGTTTCTTTTAACTTATTCACAGTAAATCCTCCCAAAAAGTGATACCGAATTTTTAAAGCACTTTTATTTGCCGGCAAATTTGATAAATGTATTGTACAAAATTGGGAGTAATTGTGCAAGATTGTGACGATGGCGATTCCTCTATGGGACGATAACCATTTGGAATGGACATAGCGCCATAAAACAGAAAAAGAAGCACTCGCTCTGTACTGCAAATTGAATGACGAATGCTTCTCCTTTTTCTGTTATGAACCTGATTCCAAAATGTTATCGGTTTTTAGCAGATGCGCTGATCATGTAGCGCCAGACGATTTCTGCAGAAGGGGATAGGTTGCGGCCCTTCTTTCGGGCGACGATGACATAACGATACAGAGTATCGCCTTTTATCGTGCCATAGACCGGGTTTTGACCAGTAGATGAATTACGAATCGTCATGTGCGGCAACAGGGCGATGCCACAGCCGCTGCAGGCAACGAGATATCGTGTGTCAACATAATCAATGCGCTGCGGATGAATCGGTGTGATGTGATATTTTCTGAAAAAAGATTTTTCGGCATCATACAGCCCCTGACCTGGCGTCGCCAGAATATATCGGAGCGACGGATTACGGAAACGGCTGATGTCGATTTCAACCGGATGCTCGAGTGAATTATCGGAGATCTCTAGGTCCTCCAGAATCGGTGATTCCTGTGGAATGACAAATACGAGCGGATCCTCCTGTACTGGCATATACTCGATATTTTCGGAGTGTACAGGTTCAGTATAGATGGCTAAGTCGATGGATTCGCTTTCCAGCTCTTCTTCGCACTGCTGAGAGTTGCGATTCAGGTAACTGAGATGTATCTCTGGATGTGTCATCATGAAAGGTGCTGCCTGAACAGCAGCGTAGGCGCCACCACGATGCGTTGTGGCGATCAGTACAGGCTCTGCTGGAATCTGATTAAACTGTCGAAGACTATCCATCATCTCGCTTTCGAGCTGCACATAGCGCCGAGCAAAATCGAGAAAAATCTCGCCCTGTGGTGTAACGCTGATCGGGCTGTGCGTGCGGTCAAAAGGCGAAAAGCCCAACTCTTTTTCGAGCTTATTCAGCTGTTTGGTCAGTGCCGGTTGCGAGATAAACAGTCGCTTCGCCGCCTGGGTGATGTTTCTGTATTTTTCTACCTCGAGCACATAACGGAAAATACTTGTATCCATGTGGACCTCCGAAATCGATGTCTTAACGATAGTATATCAGAATCAGAGCGAAAGATAATTGAAATTTCGGGTGATGCGCTGTTTCTGCAAAGCAATAAGGTCTAGCTTATCCATGCCGTTGAAAGAAAACAGCTATCGAAACTATAGATTCCAATTGCAAAAACATTGAAGAAAATGCCAAAAAAGAGACTCCGGATACTGAAATGAACCCCAAAAGTTAGACAAAAATGGGTCTCTCCCAAATTTTGTGTAAAGTCCAGACAGCTATAAAACAAGAGCGATTTTAATATGAGGCGACAGACAGCGAAACCGGCTGTCGCCTTAACAATAACATAACGCCGGCAAGGGGGAATGTCAAGGGCGGCAGTGGCATTCATGCCGGGCATGAGGCTGCCGGTGTCGTCGATGCGGATGGTGACGGGGTAAGTGGTGGTGCCGCCGCTGGTGGTGCCTGCAGAGGAGATGCTGGTGACGACGCCCTCAAAGGTGCGGTCGCTGATGGCGTCGGCGGTGATCTCTGCTTTCTGGCCCACCGCGATGTCGAGGATGTCCAGCTCGTCTACGTCCAGGGTCATTTCGAGGTAGCTCAGGTCGTTGATGACGCACATGATCTCGGTGGTGGAAGAACTGCTGCCCACGGTGTCGCCGACCTTCGACCTTTTTTGTCAAACCATTCATTTTTAACAGACAGGCTCATGCGGTCCAGCAGGATGCCGTACAGGGTTTTGGCATCGGTTGACAGATCTTGGAACCGTGGCTCCTGAAAAAGAGCCTTGGGAATGCGGTAGAATGAAAACAGTTCTCCGGCTTGTCCGTAAAAGTAGTCAAGGGTCATGTGGCTTTTTCAACGTTTTGCTCCAGCTTGTGTTCAAAAAATCAACCGCCTTTCGTTTGAAAATAAAAAGCGCACTCTTTTCTTATTGAAAAGTGGTGCGCTATGTAATATAATGGCTATATAATTTAGCTATCCAAAAGATAGTCGATGAGATATTCTTTCGGAATCATGAAAGATCGTCCGACTTTCAGGCAGCGAATTCTATGTTGATGGATTCTTCTGATGATGGCAGTCTGGCTTTTGAAACCGAGTAAAGTTGTTGCTTCTTCGACAGACAGCACATCAGGATAGTTCACAAATAATTTTTTATAATACTCTTTTGCTTGATTTTGATTCATTATCCTTGACTTTCCTTTCGTTTTGTGCCTAAGCAGAGGAGCGTTTTGCCCTGCATCCCTCCTGAACATCCCTCCAATTTCCATTTGGGCGGTCCAAACCGAAAAAACAGAGTAGAGGAAAAACGCATCGAAAAATCGTGGATATTTCAAATTATTGTTCGTTGAGGCGTGAATTTTGCCTTTGCACAGTGGGAACCAGATATCACTAGATATCACTGGATGACACCAGATGGAAGATGAGGATAAAAACTCAAAATCCCTTGTGCTAATAACACGTGTGGGTTCGACCCCCACCACCGGCATAAAAAGGAAGCCCTCCAGCTTGTCTGGGGGGCTTTCTTTTTATCTGCGGCGTGTGAGCGGGTCGAACAGCACGACCCTGCACAGCAGGGGAGCAATCAGCCCTGCGGGCTGTTGCTCAGTGCGCGGGAGACCCCCACCACCGGCATTGCAAGCAGCTCGAAATCGAAAGGTTTTGGGCTGCTTTTCTTTTTATCCCCTCACATCCGGCCCGTCTTCACACGGTTGTCTCCACCGGGAAACTGCTGACGATGTGCTTGAGGGTGTTATAAACGCAGAACTGAAAAAGGGCATCGGAACTTTCCACGGATCCAAAGGATACGGAAGGTTCCGGTGCTTTTTTGTATCAAAATTATTTCAGGTCGAACCGGACGATGACCAGCCGATACCACAGATACGGCACCATGTTCCAGATCATCCACAGTTCCATCAGGATGTAGTTGGGCAGGTCTTTCAGGCGGAAGGGGCGCTTACCGAGCTGGCCGGAGCGGAGCAGGGCAAAGGCCTCGTGCATCCCTTTGTCCCAGGCCTCACCAAAGCCCTGCTTGTGGAATTTGTAGCACTTGAGCAGATAGCCCAGCGCCAGCGGGATGAAGTTGAGCAGGAGCATGAGCAGCGGCTCGTTCTTGAGCGGGAGCAGGATGCTGTTGCGGCCGCTCTGCTGGCTCTTGAAGGCGTTGTACTTGACGGCACCGGTGCTGGCGCCGCAGATGTGGTAGCATCTGGCCGCAGGGCAGAGCACATTTTGATAGCCTGCATTGTTGGCGCGCCAGCTGAGGTCCACGTCCTCAAAATAGGCGAAAAAGTTTTCGTCGAAGCCGCCGATCTCGTCCAGGATGCTCTTGCGGTAGAGCGATGCGCCGCCGCAGGCCGAGAAGATGCGCTTCGTTTTGGTGTAGCGGCTGGCCCGGCGGCCGTCGCCGGTCTTACAGGCAAAGCCCATCCAGGTGACGTAATCCCCGGCGTCGTCGGCCAGTTCGCGGTCGAAGTGGCGGATCATCAGGCTCTGCACGGCGAAGATCCGGGGGTCGGTCTCGGCGGTGCGGATAAGCTCCGCCAGCCACTGCGGTTCGGCGAAGGCGTCGTTGTTGAAGAGCACTACGAATTCGCTTCTGGCGTGGGCGATGCCCTGATTGACCGCATGGGAGAAGCCGGTGTTGCGGCCGTTCTCGATGAGGGTGAAGTTCGGGCGGGTGCAATAGCTGCGGGCCTGCTCCAGACTTTCGTCGGTGGAGCCGTTGTCCACGACGATGAGTTCAAAATCCTGTTCGGTCTGGGCATAGATGGACTCGATGGAGTCCCTGAGCCAGCCCTTGCCGTTGATGTTGGGGATGACGATGGTTGCTTTCATATCTACCTGCTCCTGCAAAGTTTCGGTTTCGTTGGTCCTGCTTGAAAGTATACCATAATCTGCACAAAAAGAAAACGGAAAGAACCAACAGACTTTTGTACGAAAGCCACAACAGACAAAAGAGTCTTTTGTGCAATCTGCTCCTGAATTGTGACCAAATCGTGTAAAATATGAGAAAAAAGCTGAACGACTGTTTACAAAAGAGTAACAAACTGGTATACTTTACGGCAGTGAATAACGACGCGATTCAAGGGAGATGGAACAACGTGGAAACTGCACCGCATCACGCATGGAAAAAACTGTCGGCGCTGCTCATGACGCTGGCGCTGATGATGACGCTTCTGCCTGCGGCTCTGGCTGTGGACTTAAACGTTGACGCCGGGTTCTACTTCAAGCAGAGCCGGGGCGGCACCTGCACACTGGCTTCGGCCGCGATGATGCTGCGCCGCCGCGCTTACTTCGATGGTCTGGACGGCTGGGTCGATGTGACCGAGAACAGCATCAAGAGCACGGCGTGGGCCGGCGGTCTGTCCCACAGTTTTACATACAATGCGATGCACGTTGGCTACGCCACCCTTCCTTCCGGCAAGGCGGCCAAGACCGAAGCCCTCATCCGGATCTTGCAGGAGCACCCGGAGGGCATCGTCCTATATGACCGCAGCCAGCCCCACGCGGTGCTGCTGACCGACTACACGAACGGCGTCTTCTACTGCTCAGACCCGGCGAACGGCGTTTCTGCGGGCCGTGTGCCGCTGTCCAGCGCCAGCATCTCGATCGCTGGGGCGTCCTGCTACTGGTACATCACTTCCGACGCCAACGACGACGGCGTCGGTCTGGAAGAGCTGGAGGCCGCAGTTGTGGCCGAGGAGACGGCTGCAGAGACGGCTGCAGAGACGGCCACCGAGACCACCGTGGTGGAACAGACCCCCACGACGGAGACGATGACCCAGAGCAGCGTGTTGAGCTGGCTGGACAGTCTGTTCCAGTAAAAGATACCGAAAAACCGCCGGGTGCAGGGCAGATGCACACGGCGGTTTTTTGTCGGCACCGCGCGGCTACTGCCGCAGCTGGGTGCCGGGGAAGTAGTGGGCGAGGATCTGCGAAGCCGTCTGCCCCTGCTCGGCCAGCGCTCTGGCTCCCCACTGGCTCATTCCGACCCCGTGGCCGTAGCCTCTGGTGGTGAAGAAAAAGCTGCCGTTCTGATACTGCACCGTGAAGCAGGCGCTCCGCAGGCCCAGCGCCTTCCGCAGTGCCGGGCCGGTCACGGTCTGGCCGCAGACGGGCAGGGAGGCCACGTAGCCGGAGGGAGTGAGGGAGGCATCCCCGAACCAGCCCTCCGGCGCGGAGAGGTCGGGCGTGAGGCCCAGCCCGGTCAGGAGCTGCTGCAGCTGTGCGGCAGAGAACGAGACAGTGTAGATGTAGTTGTCGGCGTTCTGGTCGGTGCTGCTGTCCACCGGGATGAGATAGGGGACGGCGGTGCCCCAGACGTTCTCGCTGGCTTCGGTCTGCCCGTTGGAGATGGCGAAATAGCTGGTCCCGGCGGGGGCGTCCTCATAGTAGAGCACCTGCGTCAGGACCGAATCCACCAGAGCCGAGAGCCGGGCGTAGTTGGCCTCATAGGCCGTGCCCCAATAGCTGCGGAGGACGGCATCGGTCAGATAGCCCTGCCGCCGGGCCGGGTCGGCGGTGAGCCAGCCTGCGGTGGGGTCCTGTGCGTGGTCCCGGCAGTAGAGGGCGTAGCTGTGGGCCGCGATGGCCTGGGCTTTCAGCGCCTCGTCCGGCCAGGTGATGGGCATTTCCGCCGCCACGGCCCCGATGAGGTAGTCCCGGCGGGGCACCGACACGACCGCGCCATCGCTCTGGTCGGCAATGAGGAAGGTCTCGCTGTCCCGGTCGGAGGGCGGCAGAGAGGCGGCATCGGGCGTTTCCGGTTCCGGGGCCGCGGCGGACGACGCCGGTGCCGAAGGCCCCAGCACGGTTTTGGCCAGCCGGTATCCGGCCAGCGGCAGCAGACTGCCTAGCACGAACAGCACGGCACAGAGCAGAAAAAAGGAACGTTTCATAGCAGCCCCTCCCGGACAGGCAGTTTCGTTTGGGCCAGTGTAGCAGGAACATGCAGAGAAAAAGCGCAGATTTCATCTTCTTCTTGAATTTATTTCACAAAAGCGCTATGATAGACATGTGCCATCAGAGCGGATGGCAGGGAAAGGTATAAGAAATTCGAAACAGAAAGGGGAATCTGCGCATGAACTATCAACATGCAGAAGTGGCAACGCTGGACCCGCAGACGATGCAGACACTCTGCGAAGAGTACATTGCCAACAACTACATCGACCCGGAGACCAGTGAGCGGCTGGGGGTCAAGCGCGGCCTGCGCAATCCGGATGGCACCGGTGTGCTGGCAGGCCTGACCAACGTCTGCGACGTCGTCGGCTACAAAAAGGACCAGGAGGGGCATGTCATCCCCATCCCCGGCAAGCTGATCTACCGCGGTGTCAACATCGAGGAGATCGTGGAAGAAGCCTACCGCAACGACCGCTTCGTCTTTGAGGAGGTCATCTGGCTGCTGCTGTTCGGCAGCCTGCCCACCCAGACCCAGCTGGACGATTTCTGTGCGCTGCTGGCCGAGCACCGTGCACTGCCCGATGGCTTCATGGACACCATGAACGCGCCTTCGCCCAACGTGATGAACAAGCTGCAGCGTTGTGTGCTGGGCCTGTATTCCTACGATGAGCACGCCGAGGACCTGAGCCTGGAGAACATCCTGAACCAGAGCATCAACCTCATTGCAAGCATGCCTACCATGATGGTCAACGCCTACCAGATGAAGCGCCGCTATTACGATAAGCAGAGCATGTTCTTCCATCTGCCCAAGCCCGGCCAGAGCACGGCGGAGCACATCCTCAGCACCTACCGCCCGGACCAGAAGTTCACCCACGAGGAGGCCAAGCTGCTGGATATGTGCCTGCTGGTCCACGCGGACCATGGCGGCGGCAACTGCTCCACCTTCACCACCCGTGTGCTGTCCTCTTCGGGCACCGACACCTATTCGGCCATCGCAGCGGCCATCGGCGCACTGAAAGGCCCCAAGCACGGCGGTGCGAACATCAAGGTAGTTCAGATGTTCGAAGACATGAAACAGAATGTCAGGGATTGGACGGACGAAGAGGCCGTCGAGGCCTATTTGCGCGCGCTGCTGCACAGGGAAGCCTTCGACAGAGCGGGCCTGATCTACGGCATGGGCCATGCGGTATACTCCCTGAGCGACCCGCGCGCCAATGTGTTCAAACACCGCGCCAGACACCTGGCCTACGAGAAAGGCTTTGAGGAAGAGTACAACATGCTGTGCAGCATCGAGCGGCTGGCCCCCGGCATCTTCGCCGAGGAAAAGGGCAGCACGAAGCCCGTCTGCGCCAACGTGGACCTGTTCAGCGGGCTGATCTACAACATGCTGGGCATCTCCGAGGACATCTACACCCCGCTGTTTGCCATTGCCCGTGTGCCGGGCTGGTGCGCCCACCGCGTGGAGGAGGTCATCTTCGCCAACCGTATCATCCGGCCCGCCTACAAGTATCTGGGCGTGCGCCAGAAATATAAACCAATCGAGGAACGCTGATGAATCCATTACTCACACTTGTTTTTGTTGTAGGAACGGCACTGGCCCTTGGCCGGGGCCTGGATCTGGGCTTCTGGACCGACCTGGAAAGCGGCCTGTGCATCGCCGGTTCGGTCTGGCTGCGGTATGCTGCGCTGGGCATCGCGGTGCTGGTGAGCCTGTTTGCGGGCCGGAAACTGGCCTGTGAGCCGAAGAACTTGCAGGACCACTGCAAACCGTCCGGCATCGTCACGGCGATGGCAGGGGCATTCTTTACTGCCGCAGGATTTTTGCGCTTCGCCGTTGGAATGATTGGCGCAGGCTCGTTTGTTCGCGCGATACTGGAAATTCTGTGTGGCCAGTGGCTGGCCCGGCTGGCGAAGAGCTGGCTGCGGAAGGACTGGCAGCCGCCCACAAAGAGCATGGCCTCCGGCATCTGGGGCACACTGGTGTTCTACTGGTGCGTTCTGAGCCGCTTCATGGAGAACAGCTCCAGCTGGCACCGCGTTTCACCCACGGCGCAGGTCTGGGTGCTGCTGGGGATGCTCGTCTTTCTGTCCAGTCTGGTGCGGGCGCTCTGGCTGCCCGAAACGTCGGATGGAAAAGCCCTGTGCGCCTCCGGTCTGGCAGCCTTTGTTCTCGGCTTCTGCTGGGAGCTGCCCCAGACCCTGACGCTGGCGCTGCCCTCACAGTTCGTCCTCACGGCGCTGCCCTCCATCTTTTTTGGTCTGGGCATGGCCTGCCTTGGGACGCTGGGCGTGTTCTGCACCGTGCGCACCGCAGGGCCTGCAGCCAGAAAGAAGTAAAGGCCAGCACTCTGTTGGCTGAATTGCTGAAAACCGGCCCAGATAAGGGACAAAAATCATACAAAAGCCAAAAAGTGAACAAACGAGTTGTTAATTTTTTAGCAGACACTTGAAACTTTTCGCGTTTTGGACTACAATAAAGACACCGTGAGATTATCCGATGAAAAGGGTAAGAACATTTAGGAGGTATTATTAACATGGCTGTTAGAGTTGCTATCAATGGTTTTGGTCGTATTGGCCGTCTGGCTTTCCGTCAGATGTTTGATGCTGAGGGTTACGAGGTCGTCGCTATCAACGACCTGACCAGCCCCAAGATGCTGGCTCACCTGCTGAAGTACGATACCGCTCAGGGTTCCTTCTGCGGCAAGATCGGTGAGGGCAAGCACACCGTCGAGGCTACCGAGGACTCCATCATCGTCGACGGCAAGGAGATCAAGATCTACGCTGTTAAGGACGCAAAGGACGCTCCCTGGGGCGAGCTGAACGTCGATGTCGTTCTGGAGTGCACCGGCTTCTACACCAGCAAGGAGAAGAGCATGGCTCACATCCAGGCTGGCGCCAAGAAGGTCGTCATCTCTGCTCCCGCAGGCAACGACCTGAAGACCATTGTCTACTCCGTCAACGAGAAGACCCTGACCGCTGAGGATCAGGTCATCTCCGCTGCTTCCTGCACCACCAACTGCCTGGCTCCCATGGCCGACACCCTGAACAAGACCTACCCCATCGTCTCCGGCATCATGACCACCGTTCATGCTTACACCGGCGACCAGATGATCCTGGATGGTCCTCAGCGCAAGGGCGACCTGCGCCGTGCTCGTGCTGGCGCACAGAACATCGTCCCCAACAGCACCGGTGCTGCTAAGGCCATCGGCCTGGTCATCCCCGAGCTGAACGGCAAGCTGATCGGCTCTGCTCAGCGTGTGCCTGTTCCCACCGGCTCCACCACCCTGCTGGTCGCAGTCGTCAAGGGCAAGGACGTCACCAAGGAGTCCATCAACGCTGCTATGAAGGCTGCTACTTCTGAGTCCTTCGGCTACAACGAGGATCAGATCGTCTCCTCCGACGTCATCGGTATGCGTTACGGCTCTCTGTTCGACGCTACCCAGACCATGGTCGCTAAGATCGACGACGACACCTATCAGGTCCAGGTCGTGTCCTGGTACGACAACGAGAACTCCTACACCTCTCAGATGGTCCGTACCATCAAGTACTTCGCTGAGAACTGCTGATCACAGCTCTACGCTCAAAAGTGCTTGAGGTGCCCTGCTGAATAAGCGGGAAGCCTGATCCGTGAGTTTGACACCCTTCCTTCTGCGGTACGCCGCAGGGGAAGGGTGTTTTTGTTTGTCGATACTTGCCACCTCATCCGCTTCATGATACAATTAAAGTCAATACCGCAGTTTATTGCATTTGTGTCGTAGGACAAGGTCTACACCCGCGACCTGTTCCATCGGGATTAAAGTGGATCGTTTCAAGCGCCGCAGGAGGGGAGACCGCCTGCGGCGTTTTGGCAGCCGGGCCGGACTACTGTCAAAATAGACACAATTCCCGAATATCACGGGAAAAGTTTGTTAATAAATTATCCATCCTCCGTCCTTGCAATACACACACATTTTGTTTATAATAGTGTCATAGGGGCTAAGACCCCGAGAGTGAGCGAAATTCGATTCCGAAGAATGAATTGAGAGGAGAATAATCACTATGGGTTTAGGTAAAAAGACGATCGACGATCAGAACTACTGCGGCAAGAAGGTCCTTGTCCGCTGTGATTTCAACGTCCCCATGAAGGACGGCGTCATCACCAACGAGAACCGCATCAATGCGGCGCTGCCCACCATCCAGAAGCTGGTCAATGACGGCGCGAAGGTCATTCTGTGCAGCCATCTGGGCAAGCCGAAGAACGGCCCCGAGGCAAAGTTCAGCCTCGCTCCCGTTGCTGTGGCTCTGAGCGCAAAGCTGGGCAAGACCGTTGTCTTTGCTGACGACGACAATGTCGTGGGCGAGAACGCAAAGGCTGCTGTCGCTGCCATGAACAACGGCGACGTCGTCCTGCTGCAGAACACCCGTTTCCGCAAGGAAGAGACCAAGAACCTGCCTGAGTTCTCTCAGGATCTGGCTTCTCTGGCAGACGCATACGTTGACGATGCCTTCGGCAGCTGCCACCGCGCACACTGCTCCACCGCAGGCGTCACCGACTATATCAAGGACACCGCTGTCGGCTACCTGATGGAGAAGGAGATCAAGTACCTCGGCAATGCCGTGAACGATCCCGTCCGTCCCTTCACCGCCATCCTGGGCGGCGCAAAGGTCGCTGACAAGCTGAATGTCATCTCCAACCTGCTGGAGAAGGTCGATACCCTCATCATCGGCGGCGGCATGGCCTACACCTTCATCAAGGCTCAGGGCTATGAGGTCGGCAAGAGCCTGTGCGATGACTCCAAGCTGGACTACTGCAAGGAGATGATGGCAAAGGCTCAGGAGAAGGGCGTCAAGCTGCTCCTGCCCGTCGATACCGCCTGCGTCGAGAACTTCCCCGACCCCATCGACGCTCCTGTCGAGACCACCGTCGTCCCTGTCACCGCTATCCCGGCTGACAAGGAAGGCTGCGACATCGGCCCCGAGACCATGAAGCTCTTCGCCGACGCTGTCAAGGCTTCCAAGACCGTCGTCTGGAACGGCCCCATGGGCGTCTTTGAGAACCCGACTCTGGCTGCCGGCACTCTGGCCGTGGCCAAGGCTATGGCTGAGAGCGACGCTACCACCGTCATCGGCGGCGGCGACAGCGCAGCAGCTGTTCAGCAGATGGGTCTGGGCGACAAGATGACCCACATCTCTACCGGCGGCGGCGCTTCTCTGGAGTATCTGGAGGGCAAGGAGCTGCCCGGCATCGCAGTCATCCAGAACGCATAATCACAGCATCATGAACGGTGCGGCGGCTGTTTCGCCGCCGCATCTTTATTTATAAGGTAAATAAGGTAAGGAGAACGTATCATGGATAAGGCAAAGCGCAAGGCCATTATTGCTGGCAACTGGAAGATGAACAAGACCGCCTCCGAGGCTGCTGTTCTGGTGGACGAGCTCATCCCCGCCGTCAAGGACGCATCCTGCGAGGTCGTCATCTGCACTCCCTATACCGACCTGGTCACTGCTGTGGCAAAGACCAAGGGTACCAACATCCATGTGGGTGCTGAGAACGTCCATTTCGAGAAGTCCGGCGCATTCACCGGCGAGATCAGCGCGGATATGCTGGTGGATCTGGGCGTCGAGTACGTCATCGTCGGCCACTCCGAGCGCCGTCAGTATTTCGCAGAGACCGACCAGACCGTCAACAAGCGCGCTCTGGCCGCTCTGAACGCCGGCCTGAAGGTCATCATCTGCGTGGGCGAGAGCCTGCAGCAGCGTGAGGAGGGCGTCACCGAGGAGCTGGTCCGGATGCAGACCAAGATCGCCCTGCGCGATGTCACCGCCGAGCAGATGGCAAACGTCGTCATCGCCTACGAGCCCATCTGGGCCATCGGCACCGGCAAGACCGCGACTGCCGACCAGGCTGAGGAAGTCTGCGCTCAGATCCGCAAGGTCATCGGCGAGGTCTACGGCGAAGCCGTGGCTGAGGCTACCACCGTCCAGTACGGCGGCAGCATGAATGCCAAGAACTGCGAGGAGCTGCTGAGCAAGAAGGACGTGGACGGCGGCCTCATCGGCGGTGCTTCCCTGAAGGCTCCTGACTTTGCTGTCATCGTCAACGCTGCCACCAAGGGCTAAGCCCTGAGCGGTAAAAATCGTTCTCTCTGCGCCCGGCTGCGCCGCATTTCCGGCAGGGAGCCGGGCGCTGTTTGTTGAATTTTCAAAGGAGATCCTATTTTATGTCCAAGAAACCTGTTCTGCTCTGCATCATGGACGGCTTTGGCTGGACCCCCAACGAGACCTACGGCAACGCCGTGGCCGCAGCCAAGAAGCCCTTCCTTGATTCTCTGATGGCAAAATATCCTATGACCACCATCGACGCTTCCGGCATGGCTGTGGGCCTGCCCGACGGCCAGATGGGCAACTCTGAGGTGGGTCACACCAATATGGGTGCCGGCCGCATCGTCTACCAGCAGCTGACCCTCATCACCAAGTCCATCCGCGACGGTGAGATGCTCAAGAACCCCGTCCTCGTCAAGAACATGAAGGCTGCCATCGACGCCGGCAAGGCCATCCACCTGATGGGTCTGGTGGGTACCGGCGGTGTCCACAGCCACGCTGACCACTGGTTCGGTGTGCTGGAAATGGCAAAGCAGATGGGGGCCAAGGAAGTCTACCTCCACTGCATCACCGATGGCCGCGACACCGACCCCCACTCCGGCAAGGGCTTCCTTGCCGACCTGCAGGCCAAACTGGATGAGCTGGGCATCGGCAAGATCGCCAGCGTCTCTGGCCGTTACTACGCCATGGACCGTGACAACAACTGGGACCGTGAGGAGAAGGCTTACGCTGCCTTCGTCTACGGCGAAGGCAACCACGCTGCCAACGCGCAGGAGGCCATCGAGGCATCCTATGCCGACGACAAGACCGACGAGTTCGTTCTGCCCTGCGTCACCTGCGAGGGCGGCCGTGTGCAGGACGGTGACACCGTTATCTTCATGAACTTCCGTCCCGACCGCGCCCGTCAGATGACCCGCATCTTCTGCGACGACGCCTTCACCGGCTTCGAGCGCCGCGGCGGCCGCAAGCAGGTCCACTACGTCTGCATGGCCGAGTATGACGCCACCATGCCCAACTGCGAGGTCGCTTATCCTCCTGTGGAGCTGAAGAACGTCCTGGGCCAGTACCTGTCCGAGAACGGCAAGACCCAGCTGCGCATCGCCGAGACCGAGAAGTACGCTCATGTCACCTTCTTCTTCAACGGCGGTGTTGAGGCTCCCTACGAGGGCGAGGACCGCTGTGTCATCCCCAGCCCGAAGGTCGCCACCTACGACCTCAAGCCCGAGATGAGCGCCCCCGAGGTCGCCGACGAGTGCGTCAAGCGCATCGAGAGCGGCAAGTACGACGTGGTCATCCTGAACTTCGCAAACTGCGATATGGTCGGCCACACCGGCGTCTTCGAGGCCGCTGTCAAGGCCGTTGAGGCTGTGGACGCTGCTGTCGAGAAGGTCGTCACCGCTGTGCTGAACGCTGGCGGCTGCGCTTTCCTGACCGCTGACCACGGCAACGCCGAGAAGATGAAGAACCCCGACGGCACTCCGTTCACCGCCCACACCACCAACGTCGTGCCTTTCGTGGCCATCGGCTGCGGCGATGTGAAGCTGCGCGAGGGCGGCTGCCTGGCCGACATCGCACCCACCATGCTGCCCTATATCGGCCTGCCCGTCCCGGCAGAGATGACCGGCAAGAGCATCATCGCTGAGTAAACCTTTTCTGAAACAACGCAAGCGCCCCGCAGCTCTGTTACGAGCTGCGGGGCGCTTTTTGTGCTGTTTGGCTTTTCAGCGCTCGACCCAGATGGACATCTTCGCACTGGTAGCGATGTCGCCGAGAAGGATGGTGTCCATCCTGATGCTGCAGGTCACGGCCAGCGCTTTGCTGGAATCGCTGCCGGTGAGCACCGAGGCGGGCAGGTTCTTGAGGGTCAGCACGGCGGTGCCGTCAGACAGGTCGCCGCTCAGAGTACCGTCATAGTTCACCTCGCCGATGGCAATGCCGGTGAGACAGCCGGTCATGTTCATGGAAGAGAGCTGCTTGACCGGAAGCTCGAGGGTGAAGGTGCCGTTGGGCTGGCGGGTAAGGGTAGCTTCGCGGGTGGTGTCTACGGCACTGTCGGCCATCGACTCCTTGTCCCCGGACTCCCGCCAGAACCGGACGCCCACCGTCATCTTGACGGCGGCGGCACTGGCACTGACCGCCAGCGTCAGGAGCAGCAGCAGCGAGACGAGGAGCGCCCCGGTGCGTCTGCCCGTATGCTTCAAAGAAATCGTCATATTCAAGAATCGACCTTTCCAGCCGCAGAGGCGGCTCTGTGCGTTCCAAAACGGAACGCGAAGGAATTTGTCACCGCAAAAATAACATATTCAGAAGAAAAAGTCAATCCGGCTTGTGAGGCTTTCACAAAAATGTTTCACATAAGACACATCTTGTGGAAGAAAAAACACGGACTTTGCCGAAGACACAAAAAAGCCGCTTCCCGGCGGACGGGAAGCGGCAGAAGTCAGGAAAACTCAGACCTCAAAGTTGGGGTCGTCCTTCAGCACGTGGATGCTGGTCATGAAGGGGCTCTGCTCGGGGTCCTGGAACGGAGCCTCCTTGACGTACTTGTTCAGTGCGACAGCAGTGCGGGCGGGGTCGGCGATGGTGCCGGCGCCGCCGATGCAGCCGCCGGGGCAGCCCATGCCTTCCAGCAGGTAGCCGTTGTACTTGCCGGCCTTGGCCAGCATCAGCAGCTTCTTGCACTCGGCGAGGCCCTGTGCGGACGCGATCTTGACGTCCATATCGGGGTGCCACTCCTTGACCTTGTCGGCGACAGCCTTGGCGACGCCGCCGGACTGTGCGAAGCCGCGGCCTGCGCCGGAAGCGTGGACCAGATCGATCTCATCGGGGTCAACTTCGAGGTTGGCCACGTCGATGTCCTTGGCCTCGATGATGCCGGCCAGTTCCTCGAAGGTCAGCACGAAGTCCACATCAGAGCGGACGGTGCGGCGGGAAGCTTCCAGCTTCTTGGCGGCGCAGGGTCCGATGAAGCACATACGGGCCTCGGGGTCGGCCTGCTTCATCATGCGGGCGGTAAAGACCATGGGGGTCATGGTCATGGAGATGTTCTTTGCAAGATCCGGGAAGGCGGTCTTTGCCATCATGCTCCATGCCGGGCAGCAGGAAGTTGCCCAAAACCAGAATGGTTCCCGACAGCATTGTATAAGCCATAATCATTGGATAGTCTCGGGACTGAATTGCGGACATTCCCAGTGTTCCAAGTCCTGGCCAACCAAAGATAGATTCGATAATAAAAGAACCAACTACCAGCGATGCAAGACGCATTCCTATCAGTGTGATGATCGGAAGCAGACAGTTTTTTAAGACATGACGGAACAAAATCTTTCCTTTGCTGGTTCCCTTGGATTTTGCGGTCAACACATACTCCTCTTCCAGCTGCCCGATTGTATTGGAACGAATATATCGGGTAAAGGTTGCAAGGTTCCCAATACATAGGGTAAAGGCAGGCATAATCAGATGTTTGATGGTATCCCACGCACTGTCCACACCGATTGTATGCATACCCGAGGATGGCAGCAAACGCAGTTTCAGGGAAAATACGATAATCATGACCATCGCAAGCCAGAAAGAAGGAATCGATACCCCGATATAGGCAATCAGATTGATAATCCTATCAATAATCGTATTTTTCTTTAGTCCTGCTATTAACCCTAGAGGAATAGATATAATCAGGGAAAGAGCCAATGATACACTCATCAAAAGGATTGTTGCCGGAAGCTTTTCTGCAAACTGTTCTGCTACTGGACGTTTGTTGGAAAGGGAAACACCAAAATCCCCCTGCAGCACTCCTTTAAACCACTCAACATAGCGTTCTCCCATGCTTCGGTCAAGCCCCAATTTTTCAATGGTAGCCTGTTTCTCCTCTTCGGTCATCGTAGGAGAAATATACATGGAAGAAATATCACCTGGGGCAAGTTCGATAACCCCAAATGAGAAGAAAGAGATCAGAATCAGAACAATAACTGATTCTACCACTCTCTTCAGACAAAATTTTTTCATTTCAAATTCCCCCGCATTTCTGCTTAAAATCCCATCATCTTTACATTGTAAATAAGCCTCCCCTGAATGGAGAGGCCTTTTACTAACTTTTTCTTTATTACGCTACATCAATCAATGTCCAATCCTCAAATGGAATCATGGAATTGATAGTATCCAATCCAGTTACACCTTTTTGTGCAACCCATACATAGTTAGGACAGGAAATTGGATAAATAACAAAATCATCCTGAATTAACTGCTGGAATTCCAGGAATTTTTCCTCGCGGACTGATTCATCTGTTGCATGAATTGCTTCATTTAAAGCTTGTACAGTCACTTCCTGACAATCTGTTGCTTCTGGATTTCCTACATA